>Ga0182014_10000293_pt1 | contig 63394 bp, 61 predicted proteins | sample 612S2DmetaG_FD_120489 | JGI IMG/M metagenome (GOLD analysis project Ga0182014, IMG submission 120489) | Permafrost microbial communities from Stordalen Mire, Sweden - 612S2D metaG | ecosystem: Environmental > Terrestrial > Soil > Wetlands > Permafrost | place: Sweden: Stordalen | collected... | reverse complement strand
GAACTCCATCAGGGCCCGCGGTCGTATGCACCGCACCGAGAGGCCGGACATATGACTGCACCTGACCATATCGCCAAAGCGACTTCAAAAAATCCTTGCATGCGGGGGCCATCCACATATGAAGGTTTGGGACCATAAAAATGGTCGGAGTGAGAGGATTCGAACCTCCGGCCCCTGCGTTCCGAACACAGTACTCTAACCAGGCTGAGCTACACTCCGTCGCGTGACCCTATAGCTGAACCCGTACCCATACCGCAAGATGCTGGGCACAGAAGAATTCCATTCACAATATGTGGTGCAAAATCTCATGTTTTCAATAAGTAGTAGACATTAGCGAAGAACTTACGCTAAGTACGCAGTGAAACCTCGTGGTAAGCATAGTATCATGTGCGTAAACTGTTTTGGCCGCCGCCGATTCGCCCAGCTCGCCTTTGGCCTCGCCGCCACCGGCCTGAGCGGAGTCGCGCCAGCACGCGCCACGATTCGCACCCCCGAAACACTGCCCCTGGTCATGCTCGACCCCGGCCATGGCGGGCATGACCCCGGCGCCATCGCGCCAGACGGCGTGTACGAGAAGCATATTACCCTGGCCACCGGCCTCACCCTGCGGACCACGCTGCTCGCCACCAAACGCTACCGCGTGCAAATGACCCGCACGCACGACGTGTTCATCCCGCTGGAAGACCGGGTAACGGCTGCGGTGCAGGCCGGGGCGGACCTTTTCCTGGCGCTGCATTGCGACCATCTGCCCGAGCCCAGCCTACGCGGCGCCTCGTTCTTCACCCTGTCCAATACCGCATCGGACGATCTGGCCGCCGGCATTGCGGATGACGAGAATGGCACCGGCGTGGCGGGGGCGCCGCTGGCCGGGGTTTCCCCGCAGGTGGCAAGTATTCTGGCCAGCTTGGAGACGCGCGCCACCAAGGTCGGCTCGGCCACGCTGGCCCAGGATTTGAAAAACTCCTTCAAAGGCGTGATCCCACTGCTGCCGGACCCGCGGCGCAGCGCCAATTTTGCGGTGCTGCGCGACCCCTCCACCCCCAGCACGCTGCTGGAAATGGGCTGCCTGACCAATCCGCTCGACGAAAAACGGCTGCGCAGCCCCATGCACCGCAAAATGATGGCGGCCAAAATCACCACCGCCATCGACATGTATTTCGCGCATTTCGCAGGCGGGCGGATGGCCGGTTAACCGCTCCCGCTGCGTAATTCAGGTGATTTGTTGCGGCAATTTTATTCCCGCCATCCTCGCGGCAACGAAAACAGAGTGCTAAGAGCCGCTTATGCCCGACTCCAAAGACTCTTTTAGCGCCGGTGAACGTTTAAGCCCAGTCCGCCGCGATCCGCCGCGGCCGCCGCCGCGTAAGCCATCCGCGCCACGCGACGCTGGCAAAGGCCCGAAAAAACCGAGAATTTTCAGCCGCATCGCGGGTTTTCTGGTCACCAGCCTGTACCGCCTGGTCTTCGTTGGCGCCGTCGTAGCACTCCTCGCCGGTATCGCCGCGCTGGTCGTCTTCAGCTCCGGGCTGCCCAGCGTGGACTCGCTAAAAACCTACACCCCGCCGCTGGAAAGCCGCGTCTATTCCGATGACTTCCAACTCGTCTCCGAACTCGGCGGCCAGCATTGCGTCTATGTGCCTTATGACCAGATACCACCCCTGGTGGCGCAGGCATTCATTTCCGCCGAGGACCGGCTGTTCTGGGAGGAGCCGGGTATCAACCCCCTGGCGATGATCCGCGCCGCACTCACCGACGTCTCGCGCATGGGCACGGGCCACCGGCCGCAGGGCGCCTCCACCATCACTGAGCAGGTCGTAAAGAACATGCTGCTCGACAATCGTATCACCTTCGGCACCAAAATAAAGGAAGTGCTGTTGGCCATGCGCGTGAGCCAGATGATGACCAAGCAGCAGGTCATCACGCTCTATCTCAACGAGGTCGACCTTGGGCACAACACCTTCGGCATCGCCGCGGCGGCACAAACCTATTTCGACAAACCGCTGGGCCAGCTGGACATCGCGCAGGCCGCCTCGCTGGCGGCGCTGCCGAAAGCGCCGACCAATTACGACCCCTTCCTGCACCCGCAGGACGCGCTGACGCGGCGCAATTTCATCATCGGGCGCATGCTGGCCGATGGCGCCATCACCCAGGCCCAGGCCGATGCCGCCACCGCCGAGCCGCTGCTGCCGCATGCTGGCGGCAATTTCGCCGCCGTGGGCAACGATGGGTACTTCGCCGATGCGGTAAAGGCAGATCTGCTGACACGCTTTGGCGCCGATACCGTCGGCCAGGGTGGGCTGATTGTGCATACCAGCCTGAACTCCACCCTGCAGGCTGCCGCCACCGACGCGGTGCGGGACGGGCTGGAGCGCTACGACCGCAATTACGCCGGCTGGCACGGGCTGGTGGCGCATCTGGATGACGCCGGCCTCGCCACCAACTGGCAGGCGTATCTGGCGAAGCAGGCGACCCCGCCGGGCATGCGGCAGAACTGGCGGCTGGGCGTGGTGCTGGAGTCGGGGGACAAAGATGCCCGGGTCGGCTTTATCGACTCGGCTAACGAATCGACCCAGACCGGCACCTTGCCGTTGCAGGGCATGCGCTGGGCCCGCGCCGGCACCGTCTCCAACCTGCTGCACCCCGGCGACGTCATCATGGTCTCGGGCGGCGGTAAAAACCTTGCGCTGGAACAAATCCCCAACATCCAGGGCGCGCTCATCTCCATCGACCCGCGCACCGGGCGCGTGCTCGCCATGGTCGGCGGCTGGAGTCACGACATCAGCCCCTTCAACCGGGTAACACAGGCACAGCGCCAGCCCGGCTCCTCGGTTAAGCCGCTGGTCTACCTGACCGCCATGGAACAAGGCGTGCAGCCCGACGCCCCCGTGCTGGACGCGCCCTTCGTGCAGCAAATGTCCGACGGCACCACCTACCGCCCCGGCAATTATGAGGACACCTTCCAGGGCCCGGTGCCGATCTTCCACGCGCTGGAACAGTCGCTCAACCTCGCCACGCTGCATCTGGCCCGCCAGATCGGGCTGAATAACATCGCCAACACCTTCCAGGGCTTCGGCATCATCGACCAGATGCCCCCCTATTACCCGTCGGCGATCGGCGCCATCGACACGACTTTATGGAAAATGGCCACCGCCTATGCCGCGCTGGATGAATACGGACGGCAGATAACGCCCTCGCTGATCGACAGCGTCACCGACCCAGACGGCAAGGTGCTCTACCAGGCGCAGAACCAGAACTGCGACAACTGCATGAACGGCGACCCGACACAGCCGCCGATGATCGACTATTCCGGCGCGCAGCTGGCGGACCCTGACTCGGCGTTCCAGATGATCACCATGATGAAAGGCGTGGTGCTGCGCGGCACCGGCGCCCCCGCCATAGTGGGCATCAGCCAGCCAGTGGCCGGCAAAACCGGCACCACCAACAATTTCAACGACGCCTGGTTCATCGGCTTTACCCCCGGCGTGCTCACCGGCTGCTGGATCGGCTTCGACACCCCCACCGGCCTGGGCAAGGACCAGACCGGCGGCAATGTCTGCGGGCCGATCTGGAACGAGTACATGAAAGTGGCGCTGGCCGGCCAGCCGGACCTGGATTTCGCGGCCCCCGACGGCATAACACTGCAACAGGTGCCCGAACCCGACGGCACCCAGGTGACCGAGGCGTTCAAAACCGGGCAGACCCCCGGCGCGCAGGCCAACGACAACCTGCTCGGCGGGCAATCCGGCCTGACATCGGCCCCCACGGTGCCCGCCGCGCCAGGCGCCCCAACCCCGCCCGGAACGCCAGCACCTCCCTCGACGATCGATAGGTCCCTCGGCGGGCTGTACTAAACCTCCACATTGACAGATTCCATAATTCCACTAAAATGGAACTATGGAAAAACAAGCAGCCCTTGCCGCTCTAGGCGCCCTGGCACAGGGCGCGCGGCTCGACATCTTCCGCCTGCTCGTCCAGGCCGGGCAAGGTGGCCTGCCTGCCGGGCAAATCGCCGAGCGCCTCGGCCTCCCCGCCAACACGCTTTCCTTCCACCTCAATCACCTCCGCCACGCCGGGCTGGTCAGTTTCAGGCGCGAGAGCCGCTCACTCATTTACGCCGCCGAATTCGGCGCCATGAACACCCTGCTCGCCTACCTCTCGGAAAACTGCTGCCAGGGTAACCCCGCCGCCTGCCAACCGCCCCAGGAGACAATCAATGTCTGAGCGCATCTACAACGTGATGTTCCTCTGCACCGGCAACTCCGCCCGCTCGATCCTCGCCGAATCCATTCTGCGCAAGGATGGCGCCGGGCATTTCGAAGCCTTCTCCGCCGGCAGCTACCCTAAAGGCACGGTCAACCCCTTCGCGCTTAACGTACTGGAAAGCTACGGCTACCCCACCGAGGGCGTGCGCTCGAAAAGCTGGGACGAATTCTCCGGCCCGGACGCGCCTGTCATGGATTTCGTCTTCACCGTCTGCGACAACGCCGCCGGCGAGACCTGCCCCATCTGGCCCGGCCACCCGATGACCGCGCATTGGGGTATCGACGACCCCGCCGCCGTCACCGGCACGGATATCGAAATCGAACGCGCCTTCGTGCAGGCTTTCAAATACATGAAAACCCGCTTCGGGCTCTTCCTCAGCCTGCCGCTGGCCAGCATCGACAAAATGGCCCTTAGCACCCGCCTGCGTGAAATCGGCCAAAGCGCCGGCGCCTCATCCAATCCTCCCGGAGTAGCATAATGTCCGAGCCCATCGTCACCATCTACCACAACCCCGCCTGCGGCACCTCGCGCAACACGCTAGCGATGATCCGCAATGCCGGGATAGAGCCGGTGGTGATCGAGTACCTGAAAACCCCGCCCAGCCGCGCCGAGCTGGCCGTGCTGGCCAAACAGGCCGGCGGCGCGCGCACCCTGCTGCGCGAGAAGGACAAACTCGTCGCCGAACTTGGCCTGAACGCCGATGTATCCGACGATACCATCCTGGACGCCATCGCCGCACACCCGATCCTGCTCAACCGCCCCGTGGTGGTCACCCCCAAAGGCACCAAAAGCTGCCGTCCGTCCGAGGTGGTGCTGGACCTGCTGCCCACCCCGCAGCACGGCGCCTTCACCAAGGAAGACGGCGAAGCCGTGGTCGACGCCACCGGCCAACGCATCGCGAAGGGCTAAAATCATGGGGTTTTTTGAACGCTACCTCACCCTCTGGGTAGGCTTATGCATCGTCGCAGGCATCGTTCTCGGCCAACTATTCTCCGGGCTTTTCCAGTTTCTCGGCGCCGCCACCCTGGCCCACGTCAACCTGCCCGTCGCCCTGCTGGTCTGGCTCATGGTCATCCCCATGCTGCTAAAAATCGACTTCGCGGCCCTGGGTGAAGTCGGCAAGCACTGGCGCGGCATCGCCACCACGCTCGGCATCAACTGGTTGGTCAAACCGTTTTCCATGGCGCTGCTCGCGGCCATTTTCATCGGCCATCTGTTCCGCCCGTTTTTGCCCGCGGACCAGATCAACTCCTACATCGCCGGGCTGATCCTGCTCGCCGCTGCCCCCTGCACCGCCATGGTCTTCGTCTGGTCCAACCTGGTCGACGGCGAACCGCATTTCACCCTCTCCCAGGTGGCACTCAACGACGCCATCATGGTCGTTGCCTTCGCCCCCATCGTGGCGCTGCTGCTCGGCATCTCCTCCATCACCGTGCCATGGAGCACGCTGCTGCTCTCGGTCGTGCTCTACATCGTGGTGCCCGTGGCCATCGCCCAGTTCTGGCGCCGGATTCTGCTTCTGCGAGGCGGTGAAGCTGCGCTTGCCCGCACCCTGCACCGCCTCGGCCCGCTCTCGCTCTCCGCACTTTTATTAACTTTGGTGCTGCTGTTCGGTTTGCAAGGCCATGAGATCGTCCGCCAGCCGATGATTATCGCCCTGCTCGCCGTCCCCATCATCATCCAGGTCTATTTCAACGCCGGCCTGGCCTACTGGCTCAACCGCCAACTCGGCGTCGCTTGGTGCGTCGCCGGCCCCTCGGCCCTGATCGGCGCCAGCAACTTCTTCGAACTCGCCGTCGCCACCGCCATCGTCCTCTTCGGCTTCCAATCCGGCGCCGCCCTGGCCACCGTGGTCGGCGTGCTCGTGGAAGTCCCGGTCATGCTCACCGTCGTTTCCATCGTCCGCCGCTCGCGCGGATGGTATGAGAGGGCATGACCCCAAAAACCCGCTGCGCCTGGGCCGAGAGCGACCCCATCATGCGCGACTACCACGACCGCGAATGGGGCATCCCCCTGCGTGACAGCCGCGCCCTGTGGGAACTCCTCATGCTCGAAGGCTTCCAGGCCGGCCTCTCCTGGCGCACCATTTTGCACCGCCGCGACACGTTTCGCACCGCCTTCGCCAATTTTGACCCCGAGGCCGTCGCCCGCTTCACCCCGGCTGACGTCGAGCGCCTGATGGCCGACCCCGGCATCATCCGCGCCCGCGCCAAAATCCTCGCCACCATCGGCGGCGCGCAAGCCTACCTCGCCATGCGCGACGCGGGAGAAGATTTCTCCACCTTCGCCTGGAATTTTACCGGCGGCGTCCCCCTGCAAGGCGACGGCCACACAATCCCCGCCAGCACGCCGCTCTCCGAACAAATCTCCAAAGCCCTGAAACTACGTGGCTTCAAATTCGTCGGCCCCGTCATCGTCTACGCCTGGATGCAAGCCGCCGGCCTGGTCAACGACCACGCCACCACCTGCTTTTGCCGGTCCAAGGTTTAACGCCTCTCTCAAAACCCAGACGGCACAAAAATCGCCCCCGAAGCGCTGGTATATCGCCGCTCATGTGCAAATCGCACACTGGCCGTCGCCCATGGCGCCGCCTCAGCCTGGCTGCTCCAGATCATTTTCCGGGCCTCCTCCACAATCTCCCACACCTGCATCGCGCAGACCAGAAACATGCCAATGCAGCCCGCCATCGAAGCCAGTCCAATCATGATGTTCATGTCCATTTCTCTTCTCTTTCCCTAAAACAAACTCATCTGCAGCACTTCCGGCACCAACCGCGGCACACAAAACCGCGCCAGATCCAGCTTCACCCGCTCCTGGTTCAACCCCAACTTCCGCACCACCCGCTCCAGCCGCTGCCCCAGCAGCGCCGCATACGGCCCGCTGCCCTGGAAGCGCGTGTGAAAATTTGGATCATTCAACGCCCCGGCCCGGCTTTGCCGGATCAGGCTCAGCACATGGCTCGCCCGCTCCGGCAGGTGTTTGTGCAGCCAGTCGGCAAACAAATCCCCCAGCTCATGCGGCAGCCGCAGCAAAATCGTATGCGCGCTCAGCGCCCCGGCCTTCGCCGCCGCCTCCACAATGCTCTCCAACTCCGCATCGTTCAGCCCCGGGATCATCGGCGACGCCAGCACCCCCACGGGGATCCCCGCCGCCAACAGCCCGGAAATCGCCGCCAGTCGCCGCGCGGGGGAGGCCGCGCGCGGTTCCATCGCCCGCGCCAGCACCGGGTCCAGCGTGGTGATGGAAATATGCACCTGCGCCAGGTTCTTCGCCGCCATGCGGCCCAAAATATCCACATCCCGCAACACGCCTGCGGATTTGGTGACAATGCTGACCGGATGGTTGAACCGCTCCAGCACTTCCAGCAGGCTGCGCGTGATATTCAACGTGCGCTCCACCGGCTGATACGGGTCGGTGTTCGACCCCAGCACAATCGTCCCCACTTTATACCCAGGGCGGGAAAGCTCCTTCTCCAGCAGCCGCGCCCCCTCCGGCTTGAAGACGATCTGCGTCTCGAAATCCAGCCCGGCGGAGAACCCCAGATAAGCATGCGACGGCCGTGCGAAGCAGTAAATGCACCCATGCTCGCACCCCCGGTACGGGTTAACACTGCGGTCGAAGGGTAGATCCGGGCTGTCATTGCGCGCGATAATGGTTTTGGTTGCATCGCGGATCAGCGTGGTTCGCGGCCGGCTCACCTCCTCGGGCAAATCCCAGCCGTCGTCAAAAACCTCCACGCGCTGGCGCTCAAACCGGTTAGGCGGGTTCTGCGCCGTGCCCCGGCCTTTCCAAACGCCGTGCTTAATATCCTGGTTGATCTGTAGCCGGGAAACTGCCACCATGTTCCTGCTCCGTTCTGGTGCAGTTAAGTCATTACACCCCCGTTAAGTCAAGAACAAAATAAGAACATACTGCTTTTAACCGGGTAAATGCTCTTTCAGCCGCGGCATCAACTCCACCAGATTGCAGGGCCGGTGCCGTGAATCCAGCTGGTAACGCAAAATATCATCCCAGCCGTCCTTCACCGCGCCCGTACTTCCCGGCAGCGCGAACAGGTAGGTGCCATTGGCCACCCCCCCCACCGCGCGCGACTGCATCGTGGAAGTGCCTATTTTCTGGTAGGAAAGCATACGGAACAGCTCGCCAAACCCCTCGATGGTCTTGTCCAGCACGCGGGCAAACGCCTCGGGCGTTACATCCCGCCCCGTCACGCCGGTGCCGCCAGTGGTAATCACCACGTCGACAGCCGGATCCCCGATCCAGCCGCGCAACCACGCCTCGATGGTATCGGCATCGTCGCGGATAATGGCGCGCGCCGCGACCACATGCCCGGCGGCGGCAATGCGTGCCGCCAAAGTGTCGCCGGAGGTGTCGTTCTCAGGGGTGCGCGTGTCGGAAATCGTCGCCACCGCGATATGCACGGGGAGAAAAACCGCGGCCTCGTCTATCCGGTGCATGCGCCCTAGTTGGCCGAGGCGGTGTCGTAATTCGCGCCGAGCTGCGGGAAGCTGCCTTGCGCCAGCGTATCCAGGCTGGCGGGCTTCAGGCCGATTTCCTCGGCATACAGCCAGCTATCGGCCATCACCTGGCGCACAAAGCGGCGGGTCTCGTCATTTGGGATGGTCTCGATGAACACCAGCGGATCGCTGCCGTCCTGCAAGCCGGAATACCAGGCGGCGGCGGCACCCGGCCCGGCGTTGTAGCTCGCCAAAATCGCCAGCAGATTATTGTTAATCCCCGGTTGTTCGCCGAGATAGCGGATATAGCCCTGGCCGAGCGCCAAATTGGCCGATGGGTCGCTGAGCGAGCCGCTAAGCCCCTCGTTCCGGCTAACATAGGACGCCGTCACCGGCATCAACTGCATCAACCCGCGCGCGCCGCAACGCGAAACAGCATCCACATCAAAGCCCGATTCCGTGCGCGCCAGCGCATAGACCAGCGACGGATCAATCGTGAAGCCGCCGGTGGGGTGCAGCGCCGGCAGCGGCAGGCGCGCACCGGCGATCTCATCCACCGGGCTAGGCAACTCGCTGGCCACCGAGATGGTCACATCCACCAGCCCCGCCCGCGCAGCCACGGCCATTACCGAGCGGCCAAGGTCCGGGTTGGCCTGAATATCCGGCCACAAAGCACGCAGCGCCGTCGCGGCCTGGCCGGTGGCGCCCACCTGCAACAACGCAAACGCCAAATGCCCGTTGGGCGTGGCATCCACAGCGGTGATGTCGGCTTCCGTCAGTGTCGCGGCGATACCGGTTGGTGCAAAGCCCTGGCCGAGCAAGCGCCCCGCCAGCATGCCGTAAAAGGAGTCACTGGCCCAGGCTGCCTGATGCAGCAAACTGAGGTAAGCCTCCGGCTGCTGCATGCGCAACGCCGCGCGGGCGGCCCAGAACTCGCTGGCGGCACGGTCATCATCGGAAATACCCGGAATCTGCGCGGTAGCATTAAAGCTGGCGGCAGCTGAGGTCAGGTCGCCGTGTTCCCAGGCCCGGATGCCAACCATGAACTGGCGATGCCAGGTGGCGCTGTCCGGGGCGGCAACGGCGCGGGCGGCGGCGCCGGCGGTAATGGTGGTCTCTGGCAGCAGCGAAACCACAGGGGCAGCAGGCAACGCATCCGCGCGCATCTTGTGCCGCATCAACGCATACACATCCGCCGCTTCCGGCTGGCTGCCATATTGCGCGTACCAAGCCTGCAACTCAGCCGGCTTGCTGCGGTATTGAGGGGCGAGGTATCGCGCCGCCAAAATCGGGCCAACCAGCGTCGTGTCGTCCAACCGGCCAATCATGCGGTCCGCCTCGGTATATTCCCCGGCGGACTGCAAGCTGATGATACGCTGATACATCGCCACGGCGCTGGGCGGCAGCGGTTCGGGCAGTACAATTTCCACATCGGGAGAGGGAGCATTACGGGGAACCGCATAGGCTACAGTGTCCCCGCCTGTTGCGCTAGCGGGCGCTGAGGGGGGCGGCATCGGTCCCGTACCTTGTCCCCAACCAGGGGACTTCGCCGCCGCACTCGTGGAAGTCACGAGCCCGAAGGCAAAAACTGACACCGTGGCCAAAGCGAGCCGGGCGACGTTCAGGCGGGAGAGCATGTTGAGGGCTCCTCGCATAGGTAGAAGCCCCTACACATCCCGGCCAAGTGACGCAAGCCCTAACTACGAGACAAATCCCATAAATTTAGACGGTTTGAGTAGTTTCCGGGGGTTAGACCCCGTCTTTGCGATCACGATTTCGTGATAATAGCGTTATTCACTCATTAACAATGTTCGATTCCATAAATTCTCGCAGTTGCAATAAATCGCGCCAAGCCTCTGCCTTCGCGGAAGGCATACGTAAAAGATACGCCGGATGATAACTCGGCAGGCAGGGCATGGGCGCCGCCAAGCCGGGTATCACCACCTGCCGCCAAGTGCCGCGCAACCGCCGTATCCCCTGCCCGCGCTCCGGTTCCGGCAGCACCGCCTTGGCCGCCACCGCCCCCAGCAGCAGCACGCCGCGCGGTTTCACCAGGGCAATATGGCGCAGCAAAAACGGCAGACACACCGCCACCTCGGCCTCGCTCGGCGCGCGGTTGCCCGGCGGGCGCCACGGCACGGTGTTGATAATGCGTACTTTGGTCCGGTCCAGCCCGATGCTCCCCAGCATTTTATCCAGCAACTGCCCGGCCGGTCCCACAAACGGCTTGCCGGCGCGGTCTTCCTCCGCCCCCGGCGCCTCGCCCACCACCACAAGCCGCGCATCCGCCGCGCCATCGGCGAACACCAACTGCGTCGCGGTGTCGCGCAAAGCGCAGCCACTGAACCCCGCCATGGCTTTCTCCAGCGCCTCCAGGCTCGCGCACGCGGCGGCAATCTTCTCCGCCTCCGCCGGCCCGGCCGGCAAAGCCGCGGGCCGGTGCGCCGGCCGCGCCGCCGCCGGAGCAGCAACCGCCACGGCAGCCGCCACAGGCGCCCCCGCTACGGCACGCCGATCCTGCGGCGCGTCCAGCAGCGCCTCGTCGGCTCCCCATTCCACTTGCAGGCGCAGCGCCTCGATCAAATCCATGAATCCATACTTAACCATACCTTGGGCGATTGAAATGACCGCCAATATGTTTTTAAGCCTATAGCAAGCGGCCATCCCACGGCCGAGACTTTACGCAAGCAAACAATTTTACCATACGACTGCCAGCACAACACCAGCACAACAGGAGAGAACAGAATGTCAGACCAGATGGAGCCGCGCGAGGCGATGGAGTTCGACGTGCTGGTGGTTGGGGCCGGCCCCGGCGGCCTGTCCGCCGCCATCAAGCTCAAGCAGCTCAACCCGGAACTTTCCGTCTGCGTGGTGGAAAAAGGCGGCGAAGTCGGCGCCCACACCCTCTCCGGCGCGGTGATGGAACCCCGCGCTTTGCTGGAACTCTTCCCAGAGTGCGACCCGTCGCTGATCCCGCTCGCCACCCCGGTGTCCGAGGATCGCTTCATGTACCTCACCAAAACCAAAGCCTTCACCTCGCCGGTCACCCCCGCGACCATGCACAACCACGGCAACTACATCGTCTCGCTCGGCAACGTCGTGCGCTGGCTCGGCCAGCAAGCGGAAGAACTCGGCGTGGAAATCTACCCTGGCTTCGCCGCTGCTGAGGTGCTGTTTGACGGCGAACGCGTCGCCGGCGTGGCCACCGGCGACATGGGCATCGGCAAGGACGGCAAGCCCACCGGCAACTTCCAGCGCGGTATGGAACTGCGCGCCACCTACACCATCTTCGCCGAAGGCTGCCGCGGCTCGCTCTCCAAGCAGCTGATGGCAAAGTTCGACCTCAACGCCAAAAACGACCCGCAAACCTACGGCATCGGCATCAAGGAACTCTGGGAAGTCAAACCCGAGCACTTCAAAAAAGGCCTCACCATCCACAGCGTCGGCTGGCCCCTGAAGTCCGACACCTACGGCGGTTCGGCGATCTACTTCTTCGGCGAAAACCTCATGGCCTACTGCTTTGTTGTAGGGCTGGACTACAAAAATCCGTACCTCTCGCCCTTCCAGGAAATGCAGCGCTACAAAACCCACCCGGCCATCGCGCCGTTCTTCGAGGGCGCCAAACGCATCTCCTACGGCGCGCGCGCACTCAACGAGGGCGGCTTCCAGTCCCTGCCGAAACTCACCTTCCCCGGCGGCGTCCTCATCGGTTGCGCCGCCGGCACCCTCAACGTGCCCAAAATCAAGGGCACCCACACCGCGATGAAGTCGGGCATGGTCGCCGCCGAAGCCATCGCCGAGGCGCTGGCCGGTGACCGCCCGGACGAAGTCACCGCCTACGCCACCAAGCTGGAAGCCAGCTGGGTCTGGCCGGAACTGCACAGCGTGCGCAACGTCCGCCCAGGCTTCGCCAAATGGGGCTTCTTCGGCGGCATGATCAACGCCGCCATCGACACCTACATCTTCCGCGGCAAAGCCCCCTGGACGCTGAAAAACCACTACGACCATACCCAGCTCGTCAAAGCCAAGGACGCCACGCCGATCGACTACCCCAAACCCGACGGCAAACTCACCTTCGACCGCCTGTCCTCCGTCTTTCTCTCCAACACCAACCATGAGGAAAACCAGCCGGCCCACCTCACACTGCTCGACGCCTCCAAAGCCATCAGCGTCAACTATAACGAATACGCCAGCCCCGAGACCCGCTACTGCCCGGCCGGCGTGTACGAAATCGTCGGCGAAGATAAAGGCAACCCGCAACTGCAAATCAACGCGCAAAACTGCGTCCATTGCAAAACCTGCGACATCAAAGACCCCACCCAAAACATCAACTGGGTCGTCCCCGAAGGCGCTGGCGGCCCCAACTATCCGGGCGGCATGTAAGCGTCAGTCAGTAAGGCCAGGGGGCGCTGCCCCCTGGACCCACGCCAAGGACTCGTCCTTGGAACCCATTAGTTAAGGTTCTTGGGAGGGAGGGGTAACTCGCTCGCAAAGGCCGTTGGATACATTCACAGGTTCGCGGAGCGAGTTACCCCTCCCTCCCAAGAACCTAATTAGCGGATTGCAAAGGCGTGCCTTTGCTGGGGGTCGAGGGGGCAAAGCCCCTCGCCTTACTTACCGGCGCCTACACACCACCCGGCTATTTGTGGATCATCGTCCCGATGCCGCCTTCGGTGAAGAGCTCAAGCAGCAGCGCGTGCGGCACGCGGCCGTCGAGGATGGTGGCACCTTTGACGCCAAGGGTGACGGCTTCCATGCAGGTTTCCACTTTCGGGATCATGCCGCCGGAGATGGTGCCGTCGGCGATGAGGTCCTGGATTTGCGCCAGGGAGAGGTCGGGCAGCAATTTTTTGTTTTTATCCAGCACGCCAGGCACGTCGGTGAGCATGAGCAGGCGGGTGGCGTTGAGCGCCCCTGCGATGGCCCCGGCAGCGGTATCGGCGTTAACGTTGTAGGTTTCCCCATTCTCCCCGACGCCCACTGGCGCGATGACGGGGATCAGCCCCGCGCCGGTCAGCGCGTGGATGACACGCGTGTCGATAAACACCGGCTCGCCCACATAGCCCAGGTCGAGCACCCTCTCGATATGCGAGTCGGGATCTTTCTTCGTGCGGAGCACTTTGCGCGCACGGATCAGCCCGCCATCTTTCCCTGAAATACCCACCGCCAGCGCGCCAGCGCGGCTGATCAGCGAGGCCACCTGCTTGTTCACACTGCCGGCCAGCACCATTTCCACCACTTCAACCATGGCGGCATCGGTCACGCGCAGCCCGTCGACGAAGCTGGACTTAATCGCCAGGCGTTCCAGCATGGCATTGATCTGCGGCCCGCCGCCGTGGACGATGACCGGGTTGATCCCCACCTGCTTGAGCAGCGCGATGTCGCGGCCGAATTCGTTCGCCAGGGAATCCTCGCCCATCGCATGCCCGCCGTATTTCACCACGATGGTCGCGCCCGCGTAGCGGCGCAGGAAGGGCAGCGCGTGGGCAACGATATGCGCCTGCGTGGCAGCGGCTTTTAACTCCTCGGTGTCCATCTCGGCTCCTGGCGCTGGAAGAAGAATGTCTGCGGGCTAGATAAAGCTCGCGATGCTGGCGCGCAAATCATCCATCCCCTGCCCCGTCGTGCTGGAGGTGGTGATAACAAACGGGATCGCCGCCGGGTGCTCGGTCGCCAGCGCGGTGATTTCTTCCTGCTTCTTGCGCAACGCCGCCGGCTTCACATCATCCGCCTTGGTCAGCACCAGCTGGTAAGCCACCGCCGACTGGTCGAGCAGTTCCATCACCACCTCATCGGCGGGTTTCAACTCAATACGTGCATCCAGCAGCAAAAACACCCGGCGCAGGTTCGGCCGCCCGCGCAGATAATCCAGCATCAGCCCCTGCCAGTCGCGTTTGATAGATTTGGGCGCCTCGGCGTAGCCATAGCCCGGCATATCCACCAGCACGATCGGTGCGGCTTCCATCTGGAAAAAATTCAACTGCCGCGTGCGTCCCGGCTGGTGCGACACGCGCGCCAGCGCCTTGCGCGCGGTCAGCGCGTTCAGCAGCGAGGATTTACCCACGTTGGAGCGGCCCGCAAAGGCCACTTCGATGCCTCGCGGCTCCGGCAGATGCTCGAGCGCCTGCGCCGCATAGAAAAACTCGCAATGAGAGGCGAAGAGTTTCCTCCCCGCCTCCAGTTGTTCCGGGCTGAACGTACCGGCGGTGAAAGTTAGGTTTTCACCGCCACTACCTGCCGTGGAAGCCCCGCCTGGCGCATGATCAGCCATTGTTGTCCTACCGAAAGAAGATTGTTCCAAGCCCAGTATAGTACGAGACCGGAGGGTGAGCGTGCCAGCATGAATGTGAAAATAAGCGGCATGAACTGGAACATGCGCGCCTGCACCGGGTCCGCCGGAGCGGGGTTAAGCCGCTGTTGCAGGAACATGGTGAAGCCCATGATGATCGGCAAGGCGCCGATATGCAGCGTCGGGCTGAGCACGGTCGGATCAAAGGGGATCAGCCCGAACAGGTTAAACAAATTGGTCGGGTCCGGCACCGAAAGATCGTGAATCCAGCCAAAGAACGGCGCCTGGCGCATTTCGATGGTGATGAAGATGACCTTGTACAGCGAGAAGAACACCGGGATCTGCACCAGCATCGGCAAACAACCGGAGGCGGGGTTGATCTTCTCCGCCTTGTACAGCGCCATCGTCTCTTGCTGTATCTTGGTGTTGTCGTCCTTGTACTGCTCGCGCAGGGCTTTAATCTTCGGCGCCACCAGCTTCATCTTGCCCATGGAGCGGTAGGAGTAGCTAGCGAGCGGGAAGAAAAGCAGCTTGATACCGACGGTAAACACGATGATCGCGAGGCCGAAGTTACCCAGCACCGAGTTCAGCCAGTCGAGCGCGAAGAAGATCGGCTTGGTGATGATGTAGAGATGCCCGAAATCCACCGATTTATAGAAATTCGGGATGCCATACTCAGTCTGGTAGGCGTCCAGGATCTTCACCACTTTGGCGCCCGTGAACAAATGGCTGGTCAGGCTGGCCGAAGCCCCCGGCGCCACGGTCTGCGGGTCCACGGTGATGAACGACGTCTGGTACGCGCTGCCGTCGCCATCGCCCACCGTGCCATAGCTCATGGAGCCGGTCAGGTTGGCCGACTGGTCCGGCGCCACGGCGGTAAGCCAGTATTTGTCGGTAATGCCAATCCAGCCGCCGGGGCTGGTCTCGGTATAAGCAACGCCGCCGGCCGCCTGCGCGCCGTCGGATTTCAGGGATTTATAGGATTCCTGCTTCAGCGTTTTGTTGAACACGCCAAGCGGGCCGTCAAACAGCACCATGGAGTTCTGTTCCACCGGCTTGTAATCGCGCACCACGCGCGACCAGGGATACACCTTCACCGCCGCGCCGGTGTGGTTAACCACCTGCTGGTTCACCGTAAACATGTACTTGTCGTCGACGGAGAGCAGCAACTGAAAGGTCAGCCCCTGGCCGTTATCCCAAGAGAGCGTGACGGGTGTGCCGGGCGTCAGCTTGGCAGCGCTCGCGGTCCACAGCGCCGTGTCGTCCGGCACTTTCACGTTCCCCACCGGGGTCCAGCCAAACTGCGCGTAGGTCGGCTTGTCGCTGCCACGATGCCCGAGGATCTGCACCAGCGGCGAATCAGCGGCAATGGTCTCGTGGTAATCCTTCAGCACAACGTCATCGAACACCGCGCCGGTCAGCACGATGCTGCCCGAAAGCTTTGGCGCGTCGATATCCAGACGCGGCCCGGCGGCAACAGCGGGCGCCGTGCCGGGAGCACCGGCGGTCGCCGGCGTACCGTTCGCTTCCTGCACCTTCGCCGCGGTCTGCGCCGGCGGGGTCACGGGGTGCGGCATGTATTTCTGGAACGCGAACTGAAACACCAGCATGATGCCGAGTGACAGAGCGATGGCGAGCATCAGGCGCTTCTGGTCCATGGGGCTTTACGAGTCCTTAAGTGGTGGAACCGGGTCGAAGCCGCCCGGATGCCAGGGATGGCAGCGCAAAATCCGGCGCCCAGCGAGCAAACTGCCGCGCATGGCGCCGTGAGTGCAAATAGCCTCCCGCGCATAAGCGCTACAGGAGGGGAAAAAGCGGCAATTGGCGCCAATAACCGGGCGCAACGTCAGTTCATAAACACGCACGGCGCCGGACAGCATGTAAGCGGCGGGACTCACTTGAGTCCCTCCGCCAGCGCTACTTCGATGCCGCTGCATAGCCTGCCGAACGGCACCGAGCCGGTTTCTTTCCGGCAAATCAGCACCAGCTCAACTCCGGCCAGGTCGCGCCCAGCCAAAGTCAGCCGCGCGGCCTCCTTCAATCGCCGCCGCGCGCGGTTACGCACCACGGCGTTGCCTATCTTCTTGGTGGCGGTATAGCCGGCGCGCAGTGGCACTTCCGTCCCCGTGGCGCAAAGCTGCATCACGAAACCAGGTTTCGCGATTTTCCGCCCGCGCGACGCCATCCGCAAGAACTCCGCGCGGCGCTTAAAAGTTTCCGGTGGAGACAATGCGGGCATTGTCAGGCCCTTAAAGGCGCGCGGAGGGCAGGAAATCAGGCAGAAAGTTTGGCGCGGCCTTTGGCACGGCGATTGGCAATAACCTTGCGGCCGCCAACAGTCGCCATGCGGGCGCGGAAACCATGCCGGCGCTTGCGGACAAGTTTGGAAGGTTGATAGGTCCGTTTCACGTGATTCACTCCGGCGATAGCTAATAAAAGCTGAAAAAACAGGTTTCGGCCGAACCGTCCCCGGTTCAGCGCAACGTGGCGGGGATATAGGCGGCGCGGCCCCTCGCGTCAATGCAAGCCAACTCTCGCTTGCCCTGGCCCGCGACAAAGTGCACCCTGCACCCATGCATATATCATCAACGACTCCGCCGCGCACTGTCCTGGCCCTGCAAGGGGGCGGGGCGCACGGTGCCTTTACCTGGGGCGCGCTGGACCGCCTGCTGGAGGACGGGCTGACCTTCGACGCCGTCACCGGCGTCTCCTCCGGCGCGATGATCGCTGCCATGGCGGTGCAGGGCTATGTCCATAACGGGCCGCAAGGTGCCCGCGACTCCGTCAGCAAACTCTGGCGCCGCATCGCCGAGGCGCATGTGTTCGGCCCCGTGAACGCCTCCATGGATTGGCTCTGGGGCTGGGACAAGGGCCTTGAAATGGGCAATGAGCTGGCCTGGAGCGGCATCACCAGCGCATTGCGCATGTTCAACCCCGGCCAGCTCAACCCGTTCGGGCAGAACCCGCTGGCCCCCCTGCTCAAGGAACTGCTGGACAAGGACGCCATCCGCCACCCTTCCGCCCCGCGCCTCTACGTCGCGGCCACCGATGTGGAGTCCGGCGAGGCCAAAGTGTTCACCAATGCCGAAATCGGCGTGCGGCACCTGCTCGCCTCCGCCTGTATCCCCATGATGTTCCCCGCCGTTAACATCGGCGGGCGGCATTACTGGGACGGTGGCTATTCCTGCAACCCGGCACTCGCTCCCGTGCTCACGCCACGGCCCGAACGCCTGGTGCTGATCCGCGCGCAGCCGCGCGTGCGCAAGGGCGTGCCCAGCAGCACCGCCGACATCGTGCACCGCCTGCATGAAATTGCCTTCCAGGCCCCGCTGGACGCCGAAATCGCCTTGCTGCCAAAGCAAGTGCGGCTGCTCGATATTTCCGCCGACGCCGCCCTGGCGCGCCACCCCCTCACCTCCAAAATGAACACCGAGAGAAACTTTCTCGACAATCTGTTCGCCGCCGGGCGGGAGGCTGCCGGCATCGTAGTTCCCACATGACACCCTCGGCCCGGTATTTTGACTCCTCAAAAATCCGGGCCATCCGCATCGCGCGCGGGGCTGGCGAGACTCCATTGCGCCGTCTAAACATTCGTACTGGCGGTCCCGTCCCATGGCACTAGGTATGAAAAAGCTACGGCGCCAGAATTTCATGCGCCACCTCGAACTGGAGCTGTTCGGCACCAGCCTCTCTGGCCGCGTGCTGTGGCTGACGGTCGGCATCATCCTGGCGGTCGAGCTGGTGGTGCTCACCCCGAGCGTTGGCCATGAGCGCCAGCACTGGCTGTGGGACCATGTGAGTCTGGCGCATATGACCGCCCTTTCCACCGCCGGAGCACAACAGAACCAGCCGCTCGATGCCGCCACGGCACAAGCGCTGCTGCGGCTGGCGGATGTACGGTCGATCAAACTGACCGAGCCGGACGGAACCGTGCTACTGGTACCCCCGGCCAATGCCTTGCAGCCAACGCAAGTGGTTTATCTGGGCGATGAAACCGTCCTCTACGCTACCTGGCGCGCCATGGTAAGCGTCTCCGGGCTGCGGGAAGGCGATGTGGAAGTGGTGGCGCCAAGCCCGCTACAGGCCAAAGCTACCGTTGACATCGTGTTAAGCGGCGCCGAGCTGGATATGTTTCTACGCTCCTACGCCCTGCATCTGGCCGCGATTTCCGTCATTGTCGCCCTGGTAACCGGGCTGCTCGTCTTCGCGGCACTCGACCGCATGCTGGTGCGGCCAATGCGGGTCATGACCGCAACCATCACCGGCTTCCGTGACGACCCGGAACATGCCGGGCAAAGCGAACTAACCGCACTGGCCGGACGCGGCAGCGACGAAATCGCCGAAGCCGCGCAGGAACTCAAAGCCATGCTGGAGACAATGCGCGCCGCCCTGTGGCGCAATGCCCGGCTCGCGGCGCTCGGCACCTCGGTGGCCAAAATCAGCCACGACCTCCGCAACATCCTCAGCTCCGCGCTGCTGGTCGCCGACCAGTTGCAAAACAGCGCGGACCCGGCAGCCAAGCGCGCCGCCCGCACCCTGGTACCGGCGGTGGAACGCGCCGCCCAACTGGTAAGCCGCACCGTCGATTTCGCGCGCGAAGGGCCGCCGGCCATCACCCGCACGCCGGTATGCCTGCGCGAGGTGGTGGACGAGGCAACACAGGCCGTCCAGCCGGATGGCACCGGCATCACCATCGAAAACCATGTCCCCGCCGAGCTTGTACTGCCCCTGGACCGCATGCAGATCTACCGCGTGCTGCTCAACCTGCTGCGCAACGCCACCGAGGCCGGCGCCAAAGCGGTGGTGCTCACGGCGGAAACCGAAACCGGCGTTCCCAAGATCATCGTCACGGACTACGGCCCCGGCCTGCCGCCACGGGTGCTGGAGAACCTGTTCAAACCGTTCATGGGCTCGGGCCGCCAGGGCGGCTCGGGGCTGGGCCTCGCCATCGCCCGCGACCTTATGCGCGCGCACGGCGGCGACCTGATATTGGGGCAAACCAGCCCGCAGGGGACGGTGTTCATCATGGAGCTATTGCCCGCCGAAATGCCCGTCGCACCCGCGCCGCTTGCACAAAACGGCTATAAATCTACTATCCCGGTCGATTTTTTGTGAGTTTCCCTTTGCGGCAACACCGATCGAAACGCTAAAAGTTTTTATCCGAGCACCAGCCAAAAGAAGAATATGCTTATTTTTCTTGCGTCATTGATATTATGAATAAAATCATTTTCTAAGAGTCCATGATACCCTTGGCCCTCGACCCGAAATACGTTCAGCTCGCCGTTGCCGGCAACGGTGCGCTGGCACTTTGCCGGCTGCTGGCGTTGCGCCGCGGGGGAGCGGACGGGGTGCTGTTATACGCCGACGCTCCCGAACCCGAGCTGGCCGCGCAGGCCGGTGACTACCTGCGCCCCGCCCTGCCCGATGCCGCCGCTTTGGCCCAACTGCACGTGTTGTGGATCACTGACCTGCCCGAAGACATCGCCGCCGGGCTGGCGCAAACCGCGCGGCAACTGCGCGTGCTGGTCAACGTGGAAGACGTCCCCGCCGCCTGCGACTTCCATTCCATGGCCGAGGTACGGCGCAAAGACCTGCTGCTCACGGTTTCCACCAACGGCGCGGCCCCCGGTCTGGCGCGCGGCATCCGCCGTGGCCTGGAAGCCTGCTTCGGCCCCGAATGGGACGATCGCGTAGACGAAGTCGCCGCCCTGCGCCGGGACTGGCGCGCGGCGGGTCTCACCATGCCGGAAATCAGCCGGCGGATCGAAGCCCTCATGGCGGAGCGCTGTTGGCTCTCCTGCCCCCAGCCGCATTAGCCCCCTCCCCTTTGCCTTTAGGTATTTACCATGACTGACCCAACCCTCCCGCCCGCTGCCGGGCACGACTCTAAGGATGCCATCTGATGCTGGACACGCTTGACCAGGCTTCCGCCCAGGCCGTGCTGGAAGACGCCATCAAATCCCAGTTCGCCGGCAAAATCGCGCTGGTGTCCTCCTTCGGCACGGAATCGGCAATTTTGCTGCACATGGTCGCGCAGATCGACAAGGCAACGCCGGTGATCTTCCTGGAAACCGGCAAGCTGTTCCCGGAAACCCTGGCCTACCGCGACGCGCTGATCGCCCGCCTCGGCCTCACCGGCGTGCGCAACATCCATCCCAAACCGGCGCAGCTCGCCACCTGGGACCCTGAAGGCACGCTCTGGGAAAAAGACGCCGAGCTGTGCTGCGCCATCCGCAAAACCAACCCGCTGGACGAGGCGCTGGAAGGCTTCACCGCCTGGATCACCGGCCGCAAGCGCGTGCAGGGCGGTTCACGCGCCAACCTGCAACTGGTGGAACCCGGCGCCGACGGCCGCATCACCGTCAACCCGCTCGCCTTCTGGGACGACGAACAGCTCGACGCCTATTTCGTCACGCACAACCTGCCGCGCCATCCGTTGCAGGCGCAGGGCTACACCTCCATCGGCTGCGCCACCTGCACACATCGCCCGCTGCCGGGCGAAGACAAACGCTCCGGCCGCTGGGCCGGGTTGAAAAAGACCGAGTGCGGCATCCACATGCCGCGCCTGGCCGACACCGCCTGGGAAATCTGAACCGGCTACTGGCGGTGACGCTTCGTCATCGCCAGTATTACGGCGCCAGTATTACTGCGACGCGGCCAGTTGCCCCGCCGCCGTCAGGCCGCCGCAGCGGTAAACGCTGAACGGAGTCGGTTTCTTCGCCCCAGGCGACGAATCCCACGAGAAATAGATGACAACGGCCACACGCCCCTGCGCGTTCAGCGTCTCGAACTCCTGATTGAAGGCCTGAATCAAAGGCAGGCGCTTGCTCTCATCCAGCGGGCAGGTTTGCTGATTATTGCCAACGCCCCATTCGGTAACCCAGCACGGCTTGCCCCCCGCCTGCCCCGCCGCACGGCATTCTCCGGCATCGTATTGCGTTATGTCCTGCGGCAAAGCCGCTGGATCCTGGCTCCGGGGGTAAATATGAATGCCATAGGCATCAACCAGATTATCCAGCCCATGCGCCCGCATAAAATCCAGCGTCGCATCGATGCTGACTTTGTCGAGCCGTGAATTGGCCTCCGGCCCTTCTGGGCCACCTCCGGCAAGCCCTCCCAGAATAATCGGCGTGTTGCGATTAAGCGTGGCGCCATCGCGCGCCTGCTTCAACACCGCGAGAACTTTCAAATACTGCAGATACCCCTTGGCAATTTGTTCGGCTTCCGGGTCGGTTTGCAGATCCGCGAGCCCAAAAACCATGCCCTTCCCCGGCAACGGAAAATCCTGGTTGAACGCCGTCCAGTTAATCTCATTGCCCAATTCCAGCCCCGCGAGCTGAATACCGTTGGCATCCAGCATACCCAGCAGGGTCTGGAAATATTGCGACGAGCGCTGCGGATCGGCGTAGGACAGCGGATGCCCACCCCACATCTGCGGATATTGTGCTGCGTCATACGCTCGCTTGGGCGCATCCGGAGGATATTGCGGCGGCACGATCAGGTCGATTTTAATCCCGGCCGCGTTCAACGCCCTGGCAAACGCCATGCTCTGCGCATCGGGCTGCAGGCCGAACCGCACCAGATGCACACCGGCCGCCTGCAACTGGGGAATCACCGCATCGCGGGCCACTTCACTGCCCATCATCGGATTGACCACATTAAAGCCGGTAACCAGCGGCGCTGCCTTAACCTGATGCAGCCCCGCGGCCAGCAACCCCGCCATAACCACGGAAGTTCTAAATACCCTTGGCAAGCTCATGATCATTCTCTCCGCTCCAAGCATGGTTAAACCGTTGTCACGCGGCCGCCGTGGTGCCCGCTCAACGCCTCCCCGGCATCAGGCCGCAGCCGTGCACAAATGGGCACCGCCACCAGTGAGAACAGCCCCACGATAATGAACCCCAGCGCATAATCGGATTTCAGTGCCACCGCGTGATGATGCAGCCGCGCCGAAACCTCCAGCGTGGTCGCGCCGACAACGATACCAAGGGTCAGCGTAAGCTGCTGGATGGTGGAGTACAGCGAGGTCGCCGCCGACATCCGCGGGCGCGGAATATCGCCATAAGCGATGGTATTAAAAGCGGTGAACTGCAACGAACGGAAAAAGCCGCCCACCAGCAGAATCGCATCCATCACCAGCCCCGGCCAGCCCGGTTGAAAGCTGGCGCACACCATAATGAAACCCGATGCCAGCAGGCCATTCAAAATCAACACCGTGCGGAAGCCAAACAGCCGCAGCACCGGCTGCGCCGCCGGTTTCATCGCCAATGCCCCAGCCGCCGAGGCAAACGTAATAAGCCCGCTCTGCATCGGTGACTTACCAAACCCCAGTTGCAGCATCAGCGGCAGCAGAAACGGCATCGCCCCCACGGCGATGCGGAACAGGCTGCCCGCGACCACGGAGCTGGCAAAAGTCGGGATCAGGAGCAGCGAAAAATCCAGCACCGGGTGCGGGTGCCGCCGCATATGCACCACATAACCCCCTGCCGCGCCCACGCCCGCGGCCAGCGCGCCCAGCGTCCAGGAGAGCGGCACCAGGCTGCGCCCGGCCGTCTCAAACCCCGCCATCATCGCCGCCATGGCAAACCCGGTCAGCACCAAGCCCCATACATCCAGCCTGCCGCCCCGGTCGGCCTCGCGGCTATCGGGGATGAACAAGCTAACGGCAATAACCCCGATAATGCCGATTGGCACATTGATGTCGAACACCCAACGCCACGAAAAATACGTGACAATGAACCCACCCAGCGGCGGCCCCAGAATCGGCCCGACCAGTGCCGGCATGGTCAGCCAGGACATCGCCGCCACCATCTGCGCCCGGCTGACCGAGCGCAGCAGCACCAGCCGCCCCACCGGCAGCATCATCGCCCCGCCCAGCCCCTGCACCACCCGCGCGGCCACGAGAAACCCCAGGCTGGGCGCCACGCCGCAGGCCACCGAGCCGATGGTGAAAATCACAATCGCGGCGCGGAACACATGCCGGGCGCCAAAATGGTCCGCAACCCAGCCACTGGCCGGGATGAACACCGAAAGGCTGATCAGATACGAGGTCAGCGCCACGCTCATATGCAGCGGCGGCGCGTGGAAACTGCGCGCCATCGCCGGAAGTGCCGTGGCGATAACAGTGGAGTCCAGATTTTGCATAAACAAAGCGGTGGCAATAATCACCGCCATCAGCCGCATGCGGCCTTCCGATATAACCGGCTCGGCTTCAGCCTCCACCATCACTCGCGGCTGAACCCGGCCGTCTCCAGACGGTGCAGGTAACGCCGCCAGCGGATGGCGTATTCCCGCCCTAATTGTTGCAGGTATTCCCAGGAGAATATCCCCGTATCATGCCCATCGGTAAATATCAGCCGCAGCGCGTAATTGCCCATCGGCTCAATGCCGGTAATCCCCACATGCTGCTTGCCGGTAACCAATTTCGCCTGCCCCGGCCCGTGCCCCTGCACCTCGGCGCTCGGGCTCTCCACGCGCAAATACTCCGCCGGCAGGCGCACCGTGCCGCCATCCTCAAAACTGAGTTCCAGCACGTTCTCCGCGCGCCGGAGCTTGATCTGCGTCGGCACGCTCATGACTCGAGAACGCGCGCTTCTTCCGCCAGCATAATGGGAATGCCATTGCGGATCGGGTAAGCCAGCCCGGCCTTGGCACTGACCAACTCGCCCCGCTCGCGGTCATAGGTCAGCGGCCCGCGCGTCAGCGGACAAACCAAAATCTCCAGCAGCCTCGGGTCGATCGGCGGTTCGTTATCCATACTCAGCTCGCTTTCGGTTCATCATCATCGTCGTCATGCCCATCCTCGAAGGCATTGATCTCCAGCAGCGCCAGCAACGCGCGGGCGCGCTCGGCCTCATCGCGCGCTTCCAGCAGGGCCTGTTTCTCTTCCGCGTCAAACGGGCAAGCCATGGCCAGCGACACCACCAGTTCGCCATCAGCCATCTCGGCAATGGCATCCCAGTTCGCCTCCGCCCCCGCCCTGGCGAAATAGCGCCGCAACGCCGCCAGCAGCATCCCCCGCTCGAACGGCAGCGGCGCTTTCGCCTCATGCAAATCCGCCGCGAAACCGCTGAACGCCCCGCGCACCCGGCGGTAGCCGCGGCACATCTCCACTTCCTCAACAATGGTGAAACGCGCCAGCCCGGTCAGGTTGATCAAGTACCGCCCGTCATCGGTCTCATCAAAACTGGAAATCCGACCCAGGCAGCCAATCCGGTACAGCCCCGGCCCGGTATCGCCCCGCGCCAGCCGTTTGTCCGGCTGCACCATGCCGAACATCCGCCCCGCCGCCAGCGCATCCTCCACCAAGGCGAGGTAACGCGGCTCAAAAATATTCAGCGGCAACCGCCCGCCCGGCAGCAGCAGCGCGCCGGAAAGCGGAAATACCGGAAACTCCTCCGGTAAATCCTCCAGGCGCGGACGCAACAAAACCACCCCGCTTACCGGAACAGCAAAGCCGAAAGCTTGCGCCGCGCCGCCATGGTGGCTTCGTCGTCAAAGCCCCAGGCCTCGAAGAATTTCAACAATTGCAGCCGCGCCGCGTCATCGTTCCAGGCCCGGTTGCGCCGCACGATCTCCAGCAGCGCATCCGCCGCCTCCCCCCGCTCGCCCGACGCATTCAGCGCCGTCGCCAGTTCATAACGCGCCTCGTAATCATTCGGATCAACCGCCAGCCGCGCCTCCAGCCCGGCCCGCGCCCCCAGCGCCTGGCGCCCCTCGGCCGCCAGCGCCAGCGCCGCGCGCGCCCCGGCGATCTCGGCATGTTCGGCCAGCTTCTCGGGCAAGCCCGCCAGCACCTCGGCCGCCTGCTCCTCATCGCCCAGCGCGATCAACGCCCGCACCAGCCCGGACCAAGCCTCCGGCTTCTCCCGGTCAGCCTGCACCGCGGCGGCAAAATGCTGCGCCGCCGACTCGGCGTCCCCCTGTTCCAGCAATTCCTTGCCCTGCGCGATCAAATCAGCCCCCGGCGCCGAGGACCCCGCCATTTTCAGCAAGCCCTCCACGAACCGCTTCACCTCGCTCTCCGGCAGCGCGCCGGCGAACGTATCCGCCAGCTGCCCCTGCCAGAACCCGACCACGGTCGGCACCGACTGCAACGGCAGCCCCATCCGGGTCAGCTGCGCCACCAGCGCCTGGTTCTTATCCACATCGATCTTCACCAGCCGCACCCGCCCGCCCTGCGCGCGCACGACTTTTTCCAGCATTGGCGTCAGGGTTTTGCACGGCCCGCACCACGTCGCCCAGAAATCCACCAGCACGGGAATCTCGCGGGACGCCTCAAGCACATCGGCCATAAAGGTGGTCTGATCGCCGTCAATAATCATATTGGCCGGCGCTGCCGGAGTCGCGTCCGGCTCGGTACTGAAGAGGCTGCTCATCGATCTTAATCCGTAAGAGTTTCCTTGAGGCTGTATATAGTATCATTCCGCGCGCTCACACCCCATCCCATCAAACCGGCGTGGGAGACTTGCAATCCTCTCCAACCCGCCTTAAAGAGCCGCTCACGCCATGAGCGGGCGTAGCTCAGGGGTAGAGCACAACCTTGCCAAGGTTGGGGTCGTGGGTTCGAATCCCATCGCCCGCTCCAATTTTCTCCTGGAAAATCAAGCAGATAAAGACGGTCCCTCGGGGCCGTTTTTGCTTCCACGCCCCCCTTTTGCGGCGAGCTGTGAGCGCTTTGTAAGCCCCCATCTCCAAACTCTACACCGCCGCCCGCGTCACCCGCATTTACGGCGGCACGCCAGAGATCATGCGCCTCTCAATCGCACGCTCGATCTAACCCGCCTAAACCCGCTCGCTCAGCTTTATCGCGGCACGGCAGCCCGTCTTAATCAGCGCCGTCAGCAACCGGTAGCCCGGCGCCTGTTCCGCGCCATGTTCCAGGCCAATATCCCGATGCTCCAGCTCCTCGGCGCGGAAACGCGCGATCGTACCGCTCAAGCCCGCCTCGCCTTCACCCAGCGCCGCCTCCTGCGCGGCATAATGCGCGTCGATAACCTCTTCCACCGCCACCGTGCATGCCATCGCCGCCTTTGCCCCCAGCGCCGCGGTAGCCGCACCCAGCGCAAATCCCGCGATATGCCAGAACGGCAGCAACGCCGTCGGCCGCACCCGCCGCGCGGCAATCATTTCCGCAAACGCATCCAAATGCTGCTGTTCCTGCGCCTGCATATGCTCAATCACCGGCCCTTTCGGCCCGCGCCCCAGCACCGCCAACTGCCCCGCATAAATCCGCGCCGCGCCATACTCGCCGGCATGGTCAACCCGGATAAATCGCTTAACCTGCTCGCTCATCGGAACTTCCTCGGCTTTTTCAAAACATAAACCAACAGCGCCACCGCAAACAGCAACGCCCCGCAAAAATCCATCGCCGCCATGGAGACCGGAAAGTGCGAAATCAAATACACCGGCCGGTCGCACGGTGTCGCGGGAACCATCGGCAACGGCGCGCCAGGCGTCAACATCCCGTTACACTCGGGCAGCGGCGAGGCCCACCAGCCAAATTCCACACCCACATGCAGCCCGGCAATGGCAACGTCGCCCAACATCACCAGCCCCGCCAGCCCCAGCACCAGCCGCGCGCTTTCCCGGCGCAGCAGCACCGCCAGCAGGCCCAGCACCGCCCCAATCCGGTACGGCCAGCGCTCCCACAAACACAACTCACAAGGCGTCAGCAGCAACCCATATTGCGCGAAATACGCCAGCCCCAGCGCTGCCAGAGCTATGCAGGCGGTCAGCGCGCCGGCAACGCGATGCCTCACAGAATAAACCGGCTCAAATCGCCCTTGGCAGCCAGCGGTGCAACCTTTTCGTTCACATAAGCCGCATCCACCACCACGCTCTCACCGGAGCGGTCCGTGGCGCTAAAGCTGATCTCTTCCAGTAATTTCTCAATCACCGTGGCCAGCCGCCGCGCGCCAATATTCTCCACCCGGTCATTAATATCATACGCCAGCGAGGCCAGCGCATCCACCGCATCATCGGCAAACGTCAAGTTAACGCCTTCAGTGTTCAACAGCGCCGTATACTGCTTCAGCAGCGAGTGCTCAGGCTCGGTCAATATCCGCTTGAAGTCGTCGCGCGACAACGAGGACAATTCCACCCGTATCGGCAACCGCCCCTGCAACTCCGGCAGCAAATCCGCCGGCTTGGCAACATGAAAGGCGCCAGAGGCAATAAACAAAATATAGTCGGTCTTTATCGGCCCGTATTTCGTCGAAACCGTGGTGCCCTCGATCAATGGCAGCAAATCGCGCTGCACCCCCTCGCGCGAGACATCGCCGCCACGGAATCCGCCCTCGGTTTTCGCGCAAATCTTATCAATCTCATCCAAAAACACGATGCCATTGTTCTCAGCATGGCGCAGCGCGTCCTTCGTCAGCGCCTCGGTATCCAGCAGCCGGTCGGCCTCCTCGCGCTCCAACGCTTTACGCGCTTCCGGCACCAGCATTTTGCGTTTCTGCGCCGGCCGCCCGAACATCCCCTTCATCATATCGCCCAGGTTGATCGCGCCGTTCTGCGGCATATCCATCATGCCGATCTGCGTGCCGCTACTCTCCCCCACGGCAATTTCAATTTCCTTGTCCTCAAGCTCGCCACCGCGCAGCATCCGCCGGAATTTCACCCGCGTATCGGCACTGGCCCCATCGCCCACCAACGCGGTAATCAGCCGCTCTTCCGCCGCCTGCTCCGCCTTGGCTTCCACGCCCTTGCGGTTCTGCTCGCGCAGCATGGTAATGCTGGCTTCTACCAGGTCGCGCACAATGCTCTCCACATCGCGCCCCACATAACCCACCTCGGTAAACTTCGTCGCCTCAACCTTAATGAACGGCGCCTGCGCCAGCTTCGCCAGCCGCCGCGCAATCTCCGTCTTGCCGCACCCCGTCGGCCCGATCATCAGGATATTTTTCGGCACAACCTCTTCGCGCATATCCTCAGGCAACTGCAGCCGGCGCCAGCGGTTGCGCAGCGCAATCGCCACCGCGCGCTTGGCGTCATTCTGGCCAATAATAAAACGGTCGAGTTCGCTTACAATTTCGCGCGGTGAATAAACTGGGCTTTCCATTACAGTGTTTCAACAATCAGGTTTTCGTTGGTGTAAATACAAATATCCGCGGCAATTTTCATCGCGCGCCGGGCAATCTCCTCGGCCCCCAGGTCCGGCACCGTCATCAGCGCCCGCGCCGCCGAGAGCGCATAATTCCCGCCCGAGCCAATCGCCACAATCCCGTCGGAAGGCTCCAGCACATCGCCATTGCCGGTCAGCGTAAAACTGCGCTCGGCATCGGCCACAATCAGCATCGCCTCCAACCGGCGCAAATAGCGGTCCATCCGCCAATCCTTCGCCAGTTCCACGCAGGCGCGTTCCAACTGGTTGGGGAACCGCTCCAGCTTGGTCTCCAGCCGCTCCAGCAGCGTAAACGCATCGGCCGTCGCCCCGGCAAACCCGGCAATCACCACGCCATTGCCAATCCGCCGCACTTTTCGCGCATTCCCTTTAACAACCGTATTGCCCAGGCTCACCTGGCCATCCCCGGCCATCGCCACTTTGCCATCACGCCGCACACATAAAATGGTCGTACCATGCCAGCCGACCGGATCATTTGGATTTGTCATACCCCCAGAAATGGCACCGCCCAGGGGCGTAGACAAGGGAGTCAAATGTTCCTGCAATATAATTCGTTATTTCATTAAAAAGCCTTTTGGCCGCCCCCAGGCGATGGTACAAAGGTTTATGAGCCCGCAATCCCTCTTTAAATCAATGGATCCAAACGGCCCTGACAAAGACCCGCTCCTGGCCGGCCTTGGCCAGCGCGTGCGCCTCCTGCGCGCCAGGGGCGGCATCTCCCGCCGCATGCTGGCCGAGGAAGCCGGCGTCTCCGAGCGCCACCTCGCCAACCTCGAATCGGGCATTGGCAACGTCTCCGTGCTGGTACTCCAGCAGGTGGCCCTGGCGCTGGGCTCCTCCCTGGCCGAACTGCTGGGCGACGAGACCACCATCACGCCGGAATGGCTGATGATCCGCAAACTCCTGCACGGCCGCACGCAGGATGAACTGCAACGCGCGCACCAAACGCTGGCGGAACTCTTCGGCGCCGCCACCCCCGGCCAGCGCCGCAACCACATCGCCCTCGTCGGCCTGCGCGGCGCCGGCAAATCCACCCTGGGGCGCATGGCCGCCGCCAAACTCGGCTGGCCCTTCGTCGAACTGCGCGCCGAAATCACCCGCCTCGCCGGCTGCAGCCCGGTGGAAATCCAGGCCCTCTACGGCTCCCAGGTCTACCGCCGGTACGAGCGTCAGGCGCTGGAGGAGGCCCTGCGCACCCACCCCAACTGCGTCATCGCCACCGCCGGCGGCCTGGTGGGCGACCCCGCCACCTTCGACATCGTGCTTAGCCACTGCCTCACCATCTGGCTACAGGCCGACCCGCAGGACCACCTCGACCGCGTCATCGCCCAGGGCGAGCAGCGCCAGATGGCCGACTCCCGCAAAGCCGTTGACGACCTGCGCGTCACACTGGAAAGCCGCGCCGCCTTCTACGCCAAGGCGGATTTCGCCTTTAACACCAGCGGCAAAACCGTCGACGAATCCTTCACCGGCCTCATGGCGGCCCTTGCCGAACACCAACCCAAGCCGGGCATCTAGCCCGCGCCCATGCCTCCACCCATGGCTCTCACCGCCTACCTCGCCGGACCGGACGTATTTCTGCCCGCCGCGTCCGCAAACGCAGCGGCCAAACTCGCCATCTGCGCCCGCCATGGCCTCACCGGAATTTCCCCCTTCAACCCCCATCTGGACTTCTCGCAGCCGCCCGAAACCCTCTGGCGCCAGATCTACCTCGATGACATCGCCATGATGCAAGCCAGCGACATCATCATCGCCAACCTCACCCCCTTCCGCGGCGCCTCCGCCGACGCCGGCACCCTGGTGGAAGTCGGCTGGTTCCTCGGCCGCGGCCGCCCGGTCTTCGGCTATTCCAACACCGCCACACCCTTCGCCGCGCGCAGCGCCGCCCAGGCCGCCGCCGTGCCAGACCCCCTCCCCGGCCTCGGCATCGAAGGCTTCGCGCTACCCGACAACCTCATGGTCCCCGGCGCCGTGGAATACGGCGGCGGCCTGCCCATCACCTTGCCGCCGGACGGCATCTCCCGCCCCTTCGACGCCCTGGACATTTTTGAACAATGCGTCGCCGCCGCCGCGCGCCACTTACGCGGCTGACCCTCATGCGCCGCATCCAGCAAGCCATCGGCCACGCCATCGCCAGCTTCCTCACCGTCCCGGTCGACGCCCCGCCCGTCTTCCCGGTCGACCTCGCGCATTTCCGCTCCCTGCTGCAACCCGCCGACGTCATCCTCGTCGAGGGCAAACTGCGCATCAGCTCCATGGTGAAATACCTCACCCAATCCACCTGGTCCCACTCCGCCCTCTACGCAGGGGAGTACGCCCCCGGCGGGATTGGTGAAGCCGCCCCAGCAGGCGGACCGGACTGCATCGAAGCCGACATCATCGCCGGCGTCCGCCGCTTCAACCTGCAAGACCTGCTACCCTACCACGTGCGCATCTGCCGCCCCATCGGCCTGCAACTCGAGGACCGCCAGCGCGTCATCGACTACGCCTTCAGCAAACTCGGCACCCAATACGACCTGCGCTACATCGTCGACCTGGCGCGCTACCTGTTCCCCATCCCGGTGCCTGCCCGCTGGCGCCGCCGCGCCATCGGCTTCCTCTCCGCCGACCCCACCCGCGCCATCTGCTCCACCCTCATCGCCCAAGCGTTCAAAAACATCGGCTACCCCATCCTGCCGGAAATCACTGAACAAGCCCTCACCGACCCCGCCACCCGCCAGCGCGCCCTGGAAATCTTCCACATCCACGGCTCGGAGCTCTTCGTCCCGCGCGACTTCGACGTCTCCCCTTATTTCCAGATCATCAAACCCGAAACCCCCGCCCATTTCGACCACCACCGCCTCACCTGGGTCGAGTAAATCCCCTCGCGCCCCGCATAAAGACCACATAAAGACGATCACAAATCCGTGATCGCCAGCCCGCATTTTCCCCAGCTTTTCCGCCATCCCGCCCCATGCGCGCGCCATCAACGGCGCGCATTCGCGTCCCCCCGCAGGCGCCAACGCATAAAATTCCCATAAAAACCCACGCCGGACCGTTACGCCCCCCTCGCGCCGCCCTCCCCGGCCTCGTAAAATCCCCGGCTAACCAGCAAGGCCGGACCAAGTGACCACACTCTCAATCGCCTCCACCCACAATCCGGCCAACAAACCGCTCCGCCTCGCCGCCCTCGTCGGCGTCCTCGGCGTCGTTTACGGCGACATCGGCACCAGCCCGCTCTACGCGCTGCAAACCTGCCTCGGCTATTTCACCACCGGCGCCCTCAGCCATGCCGACATTTTCGGCCTGCTCTGCCTCATCTTCTGGGCGCTCATCATCACGGTCACACTCAAATACGTCACCTTCGTCATGCGCGCCGACAACAACGGCGAGGGCGGCATCCTCGCCCTCATGGCCCTCGCCCAGCGCGCCGCCGCGAACGAGCGCACCCGCACCGCGCTCAGCATCGTCGGCATCATCGGCGCCGGCCTGTTTTTCGGTGACGGCATGATCACCCCGGCCATCTCCGTGCTCTCCGCCATTTCCGGCCTGGAAGTCGTCTCCCCCGGCCTCGCCCCCGCCGTCGAGCCGCTCTCCATCGCCGTCATCGTCGCGCTTTTTCTGGTGCAAAAACGCGGCACCGGCGGCATCGGCGCCGCCTTCGGCCCCGTCATGGTCGTCTGGTTCCTCGTCATCGGCTGGCTCGGCCTCACCCAGATCATCCACAACCCCGCCGTGCTGGAAGCCGTCAGCCCCACCTGGGGTCTCAGCTTCATGCTGCGCCACCGCTTTGCCGGCTTCGTCGTGCTCGGCGCCGTGGTGCTCGCCGTCACCGGCGCCGAGGCCCTCTACGCCGACATGGGCCATTTCGGCCGCAAGCCCATCCGCGTCTCCTGGACTTATTTCGTCCTGCCCTGTCTGGTGCTCAACTACTTTGGCCAAGGCGCCCTGGTCATCGCCAACCCCGCCGCCGCCGCCAACCCCTTCTTCGAAATCGCGCCCAGCTATCTGCAAATCCCGCTGGTCATCCTCTCCACCGCGGCCACCATCATCGCCAGCCAGGCCGTCATCTCCGGCGCCTTCTCCATGGCCCGCCAATGCGTCCAGCTCGGCCTGTTCCCGCGCATGGAAATCCGCCATACCAGCGCCACCGTCGAAGGCCAGATCTACGTCCCCCAGATGAACACCGCGCTCGCCATCGGCGTCATCATGCTGGTCGTCATTTTCAAAACCAGCGACGCTTTGGCCTGGGCCTACGGCATCGCCGTCACCGGCACCTTCATGTGCACCAACATTCTCGCCATGGTGGTCTTCCGCCGCCAGTTCCACTGGTCGCTCCCCGCCGCCATCGCCGTCTTCGGCTGCTTCGGCCTCGTCGACCTCGCCTTCTTCTCCGCCAACACGCTCAAATTTTTCGACGGCGGCTGGGTTCCCCTGGCCATCGGCCTTACCGTCGTCATCATCATGACCACCTGGCAGCGCGGCCGCCGCCTCATCATGGCCCGCTGGGCACAGGACAGCCTGCCCCTGGCCTCCTTCATCAACCGCCTGCCGCAATCACGCATCACCCGCATCGCCGGCACCGCCGTCTTCATGACCGGCAATCTCGACTACGTGCCCAACGCCCTGCTGCACAATCTCAAACACAACAAGGTCCTGCACGAGCGCGTCTTCTTCGTCACCGCCCGCACGCTGGACGCCCCGCAGGCCTCCCCCGAGCAACGCGCCCATGTCGAGGAACCCGCCCCCGGCATCTACAAAATCGCGCTCTCTTTCGGCTTCATGGAAAGCCCCAACATCCCCCGCGAGCTGCAAAACCTGCCCGGCATCCGTTTCGACCCCATGGAAACCAGCTACTTCCTCGGCCGCGAAAGCTACGTCCCCGCCGGCCTCTCCAACCTGCGCTTCATCCGCCGCTGGCTCTTCCTCCACATGGCCCGCAACGCCATGTCCGCCACCGAATTCTTCCAAATCCCCAGCGACCGCGTGGTCGAACTAGGCGTCCGCATCGCCATCTAACCCCCACCATCAGGCAACTCGGTCCCCACACCCCCGCCGTCATCGCGACCCCCGCGAAAGCGGGGGGCCGCGATCCATCTTTGCAGCCGTCCCCCCACCGTCATGCCAACGCCCGCTGGCATCTCCCCCATCAGGCACCCCAGCCCCCCACACCCCCGACCGTCATGCCGGCGAACGCCGGCATCCACGTCTTCCTTCCTTCACCTCACCACCTCAAATCCGCAAACCCCAAGTATGCAGCGCGTAGGGCGGATCAGCGAAGCGCAATCCGCCATTCCCGCCCCCACCGTCATGCCGAACCTGATACCACGTCCCGCCTGACGGTGACCGGAAGCCCCCATCAACCCAACCCCGTCATGCCGGACTTGATCCGGCATCCACGCCTTACGTCTCAAATGCGCCGCAAACTGGACGTTTCCGTTCACAGTGTCGGCGCCCAAAATCGGACATCTGGTAGAGGGCATTGCAAAGCCTGCCGAAAGTGATTACCTTTTTCTAATGAGATCCACTTGTTGCGCCCTACTTCGGTGTCAGGCAGCCAGCAACTTCGGGATTAGCAGCATCAAATCGACTCTAGTTTCGCAATGAAACGCTACCAAAAGGCACTAATGAGCTTATACGCGCGAGTGCATGAGCTTGCCGAAGATCGTGTTCAAAAAGGACATCTTGCGTTTGAGATTCAAGAAGAATTGCTGCGGCGAATTGTCCAAGCGGAAAACCGCATCCGCAAAGTCCGCGCATTAGCCCAACAGCTTAAAAGGGACCTATCAAGTCGCGAAAACACTCGCGCGATTTCGAACGAGATTCGTGGGAAGTATCAAGCAGCTGAAAACGCTACTGAAGCCCCGAAAACCCTTATAAGGACACTACGTACCATAGGAGATAGCATAGCTTTTATATACGGCGACAGGCACGAGCTAAAGCAGCTTGTCAGGAATGGCGATCCAGGTTTCATCTCGGGAAAAAGAGGAACTCGGTTGGAGCGTAAGATTTTTCGTGCAGCCTCCGAGTGGGGTGCGACAATAGTGATGAACGACCTAACGAATTCATTGCGACACGCAGATTTTACTCTCTTTCGTCCCGATTTATGGCCGGAGGGAGGAAGTCCCTTCTTTCTTATGGAAGCTAAGTCAGGCCGAGGCGGAAATAGAAAGAGGGCGGAGCGACAAGTAAAAGCTGCCCAAGCCATACATAAATATATTCATACGGATATTGCTGAGGAAGAGTGGGGCTCCCGCTTACGCGTAGCAGCCCGCGATGAAATTTCACATCATGGGGAGCTAATAACGCGACTAGCTCAAAATCTTCCGGGCCGAGGTTTCATTGTGGAAGAGGCGGAACGTGGTTTGCATTACGTCATAATTGATGGCGCTTTTGATACAGATAACCTGCAAGAAATCTTGTCCCCGTTTAATAACTTCGGAAAAATGATGGCCTTTTTATCCGTAAACGAACAAAAGAAGACTAATCAAGGATACTATCCTTTCCCCTTATTGATCCATGATCCGGAAGTATTATTCCGATTTTATAATGGGGAGTTCGTTGCAAGTATTATTGTTGATGTTGGTTACGTCAATGACCGTATCGCAGCTCATGGCATCGCGATTGAATTTGCTGAAGATGCTTGGAAAATTGTTAGCTTAACTCGCGGCGACGAGGATTGGGGCGAGTATTACGTCTCCTCTCGCGCAATTCATTTGCTTGCCGCGGAGTTCATTTCTCTACAATGGTTTATCGACAACATTCTGACCGGGCCTCTCCTAGAGGGTATGACCAAATTTATAGCCAAAAAGAAACATAAGCAGTGCGGTTAATTGGAGCATTTGCAGTCTCACCCGTTATCTATTTCTGTGTCCGGTTCCGCCATGAAGGGCATAAAAGCCGACCGTCCGCTCCCGGCCCATCTGTACCTGCTGAATGGAGCAAATAGGATGAATAACCGCAGCCCTTCCCACCACCCTCCACCCGCACGGCCCGTAACAACCCCCAAGCCATCACCAAAAACCACGCCACAAACACCGCCCCCGCAATCCAAAACGGAAACAGCGCATTCCACGCAAACGGCCCGCTCCGCACAAACGCCAGCCCCGTCGCCCGCACAAACCCCGCCACATAAAACCCGCCACATAAAACCCGCCAAAAAACAACAAAATGCAAATAATCCCGCTCCAGATACACCAGCGTTGCAAACTCACCCGTTCCACCGCAAACTCCCCTCAAACCGATTATTCGTTGTTTTTTCAGCACGAACCCGCACAAATTGGGGTGCAAGCAAAATCTTTTGCTTTACTAACAGTATGTTATAACAACTTCTTCACAAGTGTTTCACGTGAAACACCCAAAACCCGCATCACCTGCCCCACCGCATCCCCCGCCGCATCCACGCGTACCCAGTCCACCACCCCATCCAAAACCTGCCCCCGCATCACGGCAACATCCGCATCCGAGGCATCCCCCCGCCGCCCCGCCAACCGCGCTTCCAGCACCCCCACCGGCGCCTCCAGCCAAACCCCAAAAAACCCCACCCCCGCCCACACCGCCAAACCCTGAGCCGCCTCCCGCACCGCCGCCGCCAGAAACGTCGCATCCAGCACCACCACATACCCCGCCGCCAGCACCGCCGCCGCCTGCTCCCACATCGCCGCATAAACCCGCGCGCTAACGGCAGACTCATAGGCTGAAACGGGCAACTTAACCTCCGGCGCCACGCCAAAAATCCGCTTGCGCAACACGTCCGAGCGAACCACCCTTGCCCCCGGCGCCACCCCCAACCCCGCCGCAAGCGCCGCCGCCACGGTCGATTTCCCCGTACCACTCACCCCGCCAACCGCCACCAAAAACGGCACTTGCGGCTTCAAAACCTCCCCCGCCAGCACCAAATATGCCCGCGCCGCCGTCAACGTCTGCTCCACCAAAGTCTTACGATACTGCGCCACCAGCACATGCGCCCTCACCGCCGCCCGCACGGAAATAAACAACGGCAGCAACGCCATGCCGCCCCAATCCCCGGTGCGGTCCAAATACCGGTTGCACACCGCATTCGCCGCCCCCGCCATCCCCCGATGCAATAAATCCATCAGCAAAAACGCCAGATCATACAGCACGTCGATGCAGGAAAATTCCTCGCTAAACTCAATGCAATCAAACAACAGCGGTTTGCCTTCCACCAGGCAGATATTGCGTAAATGCAAATCCCCATGGCACCGCCTTACCCGCCCGCCTGCCTTTCGGGCCTCCAGCAACGGCGCCACCTTCTCCAGCGCCGCCAACGAAGCATCACTCACCGCTTGCGCCAAATCACGCTCCAGCAACGGCGCCGCTTCCAACAAATTTTGCTTATTCCCGGCAATCACCGCCCGCATCGCCGCCGCACCGCCAAACCCCGGCACCACCTCTGCCGCATCATGAAACGCCGCAATCTTATCCGTGACCTCGCGCAACAATTCTGCCGTCAGTCCACCCCTCTCCGCCAGCCGGTCCAGCAAATCCTCTTGCGCAAACCTGCGCATTTCCACCACAAAATCCACCGCCTCACCTGCGCCATCAAACGCCAGCGCCCCATCCGCCTCGCGCGTAACCGCCCGCACCCGCAGGTAAATCTCCGGCGCCGTCCGCCGGTTAAGCTCCAGCTCCACCCTGCAATATTTCTCACGCAAGTCCGCCGTGGAATAATCAACATAGGAAAATCGCACCGCGCGTTTCAGCTTATACGCACGCTCCCCCACCAGAAACACAATCGAAATATGCGTCTCAATCCGCTCAACCGGGACGCCCGGTGCGGCCGCCACACCCAGCGCGCCGTAACTCGCCCCATCACTTAAAAACCCAACAACCCCGGCCGGCGCCTCAGCCATTGCCTTCCCGCCACGGCTTCACCTTCGCCGCCAGCACATCCAGCGCCGGACCGGCCAGGCTTTCCGCCGCCAGCAACTGCTCCGCCGACTCCCGCAACAACCCCGTATTTTCCTTCAATATCGCCTTCGCCCGGCCGAATGCCGTATCCACCAGCCCGCGGATCGCCGCATCAATCGCCGCCGCCGTCGCTTCGCTATACTGCCGCGGCCGCCAGTCCATGCCGCCATTGCCCAGCAAATGCGACTGCTCCGGCTCAAACGTCACCTGGCCCAGCGTCGCATCCATGCCAAACCGCACCACCATGGAGCGCGCAATTTCCGTCGCCCGCATCAAATCATCCGCCGCCCCGGTGGAAACATCCGGGAACAACAACGTCTCCGCCGCCCGCCCGCCCATCAGCACCGTCATGCGGTTCAGCAACTCCGCGCGCCCCATCAAAAACCGATCCTCCACCGGCCGCTGCATGGTGTAGCCCAGTGCCGCAATGCCATGTGGAATAATCGAAATCTTCTGCACCTTATCAACATCCGGCAGCGCCATCGCCACCAGCGCATGGCCCATTTCATGATGCGCCACCACCGCACGTTCCTTAGGCGCCAGCAGCCGGTTATGCTTCTCCAACCCGGCCACAATCCGTTCCACCGCCTGGTTGAAATCCTCCAGCGTCACCGCCTCCGCATTACGCCGCGTCGCCAACAGTGCCGCCTCGTTCACCAGATTCGCCAAATCCGCGCCGGTGAATCCCGGCGTCATCGCGGCAATCTCCTCAAGGGACACATCAGCCTCCAGCTTCACCTTCTGGATATGCAACTTCAAAATATCCACCCGCCCCTTGCGGTCCGGCCGATCCACCAGCACCTGCCGGTCGAACCGCCCCGCCCGCAGCAACGCCGGGTCCAGAATCTCCGGCCGGTTGGTCGCCGCCAGCAGCACCACACCGCTGGAAGGATCAAACCCATCCATCTCCGCCAGCAACTGGTTGAGTGTCTGCTCTTTCTCATCATTGCTGCCGCCCGGCATCATGCCGTTACGCGCGCGCCCCAGTGAATCCAGCTCATCAATAAAAATAATCGCCGGCGCCTGCTGCCGAGCCTGCACGAACAAATCACGCACCCGCGCCGCACCCACACCCACGAATAATTCCACAAACTCCGACCCCGAGATGGAAAAAAACGCCACCCCCGCCTCCCCCGCCACGGCCCGCGCCAGCAGGGTCTTGCCCGTCCCCGGCGGCCCCACCAACAGCACACCCTTGGGCACATGCGCCCCCAACCGCCCATAGGCCGCGGGGTTTTTCAAAAAATCCACAACCTCCTTCAACTCCGCCTTGGCCTCGTCCACTCCCGCGACATCCTTAAAGCGCACCGGCACCGCGCTTTCCGCGTAAACCCGCGCCTTGCTCTTACCCACGGCCAGCATTCCCCCCGCCCCACCCATGCGGTTGCCCAGCAGCACGAACCACAGCAGCCCAAAAAACAGCAGCGGCGCCAGCCACCCCAGCGCCACGGAAAACCATCCCGGCGCCGGCTCCCCGGCAAACGTGACTTTTGATTTCGCCAAATCCTGCGCCAGTGCGGGGTCCACCCGGTCAGTGGTAAACTTGTCCGGCTGCCCGGCTGGCGCGTTCTTCAGCGTCCCGGTAATCGCACTGGTACCCACCACCAAATTATCCACCTGCCCCGCCTGCAGCAGCGTCTCAAACTGGCTATAGGGGATAGATTTAACTTTTGGCGCATTTTGCTGGTTAAGCGCCGAGAAGATCAGCAGGGGTATAAACAGCGCCAGCCAGATCAGCCCGGAACGCCATAATGGTTCACTCTTCTTCGCCACGGCAACCCTCCCGGATTCCGGTCATTCAAGACCTCATATCCTTGAGTGTATGCCCGCAAAACCGTTATGGAAACAGCCTGATCCGGCTCAAACCTTGCGGGCCAGCGTACGCACGATATCCGCGCGGCTGACAATGCCGACAACCCGCCCTTTGCGCACCACCGGCACCCGCTTGATCCGGCGTTGCGTCAGCAAATCGGCAATTTCGTCAATACTGGCATCCTCCGTCACCGTCACCACATCGCGGGTCATCAGATCCGTTGCCCGGCGATTGTCCACCCTTATATAATCAAGAAATTCCGGCGCCAATTCATCGCCTTCCGCCAGAATATCCAGCCACCAAGCGCGGCGCATGGCATTGCGCAAGCCGAACGAGCGCATCAGATCGCCCTCGCTTACCATGCCCAGCAATTTGCCTGTGGCATCCACTACCGGTACCGCACTTATGTCGTGCTCATTCAACTTTGCAGCGATCGCCGCCGCGGTATCGGTTGGGCTAACCGTAATCACGTCGCGCGACATAATCGCGGCGGCCGTCACCGCCAATGTTACCTGCGCCAATTCCGTTCCTCCACTTCTGGAGGGTAAAATCAAACTAACACGGCGCAGGTGCATTGATTTCGATCAAAAATGCTTCTCCGGCGGGATCTCCGTGATACCGCCATGCCTTGGCTGCTCGGGTTCCGGGTAATGAAAGCTGATCTTGCCTCCATTTGGCAAGATCAGCGTCCCGCGGCGGCCGGCAATAATGTCCGCCAGGTCGGACAATGCGCCAATGGCCGCCGACTGGCCTGTTTCCTGCACAAAAGCGCAAGCCGCTTCAACCTTGGGGCCCATCGACCCGGCACGAAAGCCCGCCGCATGCGCGATCATGTCCTTTGGCCCGGAGCTGGCGATGGCCCGCTGCTCCTTTCCGCCGTAATCCAGATAGACCCCGGCAACATCCGTCAGCATGATAAATAAATCCGCCTCGGCCTGCTTGGCCAGCAGGGCGCCGGTTAAATCCTTGTCGACCACCGCTTCCACCCCGGCAAGCTTACCATCCGCCCCGGCGCGCACCGGGATACCGCCGCCGCCGGCGCAGATCACCGTGACGCCCGTATTGATGAGCCGCTTGATGGACGCAATTTCCACAATACCAAGCGGCTTGGGCGAGGCCACAACGCGCCGCCAGCCATGGCCATCCTTAACCATGGGCCACTGGTGCTCCGTGGCCAAACCCCGCGCGATGGCTTCCTCGTAAACCGGCCCAATCGGCTTCGTGGGCGCGGCAAAGGCCGGATCGTTTGCATCCACCAGGGTCTGCGTCACCACAGTTACCACCGCCGCCCCTTCCGGCAGCGCATTGCGCAGGGCTAGCTCCAGCTCATAACCAATCCAGCCCTCGCTTTCCGCCCCCAGCACGTCCAATGGCAGCATGCTTTCCTGCGGGCCGGCCAGGGATTGCAGCGCCAGCAACCCTACCTGCGGACCGTTACCATGAGTGATGACGAGATGGTGGCCCGCGTAAATCGCATCAGCCAGCGAACGCGCCGCACCGGCAATCGCTTTCTGCTGATTTTCCATGGATAGAGGCTCACCCTTGCGAAGCAGAGCATTGCCCCCAAGCGCCACGACAATTCGCATATGCTTTATCCTAACGTGGCGATCAAGATCGCCTTGATAGTATGCATCCGGTTTTCCGCCTGATCAAATACGACGGATGCCGGCGACTCAAACACTTCGTCGCTCACCTCCATCGCCGAGACACCATAGCGAGTTTCAATATCCTTACCCATTTTCGTTTCCGCATTATGAAACGACGGCAGGCAATGCATGAACTTTGTAAATGGATTTCCGGTGGCAGCCATCAGGGCCGCATTCACCTGATACGGGCGCAGCAGCTCAATCCGTTCGCCCCAGCGCGCCGGGTCCTCACCCATCGAGAGCCAGACGTCGGTATAAATGAAATCCGTCCCTTTAACCGCGGCAACGGCATCGGCTTCGAACTTGATGCTGGCGCCATTCGTTTTGGCGATCTGATCGACATGCAATCTGAAAGCCTCATCGGGCCATAACTCCTCCGGCGCGCCAATGGTAAAGTGCATGCCGATTTTGGCGGCGCCCACCGCCAGGGACCGCGCCATATTGTTGCGCCCGTCACCCATGAAGGCAAAACGAATATCCGACAGATGCTTATGCGTGAATTCCCGCATGGTCATGAAATCCGCCAAAATCTGCGTCGGATGCGACTCATCGGTCAAGCCGTTGTAAACCGGCACCCCGGCGTAACGGGCAAGCACTTCAACGTCCGCTTGCGCAAAGCCACGGAATTCAATCGCATCATACATCCGCCCCAGCACGCGCGCCGTGTCCTTCACGGTTTCCGACTGGCCAATATGGCTACCGCTTGGCCCCATGTAGGTGACATGCGCACCCTGGTCATATGCCGCCACCTCGAAGCCGCTGCGCGTACGGGTTGAATCCTTCTCAAAAATTAGCACAATATTCTTGCCCGATAACCGTGGACGTTCAAGACCGCCTCGCTTGGCGGCCTTCAACTCCTTCGCGATATCCAACAATAAACGCAATTCGGCCGGCGTAAAATCTTCCAGCGCCAAAACGCTCCGCCCACGCAAATTAATTGGCATACCAAAGCCCTCCGCTGGAATAAACCAGTAGTTGAATCACGCGATCACTCACTCAACACCAAAGTTATTCATTGTTAAATTATTATAGCCAATTCGTACAAAAAATGCTCGCGCTATATTGCGTCACGGCTAAGCGGGCAACTCATGCAATGTCCGCCGCCGCGGCCGCGGCCGAGCTCTGATCCATCGATGGTAATTACCTCGATACCTGCTTTACGCAACAGCGTATTGGTATAAACATTACGGTCATAACCAATCACTACGCCAGGCGCCACGGCCAGCACGTTATTGCCGTCGTCCCATTGCTCCCGCTCGGCCTCGAAGGAATCTCCGCCGGTCGGAATCCGACGCAGATGCTTCAGGCCAAGCGCCCTGGCCACGACATCCACAAAATTTCCACTCTCCGCCACTACGCGCAGCCCCTCGCCCGTATCCGCCGGATAGAGTGAAAACGCCTTCATATGATCCACGACATCGGGAAAAATCGTTACCAGATCGCGGTCACAGAACGAAAATACCGTATCCAAATGCATGCTGCCACGCTCACGCGGCATCAGCCCGGCAATCACGCGTTCCGCGGCACCATGGCGGAACAGCCGGCTGGCGTATTCGGTCACCGCCTGTGGCGTACTGCGCTCGCCCATGCCGATCAGCACCACGCCATTGCCGACAGGCATCACATCGCCACCTTCAAGGCTCAAGCCGCCCAGGTGCTCCTCGGAGGCATCCACGTAGCGCAGGAAACTCTCGTTGGCGAAGCGTGGATGGAAGCGGTAAACTGCCGCCAGGTTCACCGCTTCCAGCCGCCGCGCCGGCCAGTACATGGGGTTGATGAACACGCCCTCGCCAACCCAGCACGAGCTGTCTCGCGTGAAGAGATGGTTTGGTAATGGCGGCAGAATGAATTCATGTTCGGCACGCGTGAGTGCGAATAATCCCTTTGGTACAAAGGGGAGTTCGCCGCGCGCGATGCCGCCCACCAGATACATGGCGAGCTGCGCCACCGGCAATTCCTCCAGCCAGGCGCGCACCTCACCGGAAGTGCCATGGCCTAGATTTGTCACATCAACACGGTGGTCCAGCAGCCAGGCTCGCGCGGTGTCATCGGCGAGTGTCTCGGCCAGCAGGGCGCCAAATTCATGCACCACGATGTTGCGATCACGCAGCGTGTCAACAAACGCATCGTGCTCCTGCCTCGCCTTTTTTACCCAGATCACATCGTCGAACAACAGCTCGTGGCAATTGCCCGGCGTCAAACGGGTTATGCTCAGATCCGGCCGGTGCACCAGCACCTCCCGTAGAACACCTACTTCGGAATACACACCAAGCTTCGGACTCATTATCATTCTCCTAATTGCCTTGTGTCTCGTCAACGACATAGGTGTAGAGGCGTACCTGCCCATCTTCACTCGTCTCGCGGTAAACACCCTGGATTTCACAATCGAACCCTGGAAATAGGTTAGCCGCCTGCTCGAACATAAGCAGGTAATCCAACATCGGCTGTGCGCGTTCATCGTAACGCTCACCGGGGATAATGACACCGATACCCGGCGGATAGACGAGCGCCAGCGTGGCCGCGATACGGTTTTTGATTTTACTAAGGGGCAAATATTCAATCTCGTTACGGAGGAATTTCTGCGTCGCCGCTTGAGGGCTCAAAGCGATGGCAGGGAAATGCTCGGCACGAAACTGCGCGCGCTGCAACTCCGCCACGCGGTGCGTGCGGTAAAAACTGTGCATATCCTGGCACAAATCATAGAGCCCTACATCAGCGTAGCGTTTCCCATAGCGCGCGGTGAAAGCCGGGATGACCTCCCGCAAAGCGGCGTTGGCATCATGCAGTTTCTTAAAACTAACTAGCGCACTCAACAGTGTCCCCGCCTTGCCTGCCTCCATCCCCGGCGTGAGTAGAAACAGGATGCTGTTGAGATCGTTTTTTTCGGGCACAATTTTATTCTCGCGCAGATACTCCGCGAGGATCGCTGCGGGAATGCCATGCTCCTCATACTCCCCGGTTGTACGGCGAATGCCCGGCGTTAGCAGCGTCAGCTTGTTCGGGTCCGTCATCGCATAACCTGGTACGGTGTGCGTAAATCCGTGCCAGCTTGCACCCGGCGTCAGTTCCCAGCAGCTCTGTTCGCTCGCCAAGCGGTCGGTCGGCACACTCTCCCAGCGCAGCAACTGACGTGCGCCATGCTTGTCCTCGAACTCGACAAAATCCGGTACGAACGGGTCAAAGAACCATGCCTTCGCCGGCGTCTTCGCGCCAGATGCGAACTCTTGTCCCAGCGCGCGGATTTCCTTTCGTAGTTCGATACCCATGCGAATGGTATCATCCCACATCACTTCACCAGCGCGGCCTTTCATCATCTGGGCACCAACATCGAGCGAGGCGAACAGAGGATAGAACGGGGAAGTTGAAGCATGCAGCATGAAAGAGTCGTTGAAGCGCTGGTGCGGTATGTGCCGCTTCTGCGCTTTGGCGTGGGAGTCCTTAACGTGAATCTGCGACGCCTGAGAAAATCCGGCCAGTTGCTTGTGGGTGGATTGCGTGGCGATAATGCCAGCGTCGTCGGGTCCGAGGCTCTCCAGCCCCATGGCATAATGTCCGTGGAACAGAGGATGGAACTTCATGAAACCAGCCCAGGCTTCATCGAACAGAATATAATCGCACAGCGGGCTAAGTTTATTATAAATCATCCGTGCATCGTAGATTGTACCGTCATAGCTGCACTGTTCGATGATGGCGACACGGAACGGTTTTTTGCGCTGCCATGCTTGCGTATCCGTTATCAGTGGATGCGATTTTATCTTCTCGCGGATGGCATTTTCATCCAGCGCGGCGTAGTCAATCGGCCCGATCAACCCGCAGCTGTTACGGTCCGTCTCCAGATATACTGGAATGCCGCCCGCCAGCACCAACGCGCCATGGTGGTTGGATTTATGGTTGTTGCGGTCGAACAGCACCAGATCACCCTGCGCGACGATGGCGCCGAGTGCTACTTTGTTGGAGGTCGAAGTGCCGTTCAACACGAAATAAGTCCGCTCGGCGCCAAAAATTTTCGCTGCTGCCTTTTGTGCCGCTGCCGCCGGGCCTTCGTGGATCAGCAGATCGCCCAGTTCCACCACGGAATTATCGAGATCGCTGCGGAACACGGCTTCGCCGAGATGTTCAACGAACAAGCGGCCGACCGGGCTTTTCCAGTAGAAAATACCGCCATTATGGCCAGGGCAGGTCCACATCTGGTTGCCGGCGTCGGCGTAATCGAGCATGGCGCCAAAGAACGGCGTCTTCAATGTTTCCGCATAGATTTTTACATGACTGCTCAGGTTTTTGGCAACGAAGTCCGGCATATCCTCGGCGACAAATACGCAACCCGTAATAAAATCCAGAATTTCAACCGGTATATCCTGCAATAATTGTTGACCGACCAGAAGAAAAACCGGGGCCTCCACGCCGCGCGCGCGTAGCTGATGGACCAGTTGGACGATGCCGTTTTGCCATTCGCCATAACCCCATTCCAGTAAGAGACAGCCAAGCGCGGCGTCGGTGTGAATTACTGTACCGGCGTCGCTAACTTCCGACGCCGGTACCACCACGTAGCCAAGTATTTTTAATTCATTTAAAATCGCCCGAAGATGTCTTGCCTCCTGCGTTTCCTCATGAAGGTTCTGACTGCAAACAAGCACGCGGAAACGCGTTTCAACAGACATCTTAGAACTCCATATCTTCAAGATCAGCTAATGCTAACAATACCTTTAGCGAACAGGACGATCGCAGCGATGGCCGCCACGCCAAGCAACCCGACGGCAATTTTTTCTGGAGTGGAGAAAATGACCTGACCCGGGTTATGCTCTTTTCTCGCGTACCAGAAGACCGGAATGCCTATCGAGAAGACGATGGTCGACATCAGCAGAAATTCGGGGCCAGCCGCGTAGAGCAGCCAGGCTGAATAAATTGTTGCCAACACGCCGGTGATGAGCGCGGTGTTCCGGCTTTCGGAATGTGTGGCGACATAGCCGGACTGCGCGGCATAGACCGTGAGGAACAGCGAGCTGGCGAAATATGGCGGCAGGATCATCACGCCGCAAATATCAATCAACCATAGCCAGGCATTACTTGCGAACAGAACGACGAACAGCGTGATCTGCATAACCACGCTGGAGACTAACAATGATGGCACGGCCGCATGGAACCGGTTTTCCGCAGCCAGAAATTTTGGAAACACACCACCTTTTGCGCCCTCGAAGGGAAGCTCCGCGGTCAGAATCGTCCAGGCCAGCCAGCAGCTTAATACCGCGATCAACAAGGATACATTGACAAATACCGCACCCCATTTGCCAACAACGGATGACAAGACATAGGCGGAGGACGGATTGGCCAGCTTGGCGATATCACCCTGGTGCATGATGCCGAAGGGCAGGATCGAGAGCAGTGCGTACAACAACGTGCAAACACCCAGGCCAATGAATGTTGCAGGCCCAACATCGGACATTTTACGCGCACGGTCGGAGACCACGACCGCGGCCTCGATGCCGATGAACACCCATAGTGTTACAAGCATCGTACTTTTTATCTGGGTGAACAGGCTACCGAGGTGGTTCTGCTGCCCCCAAATATCGAAAGTGAACTGCCCGCCGGTCATAAAGAATGCCATGACGATCAAGGCAAACCCGATGGTAACAATGTTGAGGAAGCTTGCCAGAACATTCAGCATCGCCGTGCGCTTTACGCCGGTCATCACAATGCCGCACATCACCCAGACCAGAACGGAAGCGCCGATAATCGACGCCCAGTTCTGACCCTTCCCAAACACCGGGAAAAAATATCCCAGGATTTGCATAATCAACACCGCAAAGGCGACATTCCCAAAGGCAGCGCTCAACCAATAACCCCAAGCCATCTGGAACCCTGCAAATGGACCAAAACCTTCCTGGGCATAGGAATACATTCCGGCTTTCAGGTCAGGCCGTTTGTCCGAAAGAATACGAAAACTATTCGAGAGAAAATACATCCCGATGAATGTGATGATCCAGGCGATGAAAATAGCCACGAGGCCCGCCCCGTTGGCCATGTTCTGCGGCAGGTTGAAGGCGCCGCCGCCAATCATTGAACCGACAACGACGCCCGAAAGTAAAATCACGCCGAGATTACGGCTCTCCGGCTGCTTGGTAACACCCTCTCCCGCTATGTTTGTTTTGGACAAAGTTTGACCCACGATGACCCTCCTTGGCTGCATTATTCTTGCCTTGTTTCACAGAAAACCCTCTGACAGGCATTGATTTCGATCAATTCGGCGTACGTGCCGTAATGGGGATTCATATCACCGGAACGAAGCAGCGGGAAGAATATTTCATGACGCAGCGCAACAGAACGAGCGGCAATATAGGTTGAATTTGATTGAAATCAATGCGCCCCCAATGATATGGTCAATGGTAATATTCAATCGCAAATCGCAGGACGGCACATAACTGCGCAGTTAATATTTTGTAATATTTTGGTTCCAATTAAGCTGACATTGGCATAACCATTCAATGTGGTGGCTGTTACTTTCTGTTGTTGGAATTTGATCGTTATTTTTCAGAATGAGGTAAAAGTCATGGCGATAAAGAAATCCAAGTGAAAACCACATCTGCCGTAGAGAAATCAAAACCCACGGAGGTCTGGGCGACGTTCCGCAATGAGTTCGACAAGTTGCTTGACCGCTTCGCCGACGGGTTTGGTACGTTTCCGTTGTTCCAACCCAGCTTGGGCGCTGTGATTTCGCGGTTTTTCTCTTCGGTGGGTGTATTGGCGCCTTGCGTCGACATTTCGGAAGATGACAAGGCCTATACGATTACAGCGGAACTTCCCGGTCTGGTGGAAAAAGATGTGGATGTTTCCCTCGACGGTTCGGTCCTGACGATCAAGGGCCATAAAGAACAGGAAGCCGAGAAGAAGGATAAAAACTATTATCTTTCAGAGCGTTCCTATGGTGCTTTCGAGCGTAGCATGTATCTGCCCGAGGGTGTCGACCGTGACTACATTGGCGCGAAATTAGCTAACGGCGTGCTTACGGTGACGCTGCCCAAAACGGCGTTGGCACAGACCAAAGCCAAGAAGATCGAAGTTAAATCCAAGTAATCTTTGCTGGGCGGCAGGCAGGGTTTCCGTTGCCTGCCGCTTTGGGCTTACCTCAAAACTGCTGGCGTTGACGCAAATCAACGCCCAGGCGAAATGGCTGTACTATACGGGTCATGAGACCTGCCGGTTATGAGGGACAATCGTATGAATATGAAGCTGTGGCGCGGTGTTGGCGTGGCCGTGATTTTGGGCGGCTTCGCTGCGTTGCTTTGGTGGTATTTAAGCGCCGGGCCGGTCGTGACGCAGCTCTACGGCAATGTGGAAATCCGCCAGGTGGACCTCGCATTCAACGCCGAAGGCCGCGTGGCTGCGATGTACAAGCAGGAAGGCGACCCCGTGAAGACCGGGGATTTGCTGGCGGTATTGGATGATCGCTCCTACGCCAGCGCTCTCGCATTGGTCCAGGCGCGGCGGGACGCGCAGAAGGCGCAGCTGGATCTGCTGCTGGCAGGTTCCCGGCAGGAGGATATCGACCATGCCCGCGCCGCCTTGGCCGCCGGGCAGGCCAATCTGGCACATGCGCAACAGAGTTTTGCCCGCCAGGCCTCGCTGGTCGGGCACGGCGCCACCACGCGGCAGTCGCTGGATGACGCGCAACTGGACCTGAAAGCGGCTACCGCCAGCGTAGACGAAGCACAGGCGAACCTTACCAAGCTCATCAACGGCCCGCGCCCGCAGGAAATAGAGGCGGCCCGCGCGCAATACGCTGCCGCCAACGCCGATACCGCATTGGCGCAGACGCAGTTGGACAACACCAAGCTCGCCGCCCCGGTGGATGGCATAATCATGACCAGGGTGATCGAGCCCGGCACCGTCGTGCTGCCGTCGGATATTGTGTATTCACTTGCCAATACCAGCGAAGTCTGGGTCCGCGCCTTTGCGCCGGAGACCATGCTGGGGCTGGTGGCCTCCGGCACAAAAGTAATCGTGCAGGGCGACACGCCGGGCGGCAAAACCTATCATGGGACCATCGGCTACGTTTCGCCGGTGGCGGAATTCACGCCAAAAACAGTGGAAACGCCTGATCTGCGCACGCAACTGGTGTACCGCCTGCGGGTTCGCATCACCGATGCGGATGCGGGGCTGCGCCAGGGCATGCCGGTTACCATCACGCTGCCTGCGGCACGTTAAGCGCCGTGCAACCACTCGCGCTGATCGAGGAGCTGGCCTACCAGTACCCCACCAAACGCGGCAGCCGGCCGCAGGTGGCGCTGGCGGGAATTTCCGCGCGCATCGAGCCGGGGGTTATCACCGGGCTGGTGGGACCCGATGGCGCGGGCAAGACCACGCTGCTGCGGCTGCTGGCCGGGCTGTTGCGCCCCGCGGCCGGGCGCGTGAGCGTGCTGGGGCACGACATGGCGCATGAGGCGGCGCTGGCGCATCCCTACATTGGCTACATGCCGCAGCGGTTCGGCTTGTATGAGGATCTGAGCGTCGCCGAGAACCTGGCATTGTTCGCGGATTTGCACGGGCTGACCGACGAGGCGCGCGAGACGCGGGTTAAAATGCTGCTGCATTTCACCGGGCTGGCGCCGTTCACCGCGCGGCTGGCGAGCCAGCTTTCCGGAGGCATGAAGCAGAAGCTGGGCCTGGCCTGCGCCCTGCTGGCAAAGCCGCGCGTGCTGCTGCTGGATGAACCCTCCGTCGGGGTGGACCCCGCCTCCCGCCGGGAATTATGGGGCATTGTGCAGCGCATGCTGGAGACGGACAAAGACCCGCAAATGCCCATGGGCGTGGTTTGGGCGACTTCCTACCTGGATGAGGCCGAGCGCTGCGCGAAGGTGTTGCTGCTGCATGAGGGCAAGCTGCTCAGCGCGGAGCCGCCCCAGGCGTTTTTAAAGCCGCTGGCCGGGCGTGTGTTCCGCGCCACCGTGCCGGCCGCCGGGCGGCGGCGCGCGGTTATCCAGGCGCTGGCCCAGCCCGGCGTGCTCGATGTGCTGGTGCAGGGCGACACTTTGCGCCTGGTGCTGCGCGCCAACACGCACCCACCCGCGCCAGAAAATTTTGGCGCGCAGGACATGCAGCCGGTGCCGCCGCGCTTCGAGGACGGTTTTATCGACCGGCTGCTGGCGCAAAACGCGCCGGTGGCGCCCCAGCCGGTGCCGCCCCCGCCGCCAGCCATTGTGGATGGCGCCCCGGTGATTGAAGTGCATGGGCTGGTGCGCCGTTTCGGGGATTTTACCGCCGTGGACCATGCCAGTTTTGCCATTAAACGCGGCGAGATTTTTGGCCTGCTCGGCCCCAATGGCGCTGGTAAATCCACCATCTTCCGCATGCTCTGCGGCCTGCTGCGGCCCAGCGGCGGCAGCGCGCGGGTGGCTGGGCAGGATCTGCTGACCGCCGCCGCCGCCGCGCGTGCGCGGCTGGGCTACATGGCGCAACGGTTCTCGCTGTACGGCGAACTAACCGTGACGCAGAACCTGGAGTTTTTTGCCCGCGTGTACGGGTTGGACCGCAAGGCGCAACGCAAGGCCGTTGCTGATGCCTTGGTGCGCTTCGAGCTGAGCGGCGCGGAAAACAACCTTGCCGCGGCGCTGCCGCTCGGCCTCAAGCAACGGCTTTCGCTGGCGGCCTCGCTGCTGCACGACCCGCAAATCCTGTTCCTTGATGAACCAACTTCGGGCGTGGACCCGCTGACGCGCCGTGCGTTCTGGGCACGCATCGGCACGCTGGCGGATGCGGGTGTGACCGTGCTGGTGACCAGCCAATTCATGGATGAAGCGGAGTATTGCGACCGGCTGGCGATCGTGAGCACCGGCAAAATCATTGTCACCGGCACGCCGGCGGAACTGCGCGCCCGCGTGCGCACACCCGCTTTGCCGGACCCGACGCTGGAAGACGCATTTATCACTTTGGTCGGCGCGCCGGCGGCGGTGGCGGCATGAGCGCGGCACTGGCACGCCAGCGCCTGCGCGGGCTCGCACGCAAGGAGATGCTGCAAATCCTGCGCGACCCCTCGGCGCTGCTCATTGCGTTTCTGATGCCGGTTATCATGCTGCTCATCACGGGCTTTGGCTTGTCGCTGGATGCGCATGAGCTGAAGCTGGCGGCGGTGGTAGAAGCTGGGTCGGACACCACCAGCAGTGTGCAGGAGGCGCTGGACGCCTCGCCTTATCTTTCCGTTTATTGGGCCAACAGCCTGCAAGATGCCAATACCGCGCTCAGCACCGGGCAGGTGCGCGGCATACTGGTGATGCGTCAGGATTTTGCCCAGCGCGTGGCCCGGCGGAACCGCTGGCCCGCCACTGCCCAGCTTGTTGTTAACGCCACGGACCCGAATACCGCGCGGCTGCTGCAAGGCTATGTCGAGGGCGCCTTCGCGGTATGGGTGGAGGATAATGCGCACGAGCGCTACCCCGGCATCTCCGGCGGCATCACCGTGGACACGCGCTTCTGGTACAACCCGCAACTGCGCTCCGCGGATTTCATCGTGCCGGGGATTATCGCCTTTGTGATGTCCATGACTGGCACGCTGCTGACCGCGCTCATCGTGGCGCGCGAGTGGGAGCGCGGCACGATGGAGAGCATGCTCGCCTCGCCGGCCGGGATGGCGGAGATTACCGGCGCCAAACTGGGCACTTATTTCGTGCTCGGCATGGGCAGCATGGCGGTGTCGGTGCTTATCACCGTGTTCATATTTGGCGTGCCGTTGCGGGGCGGTATTCTGCCGCTGACGCTCTGCGCCGCGCTGTTCCTTATCTATGCGTTGGCGCAGGGGCTGTTCATTTCCACTCTGGCGCGCAACCAGTTTGTCGCGGCGCAGCTTGCGTTCCTCACCACCATGATGCCGGCCATGATGCTCTCGGGCATGATGTTCGACATCGCCTCCATGCCGCGTTGGCTGCAACTCATCACCTATGTGTTTCCTGCGCGCTACCTGGTGGCGGCGCTGCAAACGCTGTTCCTGGCCGGTGACGTTTGGGCCGTGCTGCTGCCCAACCTTGCTGGCTTGGCCATCGGCGCCACCGTGGCCGTGGCCGCGACGCTCGCGGTCACGCACCGCCGGCTGGATTAGGATTTCCCATGTTCCAGCGCATCCTCGCCCTTATCCTGAAAGAACTCACCTCGCTGTGGAGCGACAAAAAAACGCGCTACGTGCTCCTGTTTCCGCCGCTGATCCAGGTGCTCATCTTCGCCAACGCGGCCAATTTTGATGTCACCCGCGTACCGCTGGGCATCTGGAACGAGGACCAGGGCGCGCAATCGGCCGAACTGGTGCGCCGCTTCGCCGGTTCGTCCGCTTTTCTTCCGGCGGCTGCGCTGTCTGACCCCGCCGGTGCGCAGGATGCACTGGAATCCAAAACCGTGGCGGCGGTGCTGCATATTCCCCAAAATTTCTCAGCCGGCGTGCTGGCTAGGCGCAATGCCAGCGTGGAACTGCTGATCGACGCACGGCGCTCCAACTCGGCGCTGATGGTCGGGGATTACGCCGCGGAAATCACCGCCGAATACGCCGCCGGACTCAGCGGTGGCGCGCGCGCGCCGGTGGATATCGAGGTGCGCAACCTGTTCAACCCGACGCTGGAAAGCAAGTGGTTCATCCTGCCCGGATTGGTCGTGGTGCTGTCGCTGATGATGACCATGCTGGTCAGCGCCCTCTCGCTGGCGCGCGAACGCGAGCTCGGCACCTTCGAGCAGATGATGGTCACGCCACTGCGGCCGGGTGAGATCATGTTCGGCAAGGCGGTGCCGGCACTTATTGTTGGCATGTTGGAGGCCAATATCGTGCTGGCGGCGTCGTTGCTGTTTTACGGTGTCCCGTTCGAGGGTAACCTCGCCGTGCTGGAAATCGCCACGCTGGTGTTCAGCGTGGCCGGCGTCGCCATTGGCCTGACCATATCCGCCTTTACCCAAACGCAGCAGCAGGCCATCCTCGGGGTGTTCATCTACTCCGCGCCGGCCATCGTTATCTCCGGCTACGCCACCCCGCTGGAAAACATGCCACCCGCGATGCAATTGCTCAGCCTGCTCGACCCGATCCGCTACATGCTCGTCATTACCCGCGGCATGTTCCTGCAAGATTTGCCGATGAGCGTCGTGGTGCAACAATCCTGGCCGATGGTGGCCATTGCCGTCATCCTGCTCGCCATTTCAACCTGGACCGTCCGCCGCGCGATTGCTTAGACGCTGTGGATGGTTAGCTGTGCGGAACCTGGGTGTTGCGCAGGGCGGCGAGGTTGGCTTGCACCACGGGGATGATCTGCCGCGCGACGCCGACGAGTTCCGGATTGGTACCGGCCGAGGCTTCTTTTTCGAACATGGTCAAAGCGGCGCTATGGCTGCTGATCTGGTCGTCCAGGTACCGCTCCTCGGTTGGCGCGTAGTGGAGCGCGACATAGCGGCCTTCCAGATCGTCGGGCAGCGTATTTGGCAGTGTGACTTTATGCGCCTGCGCCAGCTGTTCCAGCTCCGGCTCATAATCGTTGGCGTCTTTGCATATTTTATCAGCCACCGCGGCGACCGAAGGGGCCGGTTCCTTGCCTGACATGACATCGCACTCCATCAGGTCGAACTGAATCAACTGATAGCCGACGGTCAGGGCATCGAGATCCTGCGGCGAGAGATTTGCCTCGGGCGGCGCCTGCGCGGTGGTGGAACAGGCCGCCAAGCCCAAAACGCCCGCGCAGACTACCAATATGTGTAATGACTTCATCAGACCCCTCCCGCCATGGCTGCGATGGCACGCAGTTTTGATGTTGCTATACCCTGGCGGGGGAAATGGCCTTGATTAAGATCAATCCGGGAGACAGCGATGGTCTTGCCGGTATCGTCACGGTCACGGATGTCGAATTGCGCCGGACAACCTTGCGTATTCCGGCACCCGTGTGAACGTGGCGCTAATTGCCAGGGCTTGAGGGAAACCTCTGGCCATGGCGAATAATACGGGGCCAAGCAGTGGCATCGATAATGCCGCGTGCAGAGCCGTGGCACGCTGGATCTGGCCGCTGACGTCCCGGGCCAGACGGCGGTGATAGGTTTCGCTTGTCTCACCACGAAGGAAATACTCTGCAGCGAGAGCGGCGCTATGCAAAGCGATGGCCATACCGTCACCCGTGAAAGACGGGATGACCGCGGCCTGGTCGCCGAGGCGGAACAAATTTGCCGGGTCTTGCGCGCGCGGGCGGTGGACAAACCCGTATGGCACGCGGGCAATCGTAAGCGGCGCGGATAGCAGCACCTCGGCACCGGCGAGCCTGGCCGCCAGCTGCGGACAGATATTCTGTAAATGGGCGAGAAGTGCCGGAAATTTACTGCCGGCGCGGGCAAGCAGGCCTGCCTCCACCACGAGGCAAAAATTTGCCTGCCCGTTTTCCACCCGTTGCAGCCCGGCGTAGCCGCCGGGGAATAAAAACAGCTCGACGTGACCAGCCAGGGCCATGTGCTGGGCGGGGCTCAGGCGGAAATAGGTCTTGAAGCCGACCAGCCGGCTTGGCTTCCCGTCGCGCGCCACACCACGGGTTTCGTGTTTTCCCGTGGCGAGGAACAGCGTTTCCGGATTAAGCGGCGGGGAGCGGTCGACCTCCACATGGAGCCCGCCGTCCAGTGAGATGCGCTGGACGGCATGGCCGCGTTGGACCGACACGCCCGCGGCGGCGGCGTGGCGGAGCAGGCTTTCATCCAGGGTTTTGCGGGTGAGACCCAGGCCTTCGAACGGCAGTTTGGCGGTGATGCTCCGGTTGCCCCGGATGAGCCGCACATGGGTGATACGCTCTCCGCCAAGGGTGCGGCAGTTGAAGCCGAGCCGGCTCAGACTGATTTGTGCCTCCGCACTTAAAAACTCACCGCAGATTTTATGGGTGGGGACGGCTTCGCGCTCGATCAGCGTGACCTTCCGCCCGGCCTGGGCGAGAGCAATGGCGGTAGCGGCCCCGGCCAGGCCCCCACCGGCGATGAGAATCCCGCTCATTTCAGCCGTGCGACACTGAAGCGGAACGGCACATGCCATGTGGTTTTGGCTTGGAGTCCGGCTTGCAGGAGTAAGGCCGCCCAATCCTGCCGGGTAAACGCGCGGGCGATGGAGACGGCACCATCGTGGCGGACAATGCGGTGCCAGCGCAACAGCCGCGCCAGCAGCGGGAAGCCATGATACGCAAGGGGATGGCGGTGCAGGTCCGTGATGTGCCAGCCGCGCACGGTGTTTGCGTCCATCCAGCGCAGCAGGCGAATGATTTCGGCCTCCGTCAGGTGATGGGTGAATTGCGAGGTCACGATATAGTCGAAGGGCGTGGCAGGTGAAAACGCGAAAACATCGCCGGTGAGATAGTCGATGCTGGTGCCCGGCGGGGTCGCGGCGCGGGCGGCAATCTGGCTGCGCGGGTTGAGATCGATCCCGGAAAGCTGCGCCTGCAAACCGCGTTTGGCCGCCCAGCGCGCAATGCGGCGCAGCAGGTCGCCCTGGCCGTAGGCAACATCGAGAATGGAAATTTTGGCACCAGGTTGTAAATGCCGCGTGGCTTTTGCGAGCCAGCGCAGGGTGGTGCCGTGGGTGAATGTGACCCGATTGACGGCAGCAAGGTCGTGCAGACAACGCTGGTATATTTTGGGGTCGAGATCGGGCGCGTCCATCAGTTCCGGGAGATCGGCGCGGCTGGAAAACTTCATCAGTTCAAAAACTTCATCAGTTCACGGTGAAGCGAAAGGTTTCCGCGGCCATGCCGGGGCCGAATGCCATGGCCAGGCCGCGTTGGCCCGGCTGCGCGGTTTGCAGCATTCCCGCGAGGACGAACATGATCGTGGCCGAGGACATGTTGCCACGCGCGGCGAGGACGGCGCGTGAAGGTGCCAATGCGTGCTCCCCCAGCGACAGGCCCGACTGCACGGCGTCGAGCACCGTGCGGCCGCCGCCATGCACGGCCCAGAGATCGATGACCTGCGTACCTTCGCCGCGCAGAAAGAAATCTGTATTGCCGCGCAAGGCTTCGGTAATTTTAGCCGGCACCCGGCTGGAAAGATGCATGATAAAGCCCTGATCGCCGATATGCCAGGTAATATGATCCGCGGTGCCGGGAATGAGTGCAGTGCGAAAATCACCCAGGGCCAGACCATGCGGGTCGGCAGTCACCAGGGCGGCGGTGCAGCCATCGGCAAACAGCATGAAGGACAAAGCGGTTTCGATGTTGTCCGTCTCCTGTAAATGCAGGGTGCAAAGCTCCAGATTGACCACCAGTACGCGCGCCGTGGGGTCTGCCAACACAGTGGCCTGGGCGATGCGCAAGGCCGGGACGGCAGCCGAGCAGCCCATGAAGCCGATGAGAACGCGCTGCAAATCCGGCCGCAAACCCAGACGGTGTGCCAATAATTGATCTAGCCCTGGTGCGACGAAGCCGGTGCAGGAGGCCACGATAAGATGCGTGATGTTTTGCTCCTGGCCTTGCAGGTCCAGGGCTTTTACCGCCTGCTCGGCCAGAGCCGGCGCATATTCTTCGTAAACCCGCATACGGGCGGCGGTACCGGGATAGGCGCCGCGGCGGTAGAACCCTTGGCTCGTGGCGCCGGCTTCCACCATGCCCTCCTGCGCCAGGACCGAGTAGCGATGCTCGATGCCGGAGCGCTGTGCCATCCGCTCGAACACGTTACGCGGCTTGCCCTCAGGCAGGCCCGGCGTGATGAAGCGAAGAAAGGCGTCATGCACGTCATGCGGTGGTAAGGCGGTGCCGATGCGGTTGATGTAGGCCATGGTCATTGTGTTAAAGTGATACCGGTGCCGGGTACGTCAAGGGGGAATATCACGCGGGTTACCTCGCGCCTGATATATCAGCCGGTATCCAATGGCGGCGGCGATCTGCTCGCCGGGGAAACCAACCCGCGCGGCGGGAAATGTCTAACACCCGAGATTTTCCGGGTGGCTAGCATGACTCACGAAACCCCGGAAACTGGCGGAAATGCTGGCGCGCCCTGATGGAGTCGAACCATCGGCCTCAAGATTAGAAGTCTCGTGCTCTATCCAGCTGAGCTAAGGGCGCGTGCAGGCGTGTGGTAAACCGCGCCCTTAAACGCTGCAAGCGCCAAGCTTAAACGGTGATGCGCTTTACCCAGAAATCATGCAGGTTGCAGGTGCTGGTCACCGTCACCAAGCCTTTGTACCCGGCCGGCAATGTGTGCGTGGAGACCGGCTGGTCGGTATAGGCGAATGTCTTGCGGTCTAGAAACTTGCCGCCCTCCAGCACGACGGTGTGGCTGACGATGTAGTGCGGCTGCGACATCGGGTGCGGGGTTTTAACGGTCAGCGTGCTGCCGTCGACGGTCACATCGGGCACATGCAGGGCTTCAACGCCCGTCCAATGGCCCGGATCGGCCGCGCTGAACACCACATTTTCATTTTGCTCCGGCATAGCCCTGGCAGCTATGGGCAGGGCGGCGGCAATGGCGGCGCCGGCAAGGGCGCGTGCGGCAAGCTGTCTGCGTTGCATGGCGGTTTCCTTATCAGTTTGGGGTAAGACCCATGGATAAAGATGGTGCTGGAACTGCGCTTGAAAAGCCCGCGGCGGCGTTGCGTGTTAAATTTAGTGCGTCCAGTTTTCCTTGCGGTCGGCGCGAAAATTATCGGCGTAGACCTTGGGTTTGCGTACCCGCGTGGTGGGGATTTCCAGGTCGTAGGGGATTTCATGCGCCTGGGCGTAAGCGACGGCCTCCTCGCGGGTGGCGAAGCTGAGGCGGATCTGGCTGCGCATGTCGTCCGAGCCGGTCCAGCCCATCAGCGGGTCGCGGATTTTGGCGGTTTCGGGTTCATATTCCAGCACCCAGCGATGCGTCCCGGCGGTGCCGGACTGCATGGCGGATTTGGGGGGAAGGAAGATACGTGCCCGCATGAAACCTCGCTCCTGCTCAACGTCACTCAAAAACTGGTCGGGGCGCCCGGATTCGAACCGGGGGCCTCTTGTACCCAAAACAAGCGCGCTACCAGGCTGCGCCACGCCCCGAACCATAGTGTTGCAACCAATAAAGCCCGGTTAAGCGGCCCGGGCCTTGTTGCTGCCGGGCAGGCTTAGCCGCCGCCAAACTGCTTGGCAATGACCTTGTCGCCAACGCTGATACCCAGGGCCGCGGTGATGCCGCCTTGCAGTTCCAGCGTGGCGATGACCGGCACGCTGGGGCCGACGGGGGTGAGGCTGTAGGGCACTGTCATCTCGGCGATGGATTTGATGGTGCCGTCGGCGCCGATGAAGACCATGTCCTCGGGGACCGGGCAGTTTTTCATCCACATCGCCTGGGTTTCCGGCTGTGGCCACATGAAGAGCATGCCGGAATCTGCGGGGATGGAGGTGCGGAACATCTCGCCCGTGTCCTGCTGCTCCTGGGTGACCGGGAGTTCCACCGTGAAGACGTGGCTCTTGCCGTCATCGCCGATAATGGTGAGGGACTCGGTAGGCAGCTTGGGCTGCGGGCCGGTGGGGTCGGCCTCCTGCGCGCGGGCCGCTCCCGTGAGCACGAGGACCGCCGCCAGACTGTATGCTAAAATTTTCATGAACACCTCACAGCTTGCATGCTGCGATCATGGACAAAGCCGGGGCCGGCTGCAATCACCGCTGGGTGAAACATGCCCCCCTGCCCGCCCCCGCCGTGGCGCTGCTGCTCACCCTGGCGACGCTGGCCAGCCGGGTGCCGGTGCTTGGGCGCTCGGTGCTGGACTGGGACGAGAGCCTGTATTTTTTGATGGCTCAGGCATGGCTACATGGGCACCTGCCCTACACCACCATCTGGGACAACAAGCCGGTGGGGATTTACGTTATTTTCGCGGGCTTTCAGCTGGTGTTCGGCGGCGGCGTGGTGGCGATGCGGCTGGCGAGCGTGGCGTGTGTGAGCCTGCTGGCGTTCGCGGTGTTCCGGATTACCGAGGTTTTGGCGGCGGAGCGCGCGGCGGCCTGGGTGGCCGGGGGGGCGCTGGTGCTGTGCGCGCTGAGCAATGACGGGCTTTCCGCCAATACCGAGCTGTTCATGGCGTGCTTTACCGCGCTGGCGGTGTGGGCGGTGCTGGCGGGGCGTTCCGGCTGGCTGGTGGGGGTGCTGCTGGGCTGCGCGTTCATGGTGAAATATGTCGCGGTGTTTGAGGCGCCGGTGGTGCTGGGGCTGTATTTGTACCGGCAACGGCGGGTGGGCGCGGCGATTCCGGTGATTTTTGGCGCGGCGGTGCCGCTGGTGGCGGTGGTGGCGCTTTATACGGCGGCGGGGAAGCTTGGTTTGTGGTGGGATTGCTCAGTGGCCTCCAACTTCCGCCGGGTGAATGTGCCTATGACCGCCGGGGCGCTGGACTATGCGTTGCGTACCGAGCTGTGGCGCTGGGGGCCGTTGTATCTGGCGGGGGTGGCGATGATTCCCTGGGCGCTGGCGCGGCGGCGCGGGGTGTTTCTGGCGGCTTGGCTGCTGGCGGGGCTGGCCGGGGTTGTGGTGGCAAAATCCTTCTATGACCATTATTTTTTGCAGGTTTTGCCGGTGCTGTGCGTGAGCCTGGGTGTGTGGTTCGCCAAATTGCCGCGCGGCGTCGTGTTGCGGGCCGGGGTGGTAATCGCGGCGCTGGCGCTGCCGGCCTGGGCGGCGAATGTTGCGCTGCATGATGCCATGGTTCCCGATGTGACGGCGCAGGTAGGGGCGGACTTGGCCGGGCAACACCCCGCCAGCCTGTATGTGTTCGACTCGCAGCCGATACTCTACGCGCTGGCCGGGCAGACGCCGCCGACTCGCTATGTGCTGCCATCGGAGTTGGTGGGGCGCACGCTGCCGGGGGTAGCGGGGGTGGATGCCGGGGCGGAGGTGGCGCGGATTCTGGCCGGGACGCCGCAGTTTATCATCCGGCGCGAGACCCCCTCCACGGACCCGGCGGTGGTTAATCCTGCGGTTTATGCGCAGTTGGAGCAGGCACTTACGGCGCGTTACCGGTTGTGGCGGGCCTACCCTGGCGTTGAGGTTTACGAGATCAGATAGGCTGGTGGCCGGTCAGCACGGCTTCCAGCCGTTGGGTGGCGGCCTCCGCTGCCTCGGCGATTTGGCGCAATTCCTCATGATCGAAGAACCGGGCCGCGCGCAATGTGGCCACCGCGGCGACGACACCCTGGCGTTGCAGCACATCGGCGATGCGGCCCATGCGGACAGAGGTTTCCGTGGTCATGACCTGAGCGCCGATAAATTCCAGCCCTGCCTTGGTGCCCACCGACCACCGGCGCCGCGCCTGATAGGTGGCGCCGCTGCCCATTTGCAGCGTGACCTCCTCCGGCACGTTAACGAGCGTGCCCATGTCTATGAGTACGCCGGTTTTGGATTCATCTAGAATGAGGCAGTTGAAAATGCTTTGCGAGCTAACGGGGCCGACAAATATTTTGGCGCTCTTGATGACCGGTATGCGCGAGACGGTGCGCCGCTCGGCCAAGGTCGTGTCTGGATGGTTGGTAATCTCCTGTTGCAGCATGTCCATTGGCCTTTCGCGTACTGGGTGAATGGCTTGTTATGACGCACAGACGTTAATATCCGGCGAACAGGCGGGGGGGTGGGAGCAGTCTTGATCCACATCAATTCCGGTTGCAAGGCGATTTGCTATCGGGGGCGGGCATAAAACCCCGGTGGCATTACATGGCACAACTTGATCTTGAGGCTTTTCGCGCCGCGGCGCTGACGACGGAACCGTTTAGTTACTTGGTGGTGAAGAATTTTATCCACCCGGAGGTGGCGGCGGAGATTGTGAAGGATTTCCCCGAAATCGCCTATCCGGGGCTCCTGCCGGTGGAGGCCACGCAGTTTGGGCCGAAATTCCGTACGCTGATCGAGGAACTGACCAGCCCGGCGGTGGCGAAGGCTTTTGGCGAGAAATTCGGCCTGGATTTGAGCGACAAACCGACCATGGTGACGCTGCGCGGGCGCTGCCAGGAGAAGGACGGACGCATCCATACCGACAGCGAAGCCAAGCTGGTGACAGCGCTGCTGTATTTTAACGAGGACTGGGAGGCGGGCGGCGGACGGTTGCGGCTGCTGCGCGGGCCGGATGATTTGAACGATGTGATTGCCGAGGTGCCGCCAAACATGGGGACGCTGGTGGCGTTCCGGCGGTCGGACAAATCATTCCATGGGCATGAGCCTTATGTGGGCGTGCGGCGGTATGTGATGATTAACTGGATGGCCAACAGCTTTGCGGCGCGACGCGAGATCATGCGCCACAAAATTTCGGCACAGGCCAAGAAGGTGCTGAATTATGTCTGAGACCATGAGTGTCGCGGCGCGATTTTTGGCGAGTTTGAACGCCAGCCACCGCGAGGATGCGCCTTATAAGCACTGGCTGCTGGAGAACATGCTGCCGGAGGCAGTGTGCGACCAGGTGATCGTGCTGCCGATGGTGCCTCCTAAGATCGAGGATACGCTAGGGCGGCGTGAGACGCATAACTCGACGCGGCTGTTTTTTGGTGTGGAGCAGCAGAAGCGCTACCCGGTTTGTGCGCAGGTTGTGCAGGCGCTGCAGAGTGCGGAGGTGACGACGCGGCTGGAGCAGGTTTGCGGGGTGGGTCTGGCTGGGAGTTCCCTGCGGATTGAATATTGCCTGGATACGGATGGGTTCTGGCTGGAGCCACATACGGATATTGGCGCGAAGTTTTTTACCATGCTGGTGTATTTGAATGAGTCGCCGGCGGATGAGGAATGGGGGACGGATGTTTATGCCTCGCCCACCGAATATGTGGGCACGGCGCCTTTCCACCATAATGCGGGGCTGATTTTTATTCCGGGGACGGATACGTGGCATGGGTTCCGCAAGCGGAAGATTACGGGGGTGAGGAAGTCGCTGATTGTGAATTATGTGACGCCGGAGTGGCGGATGAGGCATGAGCTGGCGTTTCCGGAGACGCCGGTGGCGTGAGGGGTGGTTGGGGGTGTTTCACGTGAAACAGTTGTGAGGGTTTCACTATAACACGCTGTTAGTACGGGATTATTTTTTGCTTGCACCCCAATTTGTGCGGGTTTGTGTCGGAAAAGGAATGAGTTGGGGTTTTGCCCCGAAAAAACGCGGCAGGCCGGCCGCAACGAGGCCGACTCTGCCGCTGTTCCTGCCCGCCCCTTATGCTTGTTTGCGATGCAGCATGATGCCGGTGCGCGCGCGGTAGTCATCGGAGGCGAAGATTTCTGCGCCTTCGCCAGCCCGGCAAACGCGAATTGCGGCGCGGTTGGCGGGCGAAATCATGCCCGGCGGAGCGATGAACGAGAACATGCAATGGCCCCGCCCAATACCTGCTGCTTCCAGGTCTTTGCGATAATCGCATGCAAGTACGGTGCCGATTCTTTCGTCACCGCGGAATACCTCCAGCAACACCGGCAGGTGGGGGTTGGCCATGTCCTGCGCCCAGCCTTCGACCAAGCCGGAGGCCTCGATGCGGTCTATCACGCCACGCAGGGCGCCGGGCAGGACCTGAGCCGCCGCGCGTGCCACCACGGGACGCAGCACCGCGCCAAGCTCCTTGCCGCGCTCGGGCCTTGGCGCGCAGAGGGTTAATTCATCTGGCGTGCGGTAGTCTGGATACAGCGCGTGAAATTCGGCGGCGTTCTGGAACTTAGCCCGCAGGCCAGGACCATCGGCAAAGCTTTCGCTCCAGCTCCCTTGCGCGAGGACACAGTCATGCTGTTCAAACTCTAACAGGTAGTAGTGAATTTCCTCCGGTACCTCGTCCTGGGTGATGGTCACGCCGTTCACTAGGGATTTTGCGAGTACCAAGGTATTATCGAGCAACATGGAATGGCCTGGGGAGACGTAGAGGGCGCGCGCGGGCAGGTTTTTACCGAGTGCTTCGGCCGCGATTCGCACGGGAATCCGGTCCTGGTTGTTTTGCACGAACCGCGCGCTGAAACTCT
>Ga0182014_10000292_pt1 | contig 63411 bp, 59 predicted proteins | sample 612S2DmetaG_FD_120489 | JGI IMG/M metagenome (GOLD analysis project Ga0182014, IMG submission 120489) | Permafrost microbial communities from Stordalen Mire, Sweden - 612S2D metaG | ecosystem: Environmental > Terrestrial > Soil > Wetlands > Permafrost | place: Sweden: Stordalen | collected... | reverse complement strand
TGGGAAACCCGGTCCCCGCGCCCTGTACCAGCGAGAGATCGTCCGTACGATCCACCGCGTGGACCAAGAATCTTGGCGCCCGCGGAACCAAAACTAATTTAGTCACAGCCTCTCAGGATGACAAGCTTCGCAAAAGTGGTTCACAGCTTGTTCGGCTTCGGATTGGCGGGATCCGAGTAATCGTAAAACCCTTTGCCCGTCTTCCGCCCATACCACCCAGCCATCACCAAGCGCTTCAGCAGCGGCGGAGACGCGAATCGCCGTTCTTTGAATTCGTCGTACATCACATGGGTGATGTAGTAAGTCGTATCGAGCCCCACGAAGTCGAGCAGGACGAACGGGCCCATGGGATAGCCGCAGCCGAGTTTCATGGCGTTGTCGATGTCGTCGATCGAACCTACGCCTTCCTCGTACGCGCGGATGGCGTCGAGCATATACGGCACCAGGAGCCGGTTCACGATGAATCCGGTCTTGTCGCTGGTGCGCACCGGCGTTTTGCCGAGTTTTTTTCCGAACTCGTAAGCGGTGTCGTAAACATCGGCGGCGGTGGCGATGGTGCGCACGACCTCGACCAGCTTCATCAAGGGCACCGGATTGAAAAAATGCAATCCGACAAAGCGCTCCGGACGCTTGGTCGAGGTCAGCAGTTCGGTGATCGAAATGGATGACGTGTTCGAAGCGAAGATGGCATCCTTCTTCACGATGGGGTCGAGGGATGCGAACATCTTTTTCTTGTCCTCGACATTCTCGATGATGGCTTCGATCACGATGTCGCAGTCTGCCAAGACTTGTTTGTTGGTTGTGCCCTTGAGGCGCGCGCGGATGGCATCTTTCTGCTCCGCCGTGATCCCGCCCTTGTCTGGAGGCCGCTCGGCGAACTTGGCCAGTGATTTTTCAATCCCAGCAAAGCCCTTGTCGAGGAACTTCTGCTCCACTTCGAGCACGATGACATCGAACCCGGCCGTCGCGGCAACTTGAGCGATACCAGAACCCATCAACCCACAACCGAGAACTCCAACTTTTCTTATTTCCATGAGCTATTCCTTTTTCCCACGCTTACCCTAAGCCTGAGGCACGAGGCAGCTACTATCTACCACGGAGACACAGAGAACTTTCTTATTCTCTGTGGCTCTGTGGCTCTGTGGTGAATGACTTAGTGCAAACTCTCCACCACCATCGCAATCCCCTGGCCGCCGCCGATACACGCTGTTGCCAAACCATACTTCTTTTTTCTCCGGCGCAACTCGTACAGCAGCGTGATCACCAGCCGCGTTCCCGTCGCGCCCAGCGGATGCCCCAACGCGATCGCTCCGCCGTTCACGTTGACCTTGCTGCGGTCAAGGCCGAGTTCTTTTTCGACGGCTAAATACTGCGCCGCAAAAGCTTCGTTCACTTCGATCAAATCGATGTAATCGAGCGTGAGCCCGGCTTTCTGCAAAGCGATCTTGGTCGCCGGCACGGGACCGCGGCCCATAAGTTTAGGTTCAACTCCGGCGATGCCCCAGCCCACGATTCGCCCCAACGGTTTCAGTCCGCGCTTGCCGGCCTCTTCGAGCGACATCACGACCACCGCCGCCGCGCCATCCACGATACCGCTGGCATTCCCTGCGGTAACGGTGCCGTTCTTACCGAATGCCGGTTTGAGCTTGGCCAGGCCTTCCAAGGTGGTCTGCGGGCGACGATGATCGTCTTCGCTCAGGGTCTCACCGGAGGGTTCGCCTTTACGATCCTTGAGCGGCACGGGGACCAACTCTTCCTGCAACCGTCCGTGTTTATATGCGTCGTCCGCAGCCTGTTGCGAACGCAGCGCGAACTCATCCTGCCCCTGGCGGGTAATGCCTTGCTGTTCCCCGTAAAGTTCCGCGGTGTTGGCCATGTACAGACCGCAATAGGTGTCGAGCAGCGCGACCATGAGCGAATCTTCCAGCTTTCCACCGGCAGCAAGAGTGAAACCGTCGCGCCCGCGGATCACGAATGGGGCCTGCGACATAGCTTCCATGCCGCCCGCCAGCACCACGTTGGCTTCGCCGAGCTGCACCATCTGCGCCGCGTTGACGATGGCCTGCATTCCCGATCCGCACAAACGATTCACCGTCAGAGCGGGAGTTTCAATGGGCAGACCGGCTCGCAGTCCAACGTGGCGCGCGCCATAGAGAGCGTCGCCGGTCGTCTGTTGCGCGTTGCCAAAAACTGCGTGATCGAATTCTTTCGGGTCCAACCCAGCCCGCTCGATGGCGCCCTTGCCCGCTATAGCGGCCAGTTCCTGGGCGGTGAAATCCTTCAGCTTGCCGCAATAACGCCCGAAGGGCGTACGTGCCCCGCTAACAATTGCGATGTCCCCTGGTTTCAACATTGGTTCCCCAGTTTCTAGTATGAGTTCCTGTGATCAGAATAGTTCTGAATGGACCGACCAAACTCGTTAGTTTAACAGCGGAGAGAGAAGCAGTAAACCCAGCGAGGTGAAGTTTCTGGGGTAGTGTCTCCAAAAGTGCGGACCCCCAGGCTCCGTGCCTTGCGGGATCGAGCCAAGCGTCGAGATTCCCCCTCACCATCATCGGGAGTTTCTCTGTCGCATGCTGCTGCACCAGTCCGTGGACGCGGGCGTTGAGGAATGTTTCTTGCCGTTCGCGGGCGATGGTCGCATCGGCGGCGTTGAGGCACTCCCGCCAGATCGTCTTCGCCCCTTCACGGTATCGAATGTAATACGCACCGTTGGGATTTTAGTGCTCGACACCGTTCACCACGCACCAACCGGGCTTTAGCGTATGATTGCGTCCCTCGGCGGGCTTGGCGTACCGCCAACGGTCGCCAATTTTCACGTACATCCAGATGCTTACTTTGCGGTTCTGCATGCTCGCACTCACTGCAAGCATCAGGCAAAACGGTAGGAAGGCGGTAGGAACGGACGATATTGACCTAAAGTAATTGAAACTAAAAGTAATGGTGCCGGGAGGGGGAGTCGAACCCCCAAGGGCCGAAGCCCGGCGGATTTTGAGTCCGCTGCGTCTGCCAGTTCCGCCATCCCGGCTGAGGTGCGACGTGACTGAGATTAAAGCTTAATTGACTTTTCTCTGGTTGTCATCTGTGGGTTTTTCGATTGAACGGGGCCATTCTGTGGTTGAACCCGGACCGCTGTCTCATGCGCGTCCGGCCTCTGGGCCACGTATCCCCGAGGACAGCCAATTCTCAAACTGGTCTGCGTAGGTGCGGCTGGAGCGGGGTTCGGAACCGTCTGCAAGCTCCACCGTGAACTCCCGGTTGTCGATGGATCGAAGCTCGAGAGTGCTGCCGGTGCGGACGATTCGGGATCGATGAATGCGAAGAAACTTTGAGGGGTCAAGTTTTTGAGATCTGGCTAGCCAGCCATCAACAGTTTGTAGCGCAGGGACGACAACTCGCCGCAGGATTTCGTATCCGTCAGGTGGCCGAGTTCAGCGATTATCTCAAGGCGACCACCGATGTTTGCCAGCAAATTCACTCCCCGAATGCCGATGCCGGCGATGCCACCAAGCCTCCCAAATAGGCGAACCCAAGAGTTGCTTTCACTTCAATGCCTTACCGGACACAACGGCACGGCTAGTCCTTCCGGCACGCCCCGCAGTGACCTGCATCACTGCGGTCTGGAATGATCCGTTTCATGTTATAGAAGGATGCATTCGTATGGGCTAGCGGCGCGAGTTTTCTTGGACGTGTCGGGGAGCCTTTTGCCGGTCTTGCGAACATTCAGAAGCATCGAATTACAGATGGCGAGTTACCTGCTGCCGCTGGCTTTCGTCGCCCTGGTGGTAATGTTCATGGTGTGGCGGCTTCAGCGCCGTGAGTGGGAACGAACCAGCCAAGCGTTGAAACGAGCAACCGAACTGAATCAGCAGCTGGAGCGGGAACGGAATCTGGCGCAAGAAGAATTGTTTCGCCGCCTCTATGAAGATCGCGAGTTGAACAAGGAGAAATTTCAGTTTCAGGCTCAGCTTGCGGAATATGAAAAATACTCCACGCTCGCTCAACTGGCCCTGGGCGCGGCGCATGGGATTAACAATCCGCTGCTCGGCATCCTGTCGCACCTGGAGCTGGAGCTGAAGGCAACCAGCGATCCCGACCAGCGCTGGGAAATCGAACAGTGCATTGCCGGCACCAAGCGTATTTCCGCCACCTTGCGGGGACTCGTCAATTACGCCCGTCCCGGCCCGCTGGTGTTGAGCAACCTCAGCCTGCATCGCCTGGTTACAGATACGCTTGGCTTTCTTGAAGGCCAGCCGGGATTCCGCGGCAAGCGCGTAGAGAACCAGGTTCCGGAAGCCTTGCCCCACATCCTGGTTGATTCCCATCAGCTTTCGCAAGTGCTGATGAATCTGCTGATCAATGCGGCCGAGGCGACGCCGAGCGGCGGGCGTATCACGATTTCCGCCAACAAACTCGCATTCGCGGATAGCATCGAAATCCGCGTCACTGACACCGGCTGCGGGATACCGCCTGATATCCTGCCGCACGTCTTCGAACCTTTCTTCACCACCAAGCGCGACAAAGGCACGGGCCTTGGCCTCAGCATCAGTCACACATACGTGAGGAGAAACAAGGGTGAGATTCGAATCGAGAGCGTGTTGAATCAGGGGACCACCGTAACCATCACCTTGCCCATGGGGCAGGAGGAGTCACACAAAACCAAACAACGATCCGAAATCATGGTTTGAGTTTCGAATAATCGGGATCCGTTTCGCGAGGCAACATGCCCTATTCCGCCCTCATCATCGACGACGAAGAGTTGACGCTTCATACCATCTCGCGCAGCCTTCGCCAGGAGGGATTTGAGGTGTTCACGGCTGCCTCCGGCGAGCAGGGCCTGAAACTTTTTCACGATGAGGAACCCGACCTCATTTTGCTGGACATCGTGCTCCCCGGCATCGATGGCGTCGAAGTGCTGCGCCAAGTCAAACAGGCGAACCCAAGAGCCATCGTGATCATGATGAGCGCCTATCATCTGGTGGAGCGCGCCGTCGAAGCCATGAAGCTGGGCGCCTTTGACTACCTGGTCAAGCCTTTTCCCCTGGACGGCCTGATGGCTACCCTGCATCGCGCGGCCGAGGTGCTGACTTTACGAGTGCGGGTGCATGATTCGGTGGAATCGGAAAAGGGGCGCTACAACTTTGGCCGCGTGGTCACGCACAATCCGGCCACCATCAAGATGCTGGAAGTGGCCCGCATGGCCGCGGACGCCGACCATACCACGATTCTGATCCAGGGAGAAAGTGGCACTGGCAAAGGCGTGCTCGCCAGAGCCATTCACTATGCCAGTCCTCGCACCTCGATGCCAATGCTGGAGCTCAATTGCGCTGCCCTTCCCGATGCTCTATTGGAAAGCGAGCTTTTCGGCTACGAACCCGGGGCTTTCACCGACGCTCGCCGCCGCAAGGAGGGCTTGCTGGAGCGGGCCAGCGGCGGCACCGTTTTTCTGGATGAAATCGCCAACATGTCGGCCAGCGTGCAAGCCAAGATGCTGCGCGTGCTGGAGGAAGGGACGTTCATGCGGCTGGGAGGGACGAGCACGATCAAAGTCGATATCCGGTTGATCGCGGCCACGAATGACCAGCTAAAAAATGCCATCAGCCAGGGGCGATTTCGCGAGGACCTTTACTACCGCGTGAATGTGGTCCAGCTATACATTCCGCCGCTGCGCGAGCGCAAGGAGGATATCGTGCCGCTGGCGCTCGAAATCCTGCAGCAGCTCAACCGTGAATTGAAAAGGAGCTTTACCGGATTCAGTGCGGCCGCCGGCAACCTGCTGGGGCAATATTCCTGGCCAGGCAACATCCGCGAATTGAGGAACGTGATTGAGCGCACCATGATTCTGACCGCGGAAGGCGAGATTGACGCCTGCCACCTTCCGGAAGAGATTCGCGACCAACATCAGGAGAAAAAAGCCGGCGAAACATTCTCCACCGCCGATATTTCTCCGACAGGAGACCAGTTTCTGAGTCTGCGGGAACTGGAAGATCACTACATCGAACAAGTCTTAGCGGCTACCGGCAACAATAAAACGCAGGCCGCTCGGATTCTCGGCATTCACCCCACTTCACTACAGCGTAGGCTCAAAGGAAAAGCGTCGGAGTGAGGCGATTGCACTCATTGACCTGTCGATGAGTGTAGCGGCGATCTTACGTCAACTCGTGTTTGTGCACGGAGCGCATTGAATGCGTTCATCGAAGTAGGTGAATCCCGCCATATCCCAACAGCACGAGGCCGCACACGATCAATGCGATTGAGAACTCAATTGGGGGTGGATCGTTCTGCTCAGACACTTCGGGGAATCCACGAACACCCACGCCCTTCCGGCTGATCCCAGACCAAAGGAGCCCCAATCCAAAAATGCAAGCACCGATGCTTTGGAGAATATCGTGGGTCAAGATCGCTTTTTGGCGGTCGTCGTAGACGCATTTCAGTATAACTTACACGTTTGACTGCCGGTCAATTAGCGTTATGGCGGATCTTTTCATAGCAGTCTGTGGATACTTCATGGCTTAACATTCCGAACTCGTTACGGCGAAACGGAGGGTTTCCACGCTTAAATGAAAAACCCCGGGCTCGTCGCCCGGGGTCGCCGTTGAAGCTGTGAAGGTCATGCTTCGGCGGGAGCGCCCAAGACCAACACTCGTTGCTGCGGTGGCGGGTTCTTGGGTAAAATGTCCAAATAAATTACGGCGTAACGGAACGCTACCACCGCTGCGGCGATGGTCGCCAGCGTGGCCGCGAACTCAGTCCACTTCGGCACATAGTAGATACCGGAGCTGGCCTGCAGTCCGGTGATCGAAACGTTCAGCCGGTTGGTCATAAAGCCCATCACGATCACGGCGCAGGCCCAGTAGAGATTTTGCGGATTATTGCGAACCTTCTCCAGATTCAGAAGCACCAGAGGCGCAATCACCAGCAACGCGATCTCAAGCCAGAACAAACCGGTTTCCTCGCGCCACATCCACAGGTATTGCGTCGCATCCCGGTTAATCAGATCCACTGCGCGGAACACGCCGTAAATTGCCAGCAGCGGCGCAATCACCCGGCTCACATCGCTCAGAATGTTCATGTCCACCCGAGCGTTGAGCGAACGCACGCAGAGGTAAATGGCCATAATCGTTACGGCTAATCCGGCGGGGATTGCCGAGAAGTAAAACATCGTGGTGAGGTAAGGCGAGTACCAGAGCGGGTCCAGCCTGCCTTTGGTGATTAAATAAAGGCCACCGAGAAACGATTGGTGCATCGACGAGAGCAACGTGCCAACCAGCACGAGGGCGATCAGGATGCTATGGTGCCAGCGCAGATAAAGCTCGCGCGCCCGGACCCAGGGAATTTTCTCCACTAGCGCCGGCGAGAACTCCAGAGCCAGAACCGTGGTATAGAGCATCACGCACCATGACACCTCGAACAATACCGAGTGCCGGTTCCACATCACAATCGGGTGCCAGATTCTCCACGGCAGGCCGAGTTCGTACATCATGCCGATGCACACCGTGCAATATCCCAGAAACGAGATGAGCACAGAGGTGCGCAGGATCGGCCGGTAGCGCTCAAAACCCAAGAGATATACAGACGCCGCGATGGCAAACCCGCCAGCCGACAGCCCGACGCCGCACAGCGTCCCTAACCCGACCCACAAACCCCAGGGCTGAGGATCGGTGAGGTTGGTCGCGGCTTTGAAGCCCAGCGCGAACCGGGCATACATCGAGTAAAGACCGGCGGCGAAAATCAATGCCACGATGGTCCGCCAGAAACTGATTGTTGGAAGTCCTTTGGCAGTTTTTCCCAGGGCAGTCTTTTCCGTTGCAGACATGGCTCAACTCCTTTCCTTTGCAGATTTCTCGCGGGCTTCGGCCAGAGCGACCTCGGTCCGGCGTTGCGTGATCCAGTACAGGCCAGAAAGCAGAGCGCCACCGACCAGGATCACCGTTGGTCCGTCGCTCAACGCGCTCGCCGTTAATACCGGAAGCGGCTGCTTGGGCGCGTTGGCAAAACCCAACTTGTCGAAAGGCACATCGGAGATGAAGAACACCGACGTTCCGCCCGCTTCCTCGCTGCCGTAAATGTGCTTCACGTATTTCGAATCACCAAGGATGCGGCGCTGCGCCTCTTCCAGGATTTCTTCACGAGTGCCGGCGATCGAAGCCTGCACCGGACAAGCCTCCACGCAGGCTGGCGGTTGTCCTTTCGCTAGTCGTGCGGCGCACAGATCGCATTTCTTCACGAAGGGCACGAGTTTTGTCCACTCGTACCGGGGTACGCTGAACGGGCACGCCACCAGACAGTAGCGGCAGCCGATGCATTTCGCCGCGTCATAAGTAACCGGGCCGGCTGCAGTCTTTTTGAGCGCGCCTACCAGACACGCCGAGGCGCAGGCCGGGTCCTGGCAATGCATGCACATACGCCGCACGAAACGATCTCCGCGCTCTTCTACGACCGTCAGTGCGGTCGGTGAAAGCTTCATCTCGGAAGCCATGGGAAATCCGTGAATTTGTTTGCAAGCTTGTTCGCAACTCCGGCATCCGATGCATTTCGTGACATCGACCAGGATTGCTCCACTCGTTGGCATGACATTTCTCCTTTCCGTGGCGGAGCCCGATTACAACGCGAAGAACTCTTTCACCACTTTCTGCCGCACTTCCGGAGCAAGCTGCGGAAGCAAACCACTGATCGGATGTCCGCCATCCTGGGCCAGCGCCGGTGAGGGCGACACTATCGCATTCAGCCGGGCCAGATTGTTTTGCATCCAGGGAGCCACCATCGAACCCTGAATCAAATTTCTCTGATTGACTTTAAGGTCTGGAGACTTCACCATCGCGATCCAGCCGTTTTCGTAGGGATCCTTCATCACCAGGCTGGGGTCTTGCAACACATCATTGTTGACTGCCGTAACAACGCCTTCCACCGGGGACAGCAGATCGATGCTGGTGCCATTGCTGCTTAACGTGATCAGCTTCTGTCCCTGGCGGACCCAGCGGTCGGCTCCGCGTACTTCAATGTGATCGATCTTCCCCATCAGATTGGTTACGAAGTTATCCACGCCGACCCGCGCATCGTCGGTGCCTTCCTTCATGACCCACGTGTGCCCAAGATGAAAGCAGTAACCCTGCGGGATTTCGAACCCGTACTCGCGCTTCACCACCGGGGATCGCGGCTTGGCGAAGATTTCGGGCTCCATCACAGGTTGGACTTTCGGCTCGATGAAATATCTGACGCTGATAATCAGCAGAAACATCAGCAGCACAAACAGAATTGACATAGGCCCTCCTTTCAGGTTCGATCGCGTCTTTTGGTCCGGCGCCTTTTCGCGCTTGGCTTGCGTATCTATTCAGTGCACGTCAGGGGCAAATTCGATGTTTTAGGTAATTTGTTGCAGGCCATGGACTTGCGCGAACAAATCAGGTGGGAAATGCTGCCAGGCCCCTGCATTTTGCAGCTAGCGGAGCATATTGCATTAGTGCTCAGTTGGAGTTGAGCCTGCGTTCGGAGCAGGTATCCGTCTTAAGCCTCGACTGTGGCTTCACTCTGGACCGGAAACTTTGTTTGCTGCCACGCGTCAAAACCGCCGATCACGTTGGTAACGTTTCGGAAACCGGCTCGCTGCAGCAGGCTGCAGGCGATCATGCTGCGATACCCGCTCTTGCAATGCACGGCAATCGGTCTGTCGCGGTCGATCTCGGGCGGAGAAATCTTGAAATTATCGAGCGGCCACCACACCGCGCCTTCGATGTGTCCAGCACGCCACTCGGGTTCGCGGCGTACATCGAGCACTTGGGAAGTGCGCGCTTGCCAGCGATCATGCAGAGTTTGTACCGTGATCTGGGGCAATTCAGCGAGCACGAACCCAGCTTGTTTCCACGCGGCGACGCCTCCACTCAAATATCCACGCGCATCCTCAATACCCACTCGCGCCAATCGGAGCTGCGCTTCGGATAACTGTTCGGCAGAATCGGCGATCAGCACCGGACGGGCGGACAAGCCCAGCACCGTCCCCGCCCAGGAAGCAAATTGTCCTGACAGAGCAATGTTGATCGAGCCGGGCACATGCCCCTGAGCAAACTGATCGCCGGGACGAATGTCGAGCGCGACTGCTCCGTCGTCTAACATCAACTTCAGGTCGGCGGCAGAAATCGGGCCTAGCGCGGGAAGGTCGGCGAGCGTGGGCGCACCCTCGCGGTTGATTTCCGCATCCTGCAAAAAATAGTCGGGGCGCGTGGGCAAGTTGGTGGTCAACTCCTGAATGAACTCTTTCCGGCTCTTGATTTGCAACGCATAGTTGGTGAGCCGCTCGGTGCCAATCGTAGAAAAGCGCTCGGCGCGCATGTTGCGCCCGCAGAGCGAACCGGCTCCGTGCGCAGGATAAACCAGCACCTCGTCCCCGAGCGTGAGCAGTTTGTGATGCAGGCTGTCGTAAAGCATACCCGCCAATTCCACGGGAGTGTGCGTCTTCGAGAGGTCAGGCCGGCCAACATCGCCGAGGAACAGAGTGTCACCGGTCAGGACCGCCCACGGTTTGACAGTTTCGTCATCCGTAATCAGCAGGCAAATGCTTTCCGGCGTGTGGCCCGGCGTATCCAGCACCTTGAGTCGCGCCTTGCCCACTTGCAACTCGAAGCCCTCTCGCACATCGACATGAGGAAACTTGGCGCCGGCGCGAGTTCCGACGTAAATCTTTGCTCCGGTGCGCGCCGCCAGCTCTTTGTGTCCAGAAACAAAATCGGCGTGCAGGTGAGTTTCGAAAACGTGGCGAATCTTCACTCCGTGTTCTTCCGCGGCTTTCAAGTAAATGTCCACATCCCGCTGCGGGTCGACCACCACCGCTTCGCCCTGCGATGCGAATATGTAGGAAGCATGCGCCAGGCAACCCAGGTAAAACTGTTCGAAGTACATGCAGCCGCCTCCTCTAGAGCTCAGAGAACGAAAGAGAACTTAGCGCCGATCATCATAACCCCATCTCGCGGCGGGAAACCAACCTCGTTATTTTAAATGGACTTTTGGCAGGCAGAGAATCTGGCTCTTTTCCACACCGATTTTTGCGTTACAATGCTGGTTCGACGCGCAGTTCGTTTCTCGGTGGAGGCGAGCCGGCGAGTCGAAACGCCCTGTTCCCCCCAGGAGGTATTTTGATGTACCGGCCGCCCGTTAGCAGTGTCTCTGGATCGGTTCCGCGACCTGATGTCGAGGCAACCATTCGTGGGCTCACCCAGGATTTCTGCACCGCATTCAACACCGGCAACTATGATCAGGTAGCCAGTTTATACGCCTCGGACGGGGTGTTTATGGTTTCGCATCGTGAGTTGTTCCAGGGAGCGCAAGGGATCGAGCGGGCGCTGCGGGAACTTGGTGAATTGGGATACCAAAACCTGCGCTTCGAAACCACTCGGGTGGACTATTCCGCTGACATGGCCATTGAGATCGGCCGTTACACGGTCTCGATCGATCTGAGGAATACGGTGCTCAGCGACGGGGGAAGGTTCATGCGAGCGTGGCGCCGCCTGGGCGCTTGGCTGATCATCGGTGACTCCTGGAACAGCAGTTTGCCTATGGGGGAGCGGAAAGTTGAACTGGGCGGAGGCACTAAGGTCGCTTAGCTGAGCCTTTGCGCGCTTCCATCTACAATACAATTAGCAAGTTGAGACTTCACAATTCGAGGAGAGAAAATGCAACGCAAGGCAAGCGCAGTGTGGAAGGGCGGGCTGAAAGATGGCAAGGGCGCGGTGTCGTCCGCCAGCGGTGTGCTAAACAGTACTCCTTATTCCTTTAGCACGCGATTCGAAAATACTCCCGGTACGAATCCTGAAGAGTTGATTGCTGCGGCCCATGCGGGTTGCTTCTCCATGGCTCTTTCCGGACAGTTGGGCGCCGCCAATTTAACGGCTTCCAGTATCGAGACTACGGCCACGCTCACCATGGAAAAACTCGACTCCGGCTGGACCATCACTGCGGTACATCTGGATGTGGTCGGTCGAGTGCCGAACGCGGATCAGGCTGCTTTCCAGAAGGCCGCGGAGAACGCGAAGAGCGGTTGTCCCGTGTCCAAGGTACTCAAAGCGAATATCACGATGACGGCGAAGTTGGAAGAGTAGGTTTCTCACGCTCAAACTCCCGGCTTGTGTCTTCGGTCCACGAGCCTGTGAGTCGTCGTTGCCCATTGCGAAGTTTGACAGCCAACAATGCCCCTGTAGAATATTGCTTGTGGTTCTCTCCTGAAAGGCGGCCCGCGAGGGTCGCCTGATAACCGAATCACTTTTTGCCATCGTGGCGGAATTGGCAGACGCGCATGGTTCAGGTCCATGTACCCGCAAGGGTGTGGGGGTTCGAGTCCCTTCGATGGCACCAAGGTTTTGTTTTCCTCTCCGAATCAGTCGGCTGGCGTTTTTACCAGCGATGACAAACCACCCGATGTCTGTCCCGTATAATCGTTGCACCTCGTCATGGCTGCCAGCCTCGATGAAATCGTTGCCGCAACCCGCCGAAGAGTTGCCGAGACCAAGCCTGCTGCCGATCTGCGCAAACTTGAGAGGCAGGCTGACAACCATTTTCCGCGGGGCTTTCGGCATGGCTTGGAATCGCGGACAGGTGGCGTCGCGGTCATTGCGGAACTAAAACCAGCGTCGCCTTCGCGCGGACTTATTCGTCCTGATTTCGATCCTCAGTGTTTGGCGCAAGAACTCGAGAGTGCGGGGGCGGCTGCGTTGTCAGTGTTGACCGACGCGGAATTCTTTCAGGGATCGTTGGAGAATCTGCGGATTGCATCGGACAGCACCAAGCTGCCTTGCCTGCGCAAGGATTTCATTGTCGATGAATTTCAGTTGCTGGAAGCGCGGGCCCATGGCGCCGATGCGGTTCTGTTGATCGTAGCTGCGTTGTCCCAGTCGGAATTGAAGAAGCTGGCTTGTCGAGCCGGCGAATACAACCTCGATGTTCTGTGCGAGGTGCACGATGAAGAGGAATTGCAACGAGCCGTGGACGCAGGATGCAGCTTGATTGGGGTCAACAGCCGCGACCTGAGAACCTTCCAGATTGATCTCGAAACATCATTCCGGCTGGCGGACTTGATTCCAAAGAGTGTGCTGCCTGTGGCCGAGAGCGGGATCCGCAGCGGAGCGGATATCGCCCGCCTGCGTGCATCCGGCTACCAGGCATTCTTGATTGGCGAGACGTTGATGAGAGCGAAATCGCCCGGCGCAGCACTGAAAGCCCTTTTGGCGGAAGCGCAGCCCGAGTCTCATCCGCTCATCAAGAAATGACTTTGATCGAACTGAGAACTGGCAACCGACGAAGGAGAACCGCGGTTCGTGACTTGGGTGAAGATTTGCGGCATTACGAATCTCGAGGATGCGCTGACCGCGGTCGAAGCCGGCGCGGATGCGCTCGGATTCGTGCTTTACGAGAAAAGCCCGCGGAAGGTTGATCCAGATACGGTGCGCGAGGTCGTGGAAGCACTGCCGACGGAGATCGAGAAGGTGGGAGTTTTTGTGAACGAGTCGCCGGAGCGCATGGAAAGTGTGGCCGAGAGGGCAGGTCTGACTGCGATACAACTCCACCTCGATCCATTACGCCATGATCAATCTTCATTTGGCCCGACCGTGCTGTCCCAAACAAAAAAGTATGTGGCGCTGCCTGCGAGTTATTTTTTTCAGGTGGACAGATTGAATGGCTTCGACTGGCTCAACGCCGCCGAAACGCTCATCAGCGGCATTTTTATCGACTCCAGCACAAGTGAACAGCCGGGTGGAACGGGCAAGACGTTTGACTGGGAGCAAGCTGAACCTGCTGTGTCAGCGATCAGAATGAAGTTTAATGTTGTCATCGCGGGAGGCCTGAACCCAACGAACGTCACGGAAGCGATCCGAATACTAAAGCCGTGGGGCGTGGATGTTTCCTCCGGGGTCGAATCGAAACCGGGCAAGAAAGATCCGGCAAAAGTGCGAGCATTTGTCGCTGCAGTTCGCCAGGCGGAAGGGCTCGGATAAATGGCAACGGCGACGGTCGCGAAGGGCAATAAATCGAGCAAGACTCCCGTCAAAGGCCGCTTTGGTGTCTATGGCGGACGGTACGTGCCCGAGACGTTGATGGCTGCGCTCGAAGAACTCGAGCACGAATACGACAAGGCGAAGCGCGATCGCCGCTTTCAGCAGCGCGTCAATGAACTCCTGCGGACATACGCTGGCCGCCCGACACCATTGTTTTTCGCGCGCCGGCTCACCGCGAAGCTGCGCGGCGCGAAGATTTATCTCAAGCGCGAAGATCTTCTTCACACCGGCGCGCACAAAATCAACAACTGTCTGGGACAGGGATTGCTTGCCGAACGCATGGGGAAGCGCCGCATCATCGCCGAAACCGGTGCTGGACAGCACGGCGTCGCCACCGCAACCGTCTGTGCCCTGCTCGGCTTCGACTGCGTTGTATACATGGGCACGGAGGACATGCGGCGACAGGAACTCAACGTGTTTCGCATGCGCTTGCTGGGGGCTGAAGTGCGCGGCGTCGAGTCGGGTTCGCGCACGCTGAAAGACGCCATCAATGAGGCCATGCGCGATTGGGTAACCAACGTTCGCACAACGCATTATCTTCTGGGCAGCGTGCTGGGAGCACATCCGTATCCCACAATGGTGCGCGATTTTCACAAGGTTATCGGCCGTGAAGCGCGGGCGCAGATCCTCAAAGCTGAAGGCAAACTGCCTACCGCGATTATCGCTTGCGTCGGCGGCGGGTCGAATTCGATTGGCATTTTCCATGACTTCATCAAGGACAGGCGAGTGAAGCTCGTCGGCGTCGAAGCCGGCGGACGCGGCGACCGCATGGGAGAACATGCTGCGCGTTTTCATGGCGGTTCACCGGGGGTGTTGCAGGGAACCTATTCGTACCTGTTGCAGGACGCGGCCGGGCAGGTGGCGAACACGCATTCGGTCTCTGCCGGCCTGGATTATCCCTCCATCGGCCCGGAACATGCGGCGCTGTATGACTCGGGCCGGGCGGAATATGTTTCAGCATCGGATGCGGAAGCGCTCGACGCTTGCACCCTGCTGGCACGTACCGAAGGCATTATTCCGGCGCTCGAGTCGGCGCACGCCGTTGCAGAAGTGATTAAACGAGCGCCGCGAATGAAGAAATCGGATCTCGTGATCGTGAACGTCTCCGGGCGAGGAGATAAAGATATCGGAATTTTAAGGGAGAACCTGAAACTGGAAGGCTAGATCGATTTGCGATTTGCGATTTGCGATTTGCGATTTGCGATTCCCAATTGTCAATTGGAAATCGGCAACTTCTTGATGCTGCCTATGCCTCTTTCTTTTCAAACCCGTCCTTCCCTGGTGGCCTATGTCACCTGTGGCGATCCCGATCTAGCGACGACGCGCGATGTCGTGCTGGCTGCGATTGATGCGGGTGCGAACGTGATCGAACTTGGAGTGCCGTTCAGCGATCCCGTGGCTGACGGCCCGGTGATCCAGCGCGCCAGCCAGCGAGCGCTTCAACACGGTACGACAGTGGCCGATGTGCTGAAGTTGGCGGCGGAAGTGCGCCAGCATGCGCAGTCAACTGGGCTGATCATCTTCTCGTATTTGAATCCAATCCTGCGCATGGGCCTGGAAAAGTTCTGCAAGGTCGCGCGCCATGCGGGAGTTGACGGAGCCCTGCTGACCGATTTGCCGATCGAGGAAGCGGGCGATTACCTGCGCGAGATGCGGCGAAACCAATTGGCGACGGTATTTCTCGCGGCGCCCACCAGTACCGAGAGGCGATTGAAAAGCATTGCGGAGGCTTCGAGCGGATTTGTTTACGCGGTTTCGCGCACGGGAGTAACTGGAGCGCGCCAGCAGTTGCCGGAAGACGCTCGGAAGCTGGTTCGGCGCCTCCGCAAATATACGAAGCTCCCCATTGCCGTCGGCTTTGGTATTTCCACCGCGGAACAGTTCGCTGCTGTTGGGGAATTTGCTGACGCGGCGGTTGTGGGCAGCGCAATTGTCGAAACCATGGAACGCAATCCCGGCAAAGAGGCCGCATCTGTGGCAGAATTTGTAAGAAGGATAGTCGCGAGGAGCTAGCGGCTAGCAGCTAAGACCGGGGAACGCGCAACTTACTAGCTACTTGCTGCCAACTACTAGCCCCAAGGCTTATGGACATTCCCGACTGGCGCAAGAAAATCGACGAACTTGACCGCAAGCTGGTGGAGTTGCTGAGCCAGCGCGCGCAGGCAGCCCACGAGATCGGCAAATTGAAACTGGGCATTGGTATGCCTATCTACGAACCGGATCGCGAGCGCGCCGTTTTCGACAATGTGCGCAGCGCGAATCCGGGGCCGCTGCCGGATCGTGATCTGCTCTGCATCTACGAACGCATCATGGACATCATGCGCCAGATTCAGCAGGAAGAGATTGCGCCCAAGCCGGCAGTAACCGAGGGCGCTAGGGATACGGAATTGGATTCTGAGGTGAATGATTAAACGGTCGTTGGTCATTGGTCGTTGGTCGGTTGGCGAAAACCAAGACCAACGACTAACGACAACCGACTAACGACTTTTTATGATCGTCGCAATGCAAGAATCGGCGACTGAAGGCCAGATCCAGCGGGTGGTGGAACACCTGATTGAGATGGGCTTCTCGGTGCATCGCTCCACCGGCGCCCGGCAGACCGTGGTGGCTGCGGTGGGGGCGCGCGTCGATTTTGATATCCGCAACCTCGAAGTTTTGGACGGAGTGGAGCACGTTCATCGCATCAGTGCGCCTTATAAGTTAGCGGGGCGAAGTTTCCGTCCGCAAGGGACGGTGATTCAGTTTTCGAATGGATTGAAAATCGGCGGCGAGCAAGTAGTTGTGATGGCAGGGCCGTGCTCGGTGGAATCGCGCGACCAGCTTTTCACCACGGCCGAGCAGGTTGCGAAGGCGGGCGCGCGCGCTCTTCGCGGCGGCGCCTTCAAACCGCGCAGTTCTCCTTATTCTTTTCAGGGCCTTGGGTTGGAGGCTTTGAAACTTCTGCGGGAGGCGGGCGACCGCTTCAGTTTGCTGGTGATCAGCGAGGTCATGGAGATCTCGCAAATCGCCATCATGTTGCCTTTCGTGGACATCTTCCAGGTGGGCGCGCGCAACATGCAGAATTTCAATTTGCTGCGCGAGTTGGGCAAAGTCAGGAAGCCGGTCCTGCTCAAGCGCGGCATAGCGGCGACTTTGGAGGAACTGTTGCTTTCCGCCGAGTACATCATGGCCGGCGGAAACTATGATGTAATTTTGTGCGAACGCGGCATTCGCACTTTCGAGACTTATACCCGGAACACGCTGGACATTTCGGCGATCCCGATCATTCATAAGCTTTCACACTTGCCCATGGCTTCCGACCCATCGCACGGCACCGGGATTCGTGACAAAGTTGCTCCCATGGCTCGGGCGTCCGTGGCCGCCGGCGCCGATGTTCTTTTGATCGAAGTGCATTGTGATCCGGATAAGGCACTATCGGATGGCGCTCAGTCGCTCTATCCCGATCAGTTCTCAGAGTTGATGGATCAACTGCGTATGATTGCGCCCGCCGTCGGCCGCAAGATTGCATGATTCGATGTTGAACAATTGAGCGTAGGAAGAACGTCTACGCGGAGAGTGCAGAGGCGATGTCGATTCGCCAAATCACGATCATTGGCACCGGCCTGATTGGTGGCTCGCTCGCGCTGGCTTTAAAGAAGCACCGGTTTGCCGGACGAATCATCGGCTGCGATCGCGCACCTGTTCTCGAGCGGGCGCGGCGTAAGGGCGCCATTGACGACGGCGACACCAATCCGGTCGACGCGGTTCGCGGCAGTCAAATCATCGTTCTCGCAACGCCAGTCAGCGGAATTGTCGATTTGATTGACCGGCTCGGCCCCGCGTTGCAATCGAAGACTCTGCTCACCGATGTCGGCAGCACCAAGGCAGAAATCCTGAAGCGTGCAAAAACAGTTTTCCATAAGAACACCGGCATTCGCTTTCTCGCGGGGCATCCCATGGCCGGCAAGGAACAGTCTGGCGTCGAATTTGCAGACCCCGATCTGTTTCTGGAGGCTGCCTGGTTTGTGACTCCGGTTCCGGGTCAGAACATATATGACGGTCTGAGCGGTGAGTATCTGGAGTGGGTGGAAAACATTGGGGCGCGCATCGCGAGCATGGACGCCGCCGGGCACGACGAGCTCTGCGCATGGATCAGTCATTTGCCGCAAATAATCTCGACCGCGCTCGCCGCTTCGTTGGTTGATGAATATGGCGCGGATGCGCCCCTGCTCGAAGCTGGCGGCCGCGCGCTGCGTGAGATGACGCGCATTTCGGGCAGTCCTTATTCCATGTGGCGCGACATCGCGCTCACCAACAAGAAGAATATTCAAAGCGCGCTTCTGAAACTGGAGCAGCACCTGGCCCACATCCGCGAAAATCTCGATACACGCGAGCTGGCGATGGAGTTCGAACGCGCTCACCAGTTAAGAAAACCCGTGGTGGTAAAGAAGAAACAACTGGATTGATTCAATGATTCATTGTTTCATAATGGATCATTGACCCAATTCTCATATAGAATCTTTTTCTCATGAACAAGGTCGTTGCCAACGCCGACGAAGCAGTCCGCGACATCTCCGACGGCGCCACCCTGATGTTTGGCGGCTTCGGGCTCTGCGGTATTCCCGAGAACTTGATCGGCGCCCTTGTCCGCAAGGGCGTGAAGAATCTGACGACCATCAGCAACAACGTAGGCGTGGACGGCTTTGGCATGGGCCTGATGCTTGCAGCCGGACAGATTCGCAAGCACATCGGAACCTATGTCGGCGAAAATAAGCTGCTGGAACAGATGGTTCTGGAAGGCAAGGTCGAACTGGATCTGGTGCCACAGGGAACATTCGCCGAGCGTATCCGCGCTGGCGGCGCCGGGATTCCAGCTTTTTTTACTCCTACCGGCGTCGGTACGATCGTCGCCGAGAACAAAGAAACTCGCGAATTCGATGGCCGGATGTTCGTCATGGAACACTCGCTGAAGGCCGACTTCGCCCTGGTGAAAGCATGGAAGGGCGACAAGTGGGGCAATCTGGTTTATCGAAAAACGGCCCGCAACTTTAATCCGATGATGGCAGCTGCGGCCAAAGTAACAATTGCGGAGGTCGAGCACCTGGTCGAGGTGGGCGAGTTGGAGGCCGACCTGATTCACACGCCCAGCGTCTATGTAAATCGCATCTTCCAGGGCGAAGTATACGAGAAGCGGATTGAGAGAAGAACGACGAGAAAGGCGTCGTAGGTCGTTCGTCATTGGTCGTTGGCCGGTAGCGGCCGGGCGTTCCCGACAATAGTGCCCAAAGACCAAAGGCCAACGACCAACGACCAACGACCATGAACAAACCGGGCAAAGATGTTGAAAAGCGCGAACGCATCGTGAAGCGAATCGCACAGGAACTCCGCGACGGCTTCTACGTCAACCTTGGCATCGGCATGCCCACACTCGTGGCCAATTACGTTCCTGCCGGCATCGACGTTATCCTGCAAAGTGAAAACGGAATGCTTGGCATTGGACCTTTTCCGATCGAAGGGCAAGAAGATTCAGACCTCATCAATGCCGGGAAGGAAACGGTCAGCGAAATGGCAGGCACGGCTTTTTTTTCGAGCGCGGATTCATTTGCCATGATCCGCGGCGGTCACATCGACCTCAGCGTTCTCGGCGCCATGGAGGTGGATGAGGAAGGCAACCTGGCCAACTGGATGATCCCCGGAAAAATGGTGAAGGGCATGGGCGGCGCGATGGATCTGGTGGCGGGCGCGCGGCGCGTGATCATCGCCATGGAGCACACCACCAAAGACGTTCAGCCGAAAATCCTGAGGAAGTGTACGCTGCCGCTGACCGGCGTGAGGGTAGTGAATACAATCGTCACGGAGATGGCTGTCATTCACGTGACGGCTTCGGGCCTGGTGCTGGAAGAGATTGCGCCCGGCCTGACTGCGGATGACGTGCAGCGCGTGACCGAACCGACGCTGATGCTCAGTCCCAATCTAAAGACGATGGCAAGCTGAACGATATTCCCAACTCTACTCGGCACCGGCGACGCTCTTCATGCGCGCAGCTTCAAACTCATCGCCCTTTTGCCAGCCCACCAATTTGGATTGAGACGCGGCTTCCCATCCCAGCGCAAATCCGAAGCGTGCCATCGCCGCATCGCCAGTGAAATCCATGCTGGAATGATACTCGTCGCTCGGCTGGTGATAGTGCTTTTTGGTGTATTCTTCAGCCTGCTGGGTTCCCCACGCTGCATCGTGCCCCTTGTACTTCGTGCCTTCGTTGACGGAGAACGCGGGAATGCCCACGCGCGCCAAGCTGAAGTGGTCGGAGCGGTAGTAATGCCCGGCTTCGGGACGCGAATCGGGACGAATCTTCAGCCGAAAGTTTTTTGCCATCGCCTCGACCACCGGATAAAACGTAGTGCGCTCCGACCCAGAAACTTCGACCTCTTCGGGTGAGCCCAGGGGCGGCACGTCATCATAGTTCAGATCCAAGCTGATTCTGCCCGCCGGAATCGGCGGGTGCTTACTCAAATATTCCGAGCCCAGCAAACCCTGTTCCTCCGCCGTCACCGATGCGAACAGCATAGACCGGCGCGGCCTCTGGGTGGCTTCTGAATACGCGCGCGCAATTTCCAACAAAATGCCACAACCGGTCGCATTATCATTGGCGCCGTTATAAATGTTGTCGCCCGGCATATCCGGGCGAATGCCAAGATGATCGTAGTGAGCGGTATATATCACAGCTTCACTCTTGAGTTTGTGATCCGAGCCCGGCAGCATGGCAAGCACATTGTTCGATTCAAATGGACGGATCTTGCTTACTATGTGCGCCTTCAATCTCACCGGCAGCGTCACTGGATGGAAGTCCCGGGAGCGCGCGTCCACTATCATCTGGTCGAGGTCCATGCCGGCAGCAACAGCCATTTGTTTTGCCGGGTCGAAACGAATCCATGACGCAACCTTCAGCTTCGGTGCACCGTCCAGCTTGAGGTATGACTTCTCGCCCGAATTCGAGTTGCGAACGACCTCCCAGGGATAACTCGCCATCTCGGTCTGATGGATGAGAATCGCTCCCACAGCGCCTTTGCGGGCGGCTTCTTCGTATTTATAAGTCCAACGTCCGTAATAGGTGAGTGCTTTGCCTTTGAAGAAGTTCACGTCGTCGGAGGGCGGCTCGTTGACCAGCATCAGCAGAACTTTGCCGCGCACATCGGTGCCTTTGTAGTCGTCCCATTTGTATTCGGGAGCTTCGATTCCGTAGCCGACATAAACGATTTCCGCGTCAACATCGGATTGCGGCTGTTGCGTCTGGTCATAGGCAACATACTGTTCGAGTGGTTTCAGATCTGTAACCGCGCCCTTCGATGGCACCAGTGAAAATGTAGTTTCCGCCGCCGGAGTGATGCCGACCATCGGAACCTTCTGCAAGTAGCTCCCGCTGTCACCCGCGGGCTTCAAACCATAGAGGGCAAATTGAGTGCCGATGTATTCCGCCGCGATGTCACCGCCGCGCTGTCCCGTACCGCGGCCCTCGAGCAGGTCATGAGAGAGGAAGCGTACGTGCGCCCGGATTCGCTCCGGATCGATTTTCTGCATAGCCGCAAAGGCAGGGGCGGGCAGTCGCACCGAGTCAGTCGACGACCTGCCCGGTTTGCGCGATGCCTGCGCCGTGGAAACATTTGGGAACATAAGAAGTACGAAAAACATGATAGCGCTAATGCGCATTCTCAGAGGCTCCAGGAAATGGCGTCGGATTGTTATTGTACGGGAAAGCGCCAAAAGACGGTGTTACCAGTGCAGTGACCCCTTCGGTTTGGATCCTTTGTAGCGCCGCCGTCCTCGGCAGCTGTCGTGGTGGCGCCACAAGGAAGATGCCTTCGAGTTTGTCAGCTTCGCCCGCGACCGCGGGTTAGTTTTTCGACCCTCAACCGGCGCGGAAATCAGGTACTTGCTCCTCCGCCAAGAACACCGGCTTCAGCCCGTCACCATTGACTTTCGCCGCCTTCCGGTTGATTTCCTCGATCTCTTTCCGGTCCCATCCCACGCTGGAGATTTCAATCTCTCCATCCTGCCCGATCCAGAAGATGGTGGGCACGTTGGTCAGGCCGTAGGCGTTCGACACAGGATAGGTTTTCGTGTCATCCAACAGGATCGGGAAAGTCAGGCCGTATTCCTTCACAAACCCAGCCGTCTCTTTCTTATCGTTTTGTGAGACGCCGACAATGGTCACATTCTTTCCGCCGTGCGCTTTGTAAATCCGATCGAGAAACGGAAAGGTGTACTGGCACACCGGGCAAGAAATTTTAAAGAAAGCTGCGACCACAGGGCCGCGCACGAGCGCTTCGCGCAAGGAGAATTGCTTCCCATCCATCGTTTGCAGTTTGAAATCTGGCGCGGACGTTCCCGCGGTCAGGGCAGCCATATCGTTTCCTCCGAAAAGATTACGAAGCCAGTTCACTGATGCCTCTATTTTATCGTGGATTCAGGAACGGCCTGTCAGGAGACCCACCCCGCCCTCATTCCAGCCACTGCGGATTGTGAAACGTACCGTCAAAGTTATGCGCTGTTTTATAGAGCTCATACTCCCCGCTTCCGGCAGCTTTCTCAGTCTTCGCCAGGAGAGCGGCCACCTGTTCCCGACTCAAGGGGCGGAAGGTCCGGGCAACCTTCAGCGCCTGCTGCAGGATCGGGAGCGAATCGCAACCGGTAATGACGACGCTGGTCGGCAAGTTGAGCGCGTACTGGAGGCACTCCACTGGCTCGGCAGTCTTGCTCTGCAGTATTTGACGGTCACCCATGGGTTTCATGCCCAGCACGCCGATGTTATGTTCCACCAGCACCGGCAGTACTTTTTTCTCGAAGCTGTCGTAGTGAGCATCCATCAGGTTGAGCGGCATCTGCACTGTATTCAAAGTGAACTTATGCGCAAACGCCGTGTTCAGCATCTTGAGATGAATCTCCGGGCTCTTGTGTCCAGTGAACCCGATGTAGCGCAGCTTGCCCTTTTCCCTGGCTTCGACCACCGCTTCCATTCCGCCATCTGCGGCGAAAATCCGCTCTGGGTCGGTGTCGCGAATCACTTCGTGGAACTGCAGAAGATCAATCCGGTCGGTCTGCAGCCGGCGCAAACATTCATCGATCTGCCGCGCTGAACCTTTCTTGGTTCGGCCATCGATCTTGGTCATCAAGAATGCCTTTTGCCGGTAGCCGTCGCGCAACGCCTTCCCCATGCGGATTTCGCTCTCGCCGCCGTTGTAGTCCCAGCAGTTGTCGAGGAAATTGATGCCTTCGTCGAGAGCGGTTCGAATAATGCGAACGCTCTCCTGCGCGTCGCTCTGCATGCCGATGTGAAATCCGCCGAGTCCGATGCAGGATACCTTCTCCCCGGTGTTTCCCAATGTGCGGTACGGGACTCCGTTCCTGGTCTCAGCGGACCACGCATCTGGCAACAATTTGCTGGCCACGACTGTGCCTGCCGTCGTCTCAAGAAACCGGCGTCGAGTAAGGCCGCTGTTCATGTCTTCGCTGCCATTTCCTGGAGTGGACTTCTTCATGGCTGTCTCCTGTTCTCGGCCAGAGTCAACCATTTTAGATGATCTTTGCCGCGCGCAGGATCTTCCGCGTCAGCCCGGTCAAGGGTAGAGTCGTGATCTGGGAATTTTTCACCCAGCGCCCGTCCACGCCATCCGGAGGCAGGCTTTGCATCACGTGGACCAGATAGTCGGTGACCGTGATGGAATGCCGAAGGGTGAGCCACGCCGCAGCTGTGCCGTTGGCGCTGGTGGTTTCTGGCAACTCCCACATGCCGGGCATCCGTGCCGCCGTCTTCGGACGCTTGACCATGAATGTCACGCCATCCCGGCAAGCAAGCGCGTAGCGTATTTCTTGTTTGATCTGGCGAGATTTCTTTAGGGATTTGCGCAATTCTCCGCGCGTCGCGCACAGATCGGACACTGGGCACAGGAGACATTGGGGCTGTCGCGGCAGGCACAGGGTTGCGCCCAATTCCATCATGGCCTGATTGAAATCACCCGGACGCCGCCGATGCAGCAGTTCTCCCGCGGCGCGCCACAGTTCCTCGCCTGCCAGATTCTTCCCTTGCACACGCTGCAAAACGCGCTCCACGTTTCCATCCACCACGGCGACTGGTTCGTTGAAGGCAATGCTGGCAATCGCTGCCGCGGTGTAGCGGCCAACTCCCGGCAGAGCCCGTAAATCCTCCGCATTCCCTGGGAACCTTCCTCCGTGCTCCGTCACAATTTTCCGGGCCGTGGCATGCAGCATACGTGCGCGCCGGTAATAGCCAAGCCCGCTCCAGGCGGCCAACACTGATGATTCCCGCGCTGAAGCAAGTTTTTCGATAGTTGGAAAACGCCGCAGAAATTTCCGATAGTGATTGGTGACGGCGGCCACCCGAGTCTGTTGCAGCATGACTTCCGACAGCCATACCCGATACGGATCGCGGTCCTGCCGCCACGGCAATTCGCGTTGGTGACGGTCAAACCACTCCAGCAGCCGGCGCTGAAAGCCACGCCTCATGGCTGAGTTCTCGCACCGCAAAGTGTCTTGCCCTAAGGTCATGTGTCCGAACGCGATTCTACTGCAAAGAGCCTGGGGTGTCGGCGAGGTTCATTGTGCTCCTTTCGTCGCAGCTGGGGTATGACCGGCGATGCCTCCCCGTTGACCTTGGCTTCGAGGCGCGAAATAATGATTGAGCTTGGCGTCCGCAATCTACGAGTGCCGATTCACGCGCTCACGAAACTGAGGGAGATCCATGAACGACTTCAACCGCAAGGTAGAAGAAGCTTCCGCGCGTATCAACAAATCGGTGGCCGAGGTCGCCGCCACGGTCGAGAAAGAGACCGCGGACTTAATTGCTCATCTGAACGACGAGGTGGTGCCGGCGGTGCGCCAGCAATCCACCAAGGCGTTGCGAATCGCGGCGGAGAAACTGGCTCACCTCGCCGATTACATGGAGAAGAATCCGTCTCCACGCAAGTGAGGGATTTGTCCCTTTGCCATCCCCAGCGCTGCCCGCGTCGCGCAGCTGACAAGCCTGGAGGTTCCGTTACGGTCGCTCTGCTTATTTTTGTGCTCTTGTTCCTGCTCACCGGCTGCGGAGAACACAAACAGGCAAGCGTTAAAGTGCCGGCTCCGCCTCCGCTCAGCGAGCCCGATTCACAGACCAAGACAGCGGCAAGCGCAGGCGCCGCCAGCGCACAATCGGACGAAGACGGCTTCCGGATTCCCGCAGATACTAAACCTATTTCAGTGGAGACTGGCCTCGCGAGTTGGTATGGAGGCCCGTATCACAATCGCCGCGGTTCCAACGGCCAAATCTACAACATGCGCGCCATGACCGCGGCTCACCGGACCCTTCCGCTGGGCTCGATTGTGCGGGTCACCAACCTGAAGACCGGACACTCGGCCCTGGTGCGAATTACCGATCGTGGGCCCTTCGTGGAAGGCCGTGTCCTGGATCTTTCACTGGCGGCAGCCAAGAAAGTGGACGTCTGGCAGGCGGGCGTCGCCATGGTCCGCATTGAAGTGTTGCGCGCACCGGCCCCGCTGGAAGCGGGTGGGAGATGGGCTGTGCAGATCGGCGCTTTCGAGAAAGAACACTCCGCGGATAAGTTCGCCGACCATCTCTCCCATCGCTATCAGACCGCGAAGGTGCAATGTTTCAGCAGCCCAGTCGGCGATTGGTGGGTGCGAGTCCGGGTGCAGGATGACGATCGCAAACTCGCCGAAGAGATCGCACGCAAGACCCAGACTTCGCAAGGTGCAATCTTTCTGGTACGACTCGACTAAGACCTGCAGGATGCTCGCCGAACCTGCAGCGATTGGCATCAGCCACTGCACTGCAAATTTCGGCTGCAATCGGATATAGTAGGCACGCGCCTTCCCCGTCCCGGCGACACCCGCGCTAGCGGTGTGTCTCCCATCCTAATCCTATGGACGTGTCATGAACGATTGCCTTTTCTGCCGCATCATTCGCGGGGAAATCCCCTCCAAGAAAGTTTACGAGGACGAACACACCTACGCCTTCGACGATATCAATCCGCAAGCTCCGACGCACGTGCTGGTCGTTCCCAAAAAGCACGTCCGCGGACTCAAGGAAGCCGCGGCGGAGGACGCAGACCTGATCGGCCGCTGCCAGCTCGCCGCCGCCCAGATCGCACGCCAGCGCAACATCGAAGACGGCTACCGGACGGTGCTCAACGTCGGCCCCCGCGCCGGGCAGTCGGTGTTTCACCTGCACGTGCATCTGCTGGGAGGCCGGAATTTGCAATGGCCTCCAGGATAGAAATGGGGTTCAGCAAAGAAGCGGAAGGATGGGGCACTTTCGTGGACACTTCCCCGAGTTCCCGACAGCGCTCAAAGGCTGTGAGCCTCTAGCCGGCTAACTTCTTACCCCGGCCTCACTGTCCGGCGGCTTCGTCTTCCGGAGCACCGTGACGGCGCAGCAACTGCGGCAGGTTCTGGGAGAAGGCCGAGCGTGGCAGCACCATGTCGCATCCTACTTCATGCGCCTTCTGTTTCAAGTCGCCCTGCACGTGGGACAAAAAGCCGATAATCGACGTCTTCTTCAGCTTGCTTTTAAGTTTCGGAATTAGGGTCAGCGGTTTGGCGTTCGCGTTGTTCATGTCGAAGATGACCAGCGAGGGCTTTTCCTCCCCGTTCTGCTTGATCCGCTCCAGCATATCTTTTTCGTTCTTGACGAACTCGACCTTGACGTTGAGCTTGCGCGCCGTCTCCTGAATCTTGGCCTGGAAAAACATGTCATCGACGAAGGCAAAGATGCGCGAATTGGCATCCTCGTTGGGGGGGAGCGGTTCGGGCTCCACGGGAGTATAGGCGGGAGCAAAGCCGGGACGGCCGCCTCGCCCTCGCGATCCTTTGTCTCCACCGAGCGCGCCGCGATAGCTGTGATCCATGGGAGCGCTGTAGATCCCGCTGTGTTGCTGGCGATCGCGACCGCCGGGCTGTCCTGCGCGATTCGATGGGCGACGTCCCCGCCGCCGTCTGCTTCTCCCTCCTCCTGCGGAGGGACCTCCGGGTCCAACATTCATATTGTTTCTCTTTATGTGGTCCTGCGTGTAGTCCTGCGTTTCAGCCCACCCCACGGGGGATTCTGTTTTGGTGCCCTGCTGCAACCGCGTTCTGGGTGGTGCCTCGCCTCGCGCACATGCACCGAGTGTGCGTCGAGACCCAGTGCGGTTGGAGTTCATCCGTGAATGATCTTTTGTCCGTCTAGGCGCCTGGAGTTGAAACGGGCGCGGGAGGCCAGCTAGGGAGCATGGCCGCTTGGGAACACTTTTATGGTATCTCTCGCGGCGGATGGAGCGCAAGTGCTAACTAACTTTAGTTTTGCACAGAAGTAACTGTATGCCAGGGCTGGCACAGCCACAGACGGCGGAAACATTAGTCGATCGTACGATTAAGCTCCGGCACTCACGTCGCGTGCCCACTGCATGGCTTGCCAGTAACACTCGGCGACGTCGCTCTCGCGCAAATGAAGCTGGGTTGTCAGTTCACTCACCGCTGTCCACTCCCCGGATTCCTGCGCCAGCATGAGTTGATAGAAAGGCCGCAGACGGCTGGCTCCGCCCAGCAACACGGATTTGGTTTCCTGATCGATGGGAACGTTGTCCAGCACCTGGGACATGGGAATCTCAAGGATCGTGTCCATCAGCGAAAGCATACCCATCAGGAACAAGTCGGAGTCTCCGTGCGGGATTTTCGGCGACAGCAGTTCGCAGAAGCGGGCGCGAACCAGCGCGGACAGCACCAGATCGCTGGACTTGCCCTGCCCCGCGCCGAGAGTGGCGACCAGGCGAATCCAGCGGCGTACTTCCCGTTCTCCTAAAATGGCCAGCGCATGCCGCACGGAGTGAATCTCATTGGCGAATCCAAAGGCGGCGGAGTTCAAGTAGCGCAGCAGGCGGTAGCATAACGAGGCTTCGCCCTTCACCACATTCTCGATGGCGCGCACGTCCAACTCGGGCTTCGAAACTTCGGTCAGCATGCGCAGGTAATTGAAACGGTTGGCGGGGATTTCGTGCGCCGTGAGTATTTCCGGACGGCGGAAGAAGTATCCCTGGAAATACAGGAAGCCAGCTTTCTTGGCGGCGAGGAATTCCTCGCGCGTTTCCACCTTTTCCGCCAGCATGCGGCAGCGCCAGGGTCCGTAACGTTTGACCATGGCAGCGGCGTCAGCAGCCGAGGTCTCTCGGAGGTCCACTTTAATGATGTCAGCAAACTCGGTCAGGGCTTCGCGCGGATCGTTGACCTCAAAGTCGTCCAGCGCAATCGTGTATCCGGCTCCCTTCAGCCGGTGGCAAGCCTCCACCACCAGGTCATCGGCGGGAACGGTCTCCAGAATCTCGACTACGGCCTGTTCCGAGGGCAGCAAAGTAATGTAATCCTTGAGCAGAACGTCGCGGGTGCAGTTGATGAACGCCCGATGCCCGTCACAGAGCACGTCGAGGCCAAGCAACATGGAGGTGTTCAAGGTGCTGCGCGAAGCCGCGTCCGGATCGGGGTTCTTGAAAAAATCTTCGACGCCATCGCGAAACAAGAGTTCGTAGCCGAAAACCTTTTCGTCCGCGGTAAGAATCGGTTGGCGAGCGACAAACTGGGTTCCGGGTTTGGGTGCCGGTTTATCTTCGCCGGGGCTGAGAGCAGAAGAAGGGGCAGTCACTCTTTGTCTATCGGCAAAACCCCCGCAAAGGATTAACCGCATCGAGGAGTAAACTCTGACCGGCAAGTTGTCATTCCGGGCGAAGCGAGGAATCCCTATTCCCGCTCCGAATCGGCGTGATGATAGATGCTTCGCTTCGCTCAGCACGACATCACGATTTAGAAGGCGGAGCGTAATTGTCGCGGCGACTTGCCCTTTTCATTCCTCCACCCATTCGATGCCGCAGGTGTAGCACTTCCAACTGTTCTTGCGGACGGGAATGGGAAACGACAGAAGCAGCCATAGCCCAAAAGTCCAAAACCGATCGATCTTTTCGAAGCCGATGTCGAGCGAATAACAGCGCGGGCAGCGCGGCTGAGTATAGGACTCGCCGACTTCGTCTTCGCTGAATTCGGCGGGGATCGGCTCGTCCAAAACGGCCCGAGCCGCCGCCGCATCCTGCCGATGAACCTGCAGTCGAATGCCGCCGACCGCGTTCGAGAGCAGCCAGTCCATACGGACTAGGTTGCCGTCGGCCAGTACGCATGCGATTCCAGCGGACTCCAGCTTGCCCTGGGCGAGCAAGGCTTCCGGAACGTCGCGGAACTGCTGCAGGGTGATGAGTTCGGTCGGCATCGTAAACTGCGGCGGCTTTTTAGCTGAATTGCCGCCCCGAGTACCGAGCCAGAATACTCCGTGGCGCGAAATCCCGCTACCAGCGCGGATACCGGTCCCGAGCCAGGGGCGCGAGAGGGAAATGAACGCGCAAGAACAAATGCGCTCCGCTTTCGCGGAGCGCATTGCGCATTACGGATATCCTCTTTTATTGAACGGTCAAAGTGATGGTCGCAGTGTGGTTGAGACTGCCCGCCGTTGCCGTGACGGTCACGGTGCTGGTGCCGGTCGGAGTTCCCGGATTCTTCGGAGTGGTGCTGCCGCCGCCACAAGCCGGCATCCACAAGGTCGAGATTGCGAGGACGGCGATCAGTGCGAGTAAACGTCCGCCGCGCAATGTTCGTTTACGATTTCCCGCCGATACCACCAGCCCAAGAAATCCCGGAAGCAGCAAGGCGTAGAAGAGTCCGCGGTGGCGCCCCAAGGGAGCCTTGTCCAACCTTGCCGAGGGAGCCGTAGTCGCGATCGTCAGCGTCCCGCCTGTGGCTGCGGTGGGGAAGGTGCAAGTCGCTTCCGATGGCAGTCCGGTGCAAGTGTAGGTGATGGTCGCGTTGAAGCCGCCGAGTGGTGTGATGGTCACCGTCGTGGTCCCACTCTGTCCGGGAGCGGTCACGGTGACCGTCGTGGGGCTGACCGCGAGGGTGAAGTCCTGCACCTGGTAAGGAACAGCTGGGGAAGAAGTCGATCCGGAGAAGTTCGTGTCTCCGCCGTAGCTCGCAGTAATCGAGTACGAGGCCGCCTTCAGCGTGGTGCTGGTGAACGTGGCTACGCCCGAACTATTCAACGTCCCCGTACCTAGTTTGCCCAGGACAGCATCGTTGAAGGTAACTGTCCCTGTCGGCGTGGCAGTACCGGAGGAAGCTTTTACTGTCGCACTGAGCGTTACGCTGGTTCCAAAATTCACCGGAGAGGTGGGCGCAATGGTTAGCGTGGTAGTGGTGGTGATCACTGAGCCGTTCCAGCCAGTGACCAGATTGTAGGCATCGACGGACCCGAGGCCGGTTACCAGATCGTAGCCTGTGCCGGCACTGTAGCCAAACTGCCCGCCGGCGGGGCATTGTTGCGCCACGGGAAAGGTCGGTGGCGTACCCGGGGTGCAGGGCACGATGTTGTTGCCAGTCGTTATGTCGTGAAAGGCGGACGGGTTGCTGCTGGCGAGTCGGTAGAGGGTTGGATTGATGTTGCTCAGACCCGGTTTGGTTATGACTCCATTCTTCACAAGATATTCGTTGAGCAAGGCGACAATGCCAGCAAACACCGGCGAAGACGCCGAGGTGCCTCCCACAATAAAGGTGTCGTTTGCGATTCCATTAGCGCAGCTTCCACTGGTGCAGAGAAGATACCCATCATGATCGGCTGACGCGGTGATTGTGACATCCGGCACATCTCGCAGCCCGTCGCCGCCTGACTGCCACGCGGGCTTGCTAAAATAAATGCTCTTGCCGCCCCCGGTCGAGGCGAAGCCGCTCGGAGAGGTGTCGTTCCAGCCCTCCTCGGGAATGTAGGAAAGTGCCGAGCCAAAATTAGGGCCATTGCTACCCCAGTAGGTTCCCCCGCCCTCATTGAATTCGCTGCCGCCGAGAGCGGTAGTTTCCGGCACACTCGCCGGAAGATTCACCTCGAGGCCTCCGGTTGCCGGAGGCCTTCCCCCGAAATCACAGGCCGCGGCCCCGTCATCGCCGGCGGAAGCCATAAACGTGATGCCACTGCTGTTGGCTTGTTGAATTAAGGTCCGGGTCTGCGTAGCAACGCTCTGACCATTCGTGGGTTCGCAGCCGCCATAACTCATGCTGATAGCCGGCGCGAGGTTGTTGTCGATAGCATACTGGAGTGAAGTGAATACGCCCCCGTGACTAGCATCGCACTTAACGAAGATGATGTTTGCATTTCGCGCGACCGCACCCGACCACTCCAGGTCCAGGTCCGCCTCAACCAGGTCGCCGGTGGTCCCGGGGTCGACGCAGCCTGTCGCCAGTGTCTGCTGAAGATTGATTGCGGGCAGGTTGAAACCGCTGCGGAACTGGGTAATGTCGGAGAGGGTGATATCCGTTTGGCCCACGATAACGAGGTTGATGTTTGCGCCGTCTATTCCTGCGGCGTAGAGCGGCTTGATGTCGTAGATGGTGGCAATGTCGTCGGGAGCCAGGAAATTTTGCCCTCCGCTCGAGTAAAAGGCGTTTAAGTTGCCCGCCGCGCCTTGTGCCGGCACCATCCGCCGCGCCACCATGGATTTCCACAGAAAATCATTTAGCCCCCGAACGCTCATGACTATGCCTGCCAGAGCTGTCGGCAAAGAGATGTTGGTCGCATTCGCGTAGTGTTTTTCGCCATCCACGACGTAGCGATGAATCTGGGTGTGCAGCGCACTCTGCACCTGCGCTGCAGTGCCACTGAACGCAACCCAGTTGCGGGCGCGGGCGACCTGCACGATCGTGAAGCCCTCCGAGCGCAGCCAATTCGTAATCTTTGCAGTGTCTCTGCGGCTCATACCAAAGCGGTCGGCGAACTGTTCGGGGGTCAGCCATTGGTGATAGTTCGGCGACGCCGAGTCCTGTTGCTCGGCCAATAACTTGTCAAGCGCCGCCTGCTGAGTTGGTGACGGGGCGATCTGAAGCGTGATGTACTCTAGCCTCATCGAGGGATCGACCAGACCCCGATCAAACTGCGCCTTGGCATTGGGATGGACACTGCCCTTCAGGACAACCGTCTGGTTATTGTCTATTGCGGCGGCAATCCGATCCGGCTGTGCCGCCCATGCGGAACCGACCGCGGAAAGCAATAACGCTGCAATCATCGTTCGAACTGAAGCTCTCATAATAAGGTCCTCCTCAAAACTGGGCTGCTGGTTGTGACAGCAATGTGGTTTCGTCAGAGAGATTACCAGAGTATGCGCGGACGAAAGCATTACTAATGTGTATCCCTGGGTTGCCCCATGCCAGCGTGACGTTGTCAGGTCGTTTGTTCGCACTTATTTGGCACGCGAATTCTCGGGAAAGGAAATTCATTCGTAAGCCTTCCCGATTCCGCTCACGAAAACGTCCCCGCATACCTAAGTGATCTGGCTGGCCCACGAGTCGCCTCGTAGATTCGGTCCATGAGACCACGCCGAATAATTCATCTCCTCCTCGCGCTCTTGATTTCTGGTGTTGTCAGCGCTCAGGATCTGCCGGAACTCGTAAGCAAACACAATTTTTGGGACACAGCCAATAAGATGCTTTTCGCCAGCCACGCCGCGTTGGAGGCTCTGGACTTCGGCATTACGCACCACAACCTGAGCGATGGAGGTAGAGAACTGGATCCTGAAGCCAAGGCGCTGTGCGAGAGTGGAACCGCCGGCCAATTGGTCTTTTTCGGAGGAAGAATGGCCGGTGTAATTGCCATCACTTATCTTTTGCACAAAACCGGACATCACAAGCTGGAGCGCGCCTTTCCGGTCTACGCCAACGGCGATTCGGCATACGGAGTGGCCTATAGCTTCGCCCATCGTTAGGGTCGTGTCCCAGAAATACGCGGCATAAGTCCGCACGTTTGTTCGACGCGACGCATAATGCGTCGGTGCTGCGAGTAAAGTACATAGATCCTTCGCTTCGCTCAGGGCAGGCTCCCTTCGCACGGCTCGCCCAGATCCCTCGCTGCGCAAAGAACGCTTTCTCGGGATCAATCAAATCGAGCCACTACCGGCGAAAGGCACGCGTTTACGAAAATTTACATGTTATTCATCATGCCGTCACCTCCACGTAACAGAGCGCGGTCTAAACTGCGACACCGGAGAGGATAGGCCGCAGCGCTTGCCCTTTCGCGTCATACGAGATCAATTTTGAGGCTGAGTGCCACCGAGCTTTTGAGTCGGTCGGTGCGGCATTCCGGCAGCTTGTCGTGGTTCCTTAACTTCTAATGAGGGTTTTGGGTTGGGCGTGTGCGCAGAGTAGCGCGCTCGGAGGGCTGGCGAGAAGGCGTGCATGAAGCAGCTCATCTTTGTGGTGGAAGACGAGATCGAGGTTTGTGAACTGGCGCGGCAATGCCTCGAGGAGGCTGGCTATGCCGTGCATACATTTTCGACGGGCCATGTGATTGAGGCGGCGGAGGACGAGCGCCCCTGCTTGATGCTGATCACCTTGGTGATGCCGGACGGCAACGGGCTCGACCTGTGCCGGCGTATCCGCGAGAATCGCGCCCTGGCAAGAATCCCGCTGGTTTTTCTTATTCCAGAAGCCGCCGAGGAGCATCGCGCTTTGGCGTTGGAGTCGGGGGGAGATGACTGCATCGTGAAGCCCTTCAGCCCCCGTGAACTGGTCGCCCGGGTGCAAGCCGTCCTTCGCCGTTATGCCCCTCTGGCGACTCGCTCCCGACTGGAGGCGGCAGACCTGGTGATCGATAGTTTAGCCATGAAGCTCTCCGTCCGCGGCAGCGAGGTGATGACCACGAGTTTGGAGTTTCGACTGATCGAATACCTTGCCCGCCATCGTGGCCAGGTGTTCACTCGCGATCTGCTCCTGGATGCGGTCTGGGGAGACATGCAATTCGTGACCCCGCGAAGCGTCGATGCCTGCATACGCCGCATTCGCGAGAAGATTGAGCCGGACAAGGCTCGCCCGACTTATCTGAAAACCATTCGGGGAGTTGGTTATCGCCTGGATGCAATCGCCGCCTGGGAACTCGCGCCCAACGAAGGGTGCAGATGTCTGGCCTGCACTACCCCGCTGGGGCCGTCAAGAGCATTTCATGCCACCGAGCGACGCCGAAGAGTCTCGCCCCAAAACTGAGCGCGCTGGGTTGGTTCGCTGCGTTCGCGTCCGATGCGTAGCCGCCGGCAATTCTGAGCCTACAAAGTGTGCAGATACGCCAGTAGGTCGTTGATCTGTTGCTGATTGAGAACCTGGGCGTAGCCCGGCATTTTGTTGCGGCCGAGACGGACGATGTCGCTGACCCGGTCGTCGTTGGCGGGCATCCCGCTCATCGACAGATATGGCCGCCGGAACACACCTTTCATGCTTGGACCCTGCCGCCCGCGCGAAGAGTAAGGCGCATGGCAGCGGTCGCAATAATTGTCATAGATACGGCGCCCCGCGATCTGCTGCGGATTGAGTCCCAGTTCCGCATCGGTCTGGCGGCGTTCGACCTCGCAGCCGGCCAGCGGCCACAAACTCAACACCGAGACGCAGAGACACAGAGCAAAGAATTTTGGCCTTCCGGTTTCCGGCAATCGGCTGGTAAGAATGCGAGGTTGCTTCATTTGTTCTTTATTCGCGAAACAAACCGCTACAATAATAAAGCAAAGCCATGCCCAGCGTCGTGAATCGAGTGAAAGCAAAACCCGTAGCCGTGAAGCGAGTGTATGAAGAAGCCGCGCCGTCCGACGGGATGCGCGTGCTGGTGGACCGCCTCTGGCCACGCGGCCTGACCAAAGATCGCGCGGCACTGGACCGATGGCTGCGCGATCTGGCGCCGTCCGACGCCCTCCGTAAATGGTCCCATGCGCGCCCCGAAGCATGGCCCACCTTCCGCCGGCGTTACCTCAAAGAGTTGGCGCGGCCAGAATCCGCGCAGGCGCTCGACGAACTCTATCGTCTGGCCAACCAGCGAAAGCGGTTGACTCTACTCTTCGCATCCAAGAACGTAGAACGTAACAACGCGGTAGTGCTGAGAGATCTGCTGGAAGGAATGCGCAAACCGCCCACCGGCACGGGTCCCGGCGGAGTCCGAGTGGTCCGCGACCGTCAAGCAAAAAGAATGCCGAGGTAAAAGGCAGCAGTTGGCACTTAGCATTTGGCCCAGAGACATTCTTGATGGGTTCTTAGGCTGGGAGCTAGAAGCTAAGTGATGAATGCTATTTTTTGTCGTTCACGATCGCTTCGACGATGCCGTCGACCGCATCGAGAACACGCTTGCTGGGCAGATTGAAATTGTTCGACAGGATGGAGAACGCGACCTGCTGGCCGCGAGCGGTCGTGGCATAACCGGAGAGCGCCTTGACCCCGCCCAGCGAGCCAGTCTTGGCATAAACGTGGGTCCGCGGATCGAGATTCGCGAAGCGATCCGCAAGCGAACCATCAATGCCGGCCACCGGCAGCGTCTCGCGAAAACTCGCGCCCCACGTCTGGCCCGCGGCGTAGCGCAGCAGTTGCACTACCGCGTGGGGCGTAACCAGATTTTGACGCGAGAGGCCGGAACCATCGAAGAAAAGATACTGGTCGCTGGCCACACCGGCCTGATTCAGGAAACCGCGCAGCACTTCAAGGCCACCTTCGACTGTGCCCGCCGTGCCTTTCTCCCGTCCTAACAGGCGCAGCAGGATTTCCGCGTGCAGATTCTGGCTGACCTTATTAATCACGCGCACATCTTCGATCAGCGGCTTGGACTGATAGCTGGCCAGAACCAGCGGCTGATTCGGCAAGGCACGCGACGGTTCTTCGCCACCGCGCGCAGGCGCGATAGCAGTGACGGTCAAAGTAGAGAGGCTTGCGAGTTCGGTGTGCCGGGTTCGTTGTTTGCCGTAGACAACGATGCCGCGGTTCTCCAGCAGTTGATGAAAGAGCGCGGCGGCAAACTCAGCGGGATCCTCGATGGCAAGGGCCTCGTTCGCGCCGGCATCGTCGAGCGGCACATTACCCCATAGCGTGAGCGACGTGGACCCGGGTTCGCGGTTGATAAAAATCTTTCGGCCGGTGCCTGCGGGCGTGGTGATAATGCGATTGTCGATGCGATAGTAATCGGCGAACGGGGTGATGTTGACGAAGGCGCGCTCTCCGGCGCGATCGGCGGGCAGAATATTGACGAACACCACGTTGTCGTTAATGGTAAGCGCGGAAACCGGAGCGCCATCGGCCAGCACTAAATCGTCCTGACTCCAACCTTCTCCGTAGCGCTCGAACGCGAAGTAGGAGTCGTCGGCGACGATGTTGCCGTCAACGTATTTCACGCCCTTCTGGACCAGCGCGTCCGCAAGTTGTTCAAGCACCTGGATGGGATGATCGTTGCGCGCGGTGCGTAGGTTGTAGGGCAATTCGCGGCCGGAAAGATTGGGATCGCCGCGGCCGACCAACACCAGATCGCCGGTGAGTCGTCCATACTTATCGAGAACTCCGCTGGTTTCGATGGTGGTCCGCGAACTGTAATTGGGTCCGATCAGCGCCAGAGCAGCGGCCGTGGTAAACAGCTTGGTGTTGGAGGCGGGAGTGAACAGCTTGTCCGCATCGTGGGCATACAGCAGCTTGCCGCTATCGAGTGCGACCACCTCGATGCCCCAGAATCCGCGAGCAAGATCGGGAGCGGAAAGGATCGCGTCAATGCGCTTGGCAACTGGATCATGCGAGGCGGCGTGAAGTTGCGTCGCCAGCAGCAGGCAAACAACAATCGCGAAATGCGCGCGTTTTCGGTACATACGGTTGGTCGATTGTAGCACTGGGTTGTGCGGGCATCTTTGGCATTTGGCACTTAGCATTTAGCATTTGGTCTCACAAGGATGTTCAGGAATCCTGCAAATCTTGCCCGAGTCAAAGTGCTAACTGCTAAGTGCTGGTTTAGAATCGGGCCCATGCGTCCAGTGTTCGAATGGAATCTAGGTTCGCGCTCGCTGCAATTGGGGAAGCGCACGCTGGTGATGGGAATCCTCAACGTGACTCCAGATTCGTTTTCTGATGGGGGAGCACATTTCGACCGCGACTCTGCTGTGGAGTACGGAATGCAATTGCTGCAGGACGGTGCGGACATCGTCGATGTGGGCGGCGAATCGACACGGCCCGGAGCCAAGGTTTTCACCTCCGCGGAAACCGCTGGCAAGAATACTGCGCCAACCAAAGAGCAGCCGCCCGAGCAGCAGCCAGTCAGCGAGAAAGAAGAGTTGGAGCGGGTGATTCAGGTGATTGCGGCTCTGAAGCAAAAGCATCCAGAGGCGGTGATCTCGGTAGACACATACAAAGCGAATGTGGCGCGGGCTGCGGTTGAGGCGGGAGCCGAGATCGTAAACGACGTGAGTGGATTTCGCTGGGATCCGCGGATGGTGAAGACGCTGGCCGGGCTGAAATGCGGCGCGGTGTTGATGCACATGCGCGGACGTCCGGAAGAGTGGCGCACCCTGCCGCCGGCATCCGATATTGTCACGCTGGTGAAACGCGAACTGCGGGCGTGGGCCGATGTTGCGCTGTTAGGAGGAGTGAAGCGGGAACGGATCGTGCTCGATCCCGGGTTTGGATTTGGCAAGAGCTTTCAGGAAAATTATCCGCTACTCAAGCGCTTTGAGGAGTTGCATGAATTGCGGTATCCGTTGCTGGCAGGCGTGTCGCGCAAATCTTTCATCGGACGTGCGCTGGCACGGAACGGCAACGACGCGCCAGTGGGCGCCCGGCTCTACGGCACACTCGCGGCGGAGACGGCAATCATCCTAAAGGGAGCGCACATTATTCGCACTCACGACGCGCGAGCTTGCGCCGACGCGGTGCGGATGGCGGATGTGGTGGTGGGTTAATTTGGTTTCCTTTGTGTACCTTTGTGACCCTTGTGGTTCTGGCATTTTTCAGTTCATTAACCACAAAGGACACGAAGGTACACAAAGGAAATACTGGTCAGTCCATTTGGTCATGAAGTCTTCGATGTTGAGCCGCTCCCCGCTGCTATAATAAAGAATTGCGCTCATGAGTGGGAAGCGTTTAGTACGTTCGACTACGGTGCTTTGTGTCCGGCGCGATGGCCATGTGGTGATGGCCGGCGACGGACAAGTCACGCTCGGCGAAGGCGTGATCAAGCATACTGCCAAGAAAATCCGCCGCTTATATCAGGATAAGATTCTGGCCGGGTTCGCGGGCTCGACAGCGGACGCGTTTTCGCTTTTCAGCCGGTTCGAGGCCAAGTTGGAGCAGTATCATGGCAATATCGGCCGGGGAGCTGTCGAACTGGCGAAGGATTGGCGCACGGACAAGTTCCTGCGGCATCTGGAGGCGCTGTTGCTGGTCGCTGACAAGGAACAGACTTTTCTGCTCAGTGGCCAGGGCGACGTGATCGAGCCGGATGGCGGGATTGCGGCCATCGGCAGCGGCGGACCGTATGCGCAAGCAGCGGCACAGGCGCTGGCGGCACACACGCAGCTCACTGCGCACCAGATTGCGGAAGAGGCGATGAAAATCGCCGGCAAAATGTGCATTTATACGAATGACAAAGTAACGATTGAGGAACTTTAGTCTTTGGCCTTTGCTTGTTGGTCGTTAGCTAAGACCAGCTTAGACCAACGACCAATGACTAGCGATCAACGACTGATTTATGGCTATTTATTTACCCGGCACCATAGACGAAGAACAGATTGCTCTCGACGAGCTTACTCCGCGTGAGATCGTCGCCGAACTGGACAAGCACGTCATCGGACAGAAGGACGCCAAGCGCGCGGTGGCGATTGCGCTTCGCAATCGCATGCGTCGGCAAAAGCTGGCGCCGGATTTGGCCGAAGAAGTGATTCCCAAGAACATCATCATGATTGGGCCTACGGGCGTGGGGAAAACCGAAATCGCCCGCCGGCTTGCCAAGCTTGCCAACTCGCCGTTTCTGAAAGTGGAAGCGTCGAAGTTCACCGAGGTCGGATACGTCGGGCGGGATGTTGAGTCCATGATCCGCGACCTGGTTGAGATTGCGATTGAGATGGTGCGCGAGGAAAAGCTCGAAGACGTGGCGGACAAGGCCGAACTCAATGCCGAGGAACGCCTGCTGGATATTCTTTTGCCGCCGCCCCCGCCTCCGGTTCGATCCACAGAGTCTCCGCAGGCAGGGTTCATTCTTGAAGGAACGACTTCATTTTCGTCGGGTGATTCCCAGGGCCGCACCCGCGAAAAGCTGCGCCAGCAACTGCGCGAAGGCAAACTGGATGAACGCACCGTGGAAATCGATGTGCGCGAGCGCGCGTTTCCATCCTTTGAGATCATCTCCAATCAGGGCGTCGAGGAGATGGACGTAAACATCAAAGACATGTTGCCGAACCTTTTCGGGCAACGTACAAAAAAGCGGAAGATGAAAGTCAACGAGGCGTTTGAATACCTGATCCAGGAAGAAGAACAGCGATTGATTGATATGGATCAGGTGACTCGCACGGCCATTGATCGCGTGGAGGATTCGGGCATCATCTTTCTGGACGAGATCGACAAGATTGCGGGCCGCGAAAGCGGCCACGGACCCGACGTTTCACGCGAGGGCGTGCAGCGCGACATCCTGCCCATCGTCGAAGGTACCACGGTCAACACGCGTTATGGCATGGTTCGCACCGACCACATTTTGTTTGTGGCGGCAGGAGCATTCCATGTTTCCAAGCCCAGCGATCTGATACCGGAGTTGCAGGGCCGGTTCCCGATCCGCGTCGAATTGCAGTCGCTGACCATGGAAGACTTCATAAGAATTTTGACCGAGCCCAAGTCTTCGCTAGTGAAGCAATATACCGCGCTACTCGAAACTGAAAGCGTGAAGCTGGAGTTCACCAAGGATGCGCTGGAAGAGATTGCCCGCTTTGCCTTCCGCGTGAACGAAGGCACGGAAAACATTGGAGCCCGCCGCCTGCATACCATCATGGAACGCGTGCTCGATGAAATCAGCTTCGACGCTCCCGACAAAAAGGGCGAGCACTTCAAGGTGGACGCCGATTATGTGCGCCACATGCTGGCGGACATTGTGAAGGATCAGGATCTGTCGCGATACATTCTGTAAGGCCTTTCTCGCCACAAGGGAGGACGGGCGTCTTGCCCGTCTAGCTGGGTGGATCGCCAAGATTGATGAGACGGGTGAGACGCCCGTCCTCCATAGCCTGCTATCTCTGGTAACCTTGTTGCTTCCGCTGATGAAGCAGTTCATCTCGAAGCTTCTGCTATTGCTGTCGGGCGCTGCAGCGCTTGTGGGCTGCGGGGTTCCTGGCGTTCCTAAGCCTCCATCGCTGGAGCTTCCAGAACCGGTTGCCGACCTTCGAGCGGTTCGCAAGGGGGATCGCGTCTACCTCGATTGGACGGTCCCTGCGCAGACCACGGATCACCTCGCCGTGCGGCACTTGGGCGCGACCCGCATCTGCAGAAGCCTGGATGCGGCCATGAGCGAGTGCGCGAATCTGGTGGGAGAAGTTCCTGCGCCGCAGAGTCAGGGAGCAAACTCGAAGCAAACGAAATCTGCGAAGCCTGCTACGACGACGCACGCGAATTACATCGATATTGTTCCGCGTACACTTCTGGTCGAGAGTCCTGGCGCACAGATTTTTTATGCGATTTCGGTATCGAATAGAAACGGGCGCAGTGCAGGACTCTCGAATATTGTGCATGTGCCGGACGTGGCCGCCTCGCCCCCGCCTTCCGACTTCGGCGCTCGAGTCACAGCGGAAGGGGTTGTCTTGAGTTGGACCGGGGTTCCGGAGGCGCCAGAAGTGCTGGGCTTACGACGAATGTATCGGGTGTACCGTCGCCCGGAAGGTGGAAGTACGGACACTGTGGCGGGAGAGTTGCCTTTGGATGCGTCATCCGCCACGCAGCTTGTGGACCACAGCTTCGAATGGGAGAAAATATATTTTTATCGCGCGACCGTAGTCACGCTGATCCAGCAAGAAGGAAAACCTGAAGCACAGTTCGAAGGCGATGACACACTCCCGGCGAAGGTATTCGCTCATGATGTGTTTCCGCCGGCTGTGCCGTCCGGTCTGCAGGCCGCGTTTTCGGGAGTCGGTCAGCAGCCCTTCATTGATTTGATCTGGGCTCCGGACACCGAGGCTGACCTTGCGGGGTACAACGTATTCCGCCATGAAGCGGGCGGTGAGGCGGTGAAAATCAATTCAGAACTGGTGAGAACTCCGGCGTTCCGAGATATGAATGCGGCCTCGGGAAAGACGTATGTCTATTCGGTTACGGCGGTCGATGTGCGTGGCAACGAAAGCGCGCGTTCGCAGGAAGCGAGCGAAGCGGTACCATAAAGGCGGCAGTTAGCAATTAGCATTTGGTTTTGGCGCGTTCTAGAATCCTGGGCAAGAACATTTAAATGCCAAATGCTGAGTGCCCAATGCTGAGGCCCTCATGAGATATTGCGGGTTCGAACTTAACGGAAAATCTCACTACGGCTTGGTCGAAGCCGTTGCGGGAGCGGAGCAGATCACTCGCCTGCTGACGAGGTCGCCCGGGGAAATCGAGGGCGACATCGCGGATCTGCCCTCGAAGCGAATGGATCATCTTGCTTTGGCGGAGGCGAGGCTGCTGGCACCGGTGCGACCGTCGAAAATCGTTTGTGTCGGCCGCAACTATCGCGAGCATGCTGCCGAACTGAACCATGAAGTGCCGGTGGAACCATTGCTGTTCTTCAAGCCTCCGTCTTCGTTGCTTGCGCCCGGCGGCGAAATCCGCCGGCCCAGGCTTTCGCAGCGCGTGGATTACGAAGGGGAATTAGGAGTTGTGATTGGCAAGAGATGCTACAAGCTCGGCGTGGATGAGGATGTGCGTCCCTATATTCTGGGGTACACCTGCGTCAATGATGTCACCGCCCGTGACTTGCAGAACAAGGACGACCAGTGGGCTCGCGCCAAGGGCTTCGACACTTTTTGCCCGGTCGGACCGCTGGTGACGGATGAGATTGATCCCTGGGCGGGAGTCGGGGTTGAAACTCGAGTGAATGGACAGATGCGCCAGCAGGGCAATACTCGCGATTTCATTTTTTCGCTCGATGTCATCCTTCGCTATATCTCGCAGGCGATGACTCTGCTTCCCGGCGACTTGATCGCAACTGGCACTCCCAAAGGCGTCAGCCCGGTGGTCGCGGGAGATGTGATTGAGGTCAGCGTAGAGGGCGTGGGGACGCTGCGGAATCCGGTAGTTGACGAATAGCTTTTGTCAGTGGAGGGCAATCAGTTTTTCACTCGCACCTGGACTTGGGTTCCTTCGGGAAGTTCGCCATCGAGCAATTCGATCTTTCCTTCGCGAACGATTCCGTTGAACTCTTGTCGGGCTTGGGGAATGCTTCCCGAAGGTGACACGGGCGAGGGCACCCGCGGTACGCGTCCCATGCCTTTATCCATGGCGGCATTGGCCAGGCGGTCGGCTTCTTCATTGTGTCCGCGGAGGACGTGGCCGATGGAAAACCAGGCGAGTTGGGCGATTAATTCCTTGGCGCGTCCGTGCAGATCCTGCAGTGCGGCATTCTTCACCTTGTAGATGCCCTTGATTTGCCGTACCAGCAACTCGGAGTCGCTGATCACTTTGAGCGCCTTGTGGCCGTTGGCAACGGCATACTCGAGCGCGGCGATCAGGCCCTGGTATTCGGCAAAATTGTTAGTCTGATGGCCGAGGTATTCGCTGAGCGCGGCAACTTTCTTTCCGGCTTCATCTTGAATGACGACCCCGTATCCGGATGGTCCGGGATTGCCGCGCGCCCCGCCGTCACTGAAGGCAACGAGGTAGTGCTCGGGCGGGTTATCGCGGGCGCCGAACAGGTCCTTTGGGGCGCGGGATGAGGAGTATGAGGGCATGTGACAAAGTTTACAACGGCCAGGACCAGTTCTGAGTTGTCAGTTCTCGGTTCTCAGCGCAAGCGTTGTCGCTCGCTATTTCAAATAGTGGTCGAACCATGCGGTAAGACGCTCGATGACGTCGCGCCGGTGTTCGGGCAGGAGGAACTCGTGTCCTTCGCCAGGATAGACGACCAGCTGCGTTTCCACGCCTAGAGTTTTCAACGCGTGCCAGAATTCGCGGGATTGCGGCGCTGGGCATTCGCCGTCGTACTCGCCGACCAACAGCAGGGTCGGGGTCTTTGCGTTTTTTATGAAGGTGATGGGCGCACTTTTCGCATATACCGCGGGATCGTCGTAGACGGACGCGCCAAAATAGGGGGGCATCCATTCATCGATGTCGTTTTGACCGTAGTAGCTCTGCCAATTCGCAAGTCCTGCGCCGGCCACAGCGGCGCGAAAACGGTTGGTCTGGGTGACCGCCCACATCGTCATGTAGCCGCCATAGCTCCAGCCGGTAATGCCGACGCGATTGTTATCCACTGGGAATGTCTTTACCACCTCGTCCACGCCCTGCAAAATGTCCTGAAAGTCCCCGTAGCCGAAATCCTTGACATTGGCCTGGGTAAATTTTTCTCCTTCGCCAAAGCTGCCGCGAGGATTCGGATAGAACAGGAAATATCCGTGCGCGGAGAGTTCGTAAGTATTGAAGAAGGCCTCAGGCCATCCGATATGCGAGACTCCGGCCGGGCCGCCATGTACCACTACGACCATGGGATAGCGCTGGTTGGGGTCGTAGTTCAAGGGATACATCAGCCAACCCTGAATCTTCTCGTCGCCATTCGACCAATGGAGGCTTTTCAGTTGACCCCAACCGGGGCGAATACTGTCATTGACGTGCGTGACTTGCTTCCACTCGCCGATCGGGCCTGCCCATAGCTCCGGCGCGTGGGTGATCGAATGCCGAATCACTGCGGAAGTCTGGCGGTCGGCTGCCAGCGAGAGGGCCGGTTCGCCCTCAGCTATTGTAGAAATGCGGTCCGGGCCGGTCCACAGCAGGGAGATTTTTCCGCTCGAAAGATCAACCCTGGAAATTCCGTCTTGACCGTCGATGTTCTCGGTAAAAAGAATATTGCCCAGCGATTCCCAATGCAGCCAGGCGGGAGACGCAACAATTCCAGGAGTGACATTGCGAGCATTGCCGCCAGTGGCGGAAACGGTGAAAATGTCGCCGCCAATCGACCCCTCATCGCTCATCAGTCCGCTGATGAATGCGATGCTTGCGCCATCCGGCGACCAGCGCGGCACTGCGATTTGCAACGAGGGTTTGTAGGCTGGCTGGAGGTCTCCGCTTTCCGCCTTCAGCGTGTAGAGTTCGGCGAGATACCAATTGGAATCTCCGGCACCGTGCGCCGCGATCGCGGCGAAAGTCTTGCCATCCGGCGACCAGTCGTACTGGTAAACGTACATGTTGGGCGGCGAAAGTTGGCGAACTTTACCCGACCCAAGGTCCACCAGGGTTAGCCGCTGCTCGTAAACTTTCTGGTCGATGACGCCGGTCTCGGGTCCCATCGGCATCAATGGACCAACGGCGCGAGGCGCGTTTTCCGTGAACAGAAACGCTATTGTCTTTTCATCCGGCGACCACGATGGATCGGCCAGAGAACCCTTGAGGCTGGTCAGCTTCCGCGCGGTTCCACCATCCACATTCACTACGTAAAGATTCGATTGACCTTCACCTTCAACGTCGGAAAGAAACGCCAGGTGTCTGCTATCGGGAGACCAGACGATGGTGTCTTCACTAGCCGGTTGATTATCGTTGCCGGCGGAGATCCGTCTCGGCTTCGAGCTGGGGGACCTGAGGTCCTGAACATAAATGGCCGTGCCGCCGGTTGGCTCCCCGGATGCATTCACCGTTGATTGTACCCAGGCAACGCGATTTCCGTCCGGCGAAATCGCCACCAGATAAAGGTCTCGTGCGGACGGACTGCTGCTTTGCGCCTGAGCGCCAGTAACCACGGTCAGGCCAGCCCCCAGCATGCAACCGAGCAGGAGAGCAACGCGGAGCGCAAGTTTGGCCGAATTCCAACGACTGGTTTTCATTTCAGCTTTCCCTCGGACAAGAATGGGCAGAAAAAAAGGAGCGCAAAAGAGCGCGCCGCGATTGATGATGAGACTACTTTGCAGGCAGGGTGTCAAATCATCACGTCATGCACGGAGCGGCGGGGACTGGCGAGCGCTGGACGGATCGGGTATCCGATGCGAAACATAAATGTCGGCTGCCACGTGGCATCCTGCGTGAGTTCGGCCAACTGAGCCAAGGATCGCGGTTCCTGGTTCCGCATGCGCTCGTGATCGACGAGTTCCACGGCCTCGTTGACCGGTCGGCCAGCTACTCCGCGGCTGGTAAGCAAGAGATGGCTCCTCTGCCAGATCCGCCCTGCGCGCAGACTCTGCGCCTGGTCGTAACGATCCCGCACGGCGATCAGGCCAAAAGCCGGCGTGGCTCGCAGCAGATCCGCGTACGGATCTCCATTGCCGCGTGGGGCGTACTTTTTTAGGATCCGCTTTGGCGTGAATTTGAGAATCGCAGTAGTCAGTGGCGGCAGGCCGATGGCGTCAAGAGTGAGGCCGTCGCGGTACTTCTGGATGTCGCTCCAGTTCCATCGGATCCATCGCTGGCTCCCCTGCTCTACCTCGGGATCCGCATACACCTCATGATTGGCTTTCGCGATTATGTCGACTATCCGGTTACGGCCTGATTCCGCAGTGAACAGAAACATCCTCACGTCGGATTCTTCGCTTGCCAAACGGCTTAGCGCATCCGTCACTTCGGCCGGGACAGGCTTTTGCAGATCGTACGGACTGCGATTGGTATGGCGATGAGGAATCGCGTCATAGAGTTCACTGCTTTGGCGGTTGCCCGGCGAAATGTCCACGCGGGCTACCAATTGCGGCTTCGAATTCGGAGGCATGGCCTGGAGCTTTCCAGGGAGCAGCGTAACCGCGGCGTTATAGCCGTTGGCGGCCGCCGCCAGCATGAGATTCTCCAGTGCGCAGCCCAGCCCGATGTGCTGCTCCCTCAAATAAGGATCAAGCGCACCGGGGAATCGCCCAGGGTCCGCATACAACTCGACTTGCGCGGCCGTGACCTTGAACAACCATGGCTGGGTGTTGTGCGGACTAGCCGCGAGAATTGCGGCGCGCACCAGCGCCAGCGGTCCGCCGTTTTCGCTTTGCCAATCCTTCCACGGCTGGTAGGCCAGACCTTGGCCAACGCTGAACACGCCCTCGTCATAGGCACGCCAAACTCCACCACCCGCGACTAGAACAATCACCGCTCCGCCAGCTTTAAGGAATGATCGTCGTTGCATCAGTCGCCTCCGCGCCACTCACGGCTACATTCGGCTTGTGCTGAAGGCAGACCGCTCGTTGGGTCAAAACTGCGTCGTCCTCGCGCGCATTCATCTGCCCGCGGCCAGGCGCGTGGCCAAACGCTGTGGCAAGTCGGCAGCGAGGATACGATCCTGCGCACTTTTCAGATTGTAGGGCACGCGGTAGAAAGCGACGATGCGCGCCGCAGAATCGAAAACAGCGAATCCCGCCCGCCAATCGCCATCCCTGGGCTGTCCCACGGAACCCGGATTGATCAGATAGCGCAAGCCGGCCTTGAGCGGGAACTCAGAGCTTTCGATTTGTCCGACGGTCCTGTAGGCGGGATGAACCGAGTCAACATGATCTCCGTTCAAAGTGAAGCTGCCCTGCAAATGAGTGTGCCCGAAAAACGTGACCATGGTTGGAGCCACCGTCAGCGGGGCGACCGCGTCGGCTGCGGTTACCACGTATTCATCTTCATCGGCGGGCGAGCCGTGCACAAATTGCGCATGGGGAAGTCCCTCGATCTGAATTGGCCCCTCCGGCAAAGATTTGAGCCATTCCAGATTCACCTCTGTGAGCTGGTCGCGAGTCCATGACGATGCCAAAGCTGCCACAGGATTGAAATCCCTTATGTCGATCAAGCCGGACACTGCTTTGTCGTGATTGCCACGGACGAAGAACTCGCCTAGCTCGCGCGAGCGTTGGATAACTTCGTTAGGACTCGCTCCGTAGCCGACGATATCACCCAGATTGACGGCTACGTCATAAGCGGGCGCGGCCGCCAGGCAGGCCTCAAGAGCTTCGAGATTGCTGTGAATGTCGCTTAACAGAAGTACGCGCACTGATCACCGGGCAAACGCAGATTATAGACCCAAAAGGACGAAATGGGTTGAGCAGAACCGTGTTCAGGGCGGACACTCTTGTCCGCCGCCTTTGGTTTGGGTATTAGCTCATTCATTTTGGCTTTATCTCAGATAGCCCGGCCTTCTCTAGCCGGGGAAAATTCGGACGGCAGTCGTGCGATATATCGACTCTTCCCATTGCAGCCGTCCTACCTCGTTGTTAAAGCATTGCCGACTCCCATCGGCATTAGCGACCGACAGGACGACCTCCGGAGCCCTCGGGCGTAAACGTATCGGAGTCATAGGAAATCGCGCCGGTACCGAAATTAATCGAGCCTTCCTGTATCGTCGTTAACGTCGGCAGGGTAGGATCTCGGCCAGTCTCTTGTGAAACATTTGTGCCGAGAATGCTTCCCGACGGACTCAATTGGGTTGAGGCTATGAACGGGCTCCCGCCCGGCCACGGCGGCAATTGGCTTTCAAACATGATCTCGCCATTCATCGGGCATTTGCAATGGACAGTGGTCTCTACTTGTTGAGTCTTTCCGCCCCAACCGCAACCGTTGCAAATCTCGACTTGTTGGTCCCAATTTACTTCACCGCTGCTAGTGAGACTCGCTTTTCCCTCGCCGGTGAAGTTATCGCTGCCGACTGTCCCGGAATCCTGCCAACTGGCAACCTTCCCCTTGAGGACTCCACTTTCTGTGAGCGTGGCGTCCTGACTGTTGATGGAGCCCGAAAATATCAATTTCCAACCTTGGTCCGTAACCGTACCACTCCACGTTCCGGATAAGGGCGATCCCACTTGCGATGCCAGGTACGTCACCGCGTTCTGGGTCGCCTCTTGAGATACGATCGTGTTGAGTTGCTGAGCTGTCAGCTTTCCCGTTGCGGGTGTTTCTTTGTCAGCATTGTTGAAATCCTTGGTGGCTGCTGCCTGCCCGAAGGCTAATACCCCAGAGCAAACCACTAGCAGAATTACTTGCGAAAAACCATTGAACCGTTTCATGACATCCTCCTAGAGTTAGTTTCCGGCTGGATTTGAAGGCCCAAGCTTAGGCCCGTGCGTCGCGGAACAACCGTGCGGGTCAGCGGTCCCGAGGAAGTCTCGCGCCGCATTCCCAAACGCTTATTCTGGCCTTCACTGACTAATGCGATGTTTTAGAGAATTCGGGGTCATTGCGGGGAAAAAGAATTAGGTCTTGTTGCTCACATTGAACGCCAAGACGCGGACAAGAGTGTCCGCTCTACACGAGTTCATCGATTAACCACTGGGCATCGCGCCCAGTGGCCGGGCACCACCTCCAGCAGCGGTGGCAGAGCACGCGCGCATTCCGCTAAGCGAGAGCCGCAGCGCGGCTCAAACGGACAGCCCGGCAGAACTGCCTGCATCGGTGGCACTGTCCCTTCGATGGTTTCAAGCGGACGAGTTCGATCCGTCCTTAGCGTAGGCACCGCATTCAGAAGTCCGCGAGTGTAGGGATGCGCCGGAGCGTGGAAGATCTCTCGCTTCGATCCCAGTTCCACGAGATTGCCGGCATACATCACGGCAATGCGGTCGGCGACCTGGGAAACCACCGCGAGGTCGTGCGAGATAAACAGCATAGCCAAGCCAAACTTGGCTCGCAGCTCGCCGAGGAGTTGGAGAATCTGCGCCTGCACCGTGACATCGAGAGCGGTGGTGGGTTCATCGGCAATGAGCAGCGCAGGACGATTCACCACCGCCATAGCAATCATGACGCGCTGGCGCATGCCCCCGGAAAGCTGGTATGGGTAGTCGCGGGCACGAAGAGCCGGGTCCGGGATGGCTACCGCTTCCATCGCCGCCACGGCCTCGCCCCAAGCTTCCCGTTTTGTAACCGGAGCATGCACTGCAACGGCCTCGGCGATCTGCTCGCCCACCCGCATCACCGGGTTCAACGCGGTCATGGGCTCCTGAAAAATCATAGCCAATTGCGATCCGCGCAGGCCCCGCATTTCTTCGTTGGGAAGCTGCAACAGATCACGCGCTGAGTCGTTTCCGTTCGCAAACAGAATTTCCCCGGCGATCTGCGCCTGCGGAGGAAGCAGACGCATTAGTGCAAGTGAGGTGACGGATTTCCCCGAGCCGGATTCGCCGACAAGGCCGAGAACTTCGCGGGGAGCAATGGTGAAGCTGAGATCACGAACCGCAGATACGGATCGCGCGGAGGCCATGCCCTGGATTGGAAACCGAACCGCAAGACCACGGACATCGAGCAGCGGAGGCACGAGGCATATCCTAGCAGGGTCGCGCCACGTCGCCCGCGTTGGTCTGCTGGCACAGTTTTGGTCTGGTCTATTGGGTTGGGTCTACTGACCTGGTCTATTGACCTAAGATCAGGGGCAACCCGTTTTTGCTGTTTCCGATCACTACGACCTTGCTGTTTGGACTCTTGGCCAGATTCTCGGTGGCTTCGATACCCTTCCACTCCAGCAGTTGCGGACTGATGCCTTGAGCCACGATTTGCTGGAAATCGCGGATGCCCCCGGCCTCAATGCGCTTGCGCTGGGCTTCCTGGGTTTCCTTCTGCAGGCGGAAGCTCATGGCAAGGGCCTCTTGCTCGGCCTGCTGCTTAGCTTCGATCGAGGTCTTCAGGGTCGCGGGAAGTTGAATGTCCCGCAGCAAAATGCTTTCCACGATGAAACCGCGCTGCCCGAGCAGTCCGGCGAGTTGGTCAAAAATCTGCTTGGCGACCATTTCGCGTTCGCCGGTATAGAGCGCGTTGGCGCTGTGCGAAGCCGTGGCTTCGCGAATGGCGGCCCGCAAATTGGGCTCAATCAGCACTGCCTGATAATTCGGGCCAATCTTCTGGTACACATCCGAGGCCTTAGCCGGGTCCACGTGGAAGATCAGAGAAGTGTCCAGGTTCATGACCAAGCCTTCGCTGGAGGGCACGCTAGCTGACTCTTTGATCTCCTGGGTGCGAATCGACATTTCATTGTTGGTCTTGAACGGACTGATCAAATGGATGCCTTCCGGCAGCACCTCGCCCGTCACTCGTCCAAAAAGCGTGAGCACGCCGACGTTGCCGGATTCGACCCTCGCTACGGAATTGAACAGAAGAATCACCACCAAAAGGACAACGATGCCTAATCCGACCAGCCGGTAAATGGGGTTAGCGTCCGCATTGACGATCTTGCCCCGGCCGTCATTGAACATGGTCATAAATTTTCCTCCGCAGCACGATTGTAGTAGCGGGAATCTGGCATGCTAAGTGACTAACCAAGACCGCGGCATTGCGCAATGCTCCAAAAGTGCAAAAAACTGCGCATTGACAGCGCTTGATACTCGATGTAACCTTCGCCCGAGGTTGTTACTACTACCGCGCCTCGTTGCTGCGGAGAAATGCCCTCCCCATTTTGACGTCGCAATCGACTCGCGAACATTTCACTCCAAACCATTAAAGGACATTCCTATGAATCGATTTGCCTCTGGGTCTCAAAGCCGAAAGTATTCGTCTGCCTTCCTGACATTCTTGGTGGCGCTTGCAATTTCTTCCGTAACGGTCACACCGGCACAAGCGCAGTTGGTCAAGATCAGCAACGACAGCTTCCACAACTCCTACAGTCAGCACAAGACCGAAGTCGAACCCGACACGTATTCTTGGGGATCAACCATGGTTGCCGCTTTCCAGGTAGCCCGCGTTGAGGACGGCGGCGGCGCGGACATCGGATTTTCCACTTCAACCGACGGCGGCAAGACCTGGACGTACGGTTCTCTCCCGGGTCTCACCGTCAACTACAAGAACGGACCCAACTCGGCGGCCAGTGATGCCTCGGTGGTTTACGACGCGAAACACGGCGTGTGGCTGATTTGTACTCTTCCGATCGGCAACGCAGGAGACAACGTCGCCGTCAGCCGCTCCAAGGACGGACTCCACTGGGACAAGCCCATCATGGTAGACAGCAGCGGCGGAGACGACAAAAACTGGATCACATGCGACAACAACGCCAAAAGCAAGTTCTACGGCCACTGCTACGCCGAATGGGACACGCCAGAAGTTTTATTGAGCACTTCCACCGATGGCGGACTCACCTGGGGGGCACCGCAGGGGAGCAAAGACACCGCCTTTGGCTCGGGCGGAGAGCCCCTGGTGCAGCCCAATGGCCAAGTAGTAGTGACGTTCCTGGGAGATAACATGCAGGCATTCACTTCGACTAACGGCGGTAAAAGCTGGAATTCGAGCTTCACCATCGCCAACGTCAATACCTTCCAGGGAAACAGTACTTTGCGGAGCGTGGGCTTGCCCTTTCCGTCGACTGGCATTGATGGTTCCGGAAAGCTTTACGTGGTTTGGTCGGATTGCAGTTTCCGCTCGGGTTGCGCCACAAACGATCTGGTGATGAGCACTTCGACCAACGGCAGGAAATGGACCGCGCCCGCCCGCATTCCGATCGATAAGCTCAGCAGCACGGTGGACCACTTTATTCCGGGGCTCGCAGTGGACCGCAGCACTTCCGGCAACACGGCCCATCTCGCGTCAATTTATTATTATTACCCCCAAGCCAGCTGTGACGATTCTACCTGCGAAATACACGTGGGCTTTACCGCATCGACCGATGGAGGCAAGACCTGGACAGCCGGAAAGGATCTGGGCGCTGGCCCGATGAAGATCAGTTGGTTGCCAGCTTCGCAGAACGGACCGATGCTTGCCGATTATCTCTCGTCCTCGTACGTGGATGGCAAAGCATTTGGTGTATTCATGGTGGCCCAGGCGCCTTCCAAAGGACTCTTCAGCCAGGCTGCTTACACAAACAAGAATCCACTCGAGGCTTCGGCAAACGAGCCTCGTTTCAGTTCGAAAGGCGAGAAACGCATACCCGGCATTCACGCCGATCGGCCGTTCCCCAGGTCTCAGGGTGAGGAGCGAGAATCTCCCTCCGCGCCTCCCACGGACCTACAGAAGTAAGAAAGGTCTGCTTGACACCGCCGGCAGGGTGCCGGCGGTGTTTTGTTTTGTGTTCTACTTTGCATGATGCGCAAGGGTTGCGGTTAAAGTGAAATAAGCTTCACATTGACAGCGCGAGAATGGCGGTGTATGTTCGCCAAGCGCGACTACTACCGCTCCTCGTTGCGTCCTCGAATGTCCTCCCCATTCAAACTGCGGCGGCTTTGTGGGCGGTAAACTCTCAAGCGCACTAAGGACACTCGCGATGAATCGAACCTCTCTGAGATCTCAAGGTAATAGAAACATCTCGGCCTTTTTCCCATCGTTGATAGGGTTTGCGATTGCGCTCGCGTTGGTCATTCCGGCAAATGCGCAGTCCGATCTCGTAAAGCTGAGCAAGGATACGTTCCACAATTCCACCAGCGAACACCGTTCCGAAGTTGAGCCCGATACCTTCGCCTGGGGCTCGACTATTGTGAGTGCTTTCCAGGTAGCACGCGTCTTCGGCGGCGGTGGCGCTGACGTGGGGTTTGCGACCTCCACGGACGGAGGCAAAACCTGGACCAGCGGCTATCTTCCTGGCCTCACCGATAACTACAAAGGTGGAAGCTTCACGGCTGCAAGCGACGCCGCCGTTGCCTATGATGCAAAACACGGCGAGTGGCTGATTTCCACTCTGCCACTCACCAACAATCAGGGAGAGGCAGTAGCCACCAGCCGCTCGACGGATGGAATCCACTGGGGCAAACCGGTGATCGTGGACCAAAGCGGCTCGGACGACAAGAACTGGATCACCTGCGACAACACTACAACGAGCCCGCACTACGGCAACTGCTACACCGAATGGGACGAGCCCGGGCTGGGCGACGTTGTCTTCATGAGCACGTCTACCGACGGCGGACAGACCTGGAGTCCGGGTAAGAATTCGGCGGATCAGGCAGCCGGCCTTGGCGGGCAGCCATTAGTCCAACCGAATGGCACAGTCGTTGTTCCGCTTTCCACCTTGAGCACCATGATCGCTTTCCGTTCGACAGACGGTGGCAAGACTTGGACCAGCAGTTCCGTTATTGCTAACCAAAATTATCGCGGGGAAGATGGTGGTCTGCGCGACGGTTTCGGTATGCCCTCAGCGCAAATCGATGGCAGCGGAAAAATCTACATTGTGTGGCCGGATTGCAGTTTCCGCAGCGGCTGCAGCACCGACGATCTCGTCCTGAGTACTTCCACGAATGGCACGACGTGGACGAAAATTGCCCGGATTCCAATTGACTCGATTACCAGCACGGTGGACCATTTCATCCCCGGAATCGGCGTAGACCGAACCACCTCGGGGAAGACGGCTCACCTCGCCGTGACCTACTACTACTATCCCGTCGCCGCCTGCAACAACTCCTGCAAACTGTACGTGGGCTATACGATATCGGAGGATGGAGGCAAGACTTGGACGAAAGGTAAAGAGCTGGCTGGCCCGATGCAGTTGAGTTGGCTGCCCGAATCGCAAAATGGGTTGATGGTGGCCGATTACCTTGCGGTCGCTTACTCGAACGGGAATCCGTTTGGAGTGTTCGCAGTGGCCAAGGCCCTCAGTGGCGGCCTGTTGAACGAGGCGATGTATACGACCAAAGATCCTCTTTTGGCGTCGGCGGGTGAGCCTCGATTCAGTTCAAAGGGCGAAAAGCCCGTACCGAACGCCAAGGGAAAATACGTCTGGAAGTACTATGACGACGATGGAGAGTATCCCATCCCACCGTCAAAACAGGGACACCCTTTGAAGGGGAAGTAACACTTTGAGGTCGAAATGGCTGCCAGCGCCCGACGGTGTTGGCAGCCGCCAGATTGCAATGATCCGCGGAAGTTTGAAATCTCAACCCATAAGGAAAATCTGATGAATCGAAATGCATTTGCCTTCCTCACCCTTGTGCTGGCGTCGGCGATTTCCGTCGTACTGGTCGCTCCCGCACACGCGCAATACACTCTTGTGAAACTCAGCACCGATACACTCCACAACTCCGACAGCGTGCATAAGACAGAAGTCGAGCCCGACTTCTTCTCCTGGGGAAATACGATCGTGGGCACCTTCCACGTGGCCCGCGTGCCCGGATCAATCGGATGGGGCAGTGCAGACATAGGGTGGTCCACCTCCACCGACGGGGGGAAGACATGGACCTACGGCATCCTCCCCAAGCTGACCGACAAGTACAAGAACGGACCCTATGGGTGGGCCGCAGACCCTTCCGTTGCCTATGACGCCAAACACGGAGAATGGTTGATTTCGACGCTTCCGCTCAAAAACCAAGAAAACTCAGGTACCATTGGGGACGTTGCCGTGAGCCGTTCCAAGGACGGCATCCACTGGGGAAAGCCAGTGATCATCGATAACACCGAGTTGGACGACAAGAATTGGACTACCTGCGATAACACACCCAAGAGTCCGTACTATGGCAACTGCTACACGGAATGGGATCAGGCGTACGGCAGCGGCGACGTCTTGATGAGCACGTCGCACGACGGCGGACTGACCTGGAGCGCGGGCATACCCTCGGCGGACCATGCCGGCGGGCTCGGCGGTGAGCCCGTGGTTCAGCCCAATGGGACCGTCATCGTGCCCTTCTCAGGCGGCGGCATTGATGCCTTTCGTTCGACCAACGGCGGCAAGACCTGGAGCTCAACGGTAACCATCGCGACCGTCTCGCAGCACCAGGACGCTGGCGGCATCCGCACCGGTTTTGATATGCCCGGAGTAACCATTGACGGCGCGGGGAAGGTTTATGTGGTGTGGTCGGATTGCCGCTTTCGTAGCGGATGTCCATCCAACGACATTGTGATGAGCACTTCCACCGACGGCAAAACCTGGAGCGCAGTCAGCCGCATTCCGATTGATCCGGTAAAAAGTACCGTCGATCACTTCTTGCCCGGAATCGGGGCGGACCCCGCCACTTCCGGCGATACCGCCCACCTTACCGTCGTTTATTACTATTACCCGGTCTCGGCCTGCAATAATTCCTGCAAGCTGGAAGTGGGCTTTGTGACTTCCGAGGATGGCGGCAAGACCTGGACCGCCGGGAAAAACCTGGCCGGCCCCATGCAATTGACCTGGCTGCCGCTCTCCGACAATGGATACATGGTCGCGGACTACATCGGGGTTACTTACACCAATGGAGATCCCCGCGGCATATTCGCTGTGGCCAAGAAGCCTTCTGGCTCGGTCCTGAACGAAGCCATGTACACCACGAAGGAGGCGCTATTGGCGTCGCCTGGAGAACCCCGCTTCAGTTCGAAGGGCGAGAAGCCCGTGCCCGGCGCCAAATCGGACCACGAAATGAAGTTCTATTACGACGACGAGGGCCGCGTTCCCATCCCCCCGTCGAGATTGATTCCGCGCCCGAAGCAGTAGTAGAAGCACAAGTAGTTGTGAGGTCAAGCGAAGCCGCCAACCGTTCGAAGTTGGCGGCTTTCTTCTTGGTTTGAAGTTGGGGGTGCGGCTTGGTACGTCGCCCTGTGATGCCTCTCACTGACAGCCTTGCGGGTCACGCATATATTGCCTCAGAAGGAGCAATCACGCGCCGCGCTGCACTGGTGGCCGGATGCGCTGCCCTTCAGTTAGCGGTAGCTCGCGTTTCCAAATCTGGGATCAGAAGGAAATTCCTATATGAAACCAAGAAGCCCTCGTCTCGACGCAGGTTCTATCTGCGCATATTTAATGTCTGTCATGGTGCTTGCGGTTCTGGCCACATTGACCGCGTCCGCGCAGGCACCGGTCAAACTTGAGAAGCTCAGCACCGACACGTTCCACAACTCCGCCATGCAACACGCCACGGAAGTAGAGCCCGACACGTATTCATTCGGTTCCATGTTCGTCTCCGCATTCCAGGTCGGGAGACGTTACGCCAGTGGAGGTTCCTCGGATATTGGATTCGCCACTTCGACTGATGGCGGCTCGTCCTGGAAGAACGGCTTCCTGCCCGGAATGACGACATACTACAAAGGCGGGAAGTTCAACGCCGTGAGTGATCCGTCGGTCGTCTACGACTCCCACCACGGGGTCTGGCTCATCAGTTCGCTCGGCATTTCCGATACCAATGGCAACACCATTCTTCTGGTCAACAGTTCCGCCGACGGCATCCATTGGAATAAGCCCGTTACCGCAAACAGCAAGAGTGTCTACGCGGATAAGGACTGGATCACGTGCGACAACACTTCGACCAGCAAGTTCTATGGTCACTGCTATATCGAATGGGAAGATGCCGGCATCGGGGATCAGGTGATGATGACGACTTCGACCGACGGCGGCCAGACCTGGAGCTCGGCCTATAGCGTGTCCAATGCCATCGGACTCGGTGGCCAGCCCGTGGTTCAGACCAACGGCACTGTTGTTGTGCCCTTTCTGGGCAGCGGAATTCAGTTTTATACGTCCACAGACGGCGGCAAAACATGGGGTAATGTGGGCACTATTGCAAACGTGAACGACCACACGGTCGCTGGCAACTTACGGGCGGTATATGTACTGCCTTCGGCGCAGGTGGGCAGCGATGGCACGGTCTACGTGGCTTGGTGGGATTGCAGCTACCGCAAGAATTGTTCCTCCAACGATATCGTGATGAGCAGTTCAACGGACGCGAAGAAATGGTCGCCGATCGGCCGCATTCCGATCGATCCTACCTCCAGCACCGTGGACCACTTTCTCCCCGGCATTGCCGTCGATCAGTCTACTTCTGGCAATACCACTCACCTGGGACTGACCTACTATTTCTACCCGGTTGCCAACTGCAGTACGTCAAGCTGCAAATTGGGCGTTGGGTTTGTCTCCTCCACCGATGCCGGCAAGACCTGGACTCCCGCCAAGAAGCTGGCAGGCGGAATGAATGTGCTGTGGCTGCCGAATACCACCCTGGGCTACATGGTCGGAGATTACATTTCCACGTCCTACGTCAACGGCAAAGCATTCGGAGTTTTCGCCAAAGCGGTCAAGCCTGTAAAGTCAAAATTCAACGAAGCCATGTACACGCCCGCGATGGGGCTGGCGCAGATTGAGGAGGGAAACGGCCCATACTTCAGTTCGGCTGGCGAGCAGCCTCTGCCCAACGCCAAGTCGGATCATGGGCCCAGGCAGTTCTATGATACCGAGGGCAGAATTCCGATCCCGCCGGAAAAACAGACTTTGCCTTCGCCGCAGAAGTAGTGAAGTTTGACGGATGGGGCCGCCAGCTATTCCAGTGTTGGCGGCTTCTTTTTTCGAGAAGTGTTCTAAGACGTTGCCGAAAGCCGCTCCCAACAACGATTCCGCTAGATTTTCCACATTCGTGAGTTCATCCGGGGTTCACCCTGCGACCCAATTCGGAAACGTTGCCACCCATGCAAAACGGAATCGCAAGCGCGCAGAATCCGATTCAGCTTTCACTCGCTTGCACCAAAATCGGTCACCAGCTTGTGGAGGCACTGCACTCAACTGCATCCAAAGCAGATACACCGTCGCGTTTTTCATTGACTCCCGGAAGGGAAAGAGTAAAAAGGTAATCGTTCTTTGACACGTTCTAAGTTTATCCGGTTGGTGTGGCGTCCGGGACTCAAGCGAAGTCACTCTACGGCATCGCAAGATGAAAAGTGGAGAGGGTGAGCGAGGGTCTATAGCAAAGCGCTGGTCGAGGCGAACAAGAACATCATGTCAAAGGCAGGATAGAGTCCCGAGGCGCTGAACTGGTTTATCCGGTTGGCGGTAAGCCCGGAGCCCAAGCAAGGATCGCTCGTCGCGCCCGCAAGGGAAGCAGCGAGGTCAGGTCAGCAAGGGTCTAACGCGAGCTACTGGCCGAGACGAATGAGTTCAACACCACCTCGGGACTCTTAGTTTTTGTTATCGGCTACCAGCAGCTTTCAGTCCGGATCTTGCCACGCATGTTCCAGCCCTTTGATCAGTTCCCACACCGCTTTGTTCAGTGGTGTTGGCACACCGGCTTTTTCGCCCCAGTGCACAATCGCTCCGTTCATGAAATCCACTTCGGTCTGACGCTTGGCCAGTATGTCCTGCAGCATACTGGCGCGGGGCTTGCCAAGAGCGTGGGTGCCCATCTGCACGAGTTGCCGCGGGTCGCCGTGTAGTGCAATCCCAAGCTCCCTGGCGACCGCCTCACCTTCCGCGATCAGGTCGTTGGCAAGGTGTTTGGTCGGCTCAAAACGCGTTGCGGCGCCGTGATGCAATAGCGTGAGCGCGCCTACGGGACTGGTGGACGCATTAAAGATCAACTTGGTCCACTGCGCCCCACGAGCGTCTTTTAATGCGATGGTATTCATCCCCGAGCGCGTCATCAGTCCCGCCAGTTCTTCCACTTTCTCCATTGACGTGTTGGTCTCCTCGAACGGACCGATCCAGGTGTCGCCCTTGATGTCATACCCGATGTGTCCCGGCGCAATCGGATGCCCGGCGGGAAACGTCGTACCTCGAATGACGAACTGCACGCGCTCCGCAATAATTTCTTCGTTGCCGACGCCGTTCTGCACCGAGCAAACCACGCTTTTGTCGTCAAAGATGTCAGCGACCTGGGAAATTGCGACCCGGGTATCAATCGCTTTGGTTGCGACAATGCCGTAGTCGCAGCGGGGCAATTCCTTGGCATCGCTGGTCGCGTTGAGGCGGGCGGTAATGTCCTCCACTCCGGAAAGTCGCAGCCCATTTTGCTGGATGGCGTCGATGTGCTCCTTCCACACGTCGTAGGCCCACACCTCGGCTTCGCCGGCCTTCGCCAAATGCGCGGCGAACAAACTTCCCACAGCGCCACAGCCGATCACACAGATTTTCATTTACAGAACCTTTCTGCCTTGCATGGCCGCGGAATCAAAAGCCGCTGGCTGGGTCAAACATCTCAACCGACGAATCTCGCGACTACTCGACACCGATTTTGCGATAATTCCCGCGAAAATACAGCAACGGGTTTCCCTCGCCCACTACCACATCCTCGACTTCAGCAATGAAAATCGTGTGGTCTCCCGCTTCCTGCGTAGTGTGCAAGCGGCACTCCAGATAAGCCAAGGCACCGTGCAAGACCGGAGTACCATGTTTCGTACGATCGAAGCGGGCTCCAGCTTCCTGCTCAGCATGGCGGTGGGCCGGGCTCGGATCGGCATAGTACTCCGAAACCGCCCGCTGATTCTCCGCCAGAACATTCACTCCGAAGCGTTTCCTGGAATGCAGATGCGCGTGGGTTCTCGCACGATGATCGACGCAGACCAGCACCAACAAGGGATCGAGCGACACTGAGGTGAAAGCGTTAGCGGTCATCCCGTGCACTTCACCCTCATAATCGACGGTGATGACCGTCACCCCGGTGGCAAAGCTGCCCATTGCTCTGCGGAATTCTGCCTGAGTGACTCCCATAGAGAACGGTGGCCCACTATTACAAGTTCGTTTGAGTCTAAGTCTGGTCTAGCCCCTTGCAGAAGAGCCGATTCCGACGCTTGTGCCCTTCAGAGTTTTATCACGTCTGGGGAGCACGACGCTTTCTAAACGAACAACACATCCTTCAAGCCAAACCTAATGTATGATTTCGTGGTCGTGGATGCAGGCCAAACAACTTACACAGAACGGCAACTCCCGACTTCCTACGCCGAAGAACTGCGCTGCGGAATGCCGCTTTCGCGCGACGGGGCTTGCCGGATGATCCGCTGTGGAGACAACGAGCTTCCAGCCGTTCTCGCCGCCGCCATGGAAGCCAGGCAGCGTTTCAAGCCGGGGATCGTCACCTTTTCGCGTAAGGTTTTTATTCCGCTTACCAATCTCTGTCGCGATTACTGCGGCTATTGCACCTTCCGCCGTGATCCTGGCCAAACCGGTGCGCACACCATGACTCCCGACGAAATATTGAAAGTGGTGCGCGCGGGCGAGAAAATGGGATGCACCGAGGCTCTTTTCAGCCTCGGAGATAAGCCCGAACTCGCTTTTGCTGAAATGAGGGAAGCTTTGCGCCGCCTGGGATATAAGTCCACCCTTCACTATCTCGAGGCCATGTGCGAACTCGTGCTGCGCGAGACCACTCTGCTCCCTCATCCCAATCCGGGGTTGCTAAGCGCGGAATGGATTGCGCGACTGGCGAAAGTTTCTCCGAGCATGGGCTTGATGCTCGAGACCACCAACGCCTCGCTCCTGGCCGCCGGAGCGGCCCATGACAATGCTCCCGATAAGGACCCAGCCAAACGCCTGCACACCATCGAAGAAGCCGGCAGGCAAAATGTTCCCTTCACTACCGGCTTGCTGATTGGTATCGGGGAAAGCCCGGAGGATCGCGTAGAAACCCTGCTGGCCATCCGCGAACTTCATCGCCGCTACGGACACATTCAGGAAGTAATCATTCAGAATTTCCGAGCCAAACCCGAAATCCCCATGCACGGCCAGCCTGAGCCCACGCAAGGCGAAATGATGCGCACCATCGCAGTCGCGCGCCTGCTTATGCCAGACCTCAATATTCAGGCGCCTCCCAATCTCTCGGCACCGTACTATGATGAGTTGCTCGATGCCGGCCTTAACGATTGGGGAGGGATCTCGCCCTTGACGCCAGATTTCATCAATCCCGAAAAGCCGTGGCCGCATCTTGCACAATTGAAGTTGCGAACCGAAGCCAAAGGATTTCGCTTGCGTCAGAGACTGCCGGTGTACCCGGAGTTCATACCGGCGGTGACCAGGGGCACAAGCGTGCTGTCAGACAAAGTCAAATCAGCCGCCGACGGCGAAGGCTACGCGCGGAGGCCCGCATGATCGTTGTCCTTACTGGCGGCACGGGAGGCGCAAAGTTCGTGGAGGGTCTCCGGCAAGTCGCCTCGGGCCAGGACCTCACCTTCATCGTGAACACCGGGGACGATCTGGAATGGTGGGGATTGTATGTCTCTCCCGACTTGGATTCGATCACCTACGCAATGGCCGGCCTACTCAGCAAGGAACGGGGCTGGGGAGTAAAGGGTGACACATTCTTTTGCTTGCAGGCCATGGGGGAACTCGCCGAGCCCATCTGGTTCCACGTTGGCGACCGCGACCTTGCCCTCCACCTGCTGCGCTCGAAATACCTGGCGCAGGGAAAAACGCTCACCGAGGCCACCACGGCAATTTGCAACAAACTAGCTGTACAAGCACATATCCTGCCCATGAGCAACTCGCGAGTCGAAACCAGGATCGACACTCCCGCCGGGGATCTCAGCTTCCAGGAATATTTTGTGCAGCGCTGGTACCAGGACCCGGTCCAATCCGTTCGCTTCGCCGGAGCTACCGACGCCGAACCTGCGCCGGGCGTAGTCGAATCCATCTTGTCCGCGAGCGCCGTGATCGTGGCGCCGAGCAATCCCGTTACCAGCATCGGTCCGATCCTCGCCGTCGCCGACATTCGGGAAGCACTGCGGCAAACCCAGGCAACGGTCGCCGCAGTCAGCCCAATTGTTGGCGATGCAGCCGTCTCCGGCCCGGCCGGCGCTTTGATGGCGGCGCAGGGAATACCCGTCTCTATCGCCGGAGTAGCCAAGGCCTATGAGGATTTTCTGGATATTCTGATTGCGGATGTTCGCGATCTTGAGGCTGCCAGGAAGTTGGATGGTCCGGGACTGCGCGTCCATTGCACCAACACCATTATGCGAACGTCGGAAGACAAGACCAAGCTGGCGCGGACCGTGCTTGCTCTGCTGAGCGCCGAAAACGCCCGCGCTGCGGATCCCTCATGATCCTTATCCCTGTCAAAAGCCTGACCCACGCCAAGCAGCGGCTGGCATCGGTGCTCGATCAGCCGACTCGCACAAAACTGGCTCAGGCCATGCTTTTCGACATGCTTGAGACCCTGGGCACATGGACAAATCGTCCCGACATCGGCATTGTCACCCGCGATCCCTTTGCGCTCGAACTCGCACGACGATTCCAATTCCAAACTATTCCCGACAACGCAAATCGTGGCGAGACCGATGCCATCGAAATGGCAACCCGCTTTTGCGAGGCTCAAGGCGTGGACAGCACCCTGGTCATTCCCGGTGACATTCCCCTGATGCGCGCTTCGGAGCTCGAACAAATTCTGGAAGCCGCGCCGGACCAAGGCTCCATACTCGTCCCCGCCGCCGACGGACGGGGCACCAACGCGGCCTGGCGCCGTCCCGCAGGATTGTTCCCTCTGCGTTTCGGAAACGATAGCTTCAAACCACATCTCGCGGCGGCGCGCGCAACCCAGAAACCATGCGTAGTTTTGTCACTCCCCGGCATTGCTCTCGATATCGATAATCCTTCCGACTTGCGGCAGCTCGCGGAAGCGCCCGGTGAAACCCGCTCCCAACGCCTGGCACGGCAGTGGGACCTAAATGATTTTGCGGTGGCAGCAAACGAGTAGATTCGCAATGCAAGCTGGATGCGGGCTTAGCTTATCGTTCCAATCGTTTATCGTTCAAATAGTTGTCATCCTGAGCGCAGTGGCTGCTGCGCGAAGCGAAGCGGCCACGGAGTCGAAGGACCACACGGAGGCATGCACAGGCGGAACGCCGGAAGGCATTCCAACGATATTGTCTGAAGGAGAATTCCCTGACACTGTCTTGCTGGCAACAGTCTTGCTCGGGGTCCTTCGACTGCGTTTCCGTCGCTTCGCGACGGAAACTCCGCTCAGGATGACACGCCTCTTCATAATTCTCGTAAACTATTCTCCGAGCCCACCATGATTGTCCCTGGCCACACTTGCGAGCTGCGCATAATCCCAATTTACCTCGCCGACGAAATCCGTCCCGGAGACTCGCTGACAGACAAACTTCTCCAAGCTATGCGGCATCCCAAACTCTCACTTCGAACAGGTGACATCCTGATCGTGAAACACAAAATCGTTTCCAAGGCGGAAGGCCAGCTTGTTCCCCTCGAAAAGATCAGGCCCTCTGCCAGTTCACGGGCGTGGGCGCAGCGTTACAAACTTGACGCGCGTGTAACCGAAGTAGCTCTTGCGGAAAGCAAGCGGGTGGTGCGGCGCAAGCGCGGCGTCCTGATCACGGAAACCCGGCACGGCCTGATCTGCGCCAACAGCGGTGTCGATGTTTCGAACGTCAATGGCGGCCGCCACGCGCTTCTGCTTCCGAAAGACTCCGACCGCTCCGCGGCTAAACTGCATCGCGAACTCAAGAAACGCCTGAAACTTTCCATCCCTGTCATCATCAGTGACAGTTTCGGACGGCCCTGGCGTGAAGGCCTCACCGAAGTTGCGGTCGGCGTCGCTGGCATGAAAGCGTTGCACGACTATCGTGGAGATCGCGATCCCCACGGCTACCCTTTGCGTGTAACCATCGAAGCGGTCGCCGATGAACTGGCTTGCGCCGCGGGTCTGGTTTGCGGCAAGCTGGCTCGCACCCCCGCGTGTATCGTTCGAGGATTCCATTACCGGCCCGGGCGTGGACGGGCTCGCGATCTGATTCGTCCGGCAGCCACAGATTTATTTCGCTAGTATTGTTTGTCAGGGGGAACTTGTGACTCGCATTCTTACTCAACCCGAACTGGAGA
>Ga0182014_10000291_pt1 | contig 63432 bp, 47 predicted proteins | sample 612S2DmetaG_FD_120489 | JGI IMG/M metagenome (GOLD analysis project Ga0182014, IMG submission 120489) | Permafrost microbial communities from Stordalen Mire, Sweden - 612S2D metaG | ecosystem: Environmental > Terrestrial > Soil > Wetlands > Permafrost | place: Sweden: Stordalen | collected... | reverse complement strand
CATCGACGCCCACACGTGGGCGATCAGCTCACGCGGGTTCAATAATGAATTTGCCAACAAACTGCTCGTGCTGATTGACGGGCGCAGCGTGTATACGCCGCTGTTCTCGGGTGTGTTTTGGGATGTGCAGGACCCGATGCTGGAGGACGTCGACCGGATTGAAGTGATCCGCGGTCCCGGCGCCACGATGTGGGGCGCCAACGCGGTCAACGGCGTGATCAATATCATCACCAAGAGCGCCAAAGACACACAAGGCTGGCTGCTCAGCGGCGGCGGCGGCAATCTGGACCGGGGCTTTGGGGAGTTTCGCTACGGCGGCTCGCATGGTGACGACCTGTCTTATCGGCTGTACGGCAAGTACTTTGAGCACGCCGATTCCGAGATGTTGGGTGGTGGCAATGGCCGCGACGGCTGGCAGCAGGGCCGCGGCGGGTTCCGGGTGGACTGGCAACCGTCTCGCGACAACCTGCTGACCATGCAAGGAGACGCCTACGATGGCACCGAGGGCCAGGTCGAAAGCGTGAGCACAAACACGCCGCCCTATACGCAACAATTGACCCGGGACACCGACATCTCCGGCGGCGACGTTCTTGGCCGCTGGACGCATACGCTGGCGAATGGGTCGGAAGTCAAACTGCAGACGTACTATGACAAGACCGTGCGTGATATGACGAACGTCGGGGACAACCTCGACACGTTCGATGTCGATTTGCAGTATGACCGGCAGATTGGCTCGCGGCAGGAGGTGATCGCGGGTCTGGGCTACCGGCTGGAGGATGAAACCATCAGGAACAGTTCCACCGTCCACACCGACCGGCAATTGTTCAGCGGCTTCATTCAGGATGAAGTGACCCTGATACCGGAACGGTTGAAACTGACGCTGGGCACCAAACTCGAACACAATGATTTCACAGGATTTGAAGTTGAACCCAGCGGGCGGGTCTCGTGGACGCCGACGGTCCATCAAACCGTCTGGGCAGCGGTTTCCCGCGCGGTCCGCACACCGTCGGATTCCGAAGGCAATAAGGCTTTCGGTTCGGAAGACCTGCTGGCGTATGAACTCGGTTATCGGGTACGCCCCTGCGAACGGGTGTCGCTAGACTTTGCGACATTCTATAATGACTATTCCAAGCTGGCGACGTTCACGACGGGCACACACGGCAACGATTCATCCGCCCAGACCTATGGACTCGAGGCTGCGGGCAACTGGCAGATGCTGGATTGGTGGCGGTGGCAGGCCACGTACACCTGGCTCCACATGCAGCTTCACGTCGACGACGCCGCCACCACGAGTCCGGAAATCGACCCAGGCGGGAGCCCGCAACAGCAATTCTCCCTGCGCTCGTTGATGAATTTGCCTCACCAGGTCCAATTTGACGCCACGCTGCGGTACGTGGACAGGGTGGCCATCAGGACGGAGACCAGTACCACCGCCGTGGATGTGCCCCAGTATTTCTCACTCGATCTGCGGCTGGGGTGGAAACCGACGAAGAACCTCGAGTTCTCGATTGTCGGGCAGGATTTGCTAAACGGCGAGCATTTGGAGTATGCGCCGTCGCTCCAGTCGCAAACAACGGAGGTCGGACGCAGTATTTACGGCAAAGTTACCTGGACCTTTTAACCTGCGAAGCAAGAGTGAACGTGATTTTCACATGTCATAGTCAGCAACCCGGCGCGCGGCCGGTCCGACGGCGGGGTAGCCGCCGTCTTGCCGCCGTCGGGATGCTTGTCGTGGCGCTGCTGTTGACGGTCAGCCCCGGCGTGGGACTTGCCGAATCTCCCACGGTACTGGAGTACAAAGTCAAAGGAGCGTTCTTGCTGAACTTCGCCAAATTCACCAAATGGCCGGCGGACGAGTTTGCGGCCACCAATACCCCCGTCACCGTTGGCATTGTCGGGGAGGATCCCTTTGGGTCCACCTTGGACCAATTGGTCGCGGGCGAGACGATCGGGACCCGACCTGTTGTCGTGAAACGGTTGGCGGCTTCGGGAGACCTTTCCCAGTGCCAGATACTGTTCATTCCGAAATCCGCGGACGCTGCCAATGTGCTGAAACATGTCGTGTCTCCGGGCGTGCTTACCGTCGGAGAGTCGGACAACTTCCTGGACACGGGCGGCGTCATCCGTTTGCTGATTGAGGACAAAAAGGTCCGATTTGAGGTGAACATGGACGCGGCGCAACGGGCGCACCTGACCATCAGTTCCCAGTTGTTGAAACTGGCAAAGACCATCAAACCGTTGAAACCATGAATCAAGCGTTCCAGAATCTTCCCATTAAGCGCAAGCTGATGACGGTCATGATGTTGACCAGCAGCGTGGCGCTGTTGTTGTCCTGCGTGGGGTTTGTGGGCTACCAACTGCTCAATTTCATTCAGAACGAAAAACAGAATCTGGCGACCATGGGCGACGTGATTGCTGCCAATTCCACGGCAGCGCTGTCCTTTCGGGACCAAAGCTCGGCGGAGGAAACCCTCCGGGGTCTCAAGGCCGAGCCGCGCATCCTGAAAGCCTGCCTGTATGCGAAAGACGGGACTGTGTTTGCGACCTACACCCGGGACAAGAACGATCAATCCTGCCCGCCGTCTGTCCCGCGAGGCGGCTCGGCAACTTTCGATTACAATCACCTGACGCTGTCGCGAAGTGTACTGCTCGACGGACGGAACATCGGGACGTTGAGCCTGCAGGCCGACCTCGCCCCGGAAGTTCTGGCGTATCTGAGACGCGCGGGGAGTATTCTGCTGTTTGTCATGGCGGCATCGTTACTGGCGGCGCTGCTCGTGTCTCGAAGACTGCAACACTTCATTTCTGATCCGCTACGCGGCCTGGTGGCGAGCACGCAGGAGTTGGCCGGGGGCAATCTGAGCGTTCGCGTCGCCGCCGCGAGCACCGACGAATTTGGGGAACTGGCCCATGCGTTCAACGAGATGGCCGGGTCGCTTCAGTACTCGCATGCGGAGATTCTCAACTACCAGCAAACCCTTGAACAGCGCGTGAAGGATCGCACCCTCGAGTTGGAGAAGGAAATCGCCGAGCGCAAGCAAGCGGAGAGGGCATTGCGCGACAGTGAGGCGCGGTATCGCGTTCTTTTCGATAACGCCGCCGAAGGCGTTTGGCTGATGACGGATACCTTTCTCGACTGCAACAAGAACGCCTGTGAGTTATTTGCGTGCAACCGAGAAGACGTTATTGGACACTCGCCCATTGAGTTCTCACCACTGACGCAGCCCGATGGCAAAGATTCAGCTCAAGCCGCCAGGGAACGAATCGCCTCGGCGCTAGGGGGCCACCCGCAACTGTTTTATTGGCAGAGCAAGCGTAAGGATGGCACTCTTGTCGATGCCGAAATCTCGCTCGCGGATGTCACAATTGGAGGACAACACGTCATTCTAGCCATCAGTCGCGACATCACCGAGCGCCGACGGACGGAAGCGCAGATGGAGGACCTGCACAGACAACTCCTCGAGATCTCTCGCGAAGCGGGCATGGCCGAGGTGGCCACCAATGTCCTCCATAACGTTGGCAATGTGCTCAACAGCGTCAACGTCTCCACGGCTCTGGTCTCCGAGAAGATTCGAGAATCCAGGGTGTCAAGTCTGGCAAAAGTTGTGGCGTTGATGCGCGCGCGCCAGAATGACCTGGCGGCGTTCCTCACCGAGGATCCGAAAGGCGTGCAGTTGTGTGACTACCTGGACAACCTGGCTCAATACCTGGGCAAAGAACAAACAGAAATCCTCAAAGAGCTCGAATCCCTCAATGCCAATATCGGACACATCAAGGAAATCGTGACCATGCAGCAAAGCTACGCGCGAGCAGCCGGTATCGTGGAAACACTGCCGATTGTGGATTTGGCGGAAGACGCACTCCGCATAAACAGCGGCGCGCTCGCGCGCCATGAGGTGCAAGTGGTGCGTGAGTATATTGCCACGCCGTCGGCTCCTGTGGATAAGCACAAGGCACTGCAGATTCTCGTCAACCTGGTGCGAAATGCCAAATACGCCCTGGATGAAGGTGGACGAAAGGACAAGCGCTTGACGATTCGCGTGGCGACGGACGGGGAGGGTTCTGTAACGATCTCGGTAATTGACAACGGCGTGGGAATACCGCCGGAGAATCTGACACGAATCTTCTCGTATGGATTCACGACGCGAAAAAACGGACACGGGTTTGGCCTGCACAGTGGCGCCCTCGCGGCGAAGGAGATGGGCGGGAGCTTGAGCGTGCACAGCGACGGTCCAGGTCAAGGGGCAGCGTTTACATTGTCCCTGCCATTACATCAGGAGCATAAGAAGGTATGAACAATCAAGTTTTCAATAAGAGCTACCGAATTCTGGTGATCGACGACAATCGCGCCATTCACGAGGATTTTCGGAAAATCCTTTGCCCACCCTCCGCCGACACAACGGCGCTGGGGGAAGCGGAGGCAAAACTGTTCGACGAACCGACCCGTGTCCGCCAATCAGCGGTCTTCGAGATCGACTCTGCCTATCAAGGCGAGGAGGGCCTGGAGCGGGTTCGTCAGTCCCTCCAGAGTGGGCGGCCTTACGCGATGGCGATTGTGGACGTGCGAATGCCGCCCGGTTGGGACGGAATTGAGACCACGCAGAAGCTTTGGGAGGTTGATGCCGATCTCCAGGTGGTGATTTGCACCGCATACTCCGACTATTCGTGGGACGAGATTATTGCCAAGCTGGGGAACTCGGATCGCCTGCTGTTTCTCAAGAAGCCCTTTGACACGGTGGAAATCCTGCAATTGGCCAATGCGCTGACGGAGAAGTGGCGCCTGATCCGCCAGGTGAGGAACCAAATGGCCGATCTGGAAAGAAGTGTCCGGGACCGGACCCAGGAACTCCAGGTGACCAATGAGAGGCTCCTGGTGGAAATCGCCGAGCATCGCGAAAGCGAGCAGCGACTGCAACACGTGCTCAAAGAGCTGAGGGACACCCAGCAGTGCGTCATTCAGCAGGAGCGCCTGCGCGCCCTGGGCGGCATGGCCAGCGGTATGGCTCACGATTTCAATAACGCACTTGTCGGCATCCTTGGGTTAAGTGAACTGTTGCTGCATCACCCGGAGAACCTGGACGACAAACAAAAGACGAAGCGCTACGTGGAGATGATAAACACCAGCGCCAAGGACGCCGGTGAGATCGTGAATCGTCTCCGTGAGTTTTACCGTCACCGCAAGGGGCGGGAAGTATTTGGGAAGGTTGACCTGAACCAGCTTGTCGAGGATGCCATTTCGCTAACGCAACCAATGTGGAAGACGCAAGCGGAGGCCAAGAACATCTCCATCACCCTGCAGAAAGATCTCCAGAACGTTCCACCAATCGCCGGCGACGCAGGCGAGTTGCGCGAAGTGCTGACAAATTTGATCTTTAACGCGGTCGAGGCGATGCCGCGAGGTGGAACCATCGTCATCCGCACGCATGGCGACGACAGTCAGGTCACGCTCGAAGTCAGCGACACCGGCACCGGCATGACCGACGAGGTGCGCCAGCGTTGTCTCGAACCGTTCTTCACGACCAAAGGCGCTCACGGCACCGGTTTGGGATTGTCCATGGTGTATGGCATTGTGCAACGCCACCAGGGCACGATCGACATCAAGAGTGAGGTCGGCAAGGGCTCAACCTTTATCATCCGCATTCCGCGCCAGTTGGCAAAGCCGCAATCTGTGCTCCCCGCGCAGCCGCTGAAGGCGCTCGAGCACTTGCGCGTGCTCGTTGTGGACGATGAAGCGATGGTGCGCAACATCATCAGTGAATATCTGAAAATTGACGGACATGCCGTGGAGGTTGCCGACGGCGGGCGCGACGGAGTGGAGAAGTTTCACAAGGGCCAGTTCGATCTCGTGGTTGTCGATCGCGCCATGCCCGACATGAACGGCGACCAGGTGGCAACGGCCATCCGATCCGTCGATCCAAACGTGCCTGTCGTCATGCTCACAGGCTTCGGCGCCATGATGAGGGATGCCAACGAAAGACCCGCCGCCGTGGACCTGATCGTTGGCAAGCCGGTCACGATTGACGGCCTGCGCGCGGCCGTCGCAGAAGCCATTGGTCTTCACGCCACCTCGCCCGGCCAGTCATCGCCAGCCCGTCTGGTTGAGGCGGGGGTGTAGGACAACTGGTTCAGAGAAGTCTGCGGGTTGCGGCCTGCGTGCGTGCCGCACTCCGTGCGCAACGATGTCAGGGCCGCAGCCAGTCGCATCGGTTGACGTTTTCACTGGCGGTGGCGAGACTGGCCGCCGTATAAACCAAGTGCTTGCAAACTGTCCCCGCAGTCCAGCGCCCGCAGTGCCCGAAGATGTCCGGGCAGGCGTTCCTGGCCAAATCTGGGCTGATTGTTCTGATCACGTTGGCCGCCTACCTGCCCGCACTGCGCGGCGGTTTTGTGTTCGATGATTATCCACTCATCACGGAAAACGGAATGGTCCGAGCGGACGATGGAATCCGCCTGTTCTGGTCCGGGGCGGGTACGGCGGATTACTATCCGCTGACGGGCAGTTTGTGGTGGCTGGAATGGCGGTGGTGGGGCGATCACGCGATGGGTTATCATGTGCTCGACGTGCTGCTGCACGCCGCCGACGCCGTCCTTCTCTGGATGATCCTGCGCCGACTGAACATCCCCGGCGCGTGGCTGGCCGCGCTCATGTTTGCGATTCATCCGGTGAACGTGGCGACGGCAGCCTGGATCAGCGAACAGAAGAACACGTTGTCCATGCTGTTCTACGCCGTGGCGATCCTCCTGTACTTGAGGTTCAACGCGGAAAGCCGGTGGCGCTGGTATGCGTGGTCGCTGGGAGCGTTCTTGCTGGCGTTGTGCAGCAAGACGGCGGTGGTCATGCTGCCGTTCGCGCTGTTGGGATGCGTGTGGTGGCTGCATGGCCGGCTACGGTGGAAAGACTGGCTGCGCGGCGCGCCATTCTTCGCGCTTTCGTTTCTGTTCGGCTTGGTAACCGTTTGGTTTCAGTACCATCGCGTCTTGAGAGGAACCACGTTCCGCGCGGAAGGATTTTTTTCCCGACTGGCGGCGGCGGGCTGGGTGGTTTGGTTTTACCTGGGCAAGGTCCTGTGGCCGGTCAACCTGTCCGTCATCTATCCGAAGTGGAACGTCGATGCGTCACGGGGGACGTCGTGGCTTCCATTGTTGTTGCTGGCTGGATGCCTGGCGCTGTGTTGGTCGAAGCGAAAGACGTGGGGGAGGCCGCTGTTGTTCGGCGTGGGGTATTTCGTGGTGACGCTGTTCCCCGTGTTGGGATTCTTTGACCAGGGGTTTTATGACTACTCGCTGGTGGCCGATCACTGGCAGTACTATTCGATGATCGGAATCATCGCGCTGGTCGTGTCGGCCGGGGTTGCGCTTGCGCGTAGATTTGGCGACCGGGGTCACACGTTGGGCGTGACGGTAAGCGTGGTTGTACTGATGGGTTTGGGAGTTGGCACGTGGGTGCGGGCCGGGGTTTACGCCACCAGTGGAACTCTCTGGCTGGATACCGTGACCAAGAACCCCGAGGCATGGATGGCGCAATACAACTTCGGGTTGGCGCTGGGGAAGGCGGGGAAGATTTCTCCTGCAATCGCGCATTTCCAGCAGGCGGTGCAGCTCAAACCTGATTTTGCGGAGGCGCACAACTATCTGGGGACGGCCCTGCTGCAAGCCGGGAAGGTGCCGGAGGCCATCGAGCAGTACCGTCAGGCCTTGCGAATCAAGCCCGATTACATGGACGCGCAAATCAATCTGGACCGTGCGCTGTCGCGCGAATCTTCCGGCGGGAATTGACCTCCCAAGACGCAGAAGGCAGGAGTCAGAATCCAGAATCCAGAAGACAGAGGGGAAGCGAGCCACCCTTCGACTTCACTCAGGGCAAGCTCCCGGCACCCGCCGGCGCTAAAGCTATGGCGGGCAGGCGAAGGACACGAAGAAGACGTGAATGGCGTCCCGACGCCGACCTTGGAGTCGGGGCAGGTCTCGAAATCGGGGTGAAATCCGCTCGGGTGTGGCGGTGATCCGATGTGGCGATGTTGGAGGTCTGGCCCAATCTTCGTTGCAGGATTCGTTGGTGCCGCGTCGCCATACCACACAAACATGTGGTATTTGGTTTTTTGCCGTGAAGTTGATAGTCTGGCTGGATGCAATGGACGGAATGGCTTGGTTACGCTGGCTCCGTATTGATCGCGGCGTCATTGTTGATGAACAACATCTGGAAGCTGCGTTGGATTAATCTTGGGGGCGTGCTGCTGCTGGCAGTGTATGGACTGTTTCTGCGGTCCTATCCTGTGTTTTTACTGAACACGTTTATCGCCGGGGCAGACGCCTACTATCTGTATCGGATCTCGACACGGCGCGATTACTTCAGCCTGGTGCCGATCGCCCCGGATCGGTCGGCAATTCGGGACGAATTCCTGAAATACTACCGGGCGGACATTGCCCGCTATTTTCCTGAACTCGACTGGGGCCGACTGGACCGGCCGCAATCCATCTTCGTTCTGCGGAATCTCATGCCCGTTGGGCTCTTCGTATACGAACCGCAGTCGGCCGGGGTGGTCAATATCGCCATGGATTACGTCATTCCTGAGTATCGCGATCTGAAGAACGCCCGCTTTTTTTACGCCGCCAATCAGACGGCATTGCGCGAGCAGGGATTTCGTACGTTCGCGGCGCGCAGTGGTGTCAAGGCCCATCAAGGGTATCTGCGCAAGATGGGTTTCACGACGGACGAGGCCAATCCGACTTGTTTCCGCAAGTCGATCTGAGCCCGGATTGAAACCACACAACGGCGTCTCCCCGCAGTCGCGGCTCGGTTGACAGGATCCACTCCCGTTCGTACTGCCCTTTGGGTGCCGCAACAACACGGCCTGTTTGCGACCCGGGATACCGCGCGGTCGCGTCTCGCGGACTCGGCTCCAGCGCTGCCCTCACGCCTCGGCTTATCATGGATTGCCGCGCGGCGGGGCAGGGCGAGGTGAGGTCGTGGATCACTATTCGGGAAATGGGAAAGCGGTGAGGCGTTGGGTAATATGCGAGGCACCTGCTGGATGTGTGGTTCTCATGCTGACACATGTGAGCACATTTTTAAGAAGAGCGTCCTTGAGACTTTCTTCGGCCCCGGACCGTAACTACGACGATGCAATCGCAGTGACACGCCTCCTGAATGATTTACCCCCATTTCGAGCAAGCAACGTGGACAAGGTTCTGACCTACGGCTTACACAACGATCAGATGTATACTTCAGCCTGCGCCTTTCCGAATTTGTGTGACTTTTACAAAAAGAACAAACATCGAATCCCGGAAAGACGTCAGAGATATTTCGACACGACGTTCTCTCGTCGCAGAAACGCTTAATTCAATGTGTGGACGATACACTCTAACTGCTGACCTGAAGAAAGTAGCTGATCGGTTCGGCGCGCCGGTGTCGGCGGGACCGCTACGGCTGAGGGTCGTGCGGCCCCGAGGGCGGTCGCGGTAAACGTGGCGGTGCGGCTATTGGCGGCGCAAGGAAGAACTGGAAGACGCGGAAGCGGCGGCAAAGGGGTGGTAGGGGGGATGGGGTGCGAGGTCGGGAGGCCTTCGCATAACGGTGACGAGTCGGACAGCACGGCGACAGAGCGCCGTGGCTACAAGGGGAAGGCGGGGGGCGACTCGGTCATTTCCGGGTCCTTGGGCGTATTGTTCACACGATTTTAACCGGTAATGGAATTATGTAGACAAGAGGTATGCGGTAGTGTATGATTGGGGGAGTTGTGGTTCTTTGATATAGGGGGATGGGGAACAGGTTGACGCTGGGAAGGGGCCGGGGATGCGGCTCACCGGGAGGTTCGCCCTCCAAACGACCTAGTCCACGGCGACTGAGCGCCGTCGCTACAACGAGTCGAGGGGGGGAGGCCGGGCGCGGCTCGAGGGGTAAGCGACGAACGGCATGACGACCGCCGGATCGCCCCAGATCCGCGCCCACCGTGCGCGGCTACCCTTCGACGCTACTCAGGGTAAACAGGGCAGGGGGGGCGCCCCATATATGTAATTCTGCCAAACGAAGCCAATGTTTCTGAGGCAAAAATGCACGTAGAACTGCTTGATTAAACGGGACTTAGAACGCGCGGGTGAGGCGGTTTTTCATTGGCTTCGTTCTGCTAAAACGAAGCCAATATTGGGTAATTATATACTTAGCTCAGTGACCACAATGGATAGTGTTTCAAGCGCGGATGCGGTCTTTTATTTCCGCTTCCGCCGCTTGTGACCTAGCGTCTCGTCTGCCTCAACCTCACCGCAGAACTTCTCAAACGTGCCGGTCTGCATTGCCACACGAATACGTTGGAGCATGAACCAGCCAGTTTTTTGTGTGACGTGAAGGGAGCGGCTAATCTCGCATGAACTGACCCCGTTCTTGGCATTGGCAATCAACCAGACCGCAGCCAGCCACTTGCTCATCGGAAGTGGACTGTCCTCGAAAATCGTGCCGACTTTGACCGAGAATTGTTTTTTCTCTTTGCACTGCGTACACTCCCACATGCGGCGAGTCGAAATCTGACGGAGCTTGTTGCATCCGCACCGGGGACACACGACCCCGCCGGGCCAGCGAAGAGCGACCATGAAATCATGCGCCCGTTGCGGGTCGGCAAAGCATTCGATTGCTTCTTGCAGCGTTTCCAAGTTGTCCGTTTTCATGCCTCTACACTACAGGAAGTGGGCCACTGAGTCAAGTATATAATTACCCAATATTGGGTTCGTTTGGGCTTCGAAACGGCATCTGGGGTGCCTCAGCTCAGCCAATCGAACCCAACTCTCGAAAGTTGGTGAGGCGGATGCCGGAGTCGTTGATGAGCTGGCGCAAGCGTGGACTGCAGAGGGCCTGGAGTTCGGCGGCGTGTTCGTAGCCGTGCTGCATTTTTACAAGGGGTTCGGGCGGGCGGTCGGCGGGGTGGAAAAACACTTCCGTCAGTCCTTCCGGCAGTCGGCGCAGGTAGGGTGCGAGAAATTCTTCTCGCAGATGGCCGGGGTCGAGTACACCGACCGCGCGGTCGACCGTGCGGAAGTTTTCCCGTCGCAGTTCCCGTTTCGCATACGAACCGAGCGTGGCAAAGATCGTCCAGCGGGCGAGTTTCCGCGGTAGCCGCTGCCGGCTGCATCGGATCGCCGGCCACAGAGGCTCGACCGGGGCGCGGATGAAGGTGATGCCATGCTCGCGCGCCAGCCGCATGATAACCTTCAACACGCGCGGATGCAGGTGCGTATGCTGGTGAGTGTCGAAGTGGGTCGGACGCAGGCCGGTGGCTAGGAACCGGCTGATTTGCGCCCGGAGTTCGATTTCGATGTCCGTATCCGATTGCTTGTTTGACAACAATCTCGCGGAGAGAGCGAACGGGCTCGGGGGCAATTGCCCCATGGCGGTTGCCAGCGAGGGGATTTTGTCCGGCGGCGCCGCGCAACGACCTTCCACCAGGCAAAGATGAAGGCCGACGCCAAGTTTCGGGTGAGACCTGGCGAACTCGATCGCCTCGGTCGCATGTGGCGCGGTGATCAGCAAACTGGCGCTGGTCAGCAGGCCGTCCGTGTGGGCTTTTGCGATTGCCGCATTGACGGCCGGGTCGAGCCCGAAATCGTCGGCGTTGACGACCAGGAGCTTCACAAACGATTAGTTGCGACGGGCGTCGGGTCGCCCCAGCCGGCGGGACAACGTCAGTCGCAGTTTCACCATGTCGAGCATGGTGGCGGCGATCACATCCAATCGGCGGATGTGGGAAGTCCCCACGTGCCGTTGCACAAAGGGTACGGGGATTTCCTTCACGCGGAGGCCGAGGTAGCGGGCCTGGACGAACAACTCGGCGTCGACAAACGGGCTGCGGGAGCGCAGTTGCAGTTTTTCCCAGGCCGAGCGGCGCACGGCCTTGAAGCCGAAATTGATGTCGCGCAGTCGCAACCCGAACAATGCGCGCACCATGAAATTGTAGCTGAGAGAAATGACCCTCGATTTCCAGTTGGCGTACTTGGCACCGGCATCGGAATAACCGGTCAACACATCCGCGTCCGAAAACGCTTCCAGCAGGCGAGGGAGGCTTTCCAGCCGGATGGGCAGATCGAAATCGGTGTAAACGAGGAAGTCCTTTGTACCACCCTGCAACGCGGCACACACGGCACCGCCAAATCGCTGGTTGTGCGGGAGACGCACCAGTCTGATCCGCGGGTCTTTGCGGGTCCACTGTTCCACTTTCTCGGCGCATCCGTCGGTGCTCGCATCGTCTGCCACGACGATTTCGAAATCCGCGAACCTGCGTTCGAGACCTTCGATCGCCTGTTTCAGGGTGACGTCGACGACCGGAGCTTCATTGAACATCGGCAGCACCAGCGAAATGGGCGTGGAGACGAGGGAACCGAACCATTGTGAATCGGTTCCGCTCCCGCAGCTGTCGTCATGTACCATTGTTTTGTCAGCAAACTGCATGGTGATTTGACTCTGGCTTTCGTCCTTTACCGGATGCATAAACCTCCTTGCTATATTCCCGCGTGGGTCCGCTTGCGCGTCACCAATGAGCCACACGAGTCATTCCGCACCGCTCATTCGTGCCTGACGAACCACAACCGTCAACAGCACGCCCCACAACCCGATCATTGCCCAACACAACAGCCCGATTTGCTGCAGCGGCACAAAGGCCATCGTCAACAGTCCCGCCACGGCAAACACGGCCAACGTCGCGCGCACCAGCCAACGGGTCGCCCCGTCCAGCGCATGGGTTGCCACAAACACCATTGCCATCATTGGCAGCAGTAAGACAAGGAGATAATGAAACTCCGAAAGTGGCGCCATCAGGATCATCCAGACCAGCACCGCCGAAACAATCAGCGATTCACTCTGCGATTGCGACCGCCATCCGACGAGCCCGATGATCACCAGCAAGGCGACGGCGGCCGTCGCGGCGATTTCCCGAGCATGCCGGGCGCCGGCGGTTGGACGGAGCGACCCGACGAATTGAGTGGGGATTATTCGCTGGGCAGCAGCAGTCCCTTCATCGGCGCGTTCGACCAGGACAGACTGATGGCGGTCTTCTGACCATTCAGGATCGCCAGGACAACCTCCACGCGTGCGGTACTGCCGGAAGGATCGCTGATCGGAACGAGGCACGTGACTTCGTTGGTGGTTCGCCAGGTGGGGATGAGTTGCGTGTATTTGTCGGTGTTGGAATAGACGTTCATCTCCTGGATCGGCAACAATTCCCCGGTGTCCAGAGACACGATACTCACGTGTCCGTGTCGGTCGACGATGGACGCCCGCTTCTTGTCAGGGCTCACCGCAAAGCGGTCCACCCGGTCTGGAAGTCGCGAGATATCGGCGGGATGCACGATCGATTCGAGAATCGGCGTTGCGCCGGGTCGGATGGCAAACAGCGTCAGGTGGCTTGGCTCGTCGGAGGAAAGCGCCGGGAGACGAATCGGAGCCGTGGCGAAGAGAATCCGACCGTCGGGGAGACAGGCTACGCGCGTGGAGGTTTGTCCCAAGATTATTCCGGCGATGTCCTTGGGATCCTCGAACTTGGCCAGCACTTGTCCATTGGTCCCGCAAACGCGGCGGCTGGTGATGGTCCCGAGTTGCGTGCTCTTCTGAAGCAAGTCGTATGGAACCGTGGTTTTGGCGTATACGAGGTCCTGGCCATCCGTGGACCAGCCGGCTTCGGTCGCTCCTTCGTCCACCATCACGGGAGAACTGTTCGTGGTTTGCGGGACGACGTAGAGGGCCGGGCGGACGGGTTCTCCGACGGCAAAGGCGAGCACCTGCCCGCTCGGCGAGGGGAACACCGACACAATCTCGTCCGGGAGACGGACCAGCAACCGCTCGGTTGGCGGGTCAGAGGGCAGGACACTACGGGTGCTGAGTTCGTATATATCAGAGATGAGATTTGTTATGGAGACGGAGCTTGCATCGAGGATGGGGGCAAGAATCTTGGGGTTCGTTTGGTGGAGATACAGCGCGACCGACCGTGTCAGCCAGTCCGCATCGAACGTGTGCCCAACCAGTTCGTTCTCCCATTTCTTGTACTCGGGCGAGTCGCCGAACTTGGCCCAATCACCGTGATAATTTTGGATCACGTCCGTAAGGCTGGTGGCGGCTTTGGTTGTCTTCGAGGCGCGGTCGGGGCCAAGCAACCTGGCGTATTCATCCCAGCCGGTGGGTTTCACCGCGTGAACGGCAACCACCCGGCGCGAATCCGGAAGCCAGGCGCGCGCGTCGGCCGCGTTGCCAAGGATCTTGCCGGTGCGGTCAATCAGCCAGGTGGTGTCGTCCGCCCCTTGCACGAACGCGTGCTCACCGTCCGGCGCCCAACAAATCCAGTCCTTCGGGTCGCAGCCGGCGCACAGCACGAGAAGGCCGGAGGCTGCCAGAAGGAATCGTTGCGAGAGCCATTTGCCAGGATTCATTTCAACGTCTCCTTTGCGTTTGCGTCGGCTGTGGAAGCCGAAGCCAGCAGGTACAACCGTTGGTTCGACCAGAAGGGAAGGGACTCGATCCTGCTTTTCACGATGGCCTCCCGGCGTGGCGATGGTGTCGATGCGTTTGGGATCGATGGCGCGACTGAGACAGTGTTGTCCTCATGCCGGAGGTTGGCGTGCAACGCCAAAGCGGTGATGCCCACGCCGATCACAAACGAGGCGGCGAGGGCAAGTGCCCGTTCGGCGCGATGGCGCCAGACGATTCGATGGATTTGATTCGGCGGTGCGATTGCGAGCACGGGCTGACGAACAGCCTCGCTGGCCAGATGAACCACGTCCTGAAGGTCCTGGGCCTGGGTCGCCGCTGACGCGTCGTTGGCAAGGTAATCCGCCAGCAGCGCGTCGACGTCGGGATCGAGACGCCCCAAGGCGCGGTCCATAAGCAAACGTTCGATGACATCCGGTTTCATTGTTTGGTTTCCTCCTGCTGGTTCATGAGGTCGCGCAACTGGCGCACGGCGTTGTGCAATCGCGAGCGGACTGTCCCGACGGGGATGTCCATGACGTGGGCGATTTCTTCGTATGACAATTCCTGTTCCAACCGCAAATCGAGGGTGTCGCGCAGCTCGGCCGACAAACTGCGGATGGCCTCACGCATGGCAATGAGACGATCGTCCTTCTGCTCGGCGGGTTCATACCAGAGCTGCGCGACGGGTTGGGGATCGCGTTGTCGGCGGTAGTGGCGGGCGAGCATGTTGCGGGCGATGGCAAACAACCAGGCGCGGGGCATGGTCACTTTGGCCAGGTGATCGGACTGGCGGACGACCTGCAGGAAGGTTTCCTGCAAGAGGTCGCCTGCGGTCGCGGCATCGGGGCACCGCCTCGCGAGGTAGTGGTACAGCTCGTTCGCGTGCTGCCCATACAACCGGCCAATCGTATCGGTGTCGGATTGCACCTGCTTGAGATTGTCTCCTCTCTCACAGTAGTTGCAAGCCGAACCCGAAAAGTTCACGGGGGATGATGGAATATTTGGTTTGCGCGGTGGGGCAGGAGGCGGAAGGGCGAGCCACAGATTCACACGGATAGGCCGCGTGACGCCGTAGGGCGAACGCGGGCTTCGCCACGGATGTACGATCAGCAGTGCGAGGAGGCAGGCGACGCCGCCCATGAGGAAGACGGGAAAACAGTTGCCCGTGTGATTTGTGAATTACTCTTCCTCGATCGCGGCATCGTAGAACTTGAGGATGTCGCGCCCGTCAGTTTCTTCCATGAACTTCATCGCCGTGCGCGGATGTTGGTTGAGGTGGCCGGTCACCATGTACGGGATGCCGAATCCCCACCGCAGTTTTTCGCGCATCGGTTCCACGTGATGCTGGATGCAGCGCAGCACCGGGCGGAGATTGAATTTGGGATTGTGGAGGAAACTCAACAGCAGCTCCATCGGGCAGTTGCCCGCCCCGCGGCCGAGACCCGCAATGCTCGCGTCCAGCATGTTGGCGCCGAGAATGATCGCCTCGATGGTGTTGGCGAACGCGAGTTGCATGTTGTTGTGCGTGTGAATCCCGATCGTCTTCTTGGCCGGCCTGGCAAACTTGAGGAACTTGTGCATCAGCGCCTGCACTTGCTCTCCATAGAGCGTGCCGAAACTGTCGACGATGTAGAGCGTCCCGACGTCGGAGTTGCACAAGGCCTCCAGCGCGTTGTCGAGTTCCAGGTCGGGAACGGTCGAGACGGCCATGAGGTTGATCGTTGTTTCGTGGCCCTTGTCGTGGGCGTCCTTGATCATGTCCAACGCCGCGGGAATCTGATGGATGTAGGTCGCGACGCGCACCATGTCCACAACGGTCTTGTCCTTGGGGAGGATGTCGGTGTGGTAATCGGTGCGCTCGGCGTCGGCCATGACGGAGATTTTGACCGACGATTTTTTGTCGCCGACTATCCGCCGCATATCGTCTTCGTCGCAGAATTTCCAGGCGCCGAATTCGTTGCGGCTGACAAGTTTCTTGGAGGCCTTGTAACCGATTTCCATGTAATCGACGCCGGCCTCGATGTCCGCCTGGTATACCGCCTTCACGAATTCGTGGTCGAAGCGATGGTTGTTCATCAATCCGCCGTCGCGGATCGTGCAATCCATGACCTTGATCTCCGGGCGGTAGCCGATCCAGCCCTTCGGTCCTGTGGCTTGGGTTTCCTTCGTCACAACAGTTTCCTTCCCTTGAGTATGCGTCATTGTAAGTGCGGTGAATGCTAAACGGGCCGGCGTTTCGATTCAATGCAATAAAAGGGGTGCGGTATGGCGGTGTATCCGATGTCGATGTTCCTTACAGGGCGACCGGGTACTGTCAACTAAACACAACACATTGAGTGTTCGATAGTTAGACGCCGTCATATCGCTCCAAGCGTCGCGGTAGTTTACACTATCCCCGAATGTCACATCAACGAGATCGGAATTGTGGTTGATCGCAGGTTGGCAGGTAACAATCTTATCCGCAATATCTTGTGACTGCACCAAACGAGGGATGGAACCGGGTGCGGCGCACGTGGCACACGGCAAGCTTAACCAGTTCATAGTGACGAGGTAAGGATAACTTCCACGCATGAAATCCACGTGCGGGAAGCCCTTTTGTCGGTGAGCTTGATCGATGTGGGAAATGACGGGGTTTGCATTGGTGCTCCGGAGAAGGAACGACGAAGAATTTAATGATGCAGTAGAACCGCTGGTTAGCGCACCCCCAGATACGCAGTCGCAGCCCAGAACTCCCTCAGGTCTTGAGGGAGTTTTGGCTTTTTCATATCCGTGATTCGGCATTCGCAATGCCCGCATGTCCGCTCAAGCGCGTCTACGGTTGAACCAAAACCCACCCGGAAGCATCTAATCTGGTGAGGTGATTGAGCATGAAGACATATCTTGGTTCTATCGCCGCAGGAGTTGCAGTATTGATGTTGGCCACAGTCTCCCCGGTCGACGCGAGGGAGGGTGGAGATGGCGGTGCATTGGGCGGGGGTTCTCACGGCGGCGGAGGACTTGGCGGGTCTTCACATGACGGCGGGGGATTTGGTGGAGGGCACGGCTCCGGTGATCGGGCGTATCACGGACACGGCCATTATTATGGCCATGGGTATTATGGTGGTTTCTACGGCTTCTGGCCGGGCTGGTTCGGGGGTCCGTACTGGTGGCCGCCCTATTATTACGACGATTACTACGACTATTACGGCTATCCGCCGCCGTATTACGATTACGGTGGCAACCCGCCAGCCTATCCGCAATATGATGGCCGCGACTACCTGATGCTCGGCCACGACTCCGGCAAGGCGCTACGGTTGAAAACTGTTTCTCGGGATTGGCTGGTCGAATACCTGCGCGCGTACATTATCAACGCCACGGCTAGCGCGCGCGATGATTTTCGCCGCGGTTTCATTTCCGGGTATCGGGAGGGCAGTGAAGCCGTGTGGAAGAAAGCTTTCGAGGAAGCTCGCCATCCGAAACCGCCACCCGACGCCGTGCCGCCCACATCCAGATCGGACGAGCCCGCGAGGCGATAGCCAAGGCCCCGAAGTAGTCCTGTAAACCGCTGCTGCCACAAAGGCTCATGCGGTGGATCACCCTTTACGCGCCAAAGGCTTGACGTCGGCGCAACCGCCACAGTTCTGCCCGTTACTACTGTGTGCGGTTGATGCAGGAGAGGCAGACCCGACGTGTGTGCCGGGTGTTGGCGAAGGTCAGCATCCTGCAAGGCGACCTCGGCTCTCTCGTGTGTATCTAATTGTTGGGCAGGGCAATCGCCAATTTGCGGGCCACCGTCAAGAATCTCTGCGCGACCTCTTTGGACGTTCTGGCTGTCTGGCGCAGCGCCCCTTTTTGTGAACCGAGAAAAATTCTATTGATTATCAACATCTTCTGTATGCAAATTGATGTATTGACGCGCACGGTTGAACAAACTGCATTGTTGTGCGTCAGTTATCATAGATGGCAGGTGTAACCGAACAGACCGGTGTTTCGTCTGAGTGGTTGTTGGGAGGGAGAAAATGAAAACAAATTCTTTGGTTGTTACAGTCCTGGCTGCCGGGGTTGTTTTGACGGGGTGTTACACACCCGAAGGGCGGCCAGACAATACGGCCACGGGCGCGCTGGCCGGCGGTGCCATTGGTGCCGGCACGGGTGCGATCATTGGCAACGCGGCGGGCCATAACGCCGGCGCGGGCGCGCTGATCGGGGCTGCCGTCGGGGCTCTCACGGGAGGCGTCATCGGCCATTCCATTGATGAGCAGCAACGAGCGCGCATTCAACAGGAGTCACCCGCGACGTGGCAACGCGTCGAACAGGGGCAACCGCTCGGGTTGGCTGACGTCAAGGAGTTGGCCAAGGCCGGTGTCAGTGACGAAGTCATCATCAGCCAGATTCGCAATTCGCATTCGGTGTATCAATTGAGTACGGCGGAGATCATTGACCTCAAGGATGCGGGTGTCAGCGAGAAAGTCATTGATTTTATGATCAATACCGCCAGCGGCTACAGTTCAGCGCCGCCACCACCCGATAGCTCGGGGTCTTACGAAGCGGTCGAAGTGGCACAGCCTCCTCCGCCGCCCATTGTGGAGGAATACTACCCAGCTCCCGCTCCAGGCTACGTCTGGATCGCGGGCTCGTGGACGTGGTACGGCGGGCGATGGGTGTGGGTGCGAGGTCGTTGGGCATGGCCTCCACATCGCCGCGCCCTGTGGATCGGTGGCCACTGGGAACGTCGGGGTGGCAGCGGTGTGTGGATCGGCGGCCATTGGGGGGGGTGACGATCGTTTCTGATACGCTAGCATCCATTTTCCTGTGAACTGTTTGTGATAGACCACACGGAGAATCTTGTCTTGTGTGGGCAGACGCTGTAGCTGTGTATATTCAGACATAAGTGGAGCTTGTCCGTGAATCGACGAAAAGTGCTGGTTGTCGACGACGATTCGGGAATGCGGGAGGTTCTCGAAAGCATCCTGGTTGCCGAAAACGTGGAGGTGTGCACGGCGGTCGACGGCAAGGACGCCGTTCAAAAAACGCTCGCGCTGAAACCCGATCTGATCCTCTTGGACATCAACATGCCCAAGTTGAATGGGTTGACGTTCTGCAAGGCGATTCGGGCTGGCGCGGAAACCCGAAACACCCCGGTCATCATTGTCACCTCCCTCACTGCCCGGGGCCGCATCGAAGAATGCATGGCAGCCGGCGCGGATGATTTTGTGGGCAAACCATTTCAGGTGGAGGATCTGTTGATTCGCGTCCGTGCCATGCTCAAGACGGCGGATGTCCCCAACCACGTGGAACGCCTGAACCAGTATATCCTCGCGGTTCGCGACCTGCGCGAACGCGCCACGGGCACCGTGAAGCCGTAGGTATTGAAGCCGTAGGTATTTTTGACCATCGGATGGAGCGCAGGCGCGTTCACCTTTGCATCGTTCGACGTTGGCAAAGACGACAGGAACAATTGCCATCGCAGGGCGTGTACCGGTTTGCCGCCGCCATTCTCCTGTCCATGATCACCAGCATGTACGTGGACAGCCTTGCTCGGAAACAAAGCTGAACAGTCAATGTGTGAGAGATCACTTGGGGGGCGAAGGCTGGCGAGACTTCACGACCTGCGCCAACGCGGATCGCAGTCCGGCGATCGTCACGGGCTTACCTAGGACGAGATCGATGCCCGGCGGCGTCTCTCCGGCGGCTTGCATCATGTTCCCGAAACCGGTCAGCAAAATGACGGGTAGTTCGGGTTTGAGTTCCTTGATGGCGAGGGCTGTCTGATCGCCGCTCAAACCGGGCATGGCGCGATCCAGAATCACGACGTCGAATGCGGCCTTCGGCAGTTTGTCCAGCGCTTCATGACCATTCGCCGCGGTCTCTACCACATGTCCATCTTCGACCAGATACTCGCGGAGAATCTGGCACACGATGTCTTCGTCATCGACCAACAACACACGCAACGGGCGGATGCTCGCTGGCGCGGAGTCGCGTTTGCAGGTCGGGGGCTTCTCCTGCGCGGCCGGCAGCGACAGGCGAAACGTCGTGCCCTTGCCGGGCGCGGTTTCGATTTCGACAGAGCCCCGGTGGCGCTGCAGAATGCCGTAGACCATGGACAATCCCAGGCCCGTGCCCCGGTCGCCCTTAGTGGTGAAGAAAGGTTCGAGGCAACGCTGGCGCACCTCCTCCGTCATTCCCATGCCCGTATCGGCGACTTCCATGATGACCCGCGAATTGGCGGAACGTGTGCGCACGGTGATGGTACCGCCTTGCGGCATCGCATCGACCGCGTTGAAAATCAGGTTGGTGAGCGCCTCCCGCAGGCCCGCTTCACTGCCGGCGACCGGACGAATTCGCTCGAACTCCGTCACGACCCGTATCGTAACGCCCTTGGCCTCGGCTTGGTTTTTCCACTTCGGCTGAGTCAGCGACACCGCCTGTTCGATCAGCTTGTTGAGATCGACGGGGGCAAAGACTTCGCCCTCGTCCCGCTGGCGATAAAACTCGCGCAACCGATTCACCACGATCCCGGCGTCCTGCGCCGCCGTATTTATCATCTGCAGGTAACGCAGCGTCTTCTTCGTGTCGGCGAGGTTCTCGGGACGATTGCACAATAATTCCGTGAAACCGAGAATGGCCGCGAGCGCGTTGTTGAAATCGTGGGCAATGCCGCTGGCCATGGTGCCCAACGCTCGCAGGCGCTCCTGCTGCACGACCTGATCATGGGCGGCACGGAGTTCCTGCAACGCGCGCTCGAGACTCTGTTTGCTCTCCCGCAATTCGTCCTCCGACCGCCGGTGCTGGGTGATATCTTCGATGCTCCCCACGAATCCCATCGACGCCCGCTCCTCCGAGCGCAGGGGCGCCGCCCGCACGTGGGCGAACCGCGTGGTTCCGTCAGGGTTTTGGATTCGATACTCGTACGAGTACTCGCCCTTGGCGGACTGGACATACTCAAGCCAGTGCTGCCAGGCGGCCTCACGGTCATCCGGGTGGATGACCTTCGTCCAGCCGTTGTTCTGACTCTCGATCAGCGAGCAACCGAGAATCTGGCGGCACCGGGGATTGATGTAGGTGAACAGCCCACGGGTGTCGGTCAGGAAAATGCCCAGGGGCGAACTGGCACTGAGCGAGCGGAAAAGTTCTTCGCTCTCGCGAAGCGACCGTTCCGTCTGCTGGCGATCGGTGACGTCCTGTTTGATGGCGATGAAGTGGGTAACCTCGCCGCGCTCGTTGCGAACGGGGGTGATCGTCATCTCTTCACTATAGAGACTGCCATCTTTACGACGGTTGATCATGTCGCCACGCCACACGTTCCCCGAAGTTACGGTTTTCCACAGATTGCGGTAGAAGGCCTCGTCGTGCTCGCCCGACTTTAGCACTCGCGGATTCTGACCGACAACTTCTGCCGCCGTGTAGCCCGTCAACTTTGTGAATGCGGGATTGGTCCAGAGAATCGAGCCATCGCGCTCCGTGATGACAACAGCGTTGGCGGCGGCTTCCAGGGCGGTGCTTTGGAGACGGAGGCGCTCCTCGTTGCGCTTGCGGTCGGTAATGTCCTGGATTTGTGCAATGAAATAGAGCGGTTGACCGGCGGCGGTTCTCACCAGCGAGACGGTCAGCAAGACCCACACGACGTGTCCTTGTTTGTGGAAATAGCGCTTCTCCATCTGGTGGGTACGCAACTCACCTGTGAGCATTTGGCGCAGAACCCCCAAGTCCGCTTGCAAATCATCGGGATGCGTAATGTCTTGGAACGTGCGACCCAATAGCTCTTCCGTCGTGTATCCAACCGACTCGCACAACGCCCGGTTGACCTTAAGCCACCGGCCATCCGGCGCGACCAACGCCATGCCGATCGCGGCATGCTCAAACGCGCTCGAGAAACGCTCTTCGCTCTCCCGCAGCACTTCTTCCGCTTTCTTCCGCTCGGTGATGTCGCGTGAGTTGATGATGATCCCGCAGACAACGGGATCGTCGAGCAGGTTTTTGCCGATGGCTTCGAATGCGCGCCAGGAGCCATCCTTGTGACGGAAGCGGAACTCGCCGCATCGGATGGCGCCGCTCTGGCGCAGGCCTTCCTGGAAGATTAACTGGATTCTGGCGATGTCCTCAGGATGGATAAACTCGAAGACATTGCATCCCACCAACTCTTCCGGCCGGTACCCGAGGATACCTTCTATCGACGGACTCTCGTAGCGGATCACACCATTCGGCTCCAGAATCGTGATGATGTCCGAAGCGTTTTCGATCAACGACCGGAAATAGGACTCATCGGGGCAAGGTGCTTCCGCCTCTGGCTGAGAAACGCTGGCACGAACCACGTTCATCCGTAGACATTTCATGCAACTCTCGTGCCATGCGGTACCTGCGCGGTTCCGCCTTACTTGGCGGTCTCGACCTGCACAATTTTGTCTTGTTAGCAGGCCTCGCCATAACAGAAATGGCTTCGCAACCGCGCGACAAATTGGCTATTGTCCCAACGTGATCCAACCTCTGTACACGCTCCTGTACACGCTGAGCTTCATCCTCCTCAGCCCGCTGTTCCTTTACAAAATGTGGAAACGGGGCAAGTATCGCGAGAATTTCTGGCAACGCTTCGGCTTTTACTCGAAGGACTTGTGGCAGCGGCTCTCCGTGAAGAGGGAGCACCGCTGCTGGATTCAAGCCGTGAGCGTGGGCGAGGTCAATGTCGCGCTCCTGTTCATCAACGTTCTGCGGCGAAAATTCCCCGACCTGCGAGTCGTGGTGACCACGACCACCTCAACCGGCTACACGCTGGCCTACGAGCGCCTGCCCCAAGACGTCGAGTTGCTCTACTTTCCACAGGATTTTCCCTGGTGCGTTCGTCGCGCCTACCGCTTGATTCAACCGGACTTCGTCGTCCTCATTGAATCCGAGTTGTGGCCGAACCATATCTGGACTGGGGCGTTCCGCGGCGTTCCGCTCTTTCTTGTCAACGGGCGGATGTCGCCCCGCTCCGAACGGGGCTACAAACGGCTGGGCTGGCTGTCGCAACGGGTGTTCAACCAACTCTCGCTGGTGTGCGCGCAAAGCCACGAGGATGCCGCCAATTTCATCGCCGTTGGCGTGCCACCGGATCGCGTCCACATGACCGGCAACATGAAGTACGACATCTCCATGCCCCACGCCGACGCGCAATCGGTTGATCCCGTCCAGTTGCTCGAGCAGATCGATGTGTCGCCCGCGCAACCGATCCTCGTGGCCGGTAGCACCCATCCCGGCGAAGAGGAAATCCTGTTCGACCTGCTCGCCGACCTGCGTGCCAGGTTCCCCCGCTTGTTCCTCGTGCTCGTCCCGCGCCACGTCGAGCGCACCCGCGAAGTCGTTGACCTCGCCAAACGCAAACAGGTGAAATTCATCCTCCGATCCGAGATCAACTCGCGGCTCGAGCTGACCGCCAAACCCTACGATTGCCTCATCGTCAACAGCACCGGCGAATTGAAGTGGTTCTACAAAATCGCCACCGCGATTTTCGTCGGCAAAAGCCTTGTGGGGGAGGGGGGACAGAACATCGTCGAGGCCGCCGCCAGCGGTCATCCTGTCGTCTTCGGTCCCAACATGCAAAACTTCCGCGCCATTGCCCGCGAGTTCGTCGCCCAGGGCGCGTGCATTCAGGTCCCGGACGCCGACGGCCTCCGCCGTGCGGTTCAGGAGCTGTTGGAGGACGCCAACCGCCGACGATCCATCGTCGATGCCGCCCACCGCGTCATCGAATCCAACGTCGGGGCTGCCACCCGCAGCATTGAACTCATCGCCCAGGCACTGAAATCCTAAACGAGGCCTGCATAACCCCTCCTCCGGCCTGTCAAAAGCCAGGCCGCTGGGAGCGGCGCGGCGCAATCACCAAACCGATCCGAACGCCGATTACACGTATTTGTCACGGCACAGTAAGGATGTCCGAGACAGATAGTAGAGTCAAATCAACCAATCGCTAAACGATCAAATGTCACACAACGGAGGCGAACGGGGTGCGTCGCGCCAGCCTGACGACGATGGAATCGCGGCGGCGGGCGCCAGCGCGTGATTCCGTGGAAGGTTCGTGCGAAATCTTGCCCGACTCCACTGGGCCTGTTACAAGGGGGGACAAGTGCCCCTCTCGAACGAGAAAGGACTGCTGGCGCAATGAAGAATGAGTGGAGAGTACTGGTCGGAGTATGCGTGCTGGTTGTCGGAGCCTACTCGTACATGGCCGAATCGGGTGTTCTGGAGTTACTGAGTCCGAATCCGGCGGACAGTTACTACAATCTCTTGGTGGAGGGTTTCCGTGGCGGTCATCTCAGCCTGAAAAAGGATGTGCCGCTTGGGCTGACGCAACTCGCCGATCCGTACGATCCGGTCGCCAATGAAGTCTATAAGGACTGGCCGTACCGGATGCTGGACATGAGCTACTACAAGGGCCATCTCTATCTGTACTTCGGGGTGACGCCCGCGTTGATATTGTTCTGGCCGTTCGCAGCTTTGACCGGTAAGTACCTGTTTCACAAACAGGCCGTGGCGATTTTCTGCGCCATCGGTTTTCTGGCCAGTGTGGGTTTGCTGCGCGCGTTGTGGCGGCGTTACTTTTCGGAGGTGAGCGTCTGGGCGGTGGTCGCCGGCGCGGTGGCGCTTGGCTTCGCGACCGGCGCGCCATTGCTGCTGTCGCAGGCGGATGTTTACGAGGTGCCGATCAGTTGCGGTTATATGCTGACGATGCTGGCGCTGGGGGCGGTGTGGTGTGCGCTGCACGAGCCCGGACGGAGGTGGCAGTGGCTGGCGGCGGCGAGCATGGCGTACGGCTTGGCGGTGGGGGCCAGACCGACGCTGTTGTTTGGCGGGATTATCCTGCTGGTGCCGGTCGTTCAGGCGTGGCGTGACCGGCAACGGGTTTGGGTTTTGCTGGCGGCGGCGGTCGTCCCAATGGCGCTGATCGGTGCGGGGTTGATGCTCTACAATGAATTACGATTTGATAGTCCGTTGGATTTCGGATGGCGTTACCAACTGACTTGGGAACGACAAATAACACGACAGCTCTTCAGTGTGCGATTTCTCTGGTTCAATTTCCTTATCTACTTTCTGGAGCCGGCGCGTTGGAACAGTCATTTCCCCTTTGTACACGAAGCCGCCGCACCCCCCGTGCCGGTGGGCTACGGGCAGTTGCCGAACTGCTTCGGTGTGCTGACCAACATTCCACTGGTATGGCTGGCGCTCGCCGCGCCAGTGGCGTGGCGGAATCGGTCGGGACAGACGTACAGGGTTTTGCGCATGTTTGTAACGGCCACGGCGCTGCTGTTCGGGATGTGCGTGCTGACACTCGGGCTTTTCTGCGGCTCGAATCCCCGCTACGAAGTGGACTTCCTGCCTACACTGGTGCTGTTGGCTGTGATCGGCATCCTGGGGGTGGAGCGAGTGTTGGCTGACCGCACGACTTGGCGCCGTGCGGCGCGTTGGGGCTGGGGTATACTGTTGGGGTTCTCGGTGGTATTTAACCTGTTGGCGAGCGTTGAGCATTACGCCGAGGCGCAGAACTACCTGGGGAATGCCCTGCAAGAACTGGGCAAGGTTCCGGAGGCCATTGAGCACTACCAGCAGGCGCTACGGATCGATCCCGATTACGCCGAGGCGCACCACAATTTGGGCGGCGCCTTGCTGCGGGTCGGGAAGCCGAAGGAGGCCATCGGACACTTCCAAGAGGCGGTGCGAACCAAACCTGATTACGCCGACGCGCACTACAACCTTGCGGTCGCGCTGGAGAAGATGGGCAGGCTGACGGAAGCCATCGGAGAGTACCAGCAGGCGCTACGGTTGAAGCCCGATTTCGCGCTTGGTCACAACAATTTGGGAGTTGCTTTGTGGCATGCCCGGAAGGTGTCGGAAGCCATTGGAGAATACGAAGAAGCGCTACGAATCAACCCCAATCTCGTCGAAGCGCATTTCAATCTGGGGCTTGAGCTGGAGAAGCTGGGCCGCACGCCGGAGGCCATCGAGCACTACCAGCAGGCGCTACGGCTCAATCCGGATTTTGCGCGGGCGAGAAGTGCGCTAACACGATTGGGAGCCGGTCCGTAAGTCCCGCGGGTTTGCGCCACCTCGGGAGGAACAGTTCCGTTTCAGAGATTTTCGGCGGGTTGCCTGCTGACCTTTTGTCCCCGCTCGCATCGAGCCGGAAACCTACGTAACTGCCTCTGGGCCACAAAGAACAGGCGCCCATTTCATTTTCGCAAAAAATCCTTTTACATTCTCGCAATTTCTGTTCTAAGCTACGCCGCGCTTGGAGAAAGGTTGCCCCGAGCACTTCGGGGTGTGCTTCGGGTCCCGAGGCAGGAGGATGATGTGCCGTGAACAAGGCAGATTTATTGGCGAAAACAAAAACCGAACTACTGAAAATCGCACAACGACTCGGTTTGCGGGGGGTTTCCACGCTCAACAAGGGCGAGTTGGCCGACCGCATCCACGAAGCCCATCAGCGACCCAAGGGTTCCGCCGCCAAGCATCCGATGGCTGCCGGCGCCTTCGCGCGAGAAGTTGCCGATGCTGTCAAACGCCGCGCTGTCCGCCGTCGCGCCGAAACCGATGAACCCGAGACGGCCGTAGCCAAAGTCGCGGCAACCGCCAAATCGCGGTTGGAACGCCCGGCCCGACGTCTCAAAGTTCCCGCGCCACCCAAGCCCACGACCGACGATGACAACGGCGCAACTCAGCCGTCCACCGAGCTTTCCGCGCACAAATTCGATATCTCACCAGCCCCGCCGCCTCCGCGCCAGGTATTTCAAGAGGAGCACCTCGGGGAGTTGCCCGATGCTTACGGCACGGGTCGGCTGTTTCTCACCGCGCGTGATCCGCATTGGCTCTATGCCTATTGGGATTTGAGCTGGCAACAAATGGCCGACTCCCGCGGCCAGGCCTCCGATGGTCGCTTGCTGTTGCGCCTGTATGAGAAGAACCACGGCGACCCGATCCAGGTCCTCACCCTCGGGCACGACTCGCGCAACTGGTACATCCCCGTCAACAAGGCGGCCACCACCTACCGCGCCGAACTCGGCTACTGGCGTCACGATGGCCAGTTCCATGTCATCAGCCATTCGCGCGAAGCCACCACGCCGCCGGACGCGGTCTCGACGGACACGACCGCCCGGTTCGTCACCATCCCGATCGATATTCCATTCCGCGACCTCTTCAACATCATTCGCGGTCACATGCGTACGGGCGAAGCACTGGCCGATGCCCTGCATCGCCTCCAGGTCTCTGGCTTCCGGTTCCCCTTCAAACTCGGGCTGGAACTCGGCCCATGGACTGCCGAACAAGCGGCCAAATTGGAGCGCATCCTCGGCGGCGATCTTTTCCGCCGCATCCAGATGGGATCGTTCGAAATCTCCGAGTGGCTGCGCCGCCGGATGCTGGAGGAACTCAGCTCCGGCATGTTCAGCGCGTTCAGCCCCAGCGGCTCCAGTTGGTCGGCGGCGCCCCAGAAGGGATTCTGGTTTGCCGTCAACGCCGAGTTGATCATCTACGGCGCGACCGAGCCCGACGCGAAAGTCACCGTGGACGGCAAGCCCATCAAGCTGCGCAGCGACGGTACGTTCTCGTTCCACTATTCGTTCCCCGACGGTCAATACAAGCTGCCCGTCGTGGCGGTTTCGAAGGCGGGCGACGACCAACGCGAGGTGCAGTTGACCTTCGAGCGCCAGACCCGGGCCAAGGGCGAGCTCGGCAGCGTCAAACAGCCGGCGCACCTGAAGTCGCCAGCGGCAGCCTGATGCGCGGCGAGCTGTTCCATCCGGGGCAACACAAAGGTTCTTGGGCGGAACCGAAACGCAGAAAGGAATCCTGGCTGTGCCACAAGGTTATGTAGCGCTCATTCTGCACGCGCATCTGCCGTTTGTGCGCCATCCCGAGTACGAGGATTTCCTCGAAGAAGACTGGTTCTACGAAGCCGTCACCGAGACCTATATCCCGATGATCAAGGTGATGGAAGGCCTCGTGCGCGACAACGTGGATTTCCGCCTCACGATGTCGCTGACGCCTCCCCTGTGTTCGATGCTCCTCGACCCGTTGCTCCAGGAACGCTACATCCGCCACATCACCCACCTCATCGAGTTGACGGAAAAAGAAATCGAACGCACCAAATGGGACCGCGCGTTCCACGAACTCGCGTGGTTTTACCACAACCGCTTTCAAGAGGCTCGCGCCACGTTTTGCGACAGCTACGGCCGCAACCTCGTCGGCGCGTTCCGCAAGTTTCAGGAGATGGGCAAGCTGGAGATCATTACCAGCGCCGCCACCCACGGGTTCCTGCCCCTGATGATGGAGCATCCCGAAGCCATCCGCGCCCAGATCATGATCGCCCGCGATCATTACCGGCAATGTTTCGGCTGCGATCCGCGCGGCATCTGGTTGCCCGAGTGCGCCTATGTGCCCGGCATCGAGAAGTTCGTGCAGGAGGCGGAGATTCGCTGGTTCATCATGGATACGCACGGCATTATGTTTGGCCATCCGCGTCCGCGTTTCGGGATTTACACGCCCGTCTTCACCACATCGGGGGTCGCGGCGTTCGGACGCGACGTGGAATCTTCGAAGCAGGTGTGGAGTTCGGAGGAAGGCTATCCCGGCGACGTTGACTACCGCGATTTCTATCGCGATGTCGGGTTCGATCTCGAGTACGACTACATCAAGCCGTACATCCATCCCGACGGCATCCGCTGTTTCACCGGCGTGAAGTACTACCGCATCACCGGCAAGACGCCGAACAAGGAGCCGTACAACCGCCATTGGGCAATGGAAAAAGCCGCGTCCCACGCGGGCAATTTCATGTTCAACCGCGAGAAACAGGTCCAACATCTCCACGGCATCATGAAACGCCCGCCGCTGATCATCTCGCCGTACGACGCGGAACTGTACGGCCACTGGTGGTTCGAAGGGCCGGACTTCATCAACTATTTCACCCGCAAGGTCGCCTTCGACCAGAACGTGTTCAAGCTCACCACGCCCACCGAGTATTTGCGCGATTTTACGACGCAACAAATCATCGAGCCGAGCGCCTCGAGCTGGGGCAACAAGGGTTACTGGGAAGTCTGGCTGGAAGGTTCCAACGCGTGGATTTATCCGCACCTGCACGTCGCTGCGCAACGCATGACCGAGCTCGCCCGCAATCACAAGGACGGCGACCATCTTACCCAGCGCGCGCTCAAACAGGCCGCCCGCGAACTCCTGCTCGCACAGTCCAGCGATTGGGCGTTCATCATGAAGACCGGCACGATGGTGCCGTACGCCGTGAAACGGACGAAAGATCACATCCTGCGTTTCACGCGCCTCTACGACCAGATCAAGTCCCACCACATCGACGAGCCCTGGCTCGCCTCCATCGAGTGGCGCGACAACATCTTCCCGGACGTGAATTATCACTATTATGCGTAAATCCCAGTAACGGTCGCGGTTTCTTGGAGGGCGCTATTATGACTCCCGAAGCCTCAATTCTAGATGTCGGACGCAAACTCTCCCTGTTGACAGAAGAGCTTGGTTTGCTGCGGGCGATCAAGGGCAAATTGATGAGGCAGCCAGACCGCGCAGCCGCTAAGCTCACGACGGTGATACAAGAACTTCTCAAGTCGTTGCTTGTATTTGAGTCTGAGGTTGTGAAGTTTCTTTCGTTAAGCTTGGATGTTGCATCAGAGATTGAAAATAACCGCGCGGTCTTGCACTCCCTTGAGGGGCAGGTCCTTAAGGCCAGGCTCAAGGCAGCGCGGGGCCACTGCAGCAAGATCGCGAACATCTACAAGCAGTTCTTGGACCCGTGGTTCCAAAGGGTCGCGGACCTGAACAAGGCGGAAAGAGAGGAGCTTAGGTCTTTGTTTTACGGACTGAGTGAGAGTGACAGCCTTATGGTCGATGTGTTGGACGACTCAGCACGTTGGCTAGGAGACCAAGCGGAACGGGTGCTCGACCTTTTAGAGAGGGGCAAAATCGAGGAGGCACAAGGGCGCATTGCTGAGGCGCGCCTATTCATTCTTCCCGTGCGGCGGGTCTTGGCCCAAACCATGGGGCAGCTTCAGGAACTGGAAGCCGAGTTCATCGAAGCAAGCCGCATAAGCTAGAGGCCGCCGAGAGCGCCAAGGTGGTGTCTAATCGCTGCAACAATGTGACCGACTATCTGATATTCTCCGCGCCAATATCCCGCGCTACCCCAGCGCGACCAGCACGGCTTCGCGAATCTGTTTCAAGCGCTTTGCATCGCAGATCTTTTTGCCGTCCGTGCCGGTGAGGAAGAACGCGTCGGCGGCCTCGCCTTCCACCGCGTCCCCTGTCGTCATTTGCTCACGGTAGTCAGGTTTTTGGCAGTTTCTCTGGGATTTCGACCTTGCGCGCTCCCGTTGCCGCCAGTAGCTTGTGCGGTTCTTATGTTGACCATCTCGGGTATGACCAAGGCGTTTGGAGCGCGCGTTTTGTTCGAAGACGCGTCGCTGCAGGTCAACCGTGGCGACCGCATCGGCTTGGTCGGGCCGAACGGTGCGGGGAAATCCACGTTGTTCTCGCTGATTCTGGGGCACGACTCGGCAGATGAGGGGGAGGTGGCCATTGAACGGAGTGGAACGGTCGGACACTTGCCGCAGGAGACCGCGCCGGTCGGCGAGGAGACGGTGCTGGAATTGGCCATAGCGATCACGCCCGAGATGGCGGAATTGCAGCGTCGCATGAAAGCTTTTGAAGCCGGCCATGATACCGAGTCCCATGATTTCCACGAAGTGCAGGCACGGTTCGACGCCCTCGGCGGGTACCAACTCGAACCGAAAGCCAAGACGATCCTGCGCGGGCTGGCATTTCGCGAACGCGACTTTGACCGGCAATTGAAAGCGATGAGCGGCGGGTGGGTGATGCGTGCCTATCTGGCGCGGTTGCTCGTGCAACACCCCGACCTGTTGTTGCTCGACGAACCAACAAACCATCTCGACCTCGAAGCGCTGCAGTGGTTTCAGGAGTATCTCAGGACTTATCCCGGCGCCGTCCTGCTAATTTCACACGACCGCGAATTCCTGAACCAGCTCGTCGGCAGCATCGTGGAGATTCGCCAGAGCCGATTGTTGCGGTATCGCGGCAACTACGACGACTACCTGATCCAGCGCGAGGCGATGTCAGAACAATTGCTCGCCGCTTACAAGAACCAGCAGCGCGACATCCAGCGCCTGCAGGAGTTCGCCGACCGGTTCCGCGCGAAAGCCAGCAAAGCCTCCCAGGCCCAGGCCAAGCTCAAACAGATCGAGCGCATGGACAAGATCGAAGCACCCGTCAACGAGGCGCGAAAGATCAAATTCCGCTTCCCGCAACCACAACGTAGCGGGTTGCGCGTCATCACGCTCAAGGATATCCACCACGCGTATGGCACCACCGTCGTGTACCGCAGGATGAATTTTCACGCCGAGCGCGGCCAGCGCATTGTCCTGGTCGGCCCGAACGGCGCAGGCAAGTCTACCTTGCTCAAACTTCTCGCGGGCGTGCTCGACGTCCAGAAGGGCACGCGCGAGTTGGGGTTGAACGCGAAAGTCGGTTACTACGCGCAGTATCGCGTCGAGATGCTGAATCCCGAGCGCACGGTGTTGCAGGAAGCGCTCGATACGCCCCAGCGCATCTCGGAAGAATTCGCCCGGACCGTGCTTGGTTCGTTCCTGTTTCGTGGCGATGACGTGTTCAAGTCGGTCGGCGTGCTCAGTGGCGGCGAGAAAAGTCGGCTGGCACTGGTCAAGCTGCTGCTCGATCCGCCCAACCTGCTGTTGATGGATGAACCGACCACGCACCTCGACATGGCCAGCATCGATGCGTTGATCGGAGCGCTTGGGTCATTCGAGGGGACGCTGATCTTCATCAGCCACGACGTGTATTTTATTCGCCAACTCGCGCGGCGCGTGCTGCACGTGAACAACGGCCAGTTGACGCATTATCACGGCGATTACCAGTATTACCTCGATAGATCTGCCGCCACCGCCGCCGCTGCCCAAGCAGTCGCTCCTGCCGCGACGGTGGTGGATTCTCCACGGACAAAAGCCCGCGAACAGAAACGCCTAGAAGCCGAAGCGCGTCAGGCCCGGTCACGCGAGCGCCGCGCCCAGGAACAGATCGTTAGTCATCTCGAGAAAGAGATTGCCCGACTGGAACAGGCGCAGAGGGAACTGGCCACCGAATTGGAGAAGCCCGAGACCTACGACAAACCCGGGCGCGCGGTGGCGATCAATCGTGAATTGAGCCACATCACGGAAGACCTCGCCCGCGCAGTCGCGGAATGGGAGCTAGCCGCCTCGCGACTCAACGAGTTGAAACCAGCGGCGCCATCCGGGGTCACAGGGTCTTGAGGGATTCGATTAATTCGCCCCGCGCCTTGTCGGGGAGATCGGTGCCAGCTTTGGGGCCACCGCGAATGCCGGGAAGGTCGCGACGTCATACCCACAGCTTTTGCGGGTAATCGCAACTGGCGATGAGTCCACGAATGCCGGCCGTCACGCGGGGTTTGTCTTCCTGGTAGGTCACGCCGAACCACGAGGATGGTGTGCGCAACACTTTCACGCGGGCGACGCCTGCGGCGACCAACTCGTTGACGGTCGTTGGAATGTAGCACTCGCTTTTCAACTCCTGCCCGTGCCGGTGCATGAATTCGAAGAATCGCTCGCGCAGTTGCGCGAACACCAGCGGCGTGAACCCCCAGAAGTTCATCGACACAAGTTCGTCGCCGGTCAGGGCGCTGTCGCCGGCTTGCGCGCCGCGGCCGTGTTTCTCCACTTTCGTCAATTCGGTAATCGCCCGCAAATAGTCTTGGGTGTCGCACTCGCACACGCCGCGGGACACGCTGCCGTGTTCCGATAGGGTATTGCGTAGAGTATACCCGACCATCGAGTAATCACCGCCGCCCGCGCGCAGAAAACCGCCCATGACCTGGAAGGATTCGCGCCCGTAAAAGTCGTCGGCATTGATCACCGCGAACGGTTCATTCAGCGCTTCCTCGGCTTGGAGGATGGCGTGGGTCGTGCCCCACGGTTTCGCGCGTCCTTCGGGAACGGTAAATCCCTGGGGAAGGTTGGCGAGTTCCTGGAAAACGTAATCGACCGCGATCCGCGTCTCGAACCGGCTGCCAATCGCTTCGCGGAACGGCGCCTCGATGTCGCGGCGTATGATAAACACCAGTCGCGCAAACCCCGCCCGCACTGCGTCGTAGACGGAGTAATCAATGATCGTTTCGCCATACGGACCGACGGGATCGATTTGCTTCAAGCCGCCGTAGCGGCTGCCCATGCCCGCGGCCATGACCAGCAGTGTTGGTTGCATTCTCGCCTCAGAAATCGTTCGCCACCGTTTCCTTACCTGCGACCGGGTGATCTCGTCAAGGACGACCTTCTGGCGGGAGACTTATTTGTAGCGGCGCGCAAAAACCGCGCTAATTACGTGGCGAGGCTCACCTCATCAGGGCGGAGCCTTGGCGGATGGTGGATTCACAGATGGCGCGCGGGATCCCGTGGGGTGAGCCAGCTCAAACGGCGTTTTGTTGACAGAATTGTCCAAGTGCTCTCGCCGTCCCTGGCCGCCCGGCCAAAAACGTTACCTGTATTCGTTGCATCCCTGAGAGTTGGACAATAATCGGCCTTGCGAAGCGCACCCGTGAGATCCGGCACGAGGGATGCAGGTTAAGACGACGGGAAGTCCTGAATATGAGTCGCAAACAACCAGACTTTGGACGGCTCGGAACCGAAGAAACCCTGCACGGTCGCGCGCGCGACAGCCGCGCACGCGGCAATCATACCGTCGCCGACCGCAACTCTGGCGACAGAACCTGCAATCCGACCGCAGTTCGCGCCCACCGTGTCCCTTCACCCCGAGCCGTCCATGGTTTTTTCACAACGTCTGCATGACGACCTTCCCCTGTGATCAGTTTTCGAGCAAAGGAGCGAACCAATGAGCATGGTGGATCAGCCGACGACAAGGAATGATGAGTTGCGGGCCGAAGTGCGCAAGAGTTCTCTGGAGGAAGCGCGTCCGGCGATGCTGCCGATTCGCCAGGCACTGCAAGCCGTGGCGAAGAATCCGGGCGACGAGCCCAAGATGCAGGAACTGTTCGACCGGGTGCAGGCATTGGGCCACAATCCGATTTTGACGCGGCTTCCAACCATCGCGCGTGTGCTGGCCGCCTTCGAACAATTGCTCCGTCAGTTGGTGGACAGGCCCGATTGCCTCAACCAATCCGTCCAACGTACGCTGGCGCAGACAGTCGATTTGCTCTGCGGGTTGTTCGATGGCGATGGTCGCGAAGTGGATCTCATCACCGCGCGGGCGCTGGCGGTTGATGACCAGCAGATTGCCTTGCGGTCGGTCATGAACGCATTGGAAAAAGCCAACCTGAAGTCGCAGGCATTGTCGGACCCGGGCGCGGCATTCAGCATCGCCCAAGAATGGCAGTTCGACCTCATCGTGCTCGATATCGAAATGCCCGGCATGACAGGTGTGGAATTGTGCGCCAAGCTGCGCGCCCTGCCGAATTACAAGAAGACGCCGATCCTGTTTGTGACGAGCGCCGCAGACTTCGAACATCGCGCCGAAGTGTGCCGCAGCGGCGGCAACGATCTGATCGCCAAGCCGTTTCTGGCGACGGAACTCAGCCTGAAGGCGCTTGTACTCATCGTGAAGTCGAAAGCCCTCTGACCCGGCCCTCACTCGCTTTTCTCGTTGCCTTGTTGCACGGTTCCCGCGTTGCGGCGGCGACGGCATTCCAGTAGAATGCCGCCGATGGACCACTTGTCATGACTTCGATTCTGGGTCGGGACCTTCCCCGCGCGTTTCGAATTCTCTTGTTGTGCCTGATGGCAGCCATACCCGTCGGGTATGTGCTGAAAAGCTACTCGCCAGAAACAGGATTTACGCGGTTGCTGTGTTTTGGCTCGAATTCCGTCGGACAGGCCCTACCGCAGGTCAAAGCGTGCGGTTTGGCGGTGACATCTGAGTACGGGTATGACGGGCAGTTCTATTGTCAGGTGGCGACCGACCCGCTGCTGCTGAATCGCCAGGCGTTGCAGGACGCCCTCGACTGCCCCGAGTACCGAGCCACGCGGATCTTCCTGCCGTGGCTGGCGTACGTCGGTGGAATGGGCCGGCCATGCACGATCATCCAGGTGTTCGCGCTGTTGAACCTCGGTTTTTGGTTGTTGCTGTTGTGCGGAATGGTTTGGTTCCTGAAACCGCGGACGATCCAGGATTTCCTGTGCATCTTCGCCGCGGTCATGACGTCCGGCGCATTGTTTTCGTTGCATCGAGCGCTGGTGGATTTGCCCGCCGCGACGCTCGCGTTTTACACCGCGAGTCTCAGTGGAACCAGCGCCGTGGCGGCGGCCATCTTGATGTTGTTGACCAAGGAGACATATTTCCTCGCGCTGCCGTCCGTGTGTTGGCCCACGCACAAGAAGGTCGGAGAAATCGCGGCGCGACTCGTGATGGTGCTGATTCCCCTCGCCGTGTGGTACCTGTACGCGCACCTCCGATTGGGGTTCACCAACATGGACGTGCCGAACACGAGCTGGCCGGGGGTTGGGCTGGCCGATTATCTGGTGCGGGCGTGGCGCCACTGGTATCCGAAGCGGATGTTCAGCCCGCGGTTGACCGCGGAACTGTTGGCGCCGATTTGCCTGATTGTCCAGGCGTGTTACCTGTTGCTGCGTCGCGATGTCCAGTCGCCCTACTGGCGGATGGGCATTGGTTTTGTCTTCTCATATTTGCTGCTAAGCCCCGATGTGTTTGTTGAACAAATCTCGTTCACACGCGACGTGATTCCATTGGCGGTGGCGTTCAACATCGCGATGAGGAAAGAAAAGGGCTGGCGGTTTGCCGCATGGTTCGTTGCGGGCAATGTCGGTTTATGCTGGGGACTCCGGGAAACCATGCTTGCCCTGTTTTGATGCGCCATCAACCTTCACCGGGGTGGGGCGCGCTCCGGCATGCCGCGTGTTGACGTTCCCCTGAACAGACAGGTAGACTCAGCGATACAGGTTTCGTGAATGATTGATAACACCGCTGCCCAGACATCGCGTCCGCCGTGGTCGTTTCTAGTGGTCAACTTCTTCCTGTCGCGGCTGTTTCTCGTCGCGGTGGCTGGTCTGAGTGTGCTGATGTTCAAGAAGGGGAACTTCTACACTGAGCCGGGTTCGATTCTCGACTGGTTCAAACAGTGGGATGCCGGGTGGTATCTGGACATCGCGCACCGCGGCTACACGTATGTACCCGGGAAAGAATGTAGTGTCGTGTTCTTTCCACTGTACCCGGTCCTGTTGGGATTGTTTTCACTCGGCGGCGCGATCGATGGCCGGATCGTTGGTTACCTGATCTCCAACGCCAGCTTGTTCTTCAGCATTGTGTTGCTCTGGAAGCTGACCGCCATCGAGATGCGGGACGGGTCTTGCGCCAAACATGTCGTGCAGTTTCTGCTATTCAACCCGATGACGGTGTTCTACTCCTCCATCTACACGGAATCGCTGTACCTGCTGTGCCTGGTCAGCACGTTGTACTTTGCGCGAACGCAACACTGGCTGCTGGCCGGCGTGTGCGCATACGCCGCCGCCCTCTGTCGGGTTGTGGGACTACTGCTCGTGGTTCCCCTGGCGTGCGAATATTTTCTCCAGAACCGTCATGACCCAACCTGGCGCAGGGCCGGCGTCTGGCGGGCGTTACTGTGTTTCGCTGCACCGGCTTTGGGTTTCTTGACGTACGTGGGGTATCTGAACTGGGCGTTTGGTGAGCCGTTGGCGTTTCTGAAGGCCGAGGCGGTCTGGGGAAGACAACTGGTGTGGCCCTGGGTGCCGTTCTTTCATCTTCATCGTTACGATCCGCCTTACACGATTTGGTTTATCAGTTGGGCCATCGTGGCGGTCGCGTTGTTTCTTCTGGCGATTCGGTGGCGGCTGCGTCCCACCTATCTCCTGGTTCTGGCCATGTTCACCACGATTTGTCTTTCCAGCAGTCGCCTGGAATCGCTTCCGCGGTACCTATCGGTGTTGTTTCCGTTCTATTTCGTCCTTGCGCAGATGACGAAGAAATGGCCGAGTTTGGCGGCACCGCTGTTCGCGGTGTTTGGAGGCCTGCAGGTGATGTCGACCATTCTCTTCGTCAATGGCTACTGGCTCACTTGATCTTGTGGGCGCTCGCGAAGTCCATCCGTTGATGCCAGAATTTGCCGCACGGCGGCCATCACTTCCTCCACGGTGATCGCCGCGAACGAGCGCTGCCAATGGCGGTCTCGGGATTCCCAGTGTTCTCGATGAATGGGTTTTGTAACGATGATCGCGTTCTCCGTCAATGGCCGCCAGCGTGTGGGGCCGTACAGCGGCGCGGTTCGCCCGAAAATAATGACCACGGGACAGCCCACCGCAGCGGCAAGATGGCTCGGCCCCGTGTCGCGCGTGATCGACACTCGTGCGTGCTTCAGCAGCCAGCCCAGTTCAGCGAGATTCGTCTGGCCGGCCAGATTGAGATGGTGCGCTCCCGCGCCGATCAGGGAATCGGTTGCGTCGGCTCCCACGAACACGGGTTTGAGATTCAATTCCTTGTCCAACCAGTCCGCGACACGCTGAAAGTATTCAGCCGGCCAACGGGCAATCGGTGAATGGGCCGATGAATTCAACACCGCAAACGGTGTTGACTCCAATGGCCACGGCATTTTGGCGCGGAGCGAGTCGCGCGCGGACTCGGGAAGTTGCACGTTGGGGGTGAAATGCTCCGGCAGCGGCAAGCCGACGAGTTGCAAGAGATCGAAGTTATACGCCGCTTCGTGTTTGATGCCTTCGGAACGATGGTCGGGCAGCGAATGCGTGAGATACCGGGTCAGGAACCGCTGCTGGTATCCGATCCGAACCGGCACGTTGGCGTCGCGCGCGCCCCGATAGCACGCGCTATCGGGATGGAGATGGATAACTGCGTCGAGCTTGAGTGGCCCAATTTGCGATGGATTGGAAAGAAAGCCGTCGAGGCCCGGGTGGTCATCCAACAAGGGGCGCATTCGTTCCGCCGCATAGAAGTACAGCGCACTGCGCGGGAAGAATTGGCGAATGGGCGTGATGCACGAGGTGGAAATGATCACGTCGCCGACGCGGTCGGGACGGACAATGAGCAGCCGTGGCGCGTCAGGCAACGCCAATTTCGCGGAGCAGGTCATTCGTGTAATCGTCCCAGGAGCGGAAGCTGCGGCGGCAGGCTTCGGCGAACAGATGATCGTACAATCCGGCATTCGCAAGCAATTGGCGCATCCCATCGGCCAACGATTCCGTGTCGGCACAGGCCACGGTCAGGCAACCGCCGCCGGCCGAGACCTCTCCAAGGGCCCCGTTGGCGCCGCAAACGCAGGGTCGCCCGTGCCACAGGCTTTCGAGAATCGGCAGACCGAAGCCTTCACGGAGCGATGGATACACCGTAAACGAGCAATCACGATACGCCTGATGAAGAGCGTGATCGTTGACGTGGCGCAGCCATTTCAACGGACGACCGCGCTTCACCAGACGATCCACTTGGGAAAGGACGGTCGCGCCCCAGTCAGCGGTCATGCGGCCGACGAGGAATAACCGGAAGTTCAGCCCTTCCGACCAAAGTTTTTCCGTTGCGTCCAACAACTTGAGATGGTTCTTGCGGCGCTCCAGTGTGGCGACGCACAGAATCTGTTTGGCGCCGAAATTGGGCGAAGCCGTGGGGCGCGGTTCCCCGAAATCGGTGGGCCAACCGAGTACGGCGGTCGGTCTGTTGGTGGCGCCCGAGGAATTCCAGTAGAAGTGCAGGTCGGCTTCGACTTCTTTCGAGACGCAAATGACCTTGTCGAAGTTCGCCAGCGCGCGAACATAGCTGGAAAAATTGGGTTGATGGTCCTGCGCTGTCAACTCCGGCAATCGCAACGCGATCGCGTCGTGAAAGACGGCATAACTTCGGCCGGGAAACCTTGTGGCCGGGTTGGCGAATCGTTCAATCCGATTGTCACGGAAAATCTCCGGTACGAGTAACAGGTCATCGGCCCTCGCAGCGGCTTCCAGTGCAAAGCGGCGCCTTCGATTGCGAAGATGGCGTACGGTCTTGGACCAGGGGAACCGGATCACGAGCCGTTCGGGTTTGGCGCTCGGGGTTCGGTGGCGGGCGAAAGGTTTGATCAGGAACTGAAGTTCACGCGGTGAGAGACGGCAGTAGGAGTTGAACTTGTGACTCCACAGTAGCGGCGTGACCTCCGTGCGGCGGTTGAGGCCGGCGAAAATGCCGCGCACCATTCGCTGGACACCGGTGTTCAGCGGCGATTTACAGGAACTGGAGACATCCAAGTAGAACACGATTGATTATAGGGGCTGGCACAAGCGTGTGGCAAGACGACCCTTGCCGAGCGGGAAGTAACGCGGCCTTCAACCTGTTAGTTGTGGCAGGGTCAACCGGAAAAGCGCCTTCCGGAGCTTTCGCCGGTAGCGCCACGGTTCCGAGATGTGGCTCAGCAGGTAGTTGAGCGCGAGCAGACGGCGGTCATGATTCGTCCGAGTTCCTTGCACGCGAGACTTCCATTGTTGCAGCAGTCGTTCCGTGTTCTGCGGTGTGAACGCGTGCCGGCCCTCGGAGGAACTGACGTAATGGTCGATGACGCTCTGGTTGGCGACATAGTGTTGGTACCCCCCCTGGCCGAGCCGCAAACACAGGTCCACATCCTCACCGCCGTTGATGTATTGCTCGTCGAACCCTCCTGCATCGAGAAACACCTTTCGTCTGATGAGACAGCAGGCGGCGGTTACGGCTCTCCACCGTGTGTATCCCCGGAACGGCCGGAATCGAAAGTCCCAGCCGAAGTGCAGGGGCGTTCCATCGTCCGCGAAAATTATGCCCATGTGATCGTAGCAGCCCGTGCGCGGGTTGCGCTGGACGTTGCCGACGAGACCGGCGTTGGGGAATCGGTGGAATGCGCGGAGCAAAGCTTCAAGCCAACCGGGCGAAAGCACGGTGTCATTATTCAGCAAACAGAGAAACTCACCGCTGGCGGCAGCGGCGGCGGCGTTGTTGTTTGCGGCGTAGCTGTGTTTGGCCTCATTCAGAATGATGCGGAACGGCGGCGCTGGCAATGCGGCGAGATACTCGCGCGTCCCGTCGGTACTCAAGTCGTCGACGATGATCACTTCGCCTGCGGAAAGGTCGGTCGTCTGGCGGAGGCTATCCAGACAAGCTTTCGTAAGTCGCAACCCATTGAAGACCGGGATGATGAAGGAGATGTGCGGGTGGGGGCGAGCGGCGCTCATCCAGACCCGATCGTGTGCCGCAGAAACGATGTTTTGCTCTTGCAAAGGCACGGGCTGTTGGTAACAATCCAGCCCCGGCGTAGCAAGGAGAAACGGTCGCTCGTCTATGGAGCAACTTCAAACACTCGCGAACCCAGCAACGCAGCGCACACATGCGACGGCGTTATTGGTGCTTGGTATGCACCGCAGCGGCACGTCGGCTCTGGCCCGCGCCTGCAACCTGCTCGGCGCACAACTCGGGGACAATCTTCTACCTGCGGCACCCGATAACGAGGCCGGGTTTTGGGAACAACGCGAGATCCAGGGCATTCACGACAACCTGTTCCGTGCGTTGGGCTCGACGTGGGACGATCACCGCCGGATGCCCGATGGCTGGGTCAAAACGCCGCCAGCCGAGACGGCCAAGGCACAGATACTCACCGTACTCCGAAGGGACTTTAACGGCGCGAAGCTCTTTGTCGTCAAGGACCCGCGCATGTGCCGCCTTGCGCCGTTGTGGGTCTCTGTCATCAACGAGTTCGGTGCCGAACCGCGTTTTTTGCTGATCGTGCGAAATCCGCTCGAAGTCGCCGCCTCGCTGGTCAAGCGCAACGGGTTCCCGGCGGCCAAGGCGTTGCTTCTCTGGCTCCGGCACACGCTGGACGCGGAACATGACACCCGCGATTTCCCGCGCGCGATCGTTTCGTACCAAGCGATGCTTGCTGACTGGCGGCAGACAATCTCCGTGGCCACCGGCCGTCTTGGGCTGGATGTGGCGGCGCAAATCCAGGCGCATGGAGCGGAGATTGACGCCTTTTTGTCCACCGAACGTCGGCATCACCGCTTCTCTGAGGATGCGCTGGCGTTGGACCCCATCGTGTCGGGTTGGGCGCGCAGGGTATTCACCGTATCGCAGCAGATGTGCCGGGCGACTTCCGTCGAGTTGCGGCACAGGCTGGATTGCATCGCTGCGGAACTGGACAATGCGCAGCAACTCTATGGCCCGTGGCTGTCGCAGCAGCAAGGCGATTTGGGTGCTCGTGGGGTGCGCATTGACGGCTTGGGCCGCGAGTTGGACGCGGCACGTGCGGAGGCTGCCTTGCGGGGGACGCAGGTGCAAGCGCTGACGCAGGAGTTATCCACCGTTCGCGCGTTAATGGCGGACCGCGATGCGCGCGTGGGAGAGTTGACGCGAGAGTTGGAGGACGCACGGGCGAAAGCGTCCGCACAACAGACGGAAATCGACGCATTGATCGCCGATCGCGATGCGCGTGTGGAAGGGTTGACGCGAGAGCTGGAGGACGCGCGGGCGAAAGCATCCGCGCAGCAGTCGGAGATCAACGCCTTGGTCGCCGATCGGGATGCGCGTGTGGAAGGGTTGACGCGAGAGCTGGAGGACGCGCGGGCGAAAGCATCCGCGCAGCAGTCGGAGATCAACGCATTGATCGCCGATCAGGATGCACGCGTGGAAGGGTTGACGCGAGAGCTGGAGCAAGCGCGGGCGAAAGCTTCTGCGCAACAGTCGCAGATCGAAAAGATGGCGCTGGATGCAGCAGCTGCGGCAGCCAGGGCGACCGAGCACGAGACGCGGATCGGCGAACTGAAGACAGAAGTGGAGTCTCAGCAGAAGCGGCTGGAGACTGTGATGGGAGAGCATGGCGCCCGGGCCAGGCGAATCGAGGAGTTGGGTGATCTTCTCTATCGCGCACGACGCGACCAGGGAACTCTTCGCGCGGTGGCACGACGGGTCCGGCCGGTTACGAAGTTCATGCACTATGTTGATTCCCCGGTCGGACAACGAGTGGCCAATTCGGAATTTTCCCTGGTGGGTTGGTGTTTCGAGATCGGGTCTGCCCAGAGAGTGCAATCCATTCGGGCGCGGGTCGGAAAGAAATCTTTCCGCGGGGTTTGCGGGCTCTCACGGCCGGATGTCGCCGAGGTTCATGCCGGCCAGGCTTCGCCGGACGCAATGAAGTTGTCTGGATTTCAGGTTGAGGTTGCTCTCAGGCCTGGTCAGCACGAAATCCTGCTGGAAGCATTGGATGCGCGCGCCCGATGGCGAGTGTTTGGAAAACGTCAGATAACCGTGTTGCCGGGAGGAATTTCCCGGGCGGTGCTGACAGGGACCGAGCCGAGCGCGGCGGAATTGGAGGAACAGCGGCGGCAAGCCCGGGAGCTTTCCTATCGGCCGCTGATCAGCGTTGTCACGGCAGTCTATAACACTCCGCCGCAGGTGCTGCGCGAGACGATCCAGTCTGTGCTGGCTCAAACCTACGACAAATGGGAGTTGTGTCTGGCGGATGGCAACTCGGACAAGCCCGGGGTCAGAGAGATATTGAAGGAATTCGGAAAAGACCATCGCCATGTTCGCGTGGTGTTTTTGGATCGCAATCAGGGCATTGCCAACAACACGAACGCGGCCTTGCGCCTGGCCAGGGGCGAGTTTGTTGCGCTCCTGGATCACGACGATACGCTGGCGCCGTTCGCGCTGTTCGAGGTCGTCAAGGCACTCAATGCCAATCCCCTTCTGGACATGATTTACAGCGACGAGGACAAAGTGGACGGGGAGGGGAATCGCTACGAGCCATTCTTCAAGCCGGACTGGAGTCCCGACTTGCTGTTTTCCTTCATGTACACCGGCCATCTGACAGTGTACCGCAAGAAGTTGGTGGACGAGCTGGGAGGTTTTCGCTCGGAATACGATTTTTCTCAGGATTATGACCTGGCCCTGCGCGTGGTCGAACGGACAAGCGCCATCGCTCACATCCAAAAGATTCTTTATCACTGGCGGTCGATTCCCGGGTCAGCGGCGGCGGGCGACAAACCCTACGCGCGTGTGAGCAACCTCGCGGCCCTGGCGCATTCGGTGCAACGGCGCGGTTACGGCGCCGAGGTGCTAGAATATCCGTTTGCCAATCGCGTTAAATACGCGATCCTTGGCCGTCCGCTTGTGTCGATCATCATTCCGACCGACCGGGAGGCCAACATCAGCGTGTGCCTTGATCGCTTGCTCCGACAGACGGGCTACGCGCACTTTGAAGTTTTGGTCGTGACAAATTCTCCGCTGATCCGGCAATTGCAGCCCCGCTATGCCGACCAACCCAAGATTCGGTTCGTTCCGTTTGACCACCCGTTCAATTTCTCTGCCAAGTGCAATCTGGGTGCGTCGGTCGCGGCGGGTCAGTATCTCTTGTTCCTCAACGATGATGTCGAACCCTTGGAAGGTGATTGGCTGGGAAACATGCTGGAAGTGTTTCAGCGGCCAGAAGTGGGGGCCGTCAGTCCCAAACTGCTTTACGCGAATGGGAAAATCCAGCATGCGGGCTTGGTCACGGGCGTACGGGGACTGGCGGGAACAGCCTTTCACCAGGAGGCGGCGGATTTTTCCGGCTACTTCAACATGGCCATTTCCATGCGCAACACATCGGCGCTGACGGCCGCCTGTATGCTCGTCCCCAAGAAAGTGTTCGAGCAGGTCGATGGGTTTGATGCCGAGAACACGCCGATCATGAACTCCGACCTCGATTTTTCATTCAAGCTTCGGGAGGAAGGGTTTCTACTCGTCTACACGCCCTTTGCCACATTGCGCCACATTGGGCACGCCTCGTTGGGGAAGGTTCACCAGAAACCATCTGCGCCGGATAAAGCGGATATTTACCTGCTAAAGCGGTGGGGGGGATACACAAGCACCGACCCCTACTATACCGAGAACATGCGCGACATGCTCTATAAGGACTCGCCGACGAAATATCGAATGACGGCTGTCAACCGCTGTGGCGTGGACAAGACCCGCGGCGATATTCTCCTGGTCACGCATGATCTATCGATGAGCGGCGCTCCCATCGCGTTCTGTCGGCTGGCGGCTCATCTGTGGAATGTGGGGTACTTCGTCACGCTCGTCTCTCCCGAAAGCGGGCCGCGGCTGGAATATTGCGTACAGCGCGGGATTCCGGTGGTGATCGATCCGTTGATTCTTCGCATACCGGCGTCACTCACCTCGCTGTTGAAGAATTTCGATCTTATCCTGCCCAACACCATCCTTGGCGCACAGGTGGTTCAAGCAGCCAAATCGATGCAGAAGCCGTGTCTGTGGCTGGTGCACGAATCCCAGTACGGTTTGCAGAGGGCGAACGAAGATCCTTCCGTTGCCGCCGCGTTCGGATTGGCCGATGCGGTGGGATTCCCATCGGACAAGACCCGGCAATTGTATCAGCGGTTCCGCCGCGACAACGTGCACTTCACGATCTACTGTGGAGGGCCTCCCGAGCCCGAGGCGCATCGTCCCAAGATCGAGAGAGACAGAAGCAAGCTGATGGTGGTCCATCTCGGCAGTATCGAACCACGAAAAGGACAGGATTTGCTGCTCAAATCCATCGCGGCCCTGCCGTCGGAGATTGCCGAAGGTTGCGAGTTTTACCTTTTGGGGCGGGTATTGGACCATAAGTTCTTTGCCGAACTGCAGCGGGCGGCGCAGGGATGGAACCAGGTTCGCTTTCTGGGCGTCAAGTCTCATGAGGAGTCGCTTGCCTACATCGAGGCAGCCGACATTGTCGTCTGCCCATCGCGTGATGAAACCGGGCCGACGTTCGTGGTAGAGGGCATGGCCTACGGCAAGGCGATTATTTCCGCCGCCGTCGGGCACGTTCCGGAGATCATGGAGCACGAAGTCAGCGGGCTGATCGTGCCTGTGGAGGACCCCGACGCGATGGCCCGGGAGTTGGCGCGGCTCTGGAAAGACCGCGCCCTCGTCGAGAAGCTGGGGCGAAATGCCCGAGTGAGGTACCAGCGGGACCTGAGCTTTGAACGGTTTGGACGCGCCGTCGAGAAACGAATCGCCGAACTGACGCAGCCGGTTAACTGCGCACATGCAAGTCTCTAATGGGACGGTTGTGGACTTGATAAGCCTGCGGTTGGGGGATGTGATCTGCTGGCGTTCGTCGGAGGTTAGCAGAAACATGGGAGACAATTACAAATTATGCCAGTCAAGGTAGATAAGACACCAATCCGCGATGCCGTGGTTCTCACCCCGGCGGTATTTGAGGACGCCCGGGGATTCTTTACCGAGGTGTACCGTGCCGACCAGTTCAAAGAACTCGGGTTGCCCGAAACCTTCCGTCAATGGAATCACTCCCGGTCCGTCAGGAATGTGCTCCGCGGGCTGCACTTCCAGTGGGATCAGCCCATGGCCAAACTGATGCGCGTGACTCTCGGGGAAGCTTTTCTGGTGGCTGTGGATATCCGCAAGGGTTCGCCCACGTTGGGCAAGCATTTCAGCATCATCGCTTCCGCCGAGAACAAGAAGATGGTGTTTGCGCCGGCCGGATTCGCGCGCGGATTCTGTGTCTTGTCCGACTACGCGGAAATCCAGTACCTGTGCACGGGCGTTTACAACAGCAAGACGGAGTCCGGGATCCGGTGGAATGATCCAGCATTGGCCATCCCCTGGCCGGTGACAAAACCGATCCTGTCGGCGAAGGACGAAAAGGCGCAGACGCTGGCGGAATGGCTGGCCCGACCCGAGTCGAGTTCGTTCAAGTATTAGTGGCAATCCACCAAGTGTCGAGCAACGATGTACAGCCATTTGAGATAGGCGTCGGCTGCCTCGCTGTCTCCGTGAAAACTGAAAACAGCTAGCCTCGTCGACCGTCAGCGGAGCGCATCCAGAACAGCGTTACGAGCGCGCGTCATCGTTGGATTAGTCGAAGTGCCCCAGGTCAGGTCTACGCTCGGAGCCAGCCCAATCTGCTTTCGGATAATCGGCGCGTACCACTTGAGGTCGAACGGGAATCCGTCGCCGACCGGACTCATGTCGACGTCCTCAACTGGGGAGTGCGTGGCGACCGCGGTCTCGATGTACGCAGTAGAGGCGGCGATTACGCGATCGTCGGAAATGCTCTGCCTCGGCCACACCTTTGGCTTCACGGAGTAGGCGAAGACAAAGGTCGCCGAGAGGGAAGTCACGATGACCGCTGCAGAGATGGCGCGCGCCAGCCCCGCTGGCCACTTCACCACCATGACAAGGCTCGCGAATACGACAAGTGTCGGCGCCGAGATGAGAATAAGATAGCGCGACCCGATGAGGAACCCCAGCAGTTCGTCATCGGACCCGCCTCTCATGACCATGAGGGCAACGACGAACAGCAGCGTCCCGGCGGAAAAGCTGTAGACGAGGATCTGGGCCAGCCGATCCGGTGTCCCATCGTGTCGATATCGATTCGCCAAGTGAAAGCCGACCGCGACGAGGATCGCGACGACGCCGAAACCATAGGCCGCGTCGGCGGTAACCGCTTCAACACGGGGCCAGGGAAAGGCATCCGCTCCCCACATCGCCCGAAGCGCTGCCCATAATGTGTCGACCAGTAGTCCCCCGAATCGCTCAAAGTCCACGAGGGGAGCGACCCTGACCGTTGCGGGGGTGTTGGGTGGAAGATGGGCCATGAGTGCACCGTGAATCAGCGTGAGCACGGCGAGAACCCCGATCGCCCATACAAGATGCCGTCTGAGTATCGTGAGCGCACCCCTTGAGCGAGCTGCCAGATACAGACCGATAAGGCAACCCTCGAGACTGAACGCGGTGGCGAGCCCGGTTCCGCACACCTGCATCGTTGCGTATCCGCAGCTGACGGTCCACCACAATGTCGTCGCCTTCGGCTGGCGCGCGAACTCGATCAAGAGGGATGCCGTCACCGCGAAAAAGATCAGATAGCCGAGCTGCATGACCATGAACGGCCAACTGGCGATTTCGAGCATCAACGGCTGCGCCATGAAGACGACGGTCGCTGCAAAGGCGATCGGGACGGGCAGCGTGGCGCGCATCAGTCGGAAAAGCGCAACCCCAAGCACCGCGAACACCAAGGCCTGCCGGGTGAGCCAGATCCATTCATGTGGACCGAAGATCGCTGACTGGAGAAGTTCGAGCCCAAAGGCGATAGGCGTGTAGTGTCCGTTGTAGGAGTGGGTAAAGAAGCCGGCGAGCAGGCCGCCCATGGCGCCCGCTCCCCTTGCCGCCGTCGCGAGAAACCGCCCCGACTCGGCTCTCATGTACTGCGGATGGAGTCCAACCGCGTGGAAGTACGCCAGCGTGGCAAGAAACGCCGCACTGATAGGTAATTGCCTTTGGAGGACGCGCCTCACTGGTATGCTATCTGAGAGTTTTGGGTTTCCAACAGGCTCGGGCCCTGCCTCCGAAACGAGATGCGCGGGTCGATTCCAAAATCAACGACGGCGGTGGCGAGCAATCCGTCTTCGGGTTGCACGCGAAACATGGCCACGTCGATCAGTCGATGCAGAAAGACTTCCTCCGATTCGATCGATCCCAAAACGCCCGCATTTAAAAAGTATACACCCGGGGCCAGCGAACAGCGGAAAGGAAACTCGACTGTGACCGTGCTGCCAGCCGCGACGGATTCCAAGCTGCTGGCGCGCGTGTGAGAAGTGGCCCCGCCGAGTTCGTAGCCGCTGACGGTTTTGATGAGCATGCCAAAGCGCACGGCACGCTGGGGTTCGGTGAACTTCACAACATACCGATAGATGTATTCCTCGCCCCGGGTGAGCACGTTCACGACACGACCGTCGGACCTGCAAATCTGCGGGTTCTCAATGAGTGCCCCGCGGCTCGGGTAGGCCACGGTGCTCTTGGGGACCAGGCCGGGGTCATGGAAATCTTCCTCGACGGCTTTGGATTTGGCCGGTGCGGCGGCGGCGGGAGCAACGGACAGCAGGTCCTGCATGTGGGTTGCGCCCTTGTGATTGAGATCGCGGATCTCCTGGCAAATGGCAGCTCGGGATTCCGCCGGCGCAAACAACAGCTTATGGTACTTGGCCACCACCAGCTTCGGTGGCCCGTCGATGAGCAGTTCACCGGCTTCCAGCAAGATGGCCCGCTGACAAAGTTCAATCACGGCGCCGGCACTGTGAGAGACAAACAGGAACGTGCCCCCACGCTCTTGCAGGGCGTGGATACGCGCGTAGCATTTTCGTTGAAAGGCTTCATCGCCGACCGAGAATGCCTCGTCCACGATCAAGATGTCCGGATTGACAACCGCCTGGACGGCGAACGCCAGCCGCAATACCATGCCGCTGGAGTATGTCTTGAGGGGCTGCTCGATGAAGTCGCCAATGTCAGCGAACGCCTCGATCTCGGCAAACTTGTCCCGAATCTCCTCGCGCGAGAGCCCGAGCACGGTGCTGTACATTTCCACGTTCTCGCGCCCGGTAAATTCCATGTTGAACCCCGAGCCGAGTTCCAGCAGGGCCGCGACCTTGCCGTTGACCGACACCAAGCCTCCGGTCGGCGCCAGCGTGCCTGCCAGGATTTGCAGCAAGGTGCTCTTGCCGGAACCGTTGCGGCCGATGATGCCGACGCTCTCTCCCTGGCGCACCGAAAAGGAGATGTTGCGCAGTGCGTGAAAACTTCGGAATGACTCGTGGGAGAGCCGGTTGCAAAGATTTCGCGCCGACGGCGGCAGGAACGGCATTTGCCCCACTTGTCCCAGCAGCGGGCCGTGGAGGCGAGCCGCCGGTGACGACCAGATGGTATAAGCCTTGGTGGCGTTCTGCACCTGGATGACAACGTTATCGTTCGTATTCACAGCTTGTTTTGTCATGGCCCCACGTGTAACACTCGTCATTAGTAATTGGTCGCGGAGCCTCTGGCAAACGGAACGATTATGCTATTTGCGGAACAATCATCGAGCAAAAAATTGCCCCTGATTCGACTCCTGCTTCCGTGGGAGTTGGTGCTGCATCTGCGGCGGCATGCGGAATTGATTCGGCAATTTACCTTGCGAGATGTGTTGCAGCGGTATCGCGGTTCATACTTGGGGGTATTCTGGTCGCTGCTGCGGCCGCTTTGCTCGTTGGCGGTGTTTTTCGTGGTATTTGGGTACATCTTCCAGTCACGTTTTGGGCATGATGCCAACGAGAGCCGGGTCGATTATGCGCTGGCGTTGTTTTGCGGGCTTATCGTGCTCGATTTCATTGCTGAATGCATCTCCCGCGGGCCAACGCTGATCCTGTCGAATCCCAACTACGTGACCAAGGTGGTGTTTCCGCTGGAGATTCTGCCTGTGTCGGCAGTGGGGGCGGCACTGGTGCATATGGTCATCAGTTCCATTCCTTTGTGTCTGGCGTATTTCTTCGTGCACGGCTCGTTACACCTAACGGCTCTGTTCCTGCCGGTCATATTTATACCGCTAGTGTTTTTGGGACTGGGGGTGATGTGGTTCTTTGCCAGCCTCGGTGTGTTTATTCGCGACATCAATTCGTTTGTTCCCGTTTTGATTACGATTTTGATGTATGTGAGCGCGATCTTTTATCCGATCAGCAAAGTGCCTCCAGCCATGCTGCCGGCAGTGATCTACAACCCGCTGGCCGTGATGGTGGATAACATGCGCAACGCGTTCATGTGGGGAATGCCGCTGAACTGGAGCCAGTACCTCTGCATGTCCGCCGTTTGCATCATCATCATGGTGGTCGGCTACGCGTTTTTCATGCGGACCAAGAGTGCGTTTGCGGATGTGATCTAAGCCGGCGGGCCGCTGCGCACGATCACGCCGTCCTTCATCTCGTGAATGAAGTCGCTGGCGCGCGCGATCAGCGGGTTGTGTGTCGCCAGCAAGAGCGCCTTCTGCTCGCGCTTCACCAGTTCGGTGATCAACCGGAACACGCGCTCGGAGTTTTCCGTGTCGAGATTACCCGTCGGCTCGTCCGCGAGCAGGATTTTCGGGTCGTTCGCCAGCGAACGGGCAATGGCCACGCGCTGCTGCTCCCCGCCGGAAAGGTGGTCGGCCAAGCGCTCCAGTTTGTCCCCCAGTCCCACGGCGTCGAGCAGCGACGCCGCCCGCTCCCGCATGTCCCGCGGGGTGAGCCGCCCCAGCCGCCGCATCGGGATCATCACGTTCTCCAGCACCGTGAACTCGTGCATCAGGAAGTGAAATTGGAAGACGAACCCGATCAACTCGTTGCGCTTCTGCGACAGCTCGTTGTCCGTCAAACCGGATACGTCCTCACCACCGATGGTAATCTGGCCATCGTCCGGCGCGTCCAGCAGCCCCAGCACGTAGAGCAACGTGCTCTTGCCGCAGCCGGACGGTCCAACAATGGAATGAACCGACCCGACGGCGACATCGAGCGAGATGCCGCGCAGCACGTGGACGCGCGATTCGAACTCGCCGAGGTAGCGATGCAATCCGCGACAGGACAACGGCGCGGCCTGCGCCGTGTGCGCGCGCGTGTCGGCCACGGTCGTGCCGCTGTTGGTCATATCATTCCTCTCATTGGCCGGAGCCGCGCAGGATTGTGACGGGCGCCAGCTTCGCGGCACGACGCGCCGGAAAGTAGCTCGCCACGAAAACGCCGACAAACGCGATGCCGATGGCGGCCAGATAATGGTGCCAACTCCAGTACACGAGGAAATGATCGGTCGCGAAGAAGCCGCGCACCCGAACGGGGATGCGTGACACGCCCCACGTCATCAGGGCCCCCAGGGCGCAGCCGACGGTCGAGCCGATGACCGCAACCAGCAACCCTTGCCACAGGAAGATCGCGCTGATGTCGCCCCGCCGGTAGCCCATCGAGCGCAGGATGGCGATTTCGCGCACTTTCTCCAGCACCATCAGCGTGAGGATGTTGAAAATGCCGAATCCGGCCAGCACGATAATCGTCGAGACCGTAATCGCGGCCGAATAACGGATCGCCTTGAAGATCTGCAGGTTGCCGCGTTCCCGCTCCTGCCAACTGCGGGAACGGTGCTCCAACAAGTTCTCGAGACGATCGGCCAGTTGCGGCGCCCGATCGGGGTCGCGGAGTTTGACGATGATGAACGATACTTCCGACGGTTTGTTGAACAGGCTTTGGGCAACGCGCAGATGGACATAGGCGCGCTTCTCGTCGATCATGTTGTCTCCGGTGCGGAAGATGCCGCTGACCTCGAAGCTGCGCGGATCGCCGCCCGGCCCCATGATCGAAACGGTGTTGCCCACTTCCAGGTTGAGCTTCTGCGCCAGCAGCGCTCCGACCAACAGTCCTGAGGATTTCTGGCGGAAGTCCGCCAGGTCGCCCGACACCATGTAACCACGCAGGTCGGTCGCCTGAAGTTGGGCATCCAGGTCAATGCCCTGCAGGCGAAACACCTCGCGGCGGAAATCCGTCTGCATCGTGGCGCTGTCATCCAACACGGGCGCACAGGCGATGACGTTGGAGAACTCATGAATCACCCGCATGACCAGCCCCGCGTCCGTGATGCCTTCGTAGTATTTGCGGGGCCGCTCGTTCTTGACGCTCACGAGCGCGTTGCCCTGTTCCTGCATGACCCCCGAATAGCGGTTCTGAAACCGGTCCTGCACCACAATGGCGCCCGACGTGCCCAGCACGGTTTGGATGTAGAACCGCTCGAAACCCTGGGTTTGTGCCTGGGTGCAAATGAAGAACGCCACCCCGAGGATAATACCGCCCAAACTCAGGATGATCGCTTTCTTGCGATGTCCAATGAACCGGAGGGCGATGTACAGCGGCGAAGGCATGGCGAAACGTTCCCTCACATATTGACGGTGACCGCGCGGACGCGTTGGCCCGGCTTGAACAAATCCTGATCGGCGACGACGACCTGTTCGCCCTCCTTCAGGCCGTCGATGATTTCCGTGTGCTCCAGATTGTGGAATCCGACCTTCACAGCGCGGGGCTTGACCACGTCGTCCTTGACAACGAAGACCCGGTCGCCCAGCACCGCGCGCGACGGGATGACGAGCGCGTTCTCGCGTTGGCCGGCGATGACGTTCATTTCACCCGTCATTCCCGACATCAGGTTGGGTGGCGCCTTGTCCAGGGTGAGCGTGATGGTGTAACGCTGATTGTTTGCCGTCGGCAGAATCTGGGAGACGGTGGCGGTGAAATTCGAATTGGCATAGGAATACAGCCGCACCACCGCCTTCATCTTCGGCGTAATCTGGCCCACGTCCTCTTCGTTGATTTCGCCGCTGAGGTACATCGACTTGGCGGCGACGGTGAACGGCGTGCTGCCTTCATTGATGAACTCACCGTTGCCGTAGGTGATCGTGTCGAGATACCCGGTCAGCGGCGATGTAAGGAAGCACCGCGACTTGCGGTCCTCCAGCACGCCGGCTTGTTCGCGGTTGATCGTTACCACCCGGTCCACTTCCACGTGCTCGTTGCGCACGCGCTCGCTCAGCGTCTGAACGGTGCTGCGGGCCCGGTCCAGATCGCTGGCAGGGACGCTTTGCATTTCGGCCAGTTTCTCCAGCCGCAAGAGTTGCGCTTGCTGGGTGTTCAAATCCGGCAGGCTCGGCGGGCCAAGCCGTTGACGTTCCTCGGCGGCCGTCAACTCCGCCTCGGCCTTGGCGATCTCACGGTCGAGGTCTTCGTTGACGATCGTGGCCAGCAACTCCCCCTGGGTCACCACCAGGCCGACCATGGCGTTCGAGGCGACCCGATCGGAAAAATGGATCGTGCCGCTGCTGCGCGCGTGGAGATTGATGGTCATCGCCGCCAGGACCTTCACGGTTCCGTACACCGCTGAGACCGCCGTGCCTCGTTGTGCGACGTACACCTCCGCCACGGGCCGTGACGCCCACATGCTGTACAAGATCGCCGCGGTCCCCGAAACAATCAGCGCGGCCAGGATTACTATTCGTTTCATTTTTGGGAACAACGCGGGAGATACTAATCGCGGCCGGCACCCATGACAAGCGCCGTCATCGGACGATTTCGTAGTGGTATTGCAAATACCGACCCGTGGCACGGTCCAACTCCGCCCTCGCGACTTCGTGGGAGTACGTCGCGTCCGCGATGCCGACGCGCACCGAGAGCCAGTCGGTCTGGGCCTTCAGAAAATCCAGTTGTGTGGCCTGGCCGAGCGCGATCTGCGCCTCGATCAGCTTCACGTTCTCCTCGGCCCCGGTTGCCGATTTGACAAGCGCCTCGCGGCGCGCATCGGCATTCTGCAGCAAGCCTTCGACGGCAGCCAACTCGCGGGGGATGCTTTGCTCCAGCTTGTGCAGATCGATCTCGTAGGCCTGCCGCGTAGCTTCGAGCCGGTGGCTCGCGCCGGTCACCTGGCCGTTGTCAACCACCTGCCAGCTCATCGCCACACCGACGCGCCCTTCGGTCGACTGAGTTTGCTGCCCGGGGACGATCTGGGTTTGTTTGGTGAGGAGATAATTCTCCGGGATGAATAGCCCCGAACCCGTGAGAGCCACCACTGGAAAGTAGCCCGCTTGCGCCGTCTGCCGGTCCGCCGCCATCGCGTCCACCAGCGTCCGCAGTAACTTCAGGTCGGCGCGGTGCTCCAGCGCGTAGACCGATTCCTGCGGCAAGTCCACCGTCACGGGCACGTACTGCAGCTCGCCGACCGGTTTCGGCAGCCACAACTGCCTCGAGCCCTTCGTGTCCTCGCTCAGGTTGAGTCCGCACAGCTCGGTGATCCTGGTCACCACCGTGAAATAGTCGCCGCGCAAGTTCGAGAGTTCGAGTTGGAGGTTCAATTCCTGGATCCTGGCCGATTTCAACGCGGCCTCGCTACCTGTGCCGATACTGAGTCGCTGATGTTCGCTTTCCACGTTCGCCTGGAGCCGCTGGTGAATGTCTTCGTGCAGCGCGATGAGGTCGCGGAGGTACAAGGCCCGCAGAAACGTGGTGCGGGCTTCGTGCAAACGATCCGTCACTTCGCGGTTGAGGGCTTGCTGTTCGACGACAATTTCCAACCGGCCGCGTCGCAGGGCGGGGGGGATACCCACGTCGATGAGGGGTTGCGAGAGTTTCGCGGTGATTATGCTGTACGGGCCTTGTGGAGAGTAGAGCGAGCCTCCTCGCAGGCCGGCGTCCAGTTGAGCTGATAGTTGCGGCAGCGCCCGCGAACGGTAGATGATCTTCGTGCCCGCGGCGCGTTCGATTTCCATCCTCAGCCTTTGGATCTCGGGGTAGCGTCGGAATGTCCACGCGAGGCAATCATCCAAGGCCAGGTCATACGTTTGCGCATGTTGGTCGAGTTGGGCGACGACCGGCGGCGCCACGCCCAGCGCCAGCAGCCAACCGCCGATGATGTAGCGCCACAATCTCATTTGACACCCGTTGGTGATGACCGGGTTTCGGTGATTTGGAACGGGCTGCCCATCGCGCGTTGCAATCGGGCCAGCGCGGCGTTGTAGTCGAACCGCGCCGACAATTCCGCCGTCTGCGCGCGCGTCAGGTCGAGACGCGCCTGTAACAACTCCAACTGGCTCGTCAATCCAAGTCCAAAGTTGGCGGTGGCCAGGCTCAGCGACTCGGTGGCGAGTTGGACGTTGGCGGTTTGGGTCTCGATGTTCTCCTCAGCCCGTTGCAGGTCCCGGTACGCGCGGAGCACCTCGGTTTGGATGTTCCGTTGGGCAGCGTCAAATGAGATCTCTGCGGCCTCAATGTGCGCGCGTGTTTCGCGCATGCGGCCTTTAGTCGCCAAGCCATCGAAAATATGCCAGTTCGCCTCGACCCCCGCCACGTAGCCCTCGTAGTGGTCCTGAGGCTTTGTGAGGTCCGTTTGGCTGTCGACGTCGTAGCCCGTGTACAGGTTGACGTGCGGCAGCACTTCACTGCGATCGACGATGAGCTGTTTCTTTTGGACCTTGATCTCGTTCTCGTGAGCGGTTAATTCCGGACGCTGGATGAGGGCCCGCGAAAGGCAGCTGTTGAGGTCCAGCTTCATCTTCTCGTACGCCAACGAGCCGTCGACATCGAAAGGGACCTGATCCTGGTCGGTGGAGTAGGGGATCGACAATAATTCACTGAGACGGAGGTGGGAATTGCGCAGGCCGTTGCGCGAATCCACAAGGCCGGATTGTTCCAAGGCGAGGTTGACCTCGGCACGGAGGACGTTGAGCTTCTGACCCGTGCCCACATCGAGCTTGGCCTGCTCGTTCTTGACCTGTTCGGCAAGAAAGTTCACCGCCTGTTCGTGGACGGTGACGTCGGCTTTGTTACGCAGGATGTCGTAAAAGGCGACGCGCACGTCCATAATTACCTGGTCGACCTGGGCTTCGAAATCCTGGGTGCGTGATTGTCTCTGGAGCCGCGCGATATCCATGCGCGCGCGGACCGCGCCGCCCGCGTAGACGGTTTCGGTCAAACGGATGTTGACGCTCCAGACGTACGTTCGATTGCTGGCCGAACCTCCCAGCGTGGCGTAGTCCGTCTCCAGTTTCTCGTAACCGGCAGAACTGGTGAGGCTGGGGAGGAATCCGGCGCGGGCCTCGATGATGGAGCCGGCGGCTTCTTCGAGGTGTTTCTTCGACACCAAGATATCGGGGTTCTGCTCCAATGCGCGATTGATGCAGTCCTGCAGAGTGTAATGCGGCAATTGCGGCGGCGTGTTGGAGGCGACGGCGCTATCCGCCCGCACCCATCGCGCGCACCCCAGCGCCATCAACCCATAGAGGATTATTTTTCGCAGCAACAAGGCGGCTGAAGTTTTAATGACAAACCGCCGCTTTGCCAACGACTTTCGTGACGCCCCGCCTCAATGGTCCCGGGCATGTCGATTGGATGAATGGTCACGCACGAAATACGAAATAAACCGCGCCGACCATGCACAGCCCCGCCCAAACAAAATCGAGCTTGATGGGCTGACGCATGTAGAAGACGGCAAACGGCGCAAATACCGCCAGCGTGATGACCTCCTGTATGATTTTTAGCTGTGGCAGGCTCAGCGCCGTGTAGCCGATGCGATTCGCCGGCACCTGGAACATGTACTCAAAGAAAGCGATTCCCCAACTTAACAGCGCGGCGATATACCATTTCTTGTCATGCCAGTTCCGCAGGTGGGCGTACCAGGCAAACGTCATGAATGTATTCGAGCAAATCAAGAGCAAGACGGTCTTGAGTGCGATGGAAGTTTTCATTCGGAGAGCATAGCAGACCACCGGATGGCCGCAAGATGGCGCGTGGCCTGGAAAAGCAACGGCGGGAACGGCGGGATACCCTTGTCGGACGGGGGATGCCGCAAAAACAGCAGTCGCGGCGTCTCGCAGACTCGGCTCCCCGCCCAACGACCCCGGACGGCTTGACTGAGGGGCGGCGACCTCACTACCACCAATTATCTCGATACCAACGGCGCCACAAACTCTCTCCCGGGCCGCATCCGCCTCCTACCTTAGCCCGCTGCAAATGCATCGCTGTGCAAGCTGATTCCAACCAGAGCAGCATTATATCGTATCAGAGGTGCGGGACGACTCCGCCGACCGACGGCGCTGACGCTCCGAGTCGAATCCGGAAGCGCCACGTCACCGGGGTGTGGCGACGCCCGCGGTATTGGAGTACCTGGAGTTGCCGATGCCGTTGACGGCCCGCACCCTATAAGAGTACTTCGTCTTCGCGAGGACGGTGTTGTCCACGTACGTCGTCTCGTTTACTCCGACCGTGTAAGTCTGCAGCCCCTTCGTGAAGGCGGCATTCGTCGCCCGCTGGATGCTGAAGCTCGTCTCGCCGCCAGAGTTGTCCGTCCACGTCAAGCTCACCGAGGTCGAGCTAAGCGCCGTGGCCACCAGCCGCAAGGGCGTGGCCGGTGCAGCCGTTGTGGCCGTTGCGGTTTCGGACGGAAGCGAATCGTCTGACCCGTTATAGGCGAACACCCGGTAGTCATACGTGACCCCAGGCGCAACCGTGGTGTCACTGTACGTGGTCACATTTGATCCCACAGTTCCGACCGTGGTAAATGTGCCGATTCCCGTGAGCCGCTCGATTCGAAATCCAGTCTCGTTGTCCGAAGCATCTGTCCAGGCAAGGTTGACACGATTGGTTGCGGCGGCGGTGGCGCTCAGGTCATAGGGTGCGGCCACCAGGGCAACGTAGTTGGTGGCGCCGGTCATGATGACCGGGCGCATCATGTCGTTCTCTTCATGGCCCAGCAGGTGACAGTGCCAGACGTATTCCCAGCCATAGTTGATCGTCTCGTTGGCAACCGTAACGGGATTTCCATTGGTGTCGATGTCCGTAAATCCGGCAGTGGAACCGAGCGGCGCAGTCACGTCCAGAGGCCGGATGCTGTCGGGAATTGAGAACGGCAGTTTGGGAGCCGCCGGCTGCAGTGCGACAATAACATCTTCCAGCGGGTTCATCCGGACGGTTTCCTTCCAGCCCAATTCGTTCGGCTCGGGCGGTTTCACCATGCCATCCCAGCCGACGCGGTTGATCAACTGCACGTTGACCAGGTGAAAATGGATGGCGTGGGTATCAACGCCATTATGAGTGATCTTCCAGAGCTGGGTCTGACCGGCCGAGATCATCTCGCTGGGCGGATCGATATAACCATACGGAATTGTCGTCTGTGTCGAGAGCGTGGTGTGCGGGATCTCAACCCCCAGCGTGGCGTTCATCCGTCCGTAGGGATCAAACAACTCCTGAATCGTTTTCGGCTGATACGCGATCGTTACCGAGTTGCTGGAGCCGATCGGCGTAAACGTCAGCGAGTTGTCGTAGATCGTCGAGTAGGTGTTGCTGGCAGCCCCATAGGCCACTTCCGGTACGTACGGCGCTGGCTGTGAGGCGGCAAAAGCCGCCGGCAACGCATCCGCCAATGCCGCCGAATTGAAGCGGGCGGCGCTGGTCTTGGTCTTGGTCTTGACCACCCGAAATTGCAGGATCGTTCGGGTATTGGGACCGTGGCCGACCTGTGTCGTTGGCGCTCCCCCGTAACTGGTTTGGTCCGGATCGCCCGTGTAATAATCGTTGCGCGTGTCGAACCCCGGCACAGGCGCAGGCGCGTCGTTGTAGAGAATCAGTTTCGAACCCGGCTTCACTCGGGAGAAGTCGATGATAATGTCCGCCCGTTCCGCCGGCCCTAAAAAGAGACCGTGTGTCGACACGTTCAAGACGACGACGTCGCGACGATTGTAGTTGTAACCGATCGGTGTATTGGAGATCACCACCGGCGACGGCAGTAACCCTCCCTCGGTGCCGATTTGGATGAACACCGGGCCCGCCGTAGTTGGGTCAGGCACCCCGCCGTCTCTTCCGTCGGTCGGCCATGTGTCGGGCCATTTCGGATCGTTCGCTGGATGCGGGACTGCGGGAACCATTTTGACTTCCGTACCGGAGCGGTCGGCATAATACAACTGCAGATTGACCATGCGGTCATTGCAGATATTCAGGATCCGGAACCGGTAGGCTTTCGGTTCCACGGTCAGGTACGGGTAAGCGGTGCCGTTGACCACCGGCGTGTCCATGTACGCTTCCGGCACGATGGATAGGGTTGGCGGCATTGAGTGGAGCAAGTCTCCTGGCGTTGTGCCCGGTAGTTGTGGAGGCCAGAACCAGGGACCGTAATCCCAGCGGCCAAAGGGATTCGCCCCATCTGGGGCATTCGGATCCTGGTTCGGCACGTACACGTGCGGGAACCATAGGTTGCCAATCCCGCCCCACTTGGTGAAATCCCAAAGTGGATCATTCGTCGCCGTGGTGCTGGACACGAACGTCTTGTCCTGGATGATCAACGGCATTCCGTAGCGGTACACTCCTCCCTGATTGGGGAGAATCCCACCATCGATCAACGCATCCTCCACAGGGTCGGTCAACAAATAAGGTCCCGCTTCGCCGGCGTAGATGTTGAGCCGGGTGATTCCATACGAATGATCGTGGTAGAACATCAGCCGGCCGCTCTGTTGGTTGGGATAATAGTACGTCGCCGACCCCGGCCCGGGATCCGGCATGTCGGGAACGTTTTGCTGGCTCACACCTCTGGGATAGGAGGTGGTTTCTCCTGCAGGGGTGATCCATTGGTGTGGTGTTCCATCGCTGATCCACGGAGTGAATCCCCCATGGAGATGGAGATTGGCACGGTTCTGCGTATAGTTCTCCATCGGACTGCTGTCGCTGGGGCTCTGAACCATCCCGGCTCCCATCACCGTCGTGTCTACCGGCAGAAACAGATCGCCATTGGTGCCTGTGGGAAGCTGGTTGGTAAACTTGATGCGCACCGGCCGGTCGCGCTCGGCCACGAACAGTGGTCCTAGGTATTGCGGGACACCCACGGTCGGGTCCGTCGTGTTCAGTTGCACGTACCCCCGCAGCTTAATTCCGTTCGTAGGCAAATCGGAATGCATCTGCTCGGTGTACTGTTGCAGGCCGATCTCGTAATAGTCCGAACCCGGGTAGTTCGTCGTGTCTGGAACAGCGACGGGAATGTACTGTCCCAAATTGTTGCGGTTCGCATATCCCAGGCCCGGGAGGGAATCCACAAACTTCCTGAGGATCGGACTGTTGGCGTAATTCGGCTTCGTATAATCAACGTCCGGATTCGGTCCTGTTTGGGCTCGCCCCTCATAAACCCCCAGGGATAGCGCCACTGCTCCAACCATCAATCGGATAGATAGGGAAAACCCGTAGGTATTCATACTTACTCCTTTCCCATTACGGTGATTCCTGCGGTCTTGGCATTTGTGTGCGCGAAAACGCATGCCGGAGGATTGGAGCACTAACCACGCCACACGCAGGCGCCGCCAACATTTATCCTCACAATGTTATGCCAGTATGTATCGAGCGGTTGTTCGACGATCATCCGCCTGCGCGATTGCGCGCTTCGCTCCGTTGACGCGGGAAGGGCGAATGATCGGCCAATTGTTCGGTCTGGCCCGGCACCGTATCTCCAGTGGTTATCAGAGCAGCGCGAGGCTTGCTTTCCGGCGATGTGGTTCCGAGCGTTTCGCGGATGGCCGACAGAGCAAGTTAATTTCAGCCAGAGTGGGACTATATTTGGTCAGAGGTGCGGGATGAATACGCCGAACATCCACCACTCGCTTCTGACGCATAATCGCTCACTGACACGATTCCTGTGGTTGTTGTTCTGGGTTTCTGTCTGGGTATTGGGACTTGCCCTCTGTGACCTGATCATCGACAAGCTGTACTTTCACTGATCGTTCACTGCGGCTTCTGCGGACACGGCTTCTGCGGACGGCTTGACTGAGGGGCGGCGTTCCTCTAGCCTTGCGCGAAATTATAGGAGTTCATCCGGCGTGTTTTCTCGGAAATCCAAACCCATTGTCGAACGGTGCGAGTCCGATGTGAATACGCGGTTGCGGCTGAAGTATGCGCCGTACTACCGCGTTGTCGATCTGGCTGATGGCGTCAACATCGTGGTCGAGGGCCGTCCGATGGTGATGATGTCGACGAATGAGTACCTCGGGCTGAGTCGTCATCCGAAGGTCGTAGCGGCAGCCAAACGGGCTCTGGATCAATGGGGCGCGAGCGCTTGCGGTTCGCGACTGGCCAACGGCAGCCGCGCCTATCACGTTGAGTTGGAGGAGGCGCTGGCGGCATTTCTCGGCAAGGAAGCGTGCCATGTCACCTCGGCGGGTTATCTGGCGTGCGTGTGCAGCCTGAGTTCGCTGATCCAACGCGGCGATGTGCTGCTCGTGGACCCGAGCATTCATTCGTCGCTTTGGGACGGCGCGCTGTTGAGCGGCGCGAAGATCGAGCGGTTCGCGCATGAAGACATGGACTCGCTGGCGAAAACACTCGAACACCTCGATCCGAAACAGGCGAAAGCGATTGCGGTGGACGGCGTGTACTCGATGGAAGGGCATATTGCGTCGTTGCCGCGGTTGTGCGAGTTGGCGGAACAGCATCGCGCGACGCTGGTGGTGGACGACGCGCACGGGTTTGGGGTTCTCGGCCGCGACGGGCGCGGCGTGTGCGACCAGTTGGGGGTGACGGAGCGCGTGGACCTGATCGCGGGAAGTTTTTCGAAATCGTTGGCGAGCACGGGCGGGTTTGTGGCGGGAAGCAAGGCGCTGATCGAGTACCTGCGGAGCAGTTCGCGTCAAATCATTTTCAGCGCGGCAATCAGCCCGGCGGCGGCGGCCAGCGCGCTGGCCGCGCTACGGGTGATTCAGGAAGAACCGCAGCACCGCGAACGGCTCTGGGCGAACCACCGCCACCTGTGCGGCATCCTGGATAATCTCGGGCTGGACTACTGGCAGAGTCCGACGCCGGCGTTGCCGATTGTCGTGGGCGACAAGGAAAAGTGCTATTGGATGTGGAAGGCGCTGTGGGACGAAGGTTTTTTCACGATCATGTCGATTGCGCCGGGTGTGCCGCCCGGCAAGGATATGATTCGTTCCGCCGTCACCTCGCTGCACACCAAGGAACAGCTCGACCGTTTTGGCGAAGCGCTCAAGATCGCGATGAAGAAAGCCGGCGTGAAACCGCGGGCGTAGTTTCCGTGACCGGCCCGGCTCCAATCCATTCGATTACCTGAAGGATTTGTTCGCGGGCCTGCCCTCGGCGAAGATCACGAAGATCAAGCAGTTCACGGCAGCGGCATGGGCCAGAGCAGAAGCGAAGGAGAAATTGATTGCTCTGGCAGCGTAACCAAGTCGGCAGCCGGTCGAGCTTACGCCCCCGTTTTCAATTCCTGCGGCATGTCGGGTGCGTGCTCTCCCTTCAGCCGGATAGTGTCATTCTTTGCTGGCGGGCGGATGGAGACGAGAAGACTTGCTGGCAGCCTCGCGGGCGATCTCGGCATAATGCGCGCGGCGCTTAACGGGATCCTCAATTGTCCGGCACTCGATCAGGGCCCGGATCCGAATGAGCAGGTCGGGCAGATCGACGGGTTTGGACACAAAGTCATCTGCGCCGGAGGTCATCGATTCCTCACGCTGTGAAGGCGAGAGAACTCCCGTAACCACGATGATGGGGATGTGCTGCGTCTTTGGGTTGGCACGAAGCAGCTTGCAGACGGTCACGCCGTCCCGAATCGGCATGCGAAGATCGAGCAGGATCAAATCGGGCCGGAGGATGACGGCTTGGTTGATACCGTCCTGACTGGACGCAGCCGTGGAGACAGTAAACCCCTCGGGGCTCAAGCGTTGCATGAGAAAATCAAGCATCGCCGGGTCATCGTCAATGACCAGTATCGTTTCTGTCATAAGCGTCTTGGCTTTGTTGTGCAACGCCACCCAGAACTCGAATCTTTCCCGCTGCACTAAACGACGAGAATCAGCTTACCTGATTATGCCGTTTGGGCAAGAAAAAAAAGAGTGACAAATGACTCGTGCATCAATTGTTCCATCACGTGGCCGTAAAATCGCCTGCGCGGACACACGCGCAGCCGCTTCTTCGTATGCGGCCGAGGGAGCGCCCCCGGCTTTTACGCTTGGCCTCATTCCCAGCCGCCGTCGGTACGTGGTACGTCAGTCGGATCCTCAGCATCGCCATCTTCGTCCAAGCCGTCCGCTAGGAACCGGTCTCAACACACGTGCTTCGTCAGCCGGATGCGGAAAACAGGAGACCGCGTGACGCTCGCAGGAGCGAACGCGGGCTTCGCCAGAAGGCGGGAACAGAGGAGTCAGGTCACAACATGGCGTCGGCACGGGAAGACAGTCAGAAGCCAATGGCTGCGATGTGGGGGCTGGGCCTGAAATAGCTGCATTCCACGACGGCCGGCGCAATTAGCTGGTCACGTTTGTTTGGGGTTGCTGGGAGGCGCTTTCTTACTGGTGGATCGGTTCAGCCTTGATCTCTGGCACGAGATACAGGGCATCGTCGGTGAGGATCAACAGACCTCGTGGGCTCGATGCCAGATCGCGGACGGTGAGCTTGGAGCGCACTTCTTGCAGAAAACATAGACGGAGAAGATCTTCGGACTTTGGCTCGCCCTTCCGGAAGATTAATGCCGTACTAGTGTTGTGTCCCATAAATAGCTTTCATAAGTAAATTGTCTGGATTACGCTCGGCATCACTCTACAAAGGAGGTTGCCGATGCGATCCGGACGTCCCAAACAGCCACTTGTCTTGAAT
>Ga0182014_10000290_pt1 | contig 63469 bp, 55 predicted proteins | sample 612S2DmetaG_FD_120489 | JGI IMG/M metagenome (GOLD analysis project Ga0182014, IMG submission 120489) | Permafrost microbial communities from Stordalen Mire, Sweden - 612S2D metaG | ecosystem: Environmental > Terrestrial > Soil > Wetlands > Permafrost | place: Sweden: Stordalen | collected... | reverse complement strand
GGTGCCGCCGGTGCCGGCCGTCGTGGAGTAGATCGGCGTCCACGTGGAGCCGTCGGTGGAGGTCTGGATCTGGAACGCGGTGGCGTAGGCCGTCTCCCAGTCCAGCGTGACCCCGCAGATGGACTGCGTGGAGCCGAGGTCGACTTCGAGCCACTGGGGGTCGGCCTGGGAAGCTGGTGGGAAAACGTGCTCCTGCAACGCGGGCCCCCGCTGTCGCCACCATCATCGCCAGAAGCAAGCCCACGGCTGGCAAGTGGCCCAGCACCTGCCCGGTTACCACACATGGACCACCCCGTCCGGCCGGCAGTACACCACCGGGCCCACGACCTACCCCATCTGATCTGCGGCACTAGGGCGGCGGGCGACGATGCGGTGGTCGTCGTCGGACCGTCCCAGTCGCCACCACCCGTGTTGCGTCACCGCGGGCCGTGTTGCGTCACCGCGGGGCGGACCGCCTCTTCACCGAGCCGAGTGACTGCGCCGAGCGGCCGCAGGCAAGGCCGAGAGTTGGATGGGCAGCAGGCGGGACCGTTACCCGGCTAGCTGCGCCGCGCGATGCGGTCCTCGATGGCCCTGACACCCTCAAGGAACGCCGGGCGCCCTGCGGACCACCGCTGCGCCACGGTCTCGTCCGCTAGTGCGTCCGCGTGGGCCGCCGTGGGCAGCGCCGCGCGCAGTGTGGCCACCAGCCGCTCCACGTACGCTTTCTCCTGGTGCGCCAGGCGCTGGCCCAGCACGACGGCGGCGTCCACCAGGCCCTCCTCGACCAGCGTCGCGGCCAGGCCCACGTCTACGGCGGCCCGGGCGTCCCAGACCTCGCCGAACAGGCTGGCCAGCGTGGCCTGCTGCTGGCCGACCGCACGGGCCAGCATCCAGGCGTGGCCGCCACCAGGGTGCAGTCGCAACGCCGTAAAGCGCGTGTCGAACACCGCGCCCGGGCCGGCCAGGCGCACGTCGCAGGCCAGAGCGAGGTTGAACCCGGCCCCGACGGCCGGGCCGTTGACCGCGGCGATGGTGGGCAGCGGGCAGTCCCGGACTCGGAGGAAGCCCTGATAGACCGTCTCGACGTCGTCGAATTCGCCGTCCGCGGCACCGCGCAGCGTCGCCACCTCCGCACCGGCGCAAAACGCGCTGCCGGCCCCGGTGACCACGACGCACCGGCTCGCGTCGTCGCGTTCGGCGCGGTCCATGGCCGCGGCCAGAGCGTGTACGAGCCGGCTGCTGAAAACATTGCGGCGCGCCGGGTCGTTAAGGGTTACTACCGCGACGCCGGCCCGCTGCTCCAGCCTGACCAGGTCATCTGCGCCGTCCGGCACCTGCCTCGCCTCCTCTGATCAACTGATCAACGCCCGACAGTACCGTGCAGGCCGGAAATCGCCCGGACCTGAGGCCGCCCGGACCTGAGGCCGCCCGGACTGGGGTATGACCGGCCGGCCGATGCCGACCGCCGCCGGGGAGGACCGCGTCCCAGAACCCGGCCCCGATGCACCGCTCGGCGCGGGCCACCCCGTCAGACCCGGACGGCCTGTCGTGGCGGAGCGGCTCATAGCCGGGCGCTGATTCCGGAGGCGCTGATGATCCCGAACGGACGTGGGCAGATGCTGTCCGAATTCTTCAGCCGCCGAGCTGGCGGGCCATCCAGTCGGCGCTGTACGGGCGGTGCAGGTAGGGCACGTTTGCGCAGCCGTGGTTGCCCTGGTCGAGCAGCAGTAGCTCGCCGGGGCCGGGGATGCTGTCGCGCAGCCGGACGGCGTCCTTCCAGGGGAAGATGCGGTCCTGGCGGCCGGCCACGATCAGCAACGGCATTGTCAGCCCGTCCGTCCGCTCCTCCAGGGTGAGCTGCTGCGCGCGGCGGATGGCGTCCGGCTCGTCGCTGGCACCGGACCGGACGGTGAAGGCGTCCCGGGTGAGCTGAGGCAACTGCTCCCACGCGTCGCCCAGGCAGAATGGCCCGCACAGCGCGATGCACGCGCGAACGCGCGGGTCTCCGCCGGCCAGCCGGGGAGCGTAGTAGCCGCCCAGACTGACGCCCCAAACCCCGATCCGGTTCGCGTCAATGCCGGGCTGTGCGGTCAGCGCGTCCAGGATCACCGCGCCGGGCACCTCCCAGTCCGGCCGGATCGGCAGCTGGTACTCGGCCTCGCCCTGTCCGGGGCCGTCTACCGACAGCGTCGCGACCCTGCGGTCCAGGAAGAGCTGTTCGACCGCGCCGAACTCCTCTTTGGCCGAATCCAGCCCCGGAATCAGCACCACGGCCGGATGCGGGCCCGGGCCGGCCGGCTGGCGCAGCACGGCCGCGATGACCGCGCCCTCGAACGGGATCTCCAGCCGGGTGCCGGGCGGGTCCAGGTACGGCAGCGCCGCCGTCAGGCACCCGACCGCCCGTTCGTGCGCGGTCCGCAGCTGATCCATGTCGTGAACGAAGAGGAACTTCGCGAAGTGGTAGTAGACCGCGGCCTGGGCCAGGTGACCACCCGCCGACCGGGTCCGGCCCTGTTCCAGGGCCTGATGGCCGAGCTCTGCGTGCTGAGCCGCGGCCTGGCTCCAGCCCTGGCACCACTCGTCCCAGCTGTCCAGCGCGGAGGTGATGCGGTCGAAATCCACCGGGTACACGCCCGCCGCGGTAAACCGCGGCGCCCAGTGGCTGATCGCTGCCTCAAGCCTGCCGTCGACCATGCGGGCCAGTCTTGCACACGATTGCATTTCAATCCAGTAATGTCCCCCTAGACCGTTTGACAAAGCACTGGTACCTGAGACACGCTCTTTGCGCAAACGATTGTTAAGCGCATCACGTCACCGCTGCCCGGCGCCCCGTGTGCCAGGCTGAAGCGGCAATCCACGGTGGCTGCGGACCCGGAAGACGCGAGGGGTGGCCGATGGCCAGGACAGACCTAAAGTACCGACTGGGCTGGCTCGGTACCGGACGAATGGGGTCCGCGCTCGCCATCCGGCTGCTAGCGGCCGGATGCGACCTATCGGTATACAACCGGACGAAGGCCAAAGCCGAGCCGCTCGCGGCCCGCGGGGCCAGCGTCGCCGATACGGTGGCGGACCTCGGCGAGGCCGATATCGTCTTCGTAACGGTCGGCGGCTCGGATGACCTGACCCAGGTGCTGCTCGGCCCCGGGGGCCTGATCGAGGCCCCGTCCGTGCCTGCGATCGTGGTCGACTGCTCCACGGTCTCCGCCGAGGCCTCCCAGCAGGTCCGGGAGCGCCTGGCCGAGCGCGGCACCGTGCTGCTGGCGGCCCCGGTGATGGGCAACGCCAAGGTGGCCGAGGCCGGACGGCTCACGCTGGCGGTGTCCGGCCCGCGTGAGACGTTCGAGCAGGCCCGCCCCTACCTGGACCTGCTCGGCGCCGGAGCCACGTACGTCGGCGAGGGGGAGACCGCCCGGATCGTGAAGCTGTGCCACAACCTCCTGCTGGGGGTCGTGGCCCAGTCGCTGGCCGAGGTCGCGATCCTCGCCCAGCAGTACGGAGTCAGCCGGCACGCGCTGCTGGAGTGCCTCAACAACAGTGTGATGGGTTCGACATTCTCCCGTTACAAGACGCCCGCGCTCGTGAACCTCGACTTCCATCCGACCTTCACCGCGACCCTGCTGCGCAAGGACTTCGACCTGGGGCTGGCGGCGGCGCGGGAGCGAGAGGTCCCGCTGCCGGTGGCGGCCACGGTTCACCAGCTTGTCCAGGGTCTCGTCGGCCGCGGCTACGGCGGCGAGGATTTCGCCGCGTTGCTACAGATGCAGGCTGATTCCGCTGGGGTCACCTTGGTGAGCGAGAACGTGGAAGTATCGGACGGTCTGGATCCCGATCACGCTGACGGAGGGCGGGGCACGTCCGGCGCGGGCGAACCAGATGTGGGGGGAACAGCATGAGAAACCTAACTCGACACTCATAAACCCCCGAAGGGAGGACCGGAATGCGACCTAAGAGGTCCCGCCGTAAGAGTGGCGTCCGGTTCCTGAGCATGAGCGCCACGACCGCGGCTGCGGCTGCCCTCGTCGTGGGCTGCAGCAGTAGCGGCAGCAGCACCGCCGTCAACGGCGGCGGATCAAGCAAAACACCCATCCTCATTGGCGCGTCCCTATCGCTGACGGGCGACTTCAGCGCGGATGGCCAGGCCTACCAGCAGGGTTACGAGTTCTGGGCCAATCAGGTCAACGCGAGCGGCGGGATTCTCGGCCGCAAGGTTGAGCTGAAGATCCTCAACGACAACAGCTCGCAGACCCAGGTGGCGACCAACTACCAGACGCTCATCAACGCCGATCACGTGGCGCTGACCTTCGGCCCGTTCTCGTCGTTGCTGACCGCGCCGGCCTCCGCGGTGGCCCACCGGTACGGTTACGCGTTCGTCGAAGGTGCGGGCGGCGCGACGTCGGTGTTCGCGCAGAAGCTGAACAACGTCTTCGACGTGAGCCTGCCGGTCGCCAACGAGCTGGATCCGTTCACCACCTGGATCAAGTCGCTGCCCGCCAGCCAGCGGCCGAAGACCGCGGCCTACCCGATGGCCAACGACCCGTTCGCCACCCCCCAGGTGCAGCTCACCCAGAGCGAACTGCAGCCGCTGGGGATCACCACCAAGTACTCGAACATCTTCCCGGAGGAGGTCGCCGACTACAAGGCGCCCGCCGACGACGTGGCGTCGTCCAAGCCGGACGCGGTCGTGCTCGGTTCGACCGACGTGCCCACCGTCTCGGCGTTCATGAGCGCGTTCGAGCAGCAGCACTACAACCCGAAGATCTTCATCGCGGCGGCCGGCCCGGACCAGGGCAGCGCGTTCACCAGCGCGGTCGGGGTGAAGAACGCGGACGGGATGATGGTCCCCGACGCCTGGTACGGCGGCTCGTCCAACACGCTGAGCCAGGCGATGGTCAAGGCCTACGTGGCCAAGTACGGCGGCACCGCGTCGGCTATCAACGCCGACATCGCGGAGGCCTACTCGGTCGGTGAGGTCGTCGACCAGGCCCTGACGCATATCGGCAGCGTGGACAACACCAAGCTGATCAGTTACCTGCACAGCGGCGTGACGCTGAACAGCGTGCAGGGCCCGGTCAAGTTCAACTCGCTCGGCGAGAACCTGTCCGCGACCGCCTACATCTTCCAGTGGCAGAGCGGCAAGTTCGTTCAGGTCCTCCCGGTCGGAGACCCCGGCTCGGTGAAGATCCTCTACCCGAAGCCCGACTGGGGCCAGTAAATCCAACTGACGGACGGAGCGGCACGGAGCTGAGATGGCACACCAGATTTACCCGGCCATCGCCGACGGGATACTGGGCGGCGGAGTCTATGCGCTGATGGCGGTCGGGCTCACCCTGATCTTCGGCGTGCTCGACATCATCAACGTCGCCCAGGGGATCCTGGTGATCGTCGGCGGCTATCTCAGCTACGTGCTCTCTGTGCACCTGCACATCGACCTGTTCCTCGGTCTGCTGATCACGATCCCGGCGATGTTCGTGCTCGGGCTGGTCATCCACACCGCGGTCATCCGGCCGCTGCGCGGCAGCGAGCGCACGTCGATGTCCCTGCTGGCGTGCTTCGCGGTCGCGATCATCCTCGAGGGCGCGCTGTACTGGATCTTCGGCCCCAACGTGGTCACGCTCAAGGCTTCCTACATCAACTCGAGCTTCGCGCTGGGCGGGTTCTACATCAACGACATCTACGTCTACTGCTTCATTCTCGCCCTGGCCCTGGTGGCGGCGATCTACCTGCTGCTGTACCGGTCCCGGTTCGGCCGCGGCGTGCGGGCCACCATGCAGGACGCGACGGCGGCCCGGCTCATCGGCATCGACGTCAACCGGGTCGCCGCGATCACGTTCGGGATCGGCGTCGCGGTGACCGCGGCGGGCGGGATGGCGTACGGCGCCACCAGCGGCGGGTTCAACCCCAACAGCGGGTACGACCTGATCTCCCGGCTGCTGGCCATCATCATCCTCGGCGGCCTCGGCAGTATCGGCGGCGCACTGGTCGCCGCCGTCTTCATGATCACCGTCGAGTCCCTGGTGGACATCTGGTCGCCCAACTGGGCCATCGTGGTGTTCTACGCCGCGCTGGTCATCGTGCTGACGGTCCGCCCGTCGGGTCTGTTCGGCCGGAAGGCGGTGCGGGCCCAGTGACGTCATCCGCCGTTCGCTCGCCGGCGCACCGGGCCGCCGGCGCACCGGGCCACCGCACCCTGCTGACGTCGGCCGGACTGGTCGTGCTGCTGGCCGTGTTCGCGATCTTCCCGCTGGTGTACAGCAACCCGCTCGCCACCACGTACGGCTTTGACGCGCTGATCTTCATCGCGGCCGCGTCCGCCTGGAACATCTTCTCCGGGTACTCCGGCTATCTGTCCCTCGGCCACGCGGTGTTCTTCGGCAGCGGGATGTACACGGTGGCGATCGGGGCCCAGGACTGGCACCTGACCGGCGACGCGGTGTTCGCGCTGCTGCCACTGGCCGCCGTCGTGGCCGCCGCCGTCGCGGTGCCGGTCGGCCTGGTCGCGCTGCGGGTCCGGCGGCACACGTTCGTGGTCATCACGATCGCCATCTTCTTCATCTTCCAGCTGATGGCGTTCAACTTCTCCTTCACCGGCGGCACCAGCGGTATCGACGCGCCCATCCTCAACTGGGCGCCGGGGACGTACAACGACCCGTTCTACTACCTGGCGATGGTGATCGCGGCGGTCACGCTGGCGCTCTCGTGGCTGATCCGGCGGTCGCGCTTCGGCTTGCACCTGCGCGCGATCCGGGACGACGAGGACCGCGCCCGCAGCCTGGGCGTGCACCCCATGCGGGTCAAGCTCGGCGCCCTGGTCGTGTCCGCCCTCATCACCGGGCTGGTCGGGGGCCTGTGGTATTACTTCATCGGCGCGGTCCACCCGCAGTCCGCGTTCGACCCGCTGTTCGACCTGCAGCTAGCGCTGATGGGCTTCTTCGGCGGCCTGGGCACCGTCTTCGGGCCCGCACTCGGCGCGCTGATCCTCGAGCCCGTGCAGCAGTGGCTGACCGTGCAGTTCACCAACGACTACCTCAGCGAGATCCTGCTGGGCGCGGTCTTCCTGCTCGTCATCCTGTTCCTGCCGCGCGGCGTGATACCCACCCTGGGCGAACGGATCACCGCCTGGCGATCCCGCGCCCGGGACCGTTCGGTATCCGAGACCACCGCGGACGGCGGCGCGGCCCCGGAGGCTGCACCACCGGACCTGACCGCGCCCGGCACCTCCGCGGGGGCGCCCGCCTCGCGGACGGCTGGCCGGCGGGAAGGCACTCCGTCATGACCGCCGAGCTGCGCACGGAGGGGATCTCAAAGGCCTTCGGCGGTGTGCATGCCCTGGACGACTGCTCACTGACCGTGGCGGAGGGCTCCATCACGGGCCTGATCGGCCCGAACGGGTCCGGCAAGACCACGCTGTTCAACATCATGACCGGGTACGAGCGGCCGGACTCGGGCGCGGTCTACCTGGCCGGCCAGAACATCACGGGCGCGTCCGCGCAGAAGGTCTTCGGCCTCGGCATGGGGCGCACATTCCAGTTGACCAGGATTTTCCCGCGGCTCACGCTGCTGGAGAACATGCTGGTGGCCGCGAAGCCCAGCCGTGAACGCGGTGGCCTGCTGGCCCGGGCCGGCGGTACCGTGGACCGGCGCCGCGCGCGCGAACTGCTGGAGTTCACCGGGATCGACCAGTACGCCAACGCCCTGGCCGGGACGCTGTCCTACGGCCAGCGCAAGCTGCTCGAACTGGCCACGGTCCTGGCCGCCGACCCGGCCATCGTGCTGCTCGACGAGCCCGCCGGCGGGGTGAACCCGTCACTGATCCAGACCATCGCCGCACGGATCCGCGATCTCAACGCCCGGGGCACCACCTTCCTGATCGTGGAGCACAACATGGAGTTCGTAATGGGGCTGTGCCATCAGGTCACGGTGCTGGACTACGGCACCGTGGTGGCGGCCGGGCCGCCGGAGATCATCTCGACCGACCCGCGGGTGCTGGACGCCTACCTCGGGGCGGCGCTGGACGACGAGCCCAGCCCGGACGGCGCCGATGCCTAGCGGGGTGGCCCTGACCGTCGAGGGCTTGTACGCGGGATACGGCGGCGGCGACATCCTGCACGACGTGTCGTTCACCGTGCCCGAGGGCGGCATCACCTGCATTGTCGGTCCCAACGGGGCCGGGAAATCCACCCTGCTGGGCAGCATCAGCGGACTGCTGCGCCCGCGCCGCGGCCGGGTGCTGCTGCGCGGCGAGCCCATCGCCGGGCGCAGCCCCCGGCAGATCCTGGGCATGGGCATGGTGCACGTCCCCCAGCACCACAGCCTGTTCCGGGACATGACCGTGGCCGAGAACCTCGACCTCGGCGGCTACACGATCGGTGACCGCAAGCTGCTGGCCCGCAGGCGCACCCAGGTGCACGAGATGTTCCCCCAGGTGGCCGACTGGGCGCCGAAGAAGGCGGGCAGCCTGTCCGGCGGCCAGCAGCGGCTGGTCGAGTTCGCCCGGAGCCTCATGCTCGACCCATCCCTGATCATCCTGGACGAGCCGTCGATGGGCCTGTCGCCGAAGGTGCTGCGCTCGGTCTTCGACGCGGTCGTCGCGATGAACGCGGCCGGCAAGACGGTTCTGCTGGTCGAGCAGAACGCACGAGCGGGCCTGCGGCTGTCCACCCATGGGGTCGTGCTGGAAAACGGCCGGGTGCGGCTGACCGGGAGCGGGAGCGAGGTGCTCGACAACCCGGAGATCGGGGCCCTTTATCTCGGTGGCGCGTCCGGGCGGCCGGGCACGGAGAACCGCGCGGGCAGGTAAACGGACCGGCTGGGGCGGGAGCGGCTTCGGACGCCGGGGAGAGCGCCGGCGCTTAGGCAGCGAGAGCGGCGTAGCGGCCGTTGCTGGCGATGAGGCTGGTGTGGGTGCCGGCCTCGGTGACGCGGCCGTGGTCCAGGACGACGATCTGGTCGGCGTTGCGCACGGTGGACAGCCGGTGGGCGATGGTGATCGTGGTGCGGCCCTGGGCCAGGGCGTCGAACGCCTTCTGCACAGAGCGCTCGGTTTCGGTGTCCAGGGCGCTGGTCGCCTCGTCCAGCACGAGCACGCGCGGGTCGCGCAGCAGGGTCCGGGCGATCGCGATGCGCTGCTTCTCCCCACCGGAGAACCGGTGCCCGCGCGACCCGACCATGGTGTCGTAGCCATCGGGCAGGCTGGCGATGAGGTCGTGGATCTGGGCGGCCCGCGCCGCGTCCTCGATCTCGGCGTCGGTGGCCCCGGGCCGGGCGTAGCGCAGGTTCTCCCGGACCGTGGTGTGCAGCAGGTACGTCTCCTGGCTGACCACGCCCACGACCGCGGTGAGGTCGGCGAACCGCAGGTCACGGAGGTCGATGCCGTCGATGCGGATGCTGCCGCGGCTGGGGTCGTAGAGCCGGGCGATCAGCGACGCCAGCGTGGTCTTGCCCGATCCGGTCTCACCGACCAGGGCGAGCGTGCTCCCGGCCGGGACGTCCAGATCGATGCCGGTGACGGCCGGCCGGTCAGCGCCGGGGTAGGCGAAGCTCACGTCGGTGAAGCGGACGTGCCCGGTGATCTGGGCCGGGTCGATCTCGACCGGGTGGGCGGGCTCGTCGACCTCGACCGGCAGGTCCAGGTACTCGAAGATCCGCGCGAACAGTGCCAGTGAGCTGATCACGGACACGCTGGTGTTGAGCAGCCCGGTCAGCGGGCGGAACAAACTGTTCTGCAGGGTGGTGAAGGCGATCAGGGTGCCGATGGTGACCGCGCCCGCGGTCACCGGCAGCCCGGCGGCGAGGTAGATGATCGCGGGGATCGCGGCGAAGATGATCGTCAGGGAGGCCATCCGCCAGCGCCCGGCCAGCTGGGAGCGCAGCTCCAGGTCGATCAGCCGGGCCGAGGAGGCCGTGAACCGTTCGACCAGCGACGGGCCGGTGCCCATGGTCTTAGCCAGCTGGACGCCGTTGATCGACAGCCCTTCCTCGATGGTGACGTTGAGGTCGGCCAGCTCGCGCTGCTGCTGCGAAGTGATGGCCCGGCGCATCCGGGCGACCTTGCGGGTCAGGTAGATCGCGGGCGGCATGACGACCAGCGAGATGAGGGAGAGCTTCCAGGACAGCACGACCATGGCGACCGCGGTGGCGACCGCGGTGGTGAGGTTGGACGCGATGGAGGTCGCGGTCGAGGTCACGACCGATTCCATGCCGCCGATGTCGTTCTGGATGCGGGACTGGATCTCGCCGGTGCGGGTGCGGGTGAAGAAGGCGATCGACTGCCGTTGCAGGTGGCCGAAGACGCTGGTGCGCAGCCCGTGCATGACCTGCTGACCGACTTTGGTGCTGATCCAGGTCTGGATCACGCCGAACGCCGAGGTGATCGCGGCCACGGCGACCATGCCGATGACGAGCCAGGCCAGCAGGGTCACGTTCTTCTGCGGCAGGGCTTTGTCAATCACCGCGCGGAGCAGGAACGGGGAGGCCAGGCCCACGATGGACGAGGCGACGATGATGGTGGTGACGATGGCCAATGGCCAGCGGTAAGGGGTGAACAGCCGCCCGATGCGGCGCAGCGACACGTCATGCGCCTGAGCCTTTTCCGCGGCCGTGACGGTTCGTGAGCCGCGAGTCCGGCCCGTGGTGCTGCTATCTCGATTCATGTGGGGGGACGCCAAGTGCTTCTCGATTCTGCCGGGGTGGGCCCGCGCTCGGATGCGCGAGTCCCGAACCCATGCTGAGGTAACCTCAATGTGAGGCTACAACACGAAAAGCTGATAGGCTATTCCGCGTGGCGGAGGAGCGCGAGAAGCCGGGTGCTCGCGAATCAGCGGGCGACGAGCCGCTGTCCGAGGCGTTCTGGGCGGTGGCCCGGCGGCTGCGTGAGATGTCCCAGGAGACCCTGGCCCCCTGGGACATCAGTCCCTCTCACCTGCGCGCGCTGCGCGTGCTGAAGCGGTACGGCACGATGCGCCTGTCCGAACTGTCGGACCATCTGCACATCGCGCCCCGTTCGGCGACCGAGGTCGTCGACGCGCTCGAATCCCGGGGCCTGGTCCAGCGGCGCCCGGACCCCGCCGACCGGCGGGCCACCCTGGTCGAGGTGACCGGCGACGGCGCCGCCATCCTCGCCGCGATCCGTGCGGCCCGCGGGACAGAGGCCGAACGGGTCTTCGGCCGGCTCAGCGCGGCCGATCGCGCCGACCTCGCCCGCATTCTCCGCGTACTCCAGGACTGAGCCGCCCAGGGCGGCCACCTGGTAGCTCTTTCACAGGCCCAGCTTCACAGGCCCAGCTTCTTGATGACCGCGTTGCCGTCGACCACTTTTTCACCCTTTTGATTCACCACGGTGGTCTGGAGCTTGATGATCCGCTTGTCGTCGCGTTTCTCCGACACGGTCGCCGTGACCGTCACCGTGTCGCCAATTTTGACCGGAGCGGTGAATTTGAGTTCCTGGCCGAGATAGATGGCATTCGGCCCGGGCAGCTGCATGCCCAGGACCGTCGAAATGAAGCCGGCCATGAGCATGCCGTGCGCGATGCGCTCCCCGAACATCGACTGCTGCGCGAATTCGGCGTCAACATGAACCGGGTTGAAGTCTCCGGTGATGCCGGCAAAATTCACGATGTGTGCTTCCGTGATCGTTCTGGTCAGCGACGCGTTATCACCGATCTTGATGTCGGAATAGGCTAGTTCGGGCATATTCACGCTCCGCCTTTCACGGTACGAACGCCGGCGTTCCCTGCGCGGGTGCAGATTAACTCTTCCCTGCGCCGGGCGACATACCTGGTCCGGGCCATCATCAAGCATATGCTTAACTATTACGCTCAATTCTTAATAGACAATTTAGGCAACGCGGCGGACACTGAGGACCAAAGGCCGCAGCGTAGCGGCCGGGGCGCGGCCGACACTGAGAAGTGAAGGCCGCAGCGCAGCGGCCCGGGACAGGGTTCCCGTGACCCGGACATTCGCACATGGGTGCCGCCACCAGCGCGGTGGCACGGTCTCCCCGGCCGCCCTGCGCCCTGACGCAAGGTATGGCCTGCAGGAGGCAACAATGAAAGAAATCCTCGAAACCATCGTCGATCCCAGCAGTCGGACGGAAGACTTCGCCGCGCTGTCGCTCCCCGCGACCTACCGGGCCGTCACCCTGCACCGGGACGAGGAGCACATGTTCGACGGTCTCGACGTGCGTGACCGTGATCCCCGCAAGTCGCTGCACATCGAACAGGTGCCGGTCCCCGAGCTCGGTCTCGGTGAGGCCCTCGTCGCCGTCATGGCCAGCGCGGTCAACTACAACACCGTGTGGAGCTCCATCTTCTCGCCCGTCTCCACCTTCGCCTTCCTGCGCCGCTACGGGAAGCTCTCCGAGCTCACGGCCCGGCACGACCTGCCCTATCACGTGGTCGGCTCGGATCTCGCGGGCGTGGTGCTGCGCACCGGTCCCGGCGTGAACGTGTGGAAACCCGGCGAGGAAGTCGTGGCCCACTGCCTGTCCGTCGAGCTGGAAAGCTCCGACGGGCACAACGACACCATGATGGACCCGGAGCAGCGCATCTGGGGCTTCGAGACCAACTTCGGCGGCCTGGCCGAGCTGGCCATCGTCAAGACCAACCAGCTGATGCCCAAGCCCAAGCACCTCACCTGGGAAGAGGCCGCCACGCCGGGGCTGGTGAACTCCACCGCCTTCCGGCAGCTGGTCTCGCGCAACGGCGCCGGCATGAAGCAGGGCGACAACGTGCTCATCTGGGGGGCCAGCGGCGGTCTCGGCGCCTACGCCACCCAGTACGCCCTGGCCGGCGGGGCCATCCCGATCTGCGTCGTCTCCAGCGAGCGGAAGGGTGAGCTCTGCCGGTCGATGGGAGCCGAGCTGATCATCGACCGCGCGGCCGAGGACTACCGGTTCTGGAAGGACGAGCACACCCAGGACCCCAAGGAGTGGAAGCGCCTGGGCAGCAGGATCCGCGACCTTACCGGCGGCGAGGACGTGGACATCGTCTTCGAGCACCCCGGCCGGGAGACGTTCGGCGCCTCGGTCTACGTGACCCGCCGCGGCGGCACCATCGCGACCTGCGCCTCGACCTCCGGCTACATGCACGAATTCGACAACCGCTACCTGTGGATGAGCCTCAAGCGCATCATCGGCTCGCACTTCGCGAACTACCGCGAGGCATGGCAGGCCAACCGGCTGATCTCCAAAGGCATGATCCACCCGACCATGTCGGTCGTGTACCCGCTGAATCAGACCGGGCAGGCCGCGATGGATGTCCACCAGAACCTGCATCATGGGAAGGTCGGGGTGCTGTGCCTCGCACCGGAAGAGGGCCTGGGCGTGCGTGATCCGGAGCTGCGCGCCAAGCACATTACGGAGATCAACCGGTTCCGGAACGTGTGAGCCGGTCCGGAAACTGTGGGAATGAGGCCGGTATGACCGAGGAGTCCCAGGGGACCCAGCAGACTGCCCGGGAACGCCCCTGGCTGATGCGGACCTACGCGGGGCACTCGACCGCGAGAGAGTCCAACGCGCTCTACCGCCGCAACCTCGCCAAGGGTCAGACCGGCCTGTCCGTCGCGTTCGACCTGCCCACCCAGACCGGATACGACGCCGACGACGTGCTGGCCCGCGGCGAGGTCGGGCGGGTCGGCGTCCCGGTCGGGCACGCCGGCGACATGCGGGCCCTGTTCGAGGGCATCCCGCTGGAGCGGACCAACACCTCGATGACGATCAACGCCACGGCCATGTGGCTGCTGGCGCTGTATCAGGTCGTCGCCGAGGAGCAGGGCGCCGACATCGCGGCGCTGACCGGGACCACGCAGAACGACATCATCAAGGAGTACCTGTCCCGCGGGACGTACGTCTTCCCGCCGGGCCCCTCCCTGCGCCTGACCACCGACCTAATCACCTACACGGTGGCCCGGATGCCGAAGTGGAACCCGATCAACGTGTGCAGCTACCACCTCCAGGAGGCGGGGGCCACCCCGGTGCAGGAGATCGCCTACGCGATGTGCACCGCGATGGCCGTGCTGGACGCGGTGCGCGACTCGGGGCAGGTGCCCCCGGAGCGGATGGGTGAGGTGGTCGGGCGTATCTCGTTCTTCGTCAACGCGGGTGTCCGCTTTGTCGAGGAGATGTGCAAGATGCGCGCCTTCTTCCGGATCTGGGACGCCATCACCCGGGAGCGGTACGGGATTACCGACCCTGGCCGCCGCCGCTTCCGCTACGGCGTGCAGGTCAACTCGCTCGGGCTGACCGAGGCGCAGCCAGAGAACAACATCCAGCGCATCGTGCTGGAGATGCTGGCCGTCACCCTGTCCCGGGACGCCCGGGCCCGGGCCGTGCAGCTGCCCGCCTGGAACGAGGCGCTCGGCCTGCCCCGGCCCTGGGACCAGCAATGGAGCCTGCGCATTCAGCAGGTGCTCGCGTACGAGTCGGACCTGCTGGAGTACGGTGACCTGTTCAGCGGCTCGCATGTGGTGGAGGCCAAGACCGCGGAGCTGGTCGCCGGGGCGCAGGCGGAGATCGCCACCGTACAGGCGATGGGCGGCGTGGTACCGGCGGTGGAGTCCGGCTACCTCAAGGCGCAGCTGGTCGCCTCGCACGCGGCCCGGCGGGCCCGGATGGAATCGGGCGAGGACAAGGTCGTGGGGGTCAACTGCTTCCAGACCACCGAGCCCAGCCCGCTCACCGCGGACACCGACACCTCGGTCCACCATGTGGACCCCGCCTACGAGCAGGAGGTGCTGGCCGACCTGCGGGCGTGGCGCGCGCGGCGCGACGAGGCGGAGGTGCGCGCCGCACTCGGCCGGCTTAGCGCCGATGCGGCCCGCGAGGACGTCAACCTGATGAGCGCGACCCTGGCCTGCGCGCGAGCGGGGGTGACCACCGGCGAATGGTCCTTCGCGCTGCGGGAGGTGTTCGGGGAGTACCGGGCCCCCACCGGCATCAGCGGTGCCCCGGTGACGGTGGGCACCGCGGCGCGCGGAGACCTGGCCGCCGTCCGCGAGGCGGTCGCCAAGACAGCCGCGGAGATCGGGGCGGGCAGGCTGCGCCTGCTGCTCGGCAAGCCCGGCCTGGACGGTCACTCCAACGGCGCCGAGCAGATCGCCGTCCGCGCCCGCGATGCCGGGTTCGAGGTGATCTACCAGGGCATCCGGCTCACCCCCGAGCAGATAGTGGCGGCCGCGGTCGCCGAGGACGTGCACTGCCTGGGGCTGTCCATGCTCTCCGGCGGGCACGCCGAGGTGGTGCCCGACGTGCTGCGCCGCCTGCGCCAGGCCGGGGCGGGGGACATCCCGGTGGTGGTCGGCGGGATCATCCCGGCGGCGGACGCCCAGGCCCTGCGGGCCCAGGGTGTCGCCGCCGTCTTCACCCCGAAGGATTTCGAAATTACCGCCATAATCAGCGGAATCGTCAATGAAATACGCCGGGCCCATAAGCTCGGGCCATGGCCAGGCCGGCCGGGTGCCCTGGCCGGGGCGACAACCGAAGGATGACACGACCGACATGACGACCGAACCCGCCGCCGCATCCGACCGCCAGCGCCCGCGCCGATCCTGCCTGGCGGTGCCCGGCAGTAGTCCGCGCTTCCTGGAGAAGGCCCAGAGCCTGCCCGCCGACCAGGTGTTCCTGGACCTCGAGGACGCCTGCGCGCCCTTGGTCAAGGAGAGTGCCCGGCATACCATTGTCGACGCCCTCAACACGGGCGACTGGAGCGGCAAGATCCGCGTTGTCCGGGTCAACGACTGGACCACGCACTGGACCTACCGGGACGTGATCACGGTGGTCGAGGGTGCGGGCCCCAACCTGGACTGCATCATGCTGCCCAAGGTGCAGGACGCCGAGCAGGTCAAGGCGCTGGACCTGCTGCTCACCCAGATCGAGAAGACGATGGGCTTCGAGGTGGGCCGGATCGGCATCGAGGCCCAGATCGAGAACGCCCGGGGGCTGGTGAACGTCGACGCGATCGCCGCGGCCTCACCGCGGCTGGAGACCATCATCTTCGGCCCCGCCGACTTCATGGCCTCGATCAACATGAAGTCACTGGTGGTCGGCGAGCAGCCGCCGGGCTATCCCGCGGACGCCTACCACTACATCCTCATGCGCATCCTGATGGCGGCCCGGGCCAACGACCTGCAGGCCGTCGACGGCCCCTACCTGCAGATCCGCAATTCCGAGGGCTACCGCGAGGTCGCGCGCCGGGCCGCGGCCCTGGGGTTCGACGGCAAGTGGGTGCTGCATCCGGACCAGATCGCGGCCGCCAACGAGATCTTCTCGCCGTCGCAGGAGGACTACGACCACGCGGAGCTGATCCTGGACGCCTACGACTGGTGCACGTCGGAGGCGGGCGGGGCCAAGGGGTCGGCGATGCTCGGCGACGAGATGATCGACGAGGCCTCCCGCAAGATGGCCCTCGTCATCGCGGGCAAGGGCCGGGCTGCCGGGATGCAGCGCACCTCGAAGTTCGAGCCCCCGCAGGCCTGACGCGGCGGCGTCCGGCAGGAAACCCGCGCAGCAGAGACAGCCCGCGCAGCAGAGACAGAAGGACACCCGCAATGCAGTTCGGCAGGACCTACGAGGAGTTCGAGGTCGGGGCGGTCTACAAGCACTGGCCAGGGAAGACGGTCACCGAGTACGACGACCACCTGTTCTGCCTCCTCACCATGAACCACCATCCGCTCCACCTGGACGCGCACTACGCCGGGGAGACCACCGACTTCGGCCGGAACGTCGTGGTGGGCAACTACATCTATTCGCTTCTGCTCGGCATGTCGGTACCCGATGTCTCGGGCAAGGCCATCGCGAACCTGGAGATCGAGTCGCTCCGGCACGTGGCGCCGACCTTCCACGGCGACACCATCTACGGCGAGACGACCGTCCTCGGCAAGTGGCCGTCGAAGTCGAAGGCCGACCGCGGCATCGTCGAGGTCGAGACGCGCGGCTACAAGCAGGACGGCACCCTGGTCTGCGTGTTCCGCCGCAAGGTGATGGTGCCGACCGAGACCTACATCAAGGAGCGCGGCGGCGAGCAGCCCGGCCGTCCCGAGCCGACCACCTGAGCGCCTGAACGACCAGCAGAACGGAGCCGCGCCATGGAGCGCCTCGCGAGAACCGAAGGCCTGACCGACATTCAGCGGGACATCCTCGCCACGGTGCGGGAGTTCGTCGAGAAGGAGATCATCCCGGTCGCCACCGAGCTTGAGCACAAGGACGAGTACCCGGCCCAGATCGTCGAGGGGATGAAGGAACTCGGCCTGTTCGGGCTCACGATTCCCGAGGAGTACGGCGGCCTCGGCGAGTCGCTGCTCACCTACGCGCTGGTGGTGGAGCAGATCGCGCGCGGGTGGATGTCGGTGTCGGGCATCGTCAACACCCACTTCATCGTCGCCTACATGATCGGCCAGCACGGCACGGAGGAGCAGAAGAACTACTTCCTGCCCCGGATGGCGGCCGGCGATGTGCGCGGCGCCTTCTCCATGTCGGAGCCGGGCATGGGCTCGGATGTCTCGGCGATCCGCACCAGGGCCGAGCGCGACGGCGACGACTACGTCATCAACGGCCAGAAGATGTGGCTGACCAACGGGGGCACCTCCAACCTGGTAGCGGTGCTGTGCCGGACCGACGAGGGAAAGGACGCGCCGCACCGGAACATGACCACGTTCCTGATCGAGAAGGAGCCGGGTTTCGGCGCCAACCCGTCGGTGCCCGGCCTGACCGTGCCGGGGAAGATCGAGAAGATGGGGTATAAGGGCGTCGACACGACCGAGCTGATCCTGCACGACGTTCGGGTTCCCGCCGACCGGGTACTCGGCGGCCGCACCGGCCAGGGTTTCTACCAGATGATGGACGGGGTGGAGGTCGGCCGCGTCAACGTCGCCGCCCGCGGCTGCGGAGTCGCCCTCCGCGCCTTCGAGCTGGGCATATCCTACGCGCAGCTACGGCACGCCTTCGGCAAGCCCATCGTCGAGCATCAGGCCATCCAGTTCAAGCTGGCCGAGATGGCCATCAAGGTCGAGGCCGCCCATCAGATGATGGTGACGGCCGCGCGCAAGAAGGACTCCGGTGAGCGCAACGACCTCGAAGCCGGCATGGCCAAGTACCTGGCCTCCGAGTACGCCAAGGAGGTCGTGGAAGACTCCTTCCGCATCCATGGCGGTTACGGCTTCTCCAAGGAGTATGAGATCGAGCGCCTCTACCGGGAGGTGCCGATGCTGCTGATCGGCGAGGGCACGGCGGAGATCCAGAAGATGATCATCGGCCGCCGCCTGCTGGAGGAGTACCGGATCCCTCGCTAGGGTCCTGTGCCTGCTGCGGGTCGCCGGAGGCCGGCCCGGTCTCGGGTTCGTGCGCCAGCCACACCACGCTCAGCGGCGGCAGCGTCAGCTCGGCGGAATGGTCGAGATCGTTCCAGCCGACCGCCTCGGCCGTGACGTCCCCGACCGTCACGTTGCTGCCGCCGAACTTCGCGCTGTCGGAGTTGAAGATCTCCACCCAGCGCCCGGGCTGGGGGAGCCCGACACGGTAGCCCGGCCGGGGCACCGGGGTGAGGTTCGCCACGCAGGCGATGACGCGCCCCGACGACACCGGGAACCGGAGGAACGACAAAACGCTGTTGTCGGCGTCGTTCGGGTCGATCCAGCGGAAGCCGGTCCAGTCGAAGTCCTGCTCCCACAGCGCGGGCTCCCGGCGGTAGATCTCATTGAGCGCCCGGACCAGGGCCTGCACCCCCGCGTGCTCGGGATACTCGAGCAGGTGCCAGTCCACGCTGGTGTCGTGCCGCCACTCGTCGTTCTGGCCGATCTCGCCGCCCATGAACAGCAGCGGCCGGCCCGGATGCGCCCACATCCAGGCCAGCAGCGCCCGCAAGTTGGCGAACTGCTGCCAGCGGTCCCCGGGCATCTTGCTGAGCAGCGACCCCTTCCCGTGCACCACCTCGTCATGGCTCAGCGGCAGGATGAAGTTCTCGGTGAACGCGTACAGCAGCGCGAAGGTCAGCTCGTGGTGGTGATGGCGCCGGTAGATTGGATTCTTGGCGAAATACACCAGGGTGTCGTTCATCCACCCCATGTTCCATTTGAAGCCGAAGCCGAGGCCGCCCAGGTAGGTGGGCCGGGAGACGGCGGGCCAGGAGGTGGACTCCTCGGCCACCAGCATGACGGAGGGGTGGTGGCGGTAGACCACCTCGTTGAATTCCCGGATGAACTCGATGGCTTCCAGGTTTTCCCGGCCGCCGAACCGGTTGGTGATCCACTCACCCTCCCGGCGCGAGTAGTCCAGGTAGAGCATGGAGGCGACCGCGTCCACGCGCAGGCCATCGACGTGGAACTCCTCGATCCAGAACAGCGCGTTGGCCAGCAGGAAGTTCCGCACCTCGTGGCGGCCATAGTTGAAGACCAGGGTGCCCCAGTCGGGATGCTCGCCCAGGCGGGGGTCGGCGTGCTCATACAGCGCCGTGCCGTCGAAGCGGGCCAGCGCCCAGTCGTCCTTGGGGAAGTGCCCGACCACCCAGTCGACGAGGACGCCGATGCCGGCCTTGTGCAGCCGGTCGACCAGATAGCGGAAGTCGTCGGGCGTCCCGAAGCGAGACGTCGGCGCGTAGTAGCCGGTGACCTGATAGCCCCAGGAGCCGGAGAACGGGTACTCGGCCACCGGCAGGAACTCGACGTGCGTGAACCCGAGGTCGGTGAGGTACCCGGGCAGCACATCGGCCATCTCGCGGTAGGTCAGCGACCGCCACTGGTCGCCGTCCTGGATGAATCGCCACGAGCCCAGATGGCACTCATAGATCGACACCGGCGAGTGCAGCACGTCAGTGGCGGCCCGCTTGGCGAACCAGGCCTCGTCCCGCCACTTGTGCCGGCTCTGGGTGACGACGCTGGCCGTGGCGGGCGGTACCTCGGTGGCGAACGCGAAGGGGTCCGCCCGCAGGCTCAGCTGGCCCTGCGCGGTGACCACCTCGAACTTGTAGTGCGCGCCGGGGCCCACCCCGGGCAGGAAGATCTCCCAGACCCCCGAGCTGCCCAGCGCGCGCATCGGGTTCAGGCGGCCGTCCCAGCCGTTGAAGTCGCCCACCACGCGGACGGCCTGGGCGCCCGGTGCCCACACCGCGAACGACGTGCCGGGCGTTCCCTGGTGGACGCGAACCTGGGCACCGAGATGACGCCACAGCCCCTCGTGCCGGCCCTCCGCCAGCAGATGAAGGTCAAGCGGCCCCAGGGTGGGCCAGTACCGGTATGGATCGTCGGACTTCGTCACGACCTCGCCGGCCTCGCCCGGGTAGTACGTCTCCAGCCGGTACTCCGGGATATCCGGCCCGTCAAGCACCCCGGCGAACACCCCGGCGGGGTGTACGCGGTGCATCTCGATCCGCTGTCCGCCGGTAAGGATGACCATGCCGATCGCGTCAGGACGCCAGGCGCGGATCACCACCTGGTCGCGGCCATCGGGGCCGCGCACCGGATGAGCGCCCAGGACGTGGTGCGGATCGTGGTGCTGGCCCGCGACGAGGCGATCCAGGTCCAGATCGGTACGGAGAACGGATTCGCTCGGTGAGCTCATCGGGTGGCCCTTTCGGTGCGACTTCCCCTGTGGCGATTCCCATGCAAGCTCAGATCTGGCCCGCGCACCAGGCCTGGATATCTGGCGACGGGGTTTAGACGGGATTTAACGGCTATGCCGGGGAAATCCGGGCAAGTCCGCGCCGGCATCGGAGCCGACCGTCGCCGCCAGCCGGTCGGCAAAGCCGGCTCCGCCGGCCACATCGCATGCTGGCCCTCGTCATTGACGACGACCGTAAAGGACGACGACCGTAAAGCCATTTTCCTCGCGGGCCTGGACCGGCGGCAGATTGGCCGGTATATGTGATTCGTCCCTATTGGTCATGTTCGACGGTCCTGCTGGTGTGCAGGCCCACGCGGTCCGCCGTCAGCACGCCCAGCTCGTTGCCCCGAGCGGGTGATTATTTTCCATCGGTGACCTACTGCCCAGGTAGGTACGACGGCACACTTTAGGGTCAATAAACACTGAGGCTGGATGTGGGATTTAATACATACAAGACGTAGAAATCTCTCTGATAGCAGTGTGACGGTGTGTGCAGGCCGCGACCGGCGGGAGGGAAGATGATGCTGGGGGTGCGGCGCACTAACCGGGAAAGTGTGTTTGGGGCGGAAGCCAGCTTTGGGGGGAAATGTTTTGACATCTCGGCGGCATGTGCTGGTGGCGTACGCCACCTGGATGACGGTGCTCATCGTGGCCTATTTTTCGTGGCGGGGCCTGCGCACCGAGACGTGGGGCCTGATCGGCCTGAGCGGGGTAAGCGCCATTGTGGCGGGTGTCGTCATCAACCGTCCGGCCCGCAAGGCGCCGTGGCTGCTGCTGGCCGCCGCGAACCTGAGTTTCATAGCCGGTCAGGTCAGTTTCCTCATCCTGACCCAGATCGAGGGGGCCAAGGTCCCGTTCCCCTCGTTCGCCGACGTCCTGTACCTGCTGACGTATCCGCTGTACGCCGCCGGCCTGCTGATTTTCATCTGGTGGCGCACCCCGGACCATGACCGCCGCAGCCTGATCGATGCCCTGACCCTGACCGTCGGATTGGCCCTGCTGTCGTGGATTTACCTGCTCCTGCCCTATGTGAATAACCCCGGGCTGTCGTGGCTCCAGAAATCCGTCGCGATCGCGTATCCGCTCGGCGATGTGCTCGTGCTGGCCATGCTCGCGCGGCTCCTCGCACCGGGGACCGCGCGCACCAGGTCCGTTCAGCTACTGACCCTCGGCTCGGTCTGTTTGCTGCTCTCCGACGTGTCGTTCGGCTTGATACAGATCCACGGAACGTTCCGGAACGGGTCGATTGTCGACCTCGGCTGGGCGGTCTTCTACGCCGCGTGGGGTGCGGCGGCGCTGCACCCGACGATGCCGGAGCTGACCCAGCCGGTCTCGCGCCAGCAGGCCGAAACATCGCCCATCCGTCTCACGGTGCTGATGCTCGCGTCTTTTGTCGCTCCCGTGGTGCTGTTCGTCCAGTCGCTCCGGGGCCAGTCCCGGGACGACGGCGTGATCGCGGTGTTTTCCGCGATTCTGTTCCTGCTCGTGCTCTCACGCCTGTGGGACGTGGCGGCGTCGCACCGCCGCGCGCTGGACCGGGAACGTGCCGTACGGCTGGCTGGCGCGTCCCTGGCGGCGGCGGTCACCGTGGACGAGGCGGCGCTCGCAGTGCGCAGTGCTGCCGCCACCCTCGCCGGGCCACACTCCCGGCGTGAGGTGCTGCTCCTCGTCGGGGACGACGGGATCCTCCGCCCCGCGGCCGCCGCGTCCGGCGATCCGGCCGCACTGGGCCAGCTCGGGGAGCTGGCCCAGACCTGGCGGCCGCTGCTCACCGGATCGGTGCCGATCTTCGTCCCGGCGGTGAAGGCAGGCGGCCAGGACCCGGTTCCGCTGGCCGCCGGCGGCGGCGTCCTGCTCTGCCCCCTCACGCTCAGCGACCGGCCGCTGGGTGATCCGCTCATCGGTGTCCTGGCGGTATTCGGTACGCAGCGGATCCTCGCCGACCTGTCCCCCACGTTCGAAGTCCTCGCTCATCAGGTCGCTCTGGCCGTCGAGCGTGTCACCCTCAGCCAGGAGGTGATCCGGCAGCGCAGCGAGGCCTACTTCCGCGCGCTGGTCCAGGACACCTCGGACGTCATCCTGATCGTCGGCGACGACGGTGCGGTTCGTTACGCGACCCCTTCGGCCAGGACCATGTTCGGCGACGTCGGCGCGGAGGCCAGGTACCTCTGGGAGCTCGTGATCGACAGCGGGCGCGAGGACGTGATCCGTGCGCTGGCGCGCATGCGCGGGTACGTGGGAAACAGTTCGTACCACGAGGACTGGCAGATCACCCGCCGCGACGGCGGGAGCGTCCAGGTCCAGGTCAGATGCAGCGATCTGCGCGGCGACCGCACGGTCGGCGGCCTGGTGCTGACCCTGCGGGACGTGACCGAGCAACGGCAGCTGGAGAACGAACTTAAGTACCGGGCGTTCCATGACGCGCTGACCGGGCTCCCCAACCGCCTGCTGTTCCAGGACCGGGCCGCCCATGCGCTGGCCCGGGCCGGACGCGACGGAACGATCATCGGTGTGCTGTTCGTGGATCTGGACGACTTCAAGGTCGCCAACGACACGATGGGCCACAGCGTCGGTGACGAGCTGCTGGCGGCCGCCGCAATGCGGCTCTCGGCCGTGGTCCGGGGCTCCGACACGGCGGCCCGCCTGGGTGGTGATGAGTTCGCGCTGCTCATCGAGTCCGTCGCGGATCTGGCCGGGGTGGAAGCGTTCGCCGAGCGCGTCGTGCACGCGTTCAGCGAGCCGTTCGCGCTCGCCGATGGGTCAGTGATCGCCACGGCGACGGTCGGCGTGGCCACGACCGAGGACAGCGCCGACGTGGACGAACTGCTCCGTCACGCGGACCTCGCCCTGTACGCGGCCAAGACGGCCGGTAAACGGCAGTGGCGGCGCTACCAGCCGGTCCTGAGCGCCGGGATGATCCGCCGGCGGGAGGTGCAGGCCGCACTGGAGGAAGCGGTGAACGCGTCCGCGTTTACCCTCGTCTACCAGCCCATCGTGGCCTTGACCAGCGGGGAAGTCGCCGGGTTCGAGGCCCTGGTGCGGTGGCCGCATCCACAGTGGGGCATGATGCAGCCCGACCAGTTCATCGAGCTGGCCGAGGAGACCGGTCACATCGTCCCCCTCGGCTCCTGGGTGCTCGGCCAGGCCGTCTCGGAGATCGTCCGCTGGCGGTGCCGGCTCCCGCACGAAACACCGCTGTACGTGAGCGTGAACGTCTCGGCGCGCCAGTTCCGCGACGCCGGCTTTGTCGACAGCGTGCGGCGCGTGCTGGCCACGTCGGGCCTGTCGCCCTCGGCGCTGACGCTGGAGCTCACCGAGAGCGTCCTGCTGCGCCGGGACGACCGGCTCCACGCCGACCTGATGGCGCTGAGGGCCATCGGCGTCAGGCTGGCGATCGACGATTTCGGCACCGGCTACTCCTCCTTCAGTTACCTGCGGGAACTGCCGGTCGACGTGCTCAAGATCGACAAGTCGTTCGTCGACGGGATCGCCGTCTCGGAGCAGCGCCTGGCCCTCGTCGAGGGCATCATCCGGCTCGCCCGCACGCTGAACCTGGATGTGATCGCCGAGGGCATCGAGACCGAGGTCCAGCGCGATCTGCTGGTCTCCATGGACTGCCAGTTCGGGCAGGGCTATCTGCTGGCGATGCCGGTGACCGCGGACCAGGCGGAGGCGCTCGTCCGGGTCGGCCGCAGGCTGGTTCCGGAGCTTCCCCGGGTGAGCACCTGACCGGCCCAGGATCTGTCCCGGGTGGGTGAACAGGCCGGCCGGACCGGAACGGCCTCAGCTACCGGGGTGACAGCACGCAGAACTCGTTGCCTTCGGGATCGGCCAGGACGGTCCAGGACTCGTCCCCGCGCTGGCCGACGTCGGCCGGGGCCGCCCCCTGGCTCCGGAGCCGCGCTACCTCCGCCCCTGCATCATCACCGCTGTAGGGGGCCACGTCCGGATGGATCCGGTTCTTGACCTGCTTCCGGTCGGGCACCCGCACGAACTCCAGATAGGGCCCGGTGCTGACGGGGGACCGGAGCCCGACGATATCGTCCTCGGCGTATCTGACCTGCCAGCCCGCCGCGTCCACCCAGAACCGGGCCAGGGCCGCGGGATCGGCGCAGTCGGTCAGGATCGCAGCGACCGGGCCCGTGTCGAGGTAGAGATCCCGCGGCTCCAGCACGCACAACTCGTTGCCCTCCGGGTCGGCGAGCACGACCCAGGGCACATCGCCCTGGCCGACGTCGGCCGGCGTGGCTCCCAGGTCCACCAGGCGGCTGACCAGTTCCGCCTGGTGCGCGGCGGACGTAGTGGCCAGGTCCAGATGCACGCGGTCCTTCCCGGTCTTCGGTTCCGGCACCGGGACGAAGACGAGCGGCACGGCGGACGGATCCGGGTACTGGTACCCGGTGGGCCAGATGTCCACTTCGTCGGCCGTCTCGTCGGCTATCACCCACCCCAGCGCAGCGGCCCAGAACCGGGCCAGCCCGGCCGGGTCGTTGGCGTCCACGATGAGATGAACCAGGCGCGTCGGCATGGCCCTAGCCTCTCAGAAGAGACCACTGGCCGCACCCGCCGACCGTAACCGGCAGCAGGGCCAGCTGGTGTCTGATTTTTTCCTGCTCACCGGGCCCGGAGACCCTGGACGGGAGCCGGGTAGCGGGCCGGCACGGCGGCGATGACCGCGAGGCATTCCACGAAGAAGTAGATCCCCTTGAAGAATTCGAGCAGGTCGCCGTCCTCAAGCATGATCTTCCGGTACATGACGGTCCGCTGCGCGTCGTATCCGTCGTGCAGCGCCTTCCAGTCCGGGTAATCCATGCCGAGCACGTAGGTGGCATCGAGCGGCTCGTCCGGCCCGACAACCTGGCAGCTGGTCACCACGCCACCCGCCCACTGGACGAACAGGTACGCCGGGCCCTCGCCCGGCGCCGCGGGCAGGTTCCGGCAGCCAAGCGCCCACGACGCCGGGTAGGCGCTCCTGATCCGGTCGAAGAAGTCCCAGTACATCGGCAGCTTGTCGCGGCGGGCTTGCTCTGACGGGCCGGCCGTCAGCGCGTCACGGACCACGCCGGCCCACTCCTTACCGAAGAACGTCGGCTCGGCCACGGCTCAGCCGCCCGCCAGGACCGGCTGCACCCGCCGAAGCAGTTCCTCGAGGTCGGGCGTGAGGTCGATGCCGACGTCGTTCAGCTTGCGGCGCAGTTGCTGGAAGAACAGCATCCGTACCTCATCCTCGGTCCAGCCCAGCGGCTCGTAGTAGATCTGCCGGCTGTTCACGCCGGACAGCGACAGGATCGTCCGCAGGGTGTTGTGGATTTCACCGATCATCGAGGGGTCCTTGCGGACCGCCTGCTGCAGGTAGCGCATGCCGCCCTGCACGTGCCGTGACTCGTCGCGGCAGGTCGCGGTGAAGCCGGTGTAGTAGGCCGGCAGGAACCCTCGCCAGCGCGCGTACGAGAGCGTCACCTTCATGACCGACAGCGCGAGGACACCCTCGATCCACAGGAAGTAATTCGTGCCGTAACGCACGCGCGCCCGCTCGTCGTACGGGTTCCGCCGCACCTCGTCGGCCTGGTAGGCGAGCAGCCCGAACGGCCCGACGAACGTCTCCGACACCCATGGGAAGGACGCGTCGAGAATGTCCATAATGTCGTCGCCCTGAAGGCCGACGACCTCCCGGTAGAACCGGTCGAAGAAGACGGTGTGCCGCGCCTCGTCCTCGATCTGCGCCGCGATATGGAGCTTCTCCTCCTCGCTGGCGCCGATCATGAACACGGGCAGCTCGATCTCGACCTGCCGCTCACCGTGGTGGAAGCCGGACGCGACGGCGATAAACGACTGCCGTTCATCCTCGGTCATCTTCTCGTCCCAGTCGGCCTTGTCCTGGGTGAAGTCCAGATCGTAGACATCCCAGCGCTGCTTGAGGTACCTGCGGTACAGCGTGGTGAAGCCCGGCAGCGACTTCAGGTCCTTATGGACGTACTCGATAACGTCGTCGATGTCGACGTGGAGCACCCCGGCGAGGTCGGATTCCTCGATTTCGCGCACCTGATCGCTGCTCAGCGCGCGGGGGCCTTCGTGGAGGATCGCGGTGGGGCTCTTACGCTGAGTCATCCGTACCGCCAAATCAGATAGCAGAACGCGATTCCGTCATCATCAGAGCCGGTATCAGCCGGTGGTGTCAAGGTCGGTGCGGCCGGCCACCCGGACCGGGGCGATCGCGCCAGCGGGGAGCCCTCCGGGAGACGGGGAGCCCTCCGGGAGAGAGGCGGCCTCGTGGTGCCGGCCGGCTGGCGGCTGGCACCACGAGGCGCAGTGCGACTTTGCTGCGTTATGCGGATGGGCCAGCTGAGCGGCCGGGGGCGGTGCCGGCGAGGCCGTCGTCACTGGGGCGGGTGGCTTGGCCCGGTGCGGTATCCGGGGCCGCTGCGGGTGCGGGGTGGCCGGTGAGGATGTCGGTGGCGTAGGAGGTGCGGCGGCTGTGCATCAGGCCGAGGGCGCCGAGGACGAGCATGACGGCGGCGGCGATGAACGCGGCGATCGCGGCGATTCCGGCGATCATGCCCATGGTGCCGAAGGCGTAAGCGTTCAGCAGCAGCCCGCGCAGGGTCTCGCCCTTGAACACCGTCGCGACCTGAGTGGCCAGCTTGGCGTTGTTGGGCTGGGCTGTCGCTTCCGCGGACAGCTGGGCGTACGTCTTGCCGCCGCCGATGACCTTGAGGTGGTTGGCGATGAAGTGGTCGGCGTAGACCTCGGCCTGGGCGCCGGTGGTCAGCTGCTGCCCGGCGTACTGGTGCATCGCGGCGAATTCGGGGGCCTTGATGGCCGGGCTGTTGTTCGCCGGGAAGTAGATCTGCTGGGCGGCGAGCTGAGTGCGTACCTCGTTGCCGATGAAGTTGTGGGCCCAGGTCAGTAGGCCGCCGGCGGCGACCAGGGTGACGGCCAGGAACAGGCCTGCGGTGGCCATCAGGATGTCGAAGGTTCTGCGCTTCATAACGGTTCTCCCTGGTGGGGCAAGTAGTCTGGCCGGGTGTTAGCCGGGAGGCTGTCGGCGCTGCCCGGGTCGGTCCCGTTTGGGCCGCCTCCGCTGACGGCGGCGCGGATCGGCGGCATCGCCGGGGTGCTGGTGGCGTCAGCGTCGTCGGGCCGCCGGTCGCCCGAGTGCCGCGCTGACGTTCTCGATCGCCGCGATTGACCTGGCCGTGTCGGTGACCGGGAAAATGGGTGACCGCGAAGATATCCGCGCTGACGTTGGCGCGGGTGATGATGAGGAGCCTTTATGAAGGTGTGTCAGGCCGAATTAGCTCGCCTGATCATTTCCGCGCTAGCCATCTGCATTACCCCGGGCAGGCCGGCGAGACAGGGCAGCAATTTTCCGGCGCATAAAAAATTCCGGGCCCGGCCCGTGCCGTCGCGGATTTCGCGAGTGCACCTGCCAAGGTCCGGAGCAACGTTTTTAACGTTACGCCCTTTTCGCTGGCATGGGAAATCCCGTTTTAAGGTAATCGCCGGCCGGGTTGCTCTGCGATGAGGGCCCTGGCATTTCCCGGGGAGGACAGGAGCCGGCATCCGGCGTAGTGTCGGCCGGAGAAAGCTGGCGAGCTAGCCGCCGGGTCAGGACCACGCCTTGCTGCCGGAGCAGGAGGGCGCGCCCATGTTCAGCGCGGACCTGAATACGTGCGAACGCGACAGTCGGCCTGCCGTCGGTGACCTGTCCGTCTGTGCCTGCGCAGACGATGCGGCCGGCCCCGCGCAACAGTTCCTGGCACCCGCCCTGGTGGCCGCTTACGGCCGGTCAGCGTGACGGTGTGCGGTGACGGAGCCAGGAGGGCAGTGGGTGGCAGGTGAACGGACGGCCAGGGTATGGGCGCGGATCGCGGCTGCGCATGAGGACCATGAGCCGGTGTCGGTGGCGGCGCTGTGCCGGGCCGCGGTCCGCTGCCTCGGGGTCGACGGCGCGGGCGTGACCGCGACGAGCGGCCTGGTGGCGCACGAGCCGCTGTTCGCCTCCGATGCGCTGAGTGCCCGGCTGGAGGAGCTGCAGTTCACGATGGGTGAGGGACCGGGTGCGGAGGATTTCGAGTTTGGGTCGCCGCTGCTGATCCCGGACCTGGAGTCGGTGGCGGCGCGGTGGCCAGGATTTGTGCCAGCGGCGGTGGCGGCCGGGGCGCGGGCCATGTTCGCACTTCCGCTGCAGGCCGGGGCGATCCGGGTGGGGGTCCTCTCGCTCTACCGGGCGCAGCCTGGTCCGCTGAACCCAGCCGAACTGGCCGACGTGCTGGTATTCGCCGATATTGCCCTGCAGATGGTGCTGGACGCCGCGGCCGGGATCACCGGATCGCCGGAATACCGGCTGCTTGACGGCCTGTCGGACAAGCGCGCCGAGGTCTACCAGGCCATCGGGATGATCTCGGTGCAGCTGGACGTGAGCCTGGAGGAGGCGTTCGTGCGGCTGCGGGCGCACACCTTCGCCAGCGGTGCGGCCCTGGGTGATACCGCCGGCGATGTGGTGAATCGCACGCTGCGCCTGGATCCCGACCCAGATTCCAGGTCAGCAGCATGAAAGGCGCCGAGCAGGCTGGCGGGAGCGGGGACGGACCGCTTAGCCGTAAGGTCTACAGTGGCGAGCATGGCGGCGACCATGGATGAGCGCCTGGCGGAGGTGTTCGTCGAGCTGGCGGATACCTTGGTAGCCGGCTTTGACCTGATGGAGTTTCTGCACGCGCTCACCGAGCGGTGCGTGGAACTGCTGGAGGTGGACGCGGCGGGTCTGCTGCTGGCCGATAGTGGAGGCGCGCTGCGCCTGGTGGCGGCGTCGACCGAGCGGGCCAGGGTGGTGGAACTGTTCCAGATCCAGAACGACGAGGGCCCGTGCCTGGACTGCTACCGGACGGGTCAGCTTGTCATCATCAGCGACATCCAGGCGGACGAGGTGAAGGCACGCTGGCCGAAGTTCGCCGCGGCCGCCGGCGAGATGGGCTTCGCCGGGGTCCACGCCATCCCGATGCGGCTTCGTGATCAGGTCATCGGGACGCTCAACCTGTTCCGCGCCGCCCCGAACGGCCTGAATCCGGCCGTCGCGCTCGCCGCGCGGGCTCTCGTCGATGTCGCGACGATCGGGATACTGCAAGAACGGGCGGTGCATCAGCAGGAGATCGTCGCCGGGCAACTGCAGGTCGCGCTGAACAGCCGCGTCATGATCGAGCAGGCCAAGGGAATCCTCGCCGAGCGGCTCCGGACCACCCCCGACGAGGCCTTCCTCATCCTGCGCCGCTACGCCCGCGACCATAACCGCCCACTGACCAAGCTGGCCAGCGACGTCATTCACGGAACCGCCGGCCTCATTCGCGACAGCAAGGCCTAGCGCGGCGCCCCCGGGGCCACGGTGGCGGACCGGGCCGTCGCCGCCGCCTCGTCTGGCTGTGACGTTCGATGGGGGCTGGATGGTGCCGTTACCTGCGCTCGGTCTTGGCCCGCCCGAGCGCGCGGGCTGGTGCTGATGAGTGCCGGGGCGTGCCGCCAGATGAGGCAGGCGAGGGCGCCGAGAGGGATGGGCGGCAGGTAGGTGACGGCCCGGTACAGCAGCACGGCGGCCGTGACCCGGACGCTGACCGTGTGGCTGGCGCCGGCGGCCAGCAGGCCTATCAGGCCGAGTTCGGTGATCCCCAGGCCGCCGGGGGTGATGGGGAGGGCGGTGAGCAGACGGATGAACGCGAAGGCCGCCAGTGAGGTCTGCCAGGGCACCTGGGCCTGGGACAGGCCGATGGCACGCAGACATGCCAGCAGGACGAGCCACAGGGTCAGCTGGCTGGCCACGGTGGCGGCGGTGATCCGCCAGCCCCGGGCCGTGAGCAGGGCGCCGGCCCGGTCACGGAAGCCCAATAGCGCTCCGGCCACGTCGGCGGGTGGTGACCGGCGGGCCAGCCGGGCGGCTGCAGCCACGGGGCGCTGCAGCGCGCGGCCCGTGCGGAGCGCGAAGGCCCGGCTGTGCAGGAGGAGGCCGAGCCCGGTGGCCGCGGCGGCGAGCAAGGCCACGCCCACGGCCGCGGCCGTGATCAGTGCGGTCCCGGGCCGGCTGGCCGTCGCCATGACCAGCAGGGCGAGCACGGGCAGGCCCAGCAGGGTGAAGACGTTCCAGATCCCGGTCACCAGGGTGTAGAGGACGTAGTCGGCGGTACTGAGGCCCCAGCTGGAGAGCATGGCCCAGCTGATGCCCATGGCGAGGGCGCCGCCGGCGGGCAGGCTGTTGGCGACCGCGTTGGAGCCCAGGCTGACCGCTGCCGCCTGGCGGATCCGGATCCAGGGCAGTACCGCGCGGATCGTGATCCAGTAAGCACCCATGCTGGCGGCGGCCGCGGTGCCGATGAGCAGGACGTGCGGCCAGGTCATCGCCTGCACGCTGGCCCACACGCTGCGGTAGGACGCGACGTGCGGCAGGACGAACCCGAAGGCGGCCGCGATGAGAGCGGCCGACACCGCGGTGCGGAGGACCGTGCGGCCGGTCCGGGGTCGGCTGGCGCCCCCTGCAGGCTGCGCCTGCAGGGGGGCTGCGGGCTGCGCCCGTGGGGGGGCCGGGTCAGCGTCCGGCATGCGGGAGGGTGGGCAGGGGCACGGGCACGGGCTGGGGCCGGGACTGGTCTGCGAGGCGCCGGCGGGCGGCGAGGCGGGCCGGGTCGGGCCAGTGCACGGCGCTCGCCCAGCCGAGGCGCTCGAAAAAGCGAATGACGGCGGCGGAGATGTCGACCTGACGGGGGCCGGTGCCATGCCTGGCGCACGCCGGGTCGGAGTGATGACCGTTGTGCCAGCTTTCGCCGAACGAGACCAGCGCCAGCGGCCACAGATTGGTGGCCCGGTCATAGCGGCGGGTGGCGTAGGGGCGGGCCCCGATGAGGTGGCATAGCGAGTTGACCGACCAGGTGACGTGCTGCAACAGGGCAACCCGGGCCAGTCCGGCCCACAGCAGGGCGCCCAGCGCGGCCCGCCAGCTGCCGCCGATCATCCACCCTGCGGCGGCCGGCAGCGCCAGCGAGGCCGCGGACAGGGCCGGGAACGCCGCCGAGACGGCCCGCATCGCGGGGTCGGTCATCAGATCGGGGGCATACCGGGACGCAGGAGTTGGATCATCGCGCAGCAGCCAGCCCACGTGGGCGTGGGCGAGGCCGCGGAGCTGCCCGCCCAGGCTGGTGCCGTACCGGTAAGGGGAGTGCGGGTCGCCGGGCCGGTCGGTGAAGGCGTGGTGGCGGCGATGAATGGCGACCCAGCCGATCACGTCGCCCTGGAAGCTCATCGACCCCGCGATGGCCAGCGCGGTCCGCAGCGGGCGGGCCGCGACGAAGGCACGGTGGGTCAGCAGGCGGTGGAACCCGACGGTCACCCCGAGCCCGGTGAGCACATAGAAAGCGACCGCCAGCAGAAGGTCGGTCAGGCCCAGTCCGTGGCCCCACGACAGCCACACGGCCGCGGCCAGGCCACCGAACGGTATGACGACGAGCGCGGCCGTTACCCCGGCCCGGGCGCGGCCCCCGGCAGTGGCAGGCGGATCGTCGCCGCCGGGGAACGGCGTTGTGCCGTCGTAGGGTGCGGGGAGCTGAGCGAGCATGCTGGTGGTTCCTCTCCGGTTGCGGCCAGATAGCGAGGTGGCCCGGAGCTGCCGGGCGGGGGAGTACCGCCGTGAGATGGCGGGAATTCACCCTGCGCCGCGACAGGCGCGGTGGGGGCACCGGGAGCAGGGGCGACCAGGACGGGGTGTGCGGGACGAGTGCCGGGCGGGGGCAGGAGGTGGTCCTCCAGCCAGGACATTCCCATGACGGCGAGCAGCCCCAGCGGGGTCAGGGCTAGAAGGACAAGGACAGGCATGGCTTCACGCTTGTGGCCGGGCGATATCCGGTGCCGGGATTAATCACCGGTGCGCCCAGCCGGTGCGCCGCCGGCGCGAGCGCCCGGCGTTACCCGGCCCGAGAACGACCCATGCGAAATGACCATGACCGACTCCTCAGTCAGTGAAGAATTGACGTGCGGGTAGCCGGTCCTGTGCGACGGGCCGCGAAGGGAGAGGATGATTCCCCGCGGGGTCTTGCCTTTTTCCGGGCCGTTGCGCTCACCGGCGCTGGCCCGACGCAAAAAAATTCCGGATCCTGCCTGCTCCCGCCATATCCGCGGGGACAGTTGCCGAGGTCCGGAGCAACTGTCACACTACGCGGGCGCGGCAGCCCTGTCCATGACCGGATCCACCAGAGACAGCGGCCAGGCGGGCAAATCACGGTCACGGCGTGGCGCGGGTGGCCCGCAGCGGCAACGGCGCGAGCCGCGCCCTTTGCGCGAGAGTCGGCGGAGCGTAATGTGTGAGGGCTGCTCCGGACCCTGGCAGCCGCGCCCGTGCAGATGGCGGGAGCGGTGTACAGGACCGGAGTTTTTGATCCGGCCGGCTGAATCTCTGCGGCATCATGGCCGGAGCGATCGCCGTGTCCGGGCTACAGGTGGAGGGTGCCGGTGACGGCTGTCGGCTCGCGGCCTGCCGGTCATCTTTATGATGCCCGGCGCCGCGTCTACTACGTCAAGCCGGTTCTGCGCGGCTGGCTGCACTTGTGCTGGTTTGCGGCGTCGCTGGTGCTCGGCCCGCTGCTGCTGGTCCGCGCGCACGGAGCCACGCAGATCATCGCGGCCGGCATCTATTCGGTGAGCGTGAGCGCGCTGTTCGGGTTCAGTGCGCTGTACCACCGGGGCCGGTGGACCGCTGTGTGGCGGCAGCGCCTGCAGCGCCTGGACCACGCGATGATCTTCTTCCTCATCGCCGGCACGGCGACTCCCGTCTTCCTTCTCGCCGCACGCGGTACGTTCGGGCTGATCTGCGTGATCGTGATGTGGGCCCTGACCCTCACGGCGGCCGCGATCCATCTGGCCTGGATGAGCGCGCCGGAGCTGCTGGTCGGCGGGACGTTCGTCGGGCTGGGCTGCGCCGCCGGCCTGGCGCTGCCATGGGTATGGATCCATGCGGGCGCCGCGCCGGCGGTCCTTATACTTACCGGCGGCCTGCTCTACATCACCGGAGCGCTTTCCTATCAGCGTCGCTGGCCCGATCCGTACCCGTCGGTGTTCGGCTACCACGAGGTCTTTCACGTTTATGTGTGCGCCGCCGCGGCCTGCCAGTACGTGGCGATAACACTGCTTATTACCTGAGGGCGGCGTCCCCGCACCGATCCGGGCGCGAGGATCAGCATCAGCTTGCCGGGCGCATGGTCTGATGCGGGATACTTCCCCCATGGGCGATCGCAATGTGCTGGGGAGTGAGCTGGAGCCGTGCGGGACCGACCCGGTGACCGGCTTTTACCGGGACGGGTGCTGCAGCACCGGGCCGGAAGATCTGGGCAGTCACACCATTTGCGCCGTGGTGACCGCCGAGTTTCTCGAGCACCAGCGGGGGATCGGCAACGACCTGACGACCCCGGTGCCCCAGTTCCGGTTCCCCGGGCTCGCGCCGGGAGACCGGTGGTGCGTGACGGCGGCGAACTGGCTGCGCGCTCACTACGAAGGCGCCGCCGCGCACGTGGTCCTGGCCTCCACGCATGAGCGGGCGCTTGAGATCGTGCCGCTGGCGGTGCTCAAGGAGCACGCCGTCGACGTCCCCGCTGACCCCGGCGCCCTCGAGAGCTGAACGTCAGCGCGTTCGGCTCTCGAGGGCGGATTCTGCTCCTCGCTCAGACCCGCGGCGGCATCGTCAGGGAGCCACGTGGTCAGGGATCCGTGCGGCCGAGATCCTGCGGGTCTAGCGCCTCGTGGGTAAGCGGCGGCTGGGCCGGCTGGGCGTTGCCGGAAAGCGCCTCCGGCGCCACCGTCGCGCCCGCTACCGGCATGCCCGCGTTCTTGCCCGCGTCCTTGTCCGCGTTCTTGTCCGCGCCGGGCACGGCGGCGCTGGCCTCGGGCCACTGCTTGAGCTCCACCTGCGGGATCAGCCAGGTAGCCAGGAAAGCCAGCGCGGCGATCGGCACCGCGACGAGGAACACGGTCTGGATCGACTCGGCGTAGCCGGCCACGAAGCCCTGGTGCACGGCGGCGGGCAGGTGACTGAGCAGTGCCGGGGTGGCGTCTGCGGCGCTGAAGCCCTTCGGCAGGGTGACCCCGTGCAGGTGCCTGGACAGGTTGCCGACCAGCACGTTGGCGAAGATCGCGCCGAAGATCGCGGTACCGAACGAACCGCCGATCGAGCGGAAGAAGGTGGCCCCGGAGGTCGCCACGCCCAGTTCGCTGTGCGGCACACCGTTCTGCACGATGATGACCAGCACCTGCATGACACCGCCGATGCCCATGCCCAGGACGAGCATGTAGATCGCGTCCTGGAACGTTGACGAGCCCACGCCCATCAGTGAGAGCAGGTACATGCCGAGGGTCATCAGCCCGGCCCCGGCGATCGGGAAGAACCGGTACTTGCCGGTCTTCGAGATGATCTGCCCGGACGAGATCGAGGTGACGAGCAGCCCGGCCATCAGCGGCAGCAGGTACACCCCGGAGATGGTTGGCGAGATGCCCCGAACGACCTGGAAGAACGCGGGCAGGTAGGTGATCGCGCCGAACATCGCGAAGCCGACGATGAAGCCGACCAGGCTGGTCACCGAGAAGGTGCGCAGCTTGAACAGGTGCAGGGGCAGCACCGGCTCGGCGGCCCGCCGCTCGACCAGCACGAACACGCCGATCAGCAGCGCGCCCGCCGCGCCCAGGATGTAGATGGGGACCGACCGCCACGGGTAGGTGGTGCCGCCCAGGCTGGTCAGCAGGATCAGCGAGGTGACGGCCGCCGATAGCACGAGGGTGCCGAGGTAGTCGATCTTGTGACGCACCCGGCTCAGCTGGCCGGGAACCTGGGCGGCCACCACGAGCAGCGCGATCACGCCGATCGGCACGTTGATGTAGAAGATCCAGCGCCAGGACAGGTTATCCACGAAAACGCCGCCGAGCAGCGGACCGACCACGCTGGCCAGGCCGAAGACTCCGCCGAACAGGCCCACGTACCGGCCGCGCTCGCGGGGCGAGACGACGTCCCCGACGATGGCCTGCGCTCCCACCATCAGGCCGCCGGCCCCGAGCCCCTGCACCGCGCGGAACGCGATGAGCTCGAACATGGACGAGCTGATTCCGGACAGGATCGAGCCCGCCACGAAGATGACGATCGCGGCCTGGAAGAAGATCTTGCGGCCGTACTGGTCGCCCAGCTTGCCCCAGAGCGGGGTCGACACCGTGGTGGCGAGCAGGTAAGCGGTGATGACCCAGGCGATATGGGAACCGCCCTTGAGGTCACCGACGATCGTCGGCAGCGCCGTGGACACGATCGTCTGGTCGAGCGCGGCGAGCAGCATGCCGAGCATGAGCGCGCCGATGATGAGCAGGATCCGGCGGCGGCCGAGCCCGGTCAGGGCGCCGTTGCCGACAGCGTCCGCAGCGGGTGGCTGGGAGCCGCTCGCGGGTGCGGGAGTGGCTGAGGCCATCAGTGGTTGTCCTTTCTGTCGGCCACGTCCCCCTGTGGGGTCTGGAGGGCTCGTCCCCCCGGACTGGCCGTGATGTCTCTGAATGCGCAGCGCTCGGGCAGCCCGTCGGCGAGCGCCCGGAACGCCAGGTCGATGAGCTGGCTGAGCGGTACCGTGCCGCCCGAACTGGCCCAGAACGTCATGCTGGCGCGGAACACACCGGAGGCCGTGGCGGCCAGCAGGCCCGGATAGGGATCCCGTTCCGGATCGGTGCCGAGCCGCTCGGCGAGCCCTTCGGTGACGGCTCGCTCGACCATCGCCATCTGCGCCGCGTGGGCCGCGCGCAGATGCGGGTCGCTGCGGGCCTCCTTCATCCGGCGCAGCCAGTCCGCCGCGTCGCCGCCCAGCCCGCTGAGCTCGTCGGCCACACTCTGGGCGTCGCTGACCATCACCATGCGCAGCGCGTCCAGGACGGGCTCGCCGGGCGCATCGTGCGCGACGCGCAGGCGCAGTTCCGCAATCCGTTCCGGATCCGCGCCGAACAGCGCCGCCTCCTTGGACGGGAAGTAGTTGAAGAACGTGCGCGGTGACACGTCCGCCGCCTCCGCGATGTCCTCCACGGTGACGTGCGTGAAGCCGCGCTCGGCGACCAGGTCGAGCGCTATCCGGCGGAGTGACCGGCGGGTAGCCAGTTTCTTGCGCTCGCGCAGCGAGCCGCGCGGCTCGCCTTCCGAGGTGGTACTTGCCAGTGTCATCCTGCGCTCACTACAACTTTGCATGACATATAAATTTGCACTACGAGCAATGTTACATGGCATGCAACAAGGGCCGGGCGCCGGATGTTCCGCTATAGCGCTGCTCATTTACCCGATGCGGCGCAACGGCCCCGCGGAGATCGTCAAGGCCCTGCGTGACCTGCTCGGCAGGTAGAACGCCCCTAGTACGAGACAGCGACGGGTCCGGGGTGGCCGGGGGCATGGCCGATCAGGGCCGCGGAGCCGGGCAGGTCCGGCGAGGTGGGCACCGGCGTGGGCATGATCTACGCCGGAGCAGCCGGCCGTATCAGTGCTCGCAGGTCCGCCGAGCACCCCGCGCACGGCGGCGGCCACGGCACCGGAGGTCCCGAAGACGGGGGCATGCCCGGCGCCGGCCAGCCGGGCATTCCGCGTTCGGCAGGCCGCATGGACCGGCGTCCGGCGGGCATCACCCCGGGGTCATTAGCGGCGAGCGATTGAGATATTTATGAAATCTTTACATCAAATATATTCATTCGCGACCTTACCTTGCTCTAGCGTGGACGGCTTAGTCAACCAGGTTCGGTGATTTCCGCCATAAAACGGCACGTCGCCGGCCTTACCCCCTACCGGCTTAGGAGTATGCATGAACTCCCGCTGGCACATCCCTGGAGGACGTTCGATTTCGCGCTGGCGCATCCCGCTGGCGGTCGCCGCCTTGACACTGGGCCCGCTGGGAGCGGCAGCCGGCAGCGCCAACGCTGCCACGGCCGCCACGCACCCCGGCACTACGCACACCCGTCCCGGCGGCGCGGTGGGCGGATTCCAGCCTGGCGGCCTGGTCAAACAGCACACCGGCTCATCCGCCGCCGCGCACGGCGTCAGGAACGGCACGACGAGCACCAACTGGTCGGGTTACGCGGTGACCGGCTCCGGCAACGCCTTCAACAGCGTCTCGTCCAGCTGGACGGAGCCCGCCGCCACCTGCAACGACGGCGGCACCGAATACGCCGCCTTCTGGGTCGGCCTGGACGGTTACAACAGCAATTCCGTCGAGCAGACCGGTACCGACTCGGACTGCGACGGCGGGTCACCGGATTACTACGGCTGGTATGAGATGTATCCCGCCGACCCGGTGTACTTCACCAATCCGGTCGCACCTGGCGACAGCATGAGCGCGTCGATCACGGTCAGCGGGAACAACTACACGCTGAAGCTGACCGACAGCACCCAGGGCTGGACCCAGACCGAAAACGAGACCGGGAGCGGCCTGGCCGACTCCTCCGCTGAGGTCATCACCGAGGCACCCTCCTCGTCGTCGGGCCCGCTCCCGCTCGCCGATTTCGGCGCGATCAACTACTCCGGGTCGACCGTCGACGGGACCTCGATGGGATCGATGAATCCGACGTCGATCACCATGGCCGGCGGCAGTGGTGACCAGCTGGACTCCACGAGCGCGATAGACGGGTCCGGTGATTTCAGTAACACCTGGCAGGCAGGGAGCTAACCGCGGCCACGCTCGGCGCGGCCCCCGGCGGTCTGATGGCCTCCGGGGGCCGCACGCGTAGGGGCGCCGGCGGACGCGCCCCAATCTCGGCCCGACCATAATCGGTGCCGCCGTAATCGGTACTGGAAGAAAATCACGCCCTCCGGACCGGGACCGGGCCATCCGGGTCCGTTACCGCGAGGTGGTGGCTTCGTCTCCGACCTGCCCGGACGGAAGGCGCTCGGGGCGCCACATCGCGAACCGCGTTCGAGTGGCTCTCGCGGGCCATTCCCGGGAACATCATCGGCCGCAGCCCCGCCGGAGCCACCGGAACGGCGGGACGACATGGCTCTGCCATGGTTTTCCCCTTCACCCGGCTCGCGCCGCCCGCCCAGCGGCGGTAGCCGCGGACCCTGATCGGGGCCCTGCTCCGTGGAAGAATCACCCCTGGCTGCCGCCGGGGTCTGCGGCAGTAGCCGCAGGCGGCTAAGGGTATGGCGGCTTGAAGGCTATGGCGGTGCCATATGCCATCCAGAAAATGGATGTCTCTACGATGCCGGTTATGCTTGATGAAACATCGGCAACGGATTCCAGCCGGATGCCGACAATGGCGTCATAGTCATGCTCGGCGGCCCAATCCTTCATTTCCCCGACAGCGTCTTCGACATTTTTTCCCGAGCCCCACGTCATCATGCGCCGGTCCACCGCATAATCAAGGCCGGGAATCGTTTCGGTAGTAGAAGTCCTGATTTTCCTCGAGCGCGGCATGCGGTGCATGGTGGCACGGTGCGATGCGCTCTGCAATAGTTGGCAGGCCGGCGGATAGTAGAGAACACCGAGGATCCTGCCCGTCGGTCACCCGCCCTCTCCCAGGTGACGGGCCGCTCATCTCGGATGAGAAGGTAGGCGGCAACTGTCACTACTTAGAGTATAATACACTTAACCTTAAGTGACAGTTTGGCTTAGCGTCGGTCCTCGGCCGGGGGAGGAACGACCCCGGAGCGCCCCGACGCGTGTTGATCGGCTGCTCGGCGCTGCAGGCGCCTTCCGGCCAGTCTGGGGATGGTCGACGTGGTCAAGCCGACAGGGAATGGGCAGGCGGCCCCCGGGCGGACTGAGGACACGGCTGAGGCGGGGACTGACGCTGAGCGCCACGCGGACCGGGAGGCCCCGGAGCGGCCCGAGGTGGCGGATGACGTCTCGCGCCGCAAGGCCCGGGAAGCTCTGGAACGGAGGGAACAATTGCAGGCGCAGGCTCAGCGCCTGGAGAGCCTCGGCCAGCTCGCAGGCGGGGTCGCACATGACTTCAACAACCTGCTCGCCGTGATCCTCAACTACGTCTCCTTCGTCTCCGAGGAAGTCGCCGCCGCCACGGCCGCGGCGGGCCCGGAACCGGCCGCGCACCTGAAAGCGGCCGGGGCCGACCTCGCGCAGATCAAGAAGGCCGCCGAACGGGCGGCCGGGCTTACCCACCAGTTGCTCGTCTTCGCCCGGCGCGACGTGATCCGGCCGCAGGTTCTCGACCTCGACAACGTCATCACAACGGTGGAGGAAATGCTGCGCCGGACCATCGGAGAGCACGTCGAGCTGGTCACCTCGCTCGCCGGTAACCTCTGGCCGATCCTGGCCGACCCGGGCCAACTGGAGCAGGTGCTGGTGAATCTCGCGGTCAACGCGCGCGACGCCATGCCAGCTGGCGGCACGCTGACCATCGACACATGCAACATCACCGTGGACGCCGACACCATCGCCGGGGGGTCTATGGCGCGCAAGGGCCGCAACGTGCGACTGCGGGTCAGCGACACCGGCACCGGAATGTCTGCCGAGGTTGCGCAGCACGTATTCGAGCCGTTCTTTACCACCAAGCCCGGCCGCGGCGGAACCGGTCTCGGCCTGGCCACCGTCTACGGAATCCTCACCCAGGCCGACGGGAGCATCCGGATCTACTCCGAACCCGGTGCGGGCACGACCTTCACCATCACGCTGCCCGTCACCGCGGAGGCCGTCATCCCGATCACGGAGTCCGTGCCTTACCAGCGGGCACCGAAGGGAGAGACCGTCCTGATCGTTGAGGACGAGGAAGCGCTGCGCGAGGTGACCAGGCGTATCTTCGCCCGCAACGGCTACAGGGTGATCACCGCAGCGAACGGCCTGGATGCCCTGCGCATTGCCGGCGGCTACCCGGGCGAGATCCACCTGCTGGTCACCGACGTGGTCATGCCGCGCATGCTCGGCAAGGAGGTCGCGGAGAAAATGCGGCTGATCAAGCCAGAGATCGAAGTAATGTTCATGTCCGGCTACGCCCGGCCTGTCCTGGCCTCCCAGGGCAGGCTCGACCCCGGCGTGGCCCTGATGGAAAAGCCGTTCTCCGAGGCTGACCTGATGGCCACGGTCGGGCAGGTACTCAACGGCCACTTCCAGGGGTTCACGACCATCCCGGGGACGCCCGCCTGACGTCGGTGACCGTCCCGCCGCCGGAAACGGCGGCATGGGGTCCCCTGTTGACGGCATGTCACGCTCGCTGCACGATCGGAGAAAGGGAATCAGGTGGGAACTAACTGATCATTCTCCGGGAATTCTTGATCGTCAGCGCTGATGTGGACACCCCTCCGCCGGGAGCCAAGCGAATGCCCAGGCGGCCAGGGTTGTCGATCCCCGGAGGCTGACCGTAGGGGTGCCGTATGCCGATCGAGTCGGTCGAGCAGGAGATCCAGGATGCCCACGCATCCCTGGCCGAGTCGGCCGCGATGGTGCGAGACCACCATCGGCACTACCTGGACGGCGTTACCGCTGCGGATGAGGAGTGTGGCCAGCCACCCTGGCGCACAGGGACACGGCGGCCGGCCGGGCCGTCCCGGGGCCCGGCCGGCCGCGATCTGCTCGGCGCCGTGACGGCGCTGACGGCTGCGCATCCATGGGCGCTGGGCGGCTTCGATGACCAGGCGTGGGATACCTATCAGCCTGCGCTGGACGCACCGCCGCCGGATGGGCTGCGGGTCGGCGTGCTGCGGGCGACGCAGGGGAAGACGCAGGGGAAGGGGCTGCCGCCCCTGCCCGCGGTGGCGCGGTTCGCCCGGCACGGTCATCTTCTGATCACCGAAAGCGGGTTCGTAGCTGGGGCGCGATCGCTGTTGCAGGCGCTCACCCTGCGGCTGGCGGCAGCCACCGTGCCGGGCACGTTACGGCTGGCGCTCGCCGATCCCGTGGGGCAGGGCCGGTACCTGAGTGCGTTCCTGCGGTTGCCAGCGCAGATGCGGGTGGGGAACGCGGTCGCGGCCGGGCCGGCGGACATCGAAACCCTGCTGGCGAAGCTGACCGATCACGTCGTGGAGGTCACCCAGACGAGGCTGACCAATGTGTACGACTCGGTAGAGGCCTACAACGCGGGCGCCACCGGGGCAACGGTTCCCTACCACGTCCTGGTCCTGGCCGGCTTTCCGGCCGGGGTCAGCGACCGGGCTGCGGAGCTGCTTGGCCAGCTGGCCGGCAACGGGCCCAGAGCGGGCCTGTACGTCCTCGCCACGCTGGACCCCCGGCTGGAGATGCCCCGGGGCTTCGACCTGGCCGCCCTGACCGCATCGGGGACCAGCCTGGGCCTGGATGATCATGGGAGGCTTGCCTGGGACGACGCGGATTTCGGGCCGGCCGTGATCGAGCCGGACCAGATGCCGGCGGCGACGCGCGCCAACCCGTGGCTGGACGCGGTCGGTGCTGCCGCCAGCTCCGCCTCACGGGATCTTCCCTTCGCGCGGATCGCGATCCCCCCGTCGCAGCGCTGGGCCCATGTCACCACCGACGGCCTGGACGTGCAGATCGGCGTAGACAGCAAGGGTGAGCCGCAGCACTTCGTTATGGGCGTCCGCGGTGTGCACCACGGTCTGGTCGGCGGGGATGTCCGGATGGGCAAGACCAACCTGCTGCACGTGCTGATCAGCCAGCTCGCCCTCCGGTACCCGCCGGAGGAACTGGAGCTGTACCTGCTTGACTTCAAGGAGGTCGAGTTCGACGCCTACCTGACCGAACGGCTGCCGCATGCCCGGGCCATCACCTCTCGTACCGACCGCGAGTTCGGGCTGAGCATGCTGCGCCGCTTCCATGACGAGATCGACCGGCGGGCCCGGCTGTGCCGTGAGGCGAAGGTCACCGACCTGCCCGACTACCGCCGGGAGACCGGGCTGGTGCTGCCCCGGGCATTGGTGATCATGGACGAGTTCCAGGTGCTGTTCAGCGAGGAGGACCGGCTCGCCAGAGAGGCCGCGCGCCTGCTGGCTGACATCGCCAAACGCGGCGCGGCGTTCGGCCTGCATCTGCTGTTCGCCACCCAGTCGCCCGGCGGCCAGCTGGCCGCATATCTGCGGCCTGTCTATGAGCAGATGGCGCTGCGGATTGCCCTGGGCTGCACGCAGCCGAGCGTGTCCCAGGCGATCCTCGGCGAGGGCAACGACGCCGCTACCAAGCTGATCTGGGCGGGGGACGCGATATACAACGACCGCCGCGGCGAGGGCGCCAACCCGGTCATGCGGATCGCGATGCTGCCCACCCGGGAGCGGCTGCAGCTGATCGGGGTCATCCGGGTGCTCGCGGCCGGCCGGGAGTACCCCCCACCAGCCAGCTTCGACCCCGACGCGCCCGCGGACTTCGCCGCCCACCGCGCGTGCGCCATCTTCGCTTCCGGGCCCCGCCCGTGGCGGGCCCCGGGGGATGCCGTGGAGGCGTGGCTGGGTGAGGCGATCGAGATCAAGCCCGCCACCACCGCGACGTTTGAGCGTTACACCCGGTCCAACCTGCTCATCGTGGGCGGCGAGGAACACGGTCATGGGCTGCTGCTGGCCACCCTGCTCAGCGCCGCGGTCCAGTGTTCCCCGGCGGACGTCTCGTTCACGATCGCCGAGTTCACCCGTCCGTCGTCGCCGTTCCACGGGTTCTTCGCCCCGGTGCGGAACCTGCCTCACCCGGTGCGGATCGCTGACCGCCGGACGGCCGAGGCGGCGCTGGACGCGGTCATCGCCGACCTGGACGCCCGGCTGGCCGACCCGGACGGAACCGTCCAGCCTGAGCGGTTTTTCCTCATCGCCGGGATGCACCGCTGGCAGGAACTGCTCGCCGAGGGCGACTACGGCCGGCTGAGCGATACCTCGGTCCGTCTCATCCGCCTGGCCGACCGAGGACCGGACGTCGGCATTCACCTGGTGGCCTGGACCGACAGCTACTCCACCGCCGAACGGGCTCTCCGCCGGGCGGGCATCACCCATTTCGGCCTGCGTGCGGCACTCCGCATGTTGTCACCTGCGGAAAGCGACTCGCTGCTGGGGGTATCCGCCGCCGCCGGGCTGGACGACGACCGCGCCCTGTACCGGGAAACCGAGTGGCCGATCGAACAAGTCGAGAAGTTCAAGCCGTACTCGATGGCATCCCTCCTGGCCTTCGCCCAGGGTGCCTTCTGGAGCGCAGCATGACGGAGCAGGAACGTACCGCCGCGCCGGCCACGGCCGCGTCCCCTTACCTGGCCCTCCGCCAGGCGGTCCGGCCGGCCATCGTCGCTCACTGCCTGCTGGCTGGGGACCAGGAACGAGCGGGAAAACTGGCCGCAGAATGCGAGGAACTTCTCCTGCTCACCCGGGAGCTACTGAAAACCGCCGGGCAGATCCACGTCCTCGCGGCGGAGCCCGGCGCCGAAGTTCCCCATGAGCATGGTGGTGACCGGCAAGCTCAGATCCTGGACGCTTACGCCGACGCTGGCATGCTCTGGGCGAAGGTGGTCGGCGCTACTGTGGCCCTCGCCAGGATGCTCCTTGACCGGGGCGACTGGGATGAAGTGCGGCGACTGGCGGCGTTCTTCGCCACCGCCGGAGAAGACAACGCGGCTGCATACCTGCGGGCCGAATTGGGTAAGGCAGCATGGGAGAATTATCGAGGGCAGCTGCACGGTATCAGTAACATAATGCCGCCCGGCGAGATCAGGAGAACCATCCATGTGCTGCGGGCGATACTGTGTGAAGTCCCAGCAGACTTCGCGGGCCGGGATGCGAAGGTTAACCGTCTCCTGCCGCCCCTGGCCGCCTCTATTCACGCGATCATGAAGAGCCGGGATATCCAAGTACCGTATGACAGCCGGGTCGAGCATATCGCCACCGGCGGAGTCGCAAGTTACCCGGATATCGTTAAGCAGAGCCTCGATGAACTTTCCGCTGAATTCGAGGGTCTCTATAGGTGATCAGGGGTAGGCCAGAAGTAGATCGCCGAGGTTGTCTCACACAGGAGAATCTGCATGGCTGGGGTCATCAACGACATTGAGGCGCTGCAAGAATTCAGGGCCCGTCTCATCCAGTTCAACCTGGACCTGGCCGAGAGCTTCGCGGCCATGCGGGGCCATTGGCGTGAGCTCGGGGACGTCTGGCGGGATGACATGTACCAGTTGTTCGGCGAGGCATTAGAGGAGGTCACTCCGGGCATCGAGATCTACCTGACGGCGACCGAAGCCCACGAAGCGCACCTCGCTGCCCTCATCGAGCAGCTCCGCGGCTACCTGGAGGTAGGTTACGGGGTGAGCCGGCGTGATGAGAGTTCGCGCCGCGAGGCGAAACGGCGTGACGAGGATTCACGCCGCAAGGTGAGCCAGCGTGACCAGAATTCACGCTGACATCGACGCGCTGAAGGAACTCCATCACGCGCTGGTCCGGTTCCGGTGTGCCCAGCGTGACATGGTGGATCAGGGCGATGACAGGATCGAGGCGACCCGCGCGTCACTGGAGGCCAAGGCCGGCCGCTGGCAATCCCGGCTGGAGCAGGCCCGCGCGGAACTCGGTGCCTGCCAGTTCCGGGCCGCCCAGGCGGCCGCGGGGGAGGACCGCCCGGTCGACTGCTCCGGCTACGCCGGGGCGGTCAGCGAGGCTGAGGAACGACTGGAGCGCATCCGCCTCTGGCAGTACCGGGTCGATCAGGAAGCCAGCGAGTTCCGCGGCATCGCCATCCGGTTCCGGAACCTGCTGGAGATTGACCTGCCGCGCACGGAAGGTCATCTGCTGGCTCTCATCGCGAGCCTGGATGGCGCGCGCCGCGTTCAGGCCCCCGGCTCGTGATGCCCGGTCTGCCGGACCAGGACGGCTATCACCAGTTCCGGCTGCTCGAGGACGCCTGGGACAGTGCCGTACAGCACTGGCACGATGACGTGCTCCGCGACTTTGATACCCACCACTGGACACCGCTGCAGGCAGAATCCCGGCTGTACCTGGATGCCCTGCGCAAACTGATGGAAGTGCTCAGCGTGGCCGAGCATGACACCGAGTGGTGAACCGGCCATGGCCCTTATCGGGCATTGGCCAAGCTCTCGCTCAGGCCAGGAAGGGCTCCGCCCCGGACGGCTGGGGTGACCCCGGTGCATTCAGGTAGGTCAGGCACGCAGCCGGCTCCACGGCGGCCAGCACCAGATCGCCGAACACGGAGCGCTCAGCCGACACGCTGAACAGGTGAGAATGAGCGGGTTTGCCGGTGGCGCCGTCGATGATGGTGACAAACCCGGTGAAGGCAATCGTCTCTATCACCTCGGGCGGGGTGGCGCTGAAGATCTCATGCAATGTGCGCAGCGCTACACAGGATATGAGGCGCTTATAGCGCTGCGCTATCTCGTTTTGCGGCCGCCGCACCGGTTCAGTGACATCGCGCGCTTTGAAGTAACGGTAGGCACGCACCGGTGGTACGACTTGCTGCGGCGGAAGCCCGAATTCCACCACGACCTCCCGGTCATCCGGGTGGTAGGCAACCTGATGCTCGCGCGGAAAGCCATCTGGATACCGGGAGGTATCAAGGATGCGGCCGGTGAACCATTCCACGGACTCGGGATCGCCTGCCGCGAATGCCGCTCGGCGGCGACTGATATTTGCGTTCTGCGCCGCCGCTCTCGCCCGCTCCCGCGTGACATTCTCGTGGTACCGGGCCTTGGCCATGGTAAGTCCCTGCTGCCGCTGTGATTCTTGCTGCCAATGTTCGGCCTGAGCGGCCGCGAACATCGCCTGGGCCTGCGTCATCTGGCCCCGGTATCGTGCGGCCCCGCCCAGGAGGCGACGAAGCCCTCGCGGTTCGGCAGGCGCGAAATGGCTCCAGTCCGGAGCGGGAACAGCGAGGCCCAGCGTGCCCGGATCGAATCGCGGTGTTCCCGGGGACGACATGAGCCGGGTGAAGCTCAACGGCGGGAGGGCCAGGACACTCGTCAGGATCTCATCGAGCGTCCTGATCTGCCGCTCGATCTCGGCGGTCCTCATCTCCGCTGCCTTCTCCTGAGAGTCAAGATGCTCATGCTGGCGGGCCTTTTCCCGCCCCCTGGCCTGTCGTGCCTGTTCCCGCGCCAGGCGGTTATCCTCCTGGCGTTGCGCCGCCAGGCGGCGCTCCCATTCCGGAAGACTCCCCATACGCGCCATGAGCTGCCACTCTCCTGATCGGTGTGACGACAGCTACTAATGACGATAAACGAGCCCAGATATCATGAAAAGGCTGGTCCTCTGTTCCCGGCGGTCGCCGCCCGGCAGGCCCCGTGACTCTGGCCGAACTATGCTCGGGCTATCGTGACAGGTACAGAGGGGAGCACGATGTCATCAACGTCAGAGCCTGTGCACCTCAACAATCATCACCGGAATACCCTGCGCCAGATCTTCCAGCATCCCGTGAGCCACAACATCGAATGGCATTCGGTCGTCTCGCTGCTGGAAGCGGTCGGCTCGGTCGTGCAGAACCACGATGGCACGGTTGCCGCCACTGTCGGATCCGAGACCGAATACTTCGAGATTCCCGCGCGTAAGGACATCGACACCGAGACAGTTGTCAACTTGCGCCGGATACTGAGCAGCGCCGGGTACGGCACCGGGGCCGGGGACATGGCCGCCAGCGGCCAGGAGGATTGACGGCTTTCAGCCTGTCCGCCGGGCCCCCCTGTCCGCCCGGCGCCCCTGTCCGCCCGGCGGCGCGGCAGTCCCGCACCCGCCACGGCGCCGCCATCTCAGTGTGTCATTCCCGTGCCGCCGTCCCGCTTCCCGGCAGCCAGGGGTAGCGCTCGGTGTCCTGCGCGGCGTAGTCGGGATCCAGGTAGATGAAACAGCGCTGAATCTTCCAGTCGCGGATCTCGAAGACATCGCACCAGCGGCCGGCACCCCATTCCGGCACGCCGGCCCGCCAGGGGCCGTCACGATGCTCGCCGTGGCTGGTGCCCTCGCAGACGACCACGTCGCCAGAGACGACCCAGTTGAAGTGGGAGTAGTGGTGGACGATCGACTTCAGAGTGCCGCCCACGTCAGCGAACAGGCGGCCGATGCTCTCCTTGCCCGTGGCCAGGCCCCACTTCGGGAAGTACACCTGAGCATCTTCGGCGAACAGGTCGAGAATGCTGCCGCCGGTGGACGTCACACCACCGTTGTCGAACGCCTTCAGGTACTCGATGGCGACGGATCTGCGTTGCTCGTCCGTCATGACCTGAACGGTCAGCGCCATGGTTGACCACCTCCGTGTCGTTGATAGGAGACTGAAAGGACGGGGCCCCCGGGGGCGGGCAAGGCCGGCATAGCCGGACGTGCCGCATTCAGGTGCCGGTCCCGATTATGACCCGCTCGGATGAGACAGGCCCAGCATGAGCCGCCTGCTCCGGGGGCCCCATCCGACTGTTGCGGCGGCCCGCTGGTGATGCGGGCTAGTCCGCGCTGCTCGACGAGGGCGCTGGCTTGGTGACGCAGGTCGGACAGGACTTCGATCTGGGCAGCCTCCGCCGCCTCGGCCTGAACATGGAGGGGGTGTCCGTCCTGCCGGGCGCCTCAGCCACGTTCCTTATCGACCAGTTCCCGGACGGCAGCCGATCATTTAGGTCCGTCCTCGGGGTCGCCGCCGATCCCCGTTTCGACTTGTTCCCATCATCCTATTTTAGGGCGAAATTCATACATCTAGGGAGCGCGCCGCCCCGGCAGCAATTGGCCTGGCTGAAATTTCTCAGTGACAAGGGATGCCGTGCCGAGGTCTCGGTCGACATGTTTGAGCTTTTTGTGGCGACCGAGCCGGATACCTGCCGTACCACCTGTGATCGCGCGGACCTCGTGTTCCTGAACGAAGTGGAATACCGCGGTCTTTACGAAGGAAAATCGCATCCACGAGCGCCAACGATTCTCAAGCACGGACCGCGCGGCGCGGAATTCATCGCGGACGGCATGCGGCATCGGATCCCGGCGCTTCCCGCCGACGAGGTGGACCCGGTCGGAGCCGGGGAGATACTTGCCGGAGTGTTTCTCGCCCTGCGTGCCCGGGGGCTGCCGGAAGACCGCGCCCTGACCTATGCGGTCGCCTCGGCGACTAGATCGGTCACCGAATTCGGGGTGGCCGGCCCCGGTTTGAGCCGGATGCTCCAGTGCGTGCGGGACGAAGTGGGATCCGGGGCCCGGCCGCGCTGAGGATGCTGATCGGCGGTGCTTGTTTCACCGCGTATTTTTCCCGATGCGGCGAGAGGTGTTCCCGGTCTGAACGGGAGGCGGGGGAAGGCTGTGGCCGCGGGCGCGCCGGCCTGGTCATCGCAGCGCGGCGATGTCCGGTGCGCCGAGCCGTGCGGCCTCGGCCGTGTCGTCGTCGGGCTTGGTCTGCGAATCCCGTTCGGCCCGCACGCGCGCCAGGTAATGATCGATCTCCCGCTGCTTCTGCTCTTCGTCCCATTTCAGGACGTCTGCGATGAGCGCGGCCACGACAGGGGCGGCGGTGACGCCACGGTCCCAGGACTCGATCGAAATCCGCGTGCGCCGGGCCAGCACATCGTCCAGATGACGGGCGCCCTCGTGGGTGACCGCGTAGCGTGCCTCAACCCGCAGGTAGTCGTCCGCGGCGGGCAGCGGCTGAGCCAGCGACGGATCCTCCCGCAGCATGGCCAGCAGGTCATGCACGCAGGATCCATAACGGTTCAGCAGGTGCTCGACGCGGGCCGGGTGGATGCCGGCGGCCGACGCCAGCGCCCGGCGCTGATTCCACAGCGCCCGGTAGCCATCCGCACCGAGCAGCGGCACCTGATCCGTGCAGGACTCGGGGACCCGGTTGTCCAGGGCGCGGGCCGCCTCGTTGACCGCGTCGGCCGCCATCACGCGGTAGGTGGTGTACTTGCCGCCGGCCACGACGACCAGGCCAGGAACCGGGTGACCCACCACGTGCTCACGCGACAGCTTCGACGTCGACTCGGACTCACCGGTCAGCAACGGCCGCAGGCCGGCGTAGACGCCCTCGACATCCTCCCTGGTCAGCGGCGAGTTAAGCACGGAGTTGACGTGCTCGAGCAGGTAGTCGATGTCCCGGGAGCTGGCCGCGGGGTGCGCTTTCTCCAGCGCCCAGTCGGTATCGGTGGTCCCGATGATCCAGTGCCGGCCCCAGGGAATGACGAACAGCACGCTCTTCTCGGTCCGCAGGATGAGCCCGGTATTGGACTGCAGCCGGTCCCGGGGCACGACGAGGTGAATGCCCTTGGAGGCCCGCACGTGGAACTGGCCGCGGGTATCGGCGAGGGCCTGGGTGTCGTCGGTCCACACGCCGGTGGCGTTGATGACCTGCCGGGCGCGCACCTCGAAATTGCGGCCGGTCTCCAGGTCGGTCACCGTGGCGCCGGTCACCCGCTCACCCTGCCGCAGGAAGCCGGTGACCTGGGCGCGGTTGGCCGCGTGCGCACCGAACGAGACGGCGGTCCGTACGACGGTCAGCGTGTGCCGGGCATCGTCGACCTGGGCGTCCCAGTACTGTATGGCACCGGTCAGGGCATCCTTGCGCAGGCACGGAGCCTCGCGCAGGGCCCCCTTGCGGGTCAGGTGCCGATGGTGCTGGAGCCTGTGCGCCGTCCCCGAGGTGAACGCCATCGCGTCGTACATCGCCACCCCGGCGCCCACGTACTCGCGTTCCCAGTGGTGCTGCAGCGGATACAGGAACGGCACGGGCCGCACCAGGTGCGGGGCAATGCGATCGAGCAGCAGTCCCCGCTCGTGCAAGGCCTCCCGGACGAGGCCGAAGTCGAGCATCTCCAGGTAGCGCAGGCCGCCGTGGATGAGCTTGCTCGACCGGCTGGACGTCCCGCTGGCCCAGTCCCGCGCCTCGACGATCGCCGTCGTCAGCCCGCGCGTCACCGCATCGAGAGCAGAGCCGGCCCCCACGACGCCACCGCCGACGACCAGAATGTCAACTTCGTGCCCGGTCATCCGGGCGATCGCGTCCTCTCGCGCCGCGGGGGACAGTTCCGCGGAGGACAGTTCCGTTACCACGAGATCAGCCGACCTCCACCCAGTTCAGCGTGCGCTCTACCGCCTTCTTCCAGCCCGCGTAACCATCCGCGCGCTGCTGCTCATTCCATTCTGGATCCCAGCGCCGGGATTCGTTCCAGTTGACCTTCAGCTCGTCGGTGTTCGCCCAGAATCCGGTGGCCAGCCCGGCCGCGTAGGCGGCCCCGAGCGCGGTCGTCTCGGCCACGACGGGCCGGCTGACCGGCACGCCGAGAATGTCGGCCTGCAACTGCATGCACAGGTTGTTCGCCGTGACGCCGCCGTCGACCTTCAGGACCTCCACGTGCACACCGGAATCCTGCTCCATGGCCTCACTGACATCACGGCTCTGGTAGCAGATCGCCTCCAGCGTGGCCCGGGCGAGGTGGGCGTTGGTGTTGAACCGGGACAGGCCGACGATCACGCCGCGAGCGTCGCTTCGCCAGTACGGCGCGAAGAGCCCGGAGAACGCCGGGACGAAATAGATGCCGCCGTTGTCGGGCACCTGGCGGGCCAGCGATTCCGTCTCGGCCGCGCCGGAGATGATGCCGAGCTGGTCACGCAGCCACTGCACCGCCGATCCCGTCACCGCGATCGAGCCCTCGAGGGCGTAGATGGGCTTCTGGCGGCCGAATTTGTAACACACGGTGGTCAGCAGCCCGTTCTTGCTGCGCACCAGTTCCTCGCCGGTGTTGAGCAGCATGAAGTTGCCGGTGCCGTAGGTGTTCTTGGCCTCCCCGACGCCGAAGCACACCTGGCCGACCGTCGCGGCCTGCTGGTCACCGAGGTCGCCGGTGAGCGGCACGTCCCGGAGCGAGGCGAGCCCGCGGATCTCGCCGTAGCCGTCCGGGTCCGAGGACGGCCGGATCTCCGGCAGCATCGCGCGCGGGATGTTGAAGAAGCCGAGCAGTTCGTCGTCCCAGTCCAGCGTCTCCAGGTTCATGAGCATCGTGCGGCTGGCGTTCGTCACGTCGGTCACGTGCGAACCGCCGTCAGGGCCGCCGGTGAGATTCCAGATCACCCACGAGTCGGTGTTGCCGAAGATGGCGTCGCCGTTCTCGGCGGCCTCGCGCACCCCGTCGACGTTCTCCAGGATCCACTGGATCTTCCCGCCCGAGAAGTACGTCGCGGGCGGCAGGCCGGCCTTACGCCGGATCACGTCGCCGCGCTCATCGCGGTCCAGCGCGCTGGCGATGCGGTCCGTCCGGGTGTCCTGCCAGACGATCGCGTTGTGGTACGGGCGCCCGGTCTTGCGGTTCCACACGACGGCCGTCTCGCGCTGGTTCGTGATCCCCAGCGCGGCCAGATCCGAGGCCCCGAGGCCGGCGTTGTTCAGTGCGGTCTGGATGACCGTCTGGGTGCGGGACCAGATCTCGACCGGATTGTGCTCCACCCAGCCGGCCCGCGGCAGGATCTGCTCGTGCTCGAGCTGATGCTTGGCCACCTCGTTCCCGGAGTGGTCGAAGAGCATGAACCGGGTGCTGGTGGTGCCCTGATCGACGGCGCCGACGAAATCTGGCATGACCGCCTCCTTCTGCGTGGAATCGGGCCGGCGGCACCGCCGGCCGGGGGCTGGCTACGCGCCGGTGCCGGACTTGTCGGGGACCGGGGTCTCCTCGATGGGCCCGCTGACGTCTTCCTGCAGCTTCAGCCGGGCGTGCAGCACGTCGCCGACGAACAGGTCATAGATGATGACGCCGACGACGCCCCCGATGAGGGGCCCCACGATGGGTATCCAGAAGTAGTTGCTGAAGTGGAAGCCTCCCGTGCCGGTGTATGTCCCGGGGAGGGCCACCTTTCCCCACCCGGCGACCCAGGCGAAGAGCCGGGGCCCGAGGTCACGGGCCGGGTTGATGGCGTATCCCGCGTTCGCTCCGAAGGAGGCCCCGATCGCCGCCACGATGAAACCGATGATCAGCGGCCCGAGGTTCGCGCCGACCGGCGTGTTCCGGGCGTCGATGACGGCCACGACGAGCAGCACCAGGAAGGCCGTGCCGACGATCTGGTCGATCAGCGGCCCGCCCACCGAACCGTGGAAGTAGGGAGCCGGGAACGTAGCGAAGATCGAGTAACTGGCCAGCGCGCCGCCCCCGCTCTTCGGCGTATGCGCTGCGAGGTTGTACGCCTGGATCGCGGGGTTGTACACCCAGAACACGAGGGCGGCACCGACGAAGGCGCCGAACACCTGAGCGAACCAGTACGGCACCACCTTCCGCCAGGGGAAGTTGCGCCGCACGGCGAAGCCCAGCGTCACCGCCGGGTTGAGGTGCGCCCCGCTGACGCCGCCCGCCACCCAGATGGCGAACGCGACGGCGAACGCCCATCCGAACACGATCAGCAGCCAGTCGCCGGCGCCGACGAAGATCGTGGTCGGCGTAGCGGTACGCCCGGAGCCGGGCAGGGCGGCCACAGCCATGGCCACCACCCCGTCACCGAACGCGATAATGACGAAGGTGCCGAGGAATTCGGCCATCAGTTCGCCGGGCAAGCCGGCGATGCGGCCGATGGTGCGGCCTTCGCCTCTCGCCAGCAAAGGGGTTATATCGGACATCCGTGTCCCCCTAGCCTGTTTCCGGGCAGCTAGTCGCAGCTCGGCTATCAGCAGGAAATGATCCCTAAGGCCCTAAAAGTGAACTTACGTTGCCGATGTACAGACGGCAATGTTTCTGCCGCGTAAATTTCAATTGATACTGCTGTGAACTACTGGTGCTTTTGTGAGCTGGAGTGATCAGCCTGCTCGCAACAGGGCCTTCACGGCCGGGATACGGCCGGCCGCCATGGACAATTCGGTCACGCCCAGCTCCGCCAGCCGGGCCGCGTAGCGCTCATCGGCCGCCAGCTCGCCGCAGACCGAAACGTCGGTATTGCTCCGCGCGGCGCCCGCGCAGACCTGCTCCAGCAGCCGCCACACGGCCGTGGCCGACGGATCAGCCAGCGCAGCCACATCGGGCTCGGCGCGGTCCGCGGCCATGGTGTACGCGACCAGGTCGTTGGTGCCCACCGACACGAAGTCGACCTCCGCGCCGATTTCGTCCGCGGTCAGGGCCGCGGCGGGCACCTCGATCATGACCCCGACCCGGTCCGGATGGGTGTGGGCGATTCCGCCGGCCGCGAGGGAATCGGCCGCTCGCCCGACCGCCGCACGGAAGGCGACCGCCTCCGCGGCGACGGTGACCATCGGCGCCATGACCTCGACACGGTGGCCGACCGCGGCCCGGCAGATGGCCCGCAGCTGGGTGTGCAGCACATCAGGATGGCGCAGCAGCCACCGCAGCCCGCGCACGCCCAGGAACCCGTTGCGCTGCGGGTCGAGGGCCAGGGCCCGCATGGGCTTGTCGCCGCCGACATCAAGCACGCGGACCACCACGGGCCGTTCCCCCAGCACCCCGAAGATCTCCGCCAGCTGGGCGGTCTGGGCGTCCTCGCCCGGCAGTTGCGGGAGGTCGAGCATCAGCAGTTCGGTCCGCAGCAGGCCCACACCGTCGGCGCCGGCGGCCACCGCGGCCCGCGCCTCGGCCGCCGACCCGATGTTGGCCGCGACCCGGATGGGCCGGCCCCGGTACTGCACCGGGGCGGCGGCAAGCTCGCGCGCACGCGCGCTCCGCTGCGCGGCCGCCGCCACCGCTTGCTGGCGCTCGGCGAGGTCAGGTGGGTCGGCCTGAACCGTGCCCTCCGTGCCGTCGACGTCCAGGACCGCTCCGGGCGGGAGGTTTTCCAGGTCGCGCGCGGCGCCGAGGACCATGGGCACGCCGAGGTTACGGCTCACCAGCACGGCATGGGCCGTCGGCGAGCCCCGGGACAGGGCAATCGCGACCGCACCGCGTTCGACGGCCCGCGCGACCTCGCCCGGCCCGAGCTCATCGGCCACCAGGACGGCCCCCCGCAGCGCGCTGGCCGGCGGAATCCTGTCGACCACCTCGCCCAGCTCGTTCAGGACCGCCGCGCCCGCTTCGCGCACATCCGCCGCCCGGGCGGCCACGAGCTCGTCCGGGCTGGCGGCGAGCTGCTCCGCGAGCACCGTCACCGCGTGCCACCAGGCCGGCGCGGCGGCGAGGCCGCCGGCCAGGCCGCGTTCGGCCTCCGTCCACAGCTGCGGGTCGGCCACGAGCACGGCGTGCGCTCGGCTCATCGCGTCGCCGGCGGCCAGTCGCCTGGTCGCCGCCTCCAGCGCGGTGTTCAGCCGGCCGCGCTCGCGGTCCGGGCCGGAACCGGGGCGGTCCGGGACGTCCGGCACCGCCACGCGGACCGCGGGGCCGATCGCCCGGCCGGGCGCGCCGCGCGCCGGTGCTCGTGCCGCTGCCCCCGCCCCCGCTCCTGCCGGGCGAGCGGGCCCGGACGGCGCGGAATCGGCCGGCTGGGCGCCCGCGGAGCCCGCCGTGCTCGCGTCGTCCTCGCCGAAGCCGGTCTCGATCAGCGCCTCGACGCGGTCCAGTGCGGTGCTCGCGTCCGGCCCGGACGCCGACAGCTCGGCCGTTTCGCCCCCGCGGAGCGCCAGGCTGACGACGCCCAGCAGGCTGCGCAGATCCGTGGCCGGTTTCCCGCTGCGCCCGATCCGCACCTGGGCGTCGAGGTTCGCCACCTGCCGGATCAGCTCAGCGGCGGGCCGGGCGTGCAAGCCCAGCTTGTTGCGCAGTCGCACTGATCGGGTCAGGGCCGGCGCCGAGGGCTGGGCGGCGGCTTCGGCCCGAGTCTCCTCCGCCCCGGCCGGCCCGGTGGTCCCGGACCCGGCGGTCCCGGCCGCGGCCGGCCAGGCGCCGGCCGCGGACCGCGCGGCGGCGCTCACCGCGGCCCGGGCAGCGCCGCCCTGGGCCTCCACCGCGGCCGCGATCGCCCCTTCGACCAGTGGCGCGTCCACGATGCGGATCCGCTCGGCGAGCTGCGGGTCCAGGAACTCAATGACGGACTCGCTGGTCAGCCGCGCGCTGCCCAGGTCGTACAGGACGACGATTCCCGCGGCCGAATCCGCGTCCTGGAGCGCATCGGTGATGGCCTCAAACGACGTCCCCAGCCCGCCGTCGCTTCCGCCGACCCCGATGATCGTGACGTCCGGTGCCATCTGAGCGGCCAGCTCGGCCACGCCGGCCGCCAGCTCCGCTGAATGCGACACCGCGACGATGGCCACCCGTGGGCCGGTCATGCCTTGGCCGCCTCCGCGAGAGCGCGCAGGATCACCGCGGTCGACGTGGCGCCCGGGTCGGCATGACCGGCGCTGCGCTCACCCAGATACGAAGCCCGGCCCTTGCGCGCGACCAGGGGGATCGTCGTAGCCACGGCGTCTTGCGCGGCGGCGGCCGCGGCCTGCAGCACCTCCGCCACCGAGTTGCCCCGGGCGCTCTCGGCGGCCTCGACGGCCGGCACCAGGGCGTCGACGATCGTCTTATCCCCGGGCACGGCCTTGCCGCGGGCCTGTACACCGCCCAGCGCCGCGGCCAGTGCGGCCCCGACCGCACCGGCGTCCAGCTGACCGGCGTCGCCGACCGTCGTCGCGGCGCGCAGGAACGCCGTCCCGTACAGCGGCCCGGACGCGCCCCCGACCGTGGACATCAGGGTCATGGCCACGAGCTTCAGGATCGCGCCGGGCGTCATCCCGGGGTCGGCGTCCAGTTTGGCGACGACGGCCTTAAAGCCCCGGTTCATGTTCTCGCCGTGGTCGCCGTCCCCGATCTCGCGGTCCAGGCGCGTCAGTTCGACGTGCTGCTCGGCGATGGCCGCGGCGACCGCACGGATCGCCGCGGCCACGCTCGGCCCGTCGCAGCCGCCGGTCACATGCCCCACCGGAGCGCGGCGGTGTGCACCGGTGCGTCCCACAGTTGCGTCAGCTCATCGTCGAGTCGCAGCAGGGTCACCGACATGCCCTGCATCTCCAGGCTGGTGATGTAGTTGCCGACCAGGGATCTGCTGACCTCGATGCCCTGCTTTTCGAGCAGGCCGGCGGCGATCCCGAAGGCGAGGTAGAGCTCGAGCAGCGGCGTCCCGCCCATGCCGTTGACCATCAGCAGTGCCCGGTCACCGCGCTCGAAGGGCAGGTCCTCGACGACCGGGGCCAGCAGGTCGGCCACCAGGGTGTCGGCGGGCTCCATCGGGATGCGGTGGCGGCCGGGTTCGCCATGGATGCCGATCCCCATCTCGATCTCGTCGTCGCTCAGGACGAAGCTGGGCTCGCCGGAGTGCGGCACGATGCAGGGCGTCAGGGCGACGCCCATCGAGCGGACGCTGCCGATCACCCGCTGAGCGATCGCGGTGACCGCGGCGAGATCGTCACCACGGGCGGCCGCCGCGCCGGTGATCTTTTCCAGCGGCACCGTCCCGCCGACCCCACGCCGGCCCGCGGTGTAGGTCGAGTCCTCCACGGCGACGTCGTCGTTGATGACGACGGCGGATACGTTGATCCCCTCGGCGTCAGCCAGCTCCGCGGCGGTCTCGAAGTTCAGCACGTCACCGGTGTAGTTCTTCACGATGTGCAGAACGCCGCTGCCCCCGTCGGCCGCCTGGGTGGCCGCCAGGACCGCGTCCGGAGTGGGTGAGGTGAAGACCGGACCGGGAACCGCGGCGTCGAGCATGCCGGCGCCGACGAAGCCGCCGTGCAGCGGCTCGTGTCCGGAGCCACCGCCCGAGACGACGGCGACCTTGCCGGATACCGGCGCGTCGGCCCGCACGATGTAGTCGGGCCCGAAATTCACACGGACGAGATCGCGATGCGCAGCCGCGAATCCGATCAGCGCCTCCGAGACGACGTTGCCTGGGTCATTGATGATCTTCTTCACACGGCACTTCCCTGGGCCGGACAAAACGGATGCTGACAGCTCCCTTCATACCTCTGGGCATTTCCGGCCACCAGGCCCTCGGCGGTGAAGTCTCAGCGGGTCACGTTATTGCCAGGGCCGGCCGGACCTGGCTGACCAGTAGGCAGCAGGCGGCTCGGCGAGGTCCAGGCGCGGCATTTCGGTCACAGCGAGCGCGCCCAGATTTGACTCCAGCTGGCCGGGTGTCACCGCTCCCGACAGCACCACGCTGGCCCACGGATTCGCCAGCGCCGCCGCGATCGCGATGGCGTCCACGGCCACGCCCTGGGCGTCGGCGAGCGCGGCGAGTTCAGCCGGCGGGCCGGCCGGATCGCCCCCAGCCGCCAGGCGCCCGTTAGCGAGGGCTTCTTTGATCAGGATGGCCCACCCGGCGCCGGCGGCTTCTGCTGCTGCGGGACCGGCGGATGGCTCCAGAAGATTCCACGTCACCTGGGCGGTGCTGAACACCGGCTGCCCGTCCACCGTCGCTTCGAGTGCGCGGCGCAGGGTATCCGCCTGCCCGGGACCGCTGGTCGTGATGCCGGCGATGACCCCCTGGGCCCGCAGGCCGGCGAGCGCGGCCAGCAGTTCCGGGTCGTCCAGCGGCCCGGAATCGGTGGTCAGGGAGTGAACCTGATAGAGCGCGAGCCGGTCCCCGAGAAATGCCCGGGTCTCGGCGAGCTGGGTGGTGAACATGGCCAGCGAGTGTTCTTTGATCTCCTGGTGCTCGGCGTCCAGCCGCCAGTCTCCGGTGTAGCGGTAGCCCCACTTGGACCCGGCGACGGCGTCCGGGACGCCGCGCTCAGCCAGCCACGCACCGAGGAACTCCTCGGCCCGGCCATAGGACCGGGCCGCGTCGAAGTACCGGATCCCGGCGTCGTACGCGGCGTCGAGCATGGTGAACGTGCGGGCCGCCAGGCCGGCGACGCTGCGGTCGGGCAGGTCACCGGCCCGCCCGGCGGTGATGTAGGCGGGACGGCCAAGCGCCGCGAGCCCCAGGCCGATCCGCGGCACCACCGGGCCGCCGGGGGCCAGGCGTGTGAGTGGTATGAGGGGCGTTCCGGGGTCATCGCTGGACACGGCAGACACGTTACGTGGTCGCGCGCACCTGTCGCGGGAAGTGTCACGTGGGCAGGGCGCAACAGAGGGCCGCGCACGAGGATGTGAGCGGCCCTCGGTGCTATCTGGCGGTGCTATCTGATTAGGGGGCGGTCTGGCTGATTAGGGGGCGGTCTGGCCGTTCTTGACGCTGCGGGTGAAGTCGCGCCAGCGGCCGGGCGCGAACGCGAGCTTTGGCCCCTCGGGGTCCTTCGAGTCGCGGACGGCGACGGCGCGGGGGGCAGCGCCCACCTCTACGCGCCGCCCGAACCCGCCGCCCACGTCCAGGTGAGGGCGCTCAGGACAGCCTTCCCGGACTACACCTTCAACCTCATCCGGCGCCGGGACGAACAGCCGCGCTTCGAGGCCGTGAGCCGCGATGGCGGTGATCCCTACTGCCTGATCAGTGACGATGCCACGGAGATCTGGCAAGCGCTGCGCGCCAGGGGCTGACCTCTCGATCGGCCGTGCCGCCCGGATTGCGGGAGTTGACCGCATGATTTGTGAGAGTGCGCTACCTTCGTGAGAGTTAACTCTTATGAAGGGAATTTTGATCTCATGAGTAGCACCCAAACAGCCAGTGCCTCCCGGACCATCGGCCTGGGCGTCGGGCTGGAGGTCACCATCACGGAGTACGGCGACGCCGCCACCGCCGGGGGTACCGGCGTGCTGGTCCTGCATGGCGGCGGCGGACCGCAGACGGTCGCCGGGCTGGCGGCCGCGCTCGCCGGGCACGCGTATGTGATTGCCCCGACCCACCCCGGCTTCGACGGCACCCCGCGGGTCCCGTGGGCCAACTCCGTCGCCGATCTGGCGGACGCGTACCTGGACCTGCTCGAGGAACTCGGCATGACCGCGGTGATGGTTATCGGCAACTCCCTCGGCGGCTGGATTGCCGCCGAGATGGCATTGCGTGACATCCACGGCCGTGTCGCGTCGATGGTGCTCCTCAACGCGCTCGGCATCCGCCCCGACAACGGGACGCAACTGGTCGACATCCGCTCACTTCCGCCGGCCGCGATCGGACGGCTCGCGTTCGCCAGCCCGGCCTTCCGGCCCAACCCGGCCGCGATGAGCGAGGAGCAGCGCGCCACGATGGCCGCCAACCAGCAGGCGCTGCAGATTTACGCTGGCGAGGAGTTCACCTTCGCGCCGAAACTGCGCTGGCGCCTGCACCGCGTCACCGTGCCGGTACTGGCCGCCTGGGGCGAGGAGGACGGCGTCGCTACCGCGGAGTACGGCCGCACTTACGCGGCATGCTTCCCTAACGGCCACTATCAGCCCATCGCGGACGCCGGGCACTTCCCGCACATTGAGCAGCCTGGCGCTGTGCTGGCGGCCATGGGCGACTTCGTCGACAACGTCGTCAAGCCCGACGGCGACTGACCGGCAGGCCGGCCGCCCCGGGCCGGCGCCCCGCGCGCCGGCCCGCGGCGGAACCGCTGGACTCGGCAGACTGGACCCGGCGGATCCGGGTGCCGGAAAAGTCGTAGCGCTCCGTCGGTGACACCGCCGGCCTGCGCGGATCCCGCTCAGTACTTGTTCGCGACGAACAGCTCCTGGGCCGGGAACTTCGTGAGGATCTCGGTGCCGTAGCTGGTGACGACGACCTCTTCTTCGATGCGCGCGGCGGAGATGCCGTCGGAGGCCGGGCAGTAAGTCTCCATGGCGAAGACCATGCCCACCTGGAGTTCGATCGGGTTCTCCAGCGAGTTGAGCCGCGAGATGATCGGTCGCTCGTGCAGGCCGAGGCCGAGCCCGTGCGCAAACTGCAGGCCGAAGGCAGCGAGCTCGTTCTCGAAGCCGAAGTCCTCCGCCCGGGGCAGCACGCGGGCCACGACGTCGGTCGAGACGCCGGGCTTGATGGCGGCGATCGCCGTGTCCATCCATTCCCGCGCTTGGTCGTAGGCGCCGCGCTGGCTCTCGGTCGCGCTGCCGACTCCGAAGGTGCGGTAGTAGCAGGTCCGGTAGCCGTTGAAGGAGTGGATGATGTCGAAGAAGGCCTGATCGCCGGGCCGGATGATGCGGTCGGTGAAGTTGTGCGGATGCGGGTTGCATCGCTCACCCGAGATCGAGTTCACCGCTTCCACCTGGTCGCTGCCGAGTTCGTAGAGCCGCTTGTTCGCGAGCGCGACGATTTCGTTCTCGCGTACGCCCGGTTTGAGCGCTTCGACAATGTCCTGGTAGACGCCGTCCACCATCGCCGCCGCCTGGTTGAGCAGCATGATCTCGTCCTGCGACTTGATGACGCGGGCGTCGAGCATGGACTGCTGGGCGTCGCGCACCGCGATGCCCTGCCGCTCCAGTTCGAACAGGAACGGGGGCTCGACGATGTCGATGCCAAGCGGGGCGCCGGCGACCCCGGCCTCCGTGAGGAGCGACTTGATCTCGGTCACCGCGTCGCGCATGAGGCCCGCATCGGGGGCGACCGCGCCGCGGAAACCCAGGAAGCCGGCCCTCCAGTTCTCGTCCGGCAGCCACTTCGAGTACAGCTTGTGATGCCGTACCGCCGAGCCGAAGTCCCACAGGATGGGGTCGCGGTCCCGGAACAGCAGCGCGTAGCGGATCATCTTGTCGCCGAGTGCGCCGCCGATCCAGGTCTGCGTCGCGTAGCGGATGTTGTAGAAGTCGAAGAGCAGAAAGGCGCCGCACTCGCTCGCCTCCAGCGCCGCCCTGGCTCGGGCAATGCGGTGCGCGCGCAGCCGTCCAAAGTCAACGCGCTCCTCGTAATCGACCCCCATGTGGCCGGGGGCGCCGATCGGCCGCACACCCGCTGGACGTTCCGGTGGGGTCATGAGGTGCTCCGGGGGGCCAGGTCCGGCGTCGTGTGGCCGGCGCCGGCGCCGGCGCCGGCGGCCGCGGTGGCCGGCAGGCCGGCCACCGCGCCCTTCTCGGCGAGGTTCTGCGCCTTCGCGCTGGCGCGGTTGTCGACGGTCATGTCCGTCCTCCCTCGCAATCGACGGTGCAATCGATTGTGACTCTAGACCATCGTTTGCCTCACTGGTGACGTGGCTGATCGCATGACCGGAAGCGGCCCTCGCGAAGGGACCGGGACAACCCTCGGAATCCGGTGCTGTTTAGTACCGGATTCTTAGTACCGGCTTCGACCGCTATACCTGCCCCGGAGGCATAGATCCGAACTCACCGCCAGACCCGAACGAGGACGCGGCGTCCAGGCCCATGAGGGCGGTGGCTGCGAGTCGTGCCGTCCGGCCGGAGCGCTGCGGTTGAATACCTGAGCCTGGCTGCGCGGGCTGCGCCTTACTTGCTGGTAGCCGCCTGGAATTTGGCGATCACGCCGGCCGGCACACGGCCGCGTTCTTTGATCTCGATCCCTTGCGCCTTGGCCCAGTCACGTACCTCGGTGGTGCTGTGACCGTTTGCGGTGGCCGTGCGCGCGTTCCGGGCTGGCCGGCGGGCGGTGCCAGCGATTTTCCGGGCGGCTTCGGCATAGCGTGCCAGGGTCGTCCGCAGTTCCTTGGCGTGGGCCGGGCTCAGGTCAATCTCGTATTGTGTGCCGTCGAGCCCGAAATGGACGGTGCCTTCTGCCTCGCTGCCGTCCAGGTCATCGACGAAGAAGGTCTGTATCTTCTGGGCCACGCCTATCTCCATCCTATTGGTTCGGCATTTGCAGCACAGAATACATCATTGACGTCGTGGAATGGGCGGGAACCCGCCGGCCAATGGTGGCACGGCCCGAACTCTCATTGCATACCGCCGGGTGAAATGTCTCCCCGAATTTCCGTTGACCCCGATCTGACCGCGGACGCCTGATCCTCGCTGGCATCCCCGGACATCATCCGGATGCCCGCATTCGCCGGCACGACATCGAACCCGCGGAGCCGCGCCGCTGGCCATCATGACAATCGTGTCGTCCTTGGATGCGGCTCCTGCGTGGCCGCTTACGGGCTTGGATCGTCCGGCTCCGGTTCAGGTGACGGCGGGTCGAAGTTGACGTCGACGTGTTCGAAGCCCTTGCTGCGCTGGGCTTTGGCCTGGCGGGAGTACGCACGGCGGTCCCCGGCCGTCAGGAGGACGTTGTCGGTGAAGGGGGTGAGCAGCGACCGGGGATGCAGGTGACTGACGCGCACGACGTTGATCTCGGCGCACAGCAGCACGGCCGTGGTGGTGATGTACAGGAACGCGAGCAGGCCAAGGACGAGCGCGAACACCGCGTTCGTGGCGCTGGCGTGCTCGACTACGTGCCGGACATAGATGACTCCGAACGATTGCAGCAGCTGCCAGATCACCGCCGCGGCTATCGCGCCAGGGGTCACGTCGCGCACGGACAGCCGCCGGGCCGGCGCGAACCGGAACGCGAAGATCAGCACGGCGATATTGACCGCGACCGACGCCGCCAGCGCCAGGAACCTTCCGGCTGCCCCCAGCGCCCCAGCCCCTCCGCCGCCGACGATCGACAAGACGGTCGTGCCCAGGACGGCCGATCCGGCGGTGGCCAGCAGCAGCAGGCTGCGGCCGCGGGCCCGGAAGGGGTTCGGCCGGTTGTTACGCGGCACTGCCCATACGGTGTTCGCCGCGTACTGGAAGGCCTGTGCCACCCCCAGGCCGCCGTACAGGGAGCCGAGGATTCCCACGACGAGGCCGACTGGGCCGCCGCCGAGGCGCTTGGGCTGGGCCAGATCCCCGCCGATCACCGGGAACTGGCGCAGCGCCGAGGTGAGCACCTCGTGCTGGAGCCTTGGATCACCCGACAAGACGAAGCCCAGGATTGTCGAGAGCAGCAGCAGGAGCGGGAACAGCGATACGAACCCGTAGTAGGTGAGCAGCGCCGCGAGGTAGGCGCCGAAGTCGTCGAAGTACTTGTACACCACCGCGAGCGGGAAGCCCGCCCAGGGGTGCTTGCGCTGAAATCGGTCCAGCCGCTCTGTGATCGTCACGTCAGCCGCCGCACTGCCGGGGCGGTCCGCTAGCCGGGCAAATGATCACCCGCCGCCGATCCGCACGGCTGGACCGGTCCATTCACCGGTGTGCCCAGCCGGTGCGCCGCTGGCGAGCGCGGCCGGTGCTGCTCCGCCTGGTGAGCAGGTGGAAGGCCAGTAGCAGGATCGCTGCGCCGGCGATGGCGGTGAGCCAGGTGGAGAG
>Ga0182014_10000289_pt1 | contig 63469 bp, 52 predicted proteins | sample 612S2DmetaG_FD_120489 | JGI IMG/M metagenome (GOLD analysis project Ga0182014, IMG submission 120489) | Permafrost microbial communities from Stordalen Mire, Sweden - 612S2D metaG | ecosystem: Environmental > Terrestrial > Soil > Wetlands > Permafrost | place: Sweden: Stordalen | collected... | reverse complement strand
CGAGAACATCGTCGATCTGGTGAAGGCCAAGAAGATCTCCGAGATCTCCGACCTGCGCAACGAATCCGACCGCTCCGGCATGCGTCTCGTCATCGAGCTCAAGCGCGACGCCATCGCCATGGTGGTGCTCAACAAGCTCTACAAGCACACCCAGATGCAGACCACCTTCGGGGTCATCAACATCGCCCTGGTCGGCGGCGTGCCGCGCACGCTCACCCTGCCCGAGATGCTCAAGGCCTATATCGCCTTCCAAAAAGAGGTCGTGATCCGGCGCACCAAGTTCGAGCTCGACAAGGCCGAGACCCGCGCCCACATCCTCGAAGGCCTGCTGGTCGCCCTCGACAATCTCGACCAGATCATCACGATCATCCGCCGGGCGGCCGACGTCGACAGCGCCCGCACGGCCCTCATGGACACCTTCGAGCTCACTCAGCCGCAGGCCCAGGCCATCCTCGACCTGCGCCTGCAGAAGCTCACCAGTCTCGAACGCGACAAGGTCAAAGAGGAGCACCTCGGCCTGCTGGCGCGCATCAAGGAGCTGCGCCAGCTGCTCGGCGACGAAGACGCCATCTACGGCGTTATCAAAGACGAGCTGCGCGAGCTCAAACGCCTCTACAACGACGATCGCCGCACCGAGATCGTGCCCGACGAAGGCGATCTCGACATCGAAGACCTGATCGCCGAGCAGCAGATGGTGATCACCGTCACCAAGACCGGGTACGTCAAGCGTCTGCCGACGGCCACCTATCGGCAGCAGAAGCGCGGCGGCGTGGGCATAGCCGGCATGGACCTCAAAGAAGAAGACGAGGTCGAGCACCTCTTCATCACGAGCACCCATCACTTCCTGCTGTTCTTCACTAGCGTCGGCAAGGTCTACCGACTCAAAGTCCACGAGCTCCCCGAAGCCGGTCGCAACGCTCGCGGCAAGCACCTCTCCAACCTGCTGCCGCTGCGTCAGGACGAACGGGTCTGCGCCGTCATCAACACGCGCAACTTCGACGTCGCCGAGGGCAAGTTCCTCATGTTCTGCACCCGCAAGGGCATCGTCAAAAAGACGCTGTTCGGTTCGTACAACACGCCGCTCAAGTCCGACGGCATCATCGCCATCAACATCGCCGCCGCCGACGAACTGATCGCCGTGCGCAACACCTCGGGCGACGACGACATGCTCATGGTCAGCCGTCTCGGGCAGGGGATCCGCTTCCACGAAAGCGGCGTGCGCCCGACCGGGCGCAACACCTCGGGAGTGCGCGGCATGCGACTGCGCAAGGGCGACGAGCTCATCAGCATGGACATCGCCCGCGACGACTCCGACCTGTTCCTGGTCACCGACAACGGCTACGGCAAGCGCACGCCGATCCTCGACTGGCGGGTGCAGGGCCGCGGTGGGCAGGGGGTCATAGCCATCAGGCTCACCGACCGCAAGGGCTACCTGGTCGGCGTGCGCATGGTGCGCGACAACCACGAGATCATGCTGCAGAGTCGCGACGGGGTAGTCATTCGCATGGCCGCATCCGACATCAGCCGGCAGGGCCGCACGGCGACGGGGGTGCGTGTCATGAACATGCGCGAAGGCGACGTCGTCAGCGCGATCGCCCGCATGGTGGTGTCCGAATCGGGCGCCACCGACGAACAGATCGACGGCGAGTAGACGCCTCCGAAAAGCCGGCCGGCGGCAATGGCCCCGTCTTTCTTGGCGGCCCGCGTTCGGGGTCCGGCCCGGCCGCCGTGTTAGAATCCAGCCCCATGACCAGCGACGCCGACACACAGCACCCCGCTCCCCAGCCGATGCCGGGTCCGGCCGCCGCCGCCGTCAAACTCCCCCGCCGCCCGCGCGTCTTCTCGGGCGCCCAGCCGACCGGCGCGCTGCACCTCGGCAACTACCTGGGCGCCATCACCAATTACGTCGCTATGCAAGAGACGCACGACTGTGTCTACTGCGTCGTCGACCTGCACGCCATCACCCTTCGCCAGACAAAGGCCGAGCTGAAACGCAGTACGCTCGACACCGCCAACATGTTCCTGGCGGCCGGCGTCGACCCGCAACGGTCGATCGTCATCGTGCAGTCGCACGTGGCGCAGCACTCCGAGCTTGCCTGGATCCTCAACACGGTGGCCTACATGGGCGAGCTGAGTCGCATGACCCAGTTCAAGGACAAGACCCGCGGCGGCGAGGCGGAGAGCATCGGCGTCGGCATATTCGACTATCCGGTGCTCATGGCGGCCGACATCCTGCTGTACCAGACCGACGCCGTGCCCGTGGGCGAAGACCAGAAGCAGCACGTCGAGCTCACCCGCGACCTGGCCGAGCGCTTCAACAACGCCTTCGGCAAGACCTTCGTGGTGCCGCAACCGATCATCCGCACCACGGGCGCCCGCATCATGGGCCTCGACGACCCGGCAAAGAAGATGAGCAAGAGCGCCGAGTCGGCTTACAACTACATCGCCCTGACCGACTCACCCGACGAGATCCGCCGCAAGATCAGGCGGGCGGTGACCGACTCGGGCACCGACGTCCGGACCGACCCCGACAAGCCGGCGCTCACGAACCTGCTGACGATTTACGGCCTGCTCGCCGGCGAGCCCGTCGAGGCCGTCGAGGCTCGCTACGAGGGCAAGGGGTACGCCGAGTTCAAGACGGACCTGGCCGAGGTCGTGGTCGAGGCGCTGGTGCCGTTCCAGCGGCGCATGGCGGAGCTCGGCGCCGACAAGGGCTTCACCCTCGACGTGCTGCGCGACGGCGCCGAGCGTGCCCAGGCTATCGCCGAGCGCACCATGGCGAAGGTGCGCGAACGCATGGGGTTCGTGTCCCGGCCATAAGGCGGCGAGTGCGGCGCCGCCAGCCGATCGCGCGCCGCGAAAGTCCTCAAGCGAGACCTGCACGACACCCCGCGTGCTCTCGGCGCACCTTGCTTTCAGCGTGGCAGCGAGGTGCTGCCGCGCGCCGCTGCCGCGCTCCAGCGCGCGAAGCGCCACGGCGTGTAGAACTCGTACAGCAGGCGGCCCGGATGGGGCGGCCGGCCGTAGTCGTGGGCGGGGAGGGGGCGGGCCGGTTCGGCCCGCCCCCTCCCCGCCCACGACGCCAGCGCCAGCAGGGGCAGAAGCGACGGCAAGAGCTGGCTCGAGTTGGTGCGCGCGAGGGCGCGCCGCAACACCAGGTCTTCATCGCTGAGCGGCACGGCGGCACAGCGCGCTCGCGATGTCCAGGCGGCGGGCGACGGCTGCTGGACCGTCAGGCCGAACGGACCGCGCCGGTACAGGGGGAGCTCGACGACCCGCAGGCCGGGCCGGGCCGCGGCGGCGAGCGCCGCCGCGCGGTTGACCGCATCGTGGTCGGGATGGCCGCCCTCGTAAGCCGGCACGTAGACGACCGCGTCGCGCTCATGGTCTTTCGAACGGCGGTCGTCGTCGGGCGGCGGGCCGGCCAGGCCACGGGGGTCGTCTTCGGTCGCCGGCCCGGCCTGGTCACGGCGGTCGTCGTCGAGCAGCCGAACGACTGCGCGAACGATCACGGCAATGTCCTCCACGGCATGCTGGTCGCGCAGCCGAAGGTCGACGCCGGCGCTTGTGGGCAAGCCGAGCACCTCGAGCACGCGGGCGCCTTCGGCAAGGCGACGGCGGGCGGGCGCCAGGCCGCCCGCCGTCGCCCAGAGCAGCCGCACCCGTCCGCCGCCGGCCAGCGCCCGTCGCAGGTGTCCTGCGCAGAACACCTCGTCGTCGTGGTGGGCGAGCACGAAGAGCCTGAGCCCTGCCGCCGGCATTGGAGTCGCCATCGGCCGTGCTCGGTTCCGGCGCGTCAGGTCGGCATGGAAAGGTAGACCTCGCGCATGTGGCTGAAGGTCGCCGGCCAGCTGCGCTGCAGGGCGCGGTCGCGCGCCGCCAGGCCCATGGCCTGGCGGAGCCGGTCGTCGTCGAGAAGGCGCTCCAGGGCCGCGACGAAGCCGCCGGCGTCGCCCGGCGGGACGACCAGGGCCGTCTCATCGGGTGCGACGTTCTCGTTGACCCCGGTACCGGCGATAACGACCGCCGGCAGGCCCGAGGCGGCCGCTTCGAGCAGCACTTGACCGAATGTCTCGGCCCGGCCGGGAAAGACGAAGACGTCGGCCGACGCGTAGATGGTGGCGAGCTCGTCGCCGGTGCGGTAGCCGAGAAACGAGGCGCCGGGCAGCAGTTCCGTGAGCTGCTCGCGGTAGGGGCCGTCGCCGACGAGCACGAGCTGCACGTCGTCGCGCTGGTGGCGCAGCCGGCTGTAGGCCAGCGCCAGAAAGTCGAGCCCCTTTTCGGGCGACATGCGGCCCACCCAGAGGAGCACCTTCTTGCCGCCGCCGAGCACGCGCCGCACCTCGTCGCTGCGCCGGCCCGGAGTGAACCTGGTGCCGTCGATGGCCTGGTCCAGGTTCTCGAATCGGGTCCGGACGCCGTGCTGAGTGAGGTCGTCCTGCACGGCCCGCGAGGGGCAGAACACGATCTCGGCCTGGTTGTAGAAGCCGCGCACGTACGTCCACAAGGCCTCGCGCACGATGTGGTCGGAGGTAAGAAAATAGCCCAGGCGCGGCAGATCGGTGTGGTACGAGGCGACCAGCGGCAGGCCGAGGGTGCGGGCCAGCAGGACGGCGATCATGCCCACCGGTCCGGGCGTGGCGGCGTGGATGACGTCGACGTGGTTGTCTTCGCACCAGTGCAGGAGCTGGAGCACCGGCGGCACGAGCAGCGTGAACTCTTCGTAAACGTCGAAGCTGAACCGGTCGAGGGCCTTGAACGTCTCGTGCGTCGGCCTGCTGACCCGCTCGTTGCCGCACGAGATCATGGTGAACGGCCAGCCCTGTGTCTCGGCGAAGGCGACGAGCGGCTGCAGCACTGCCGCCACGCCGTTGATCTCGTCGATCGTGTCGGTGAACATCGCCACGTGGGGCTCGGTCGTCGTGGGCCAGGGCTCGAGCAGCCCCTGCTCGGACAGGTCGCGGTGAACGTCGCCGGCGTGGATGCGCTGGCGGGCGAGCGAGGTCGCCGCCAGCAGGTAGGGAGCGATCAGCGTCTGGGCCTGGCCGAGAGTCTTCCAGGTCTCGAGCGACTCCTTGGTGAACCCCGTTTTGCGCAGCTGCTCGAAGCAGTCGCGCACCGTACGCTCCCACGTGGCCTCGGCGATCGCGGCCAGCCGTTCGTGGCGCACGCCGCCGCCCACCAGGGCGCCGCTGCGGATGACCTCGGCGGCGCCGCTGGCGGCCGCCTTGCGCAGCGCCCTTCCCCCTTCGCGCCGCCAGGGCGGGTCGATGGCGAGGCCGACGAAACGGCCGGCGAGCTGTCGGCTGCGCTGCCCTTCGAGCACCGTCCAGGGAATGCTGGAACGCATACCGCGGCGCACCAGCGTGCGTGACAGCCAGTTGCGCGAGTCGCCGTCGCCGCCGTGAAAGAGGAGGCTGATGGCGGTGTGGGCGGTCTTGGCCGTCGATCCTTGCGTGCCGCGCAGGGCCGCCTTGCGGCGCAGGAGAGCGGCGAACGGGTCGGTCTCGCCGGCTCCCAGGCGGATCTGGGTGTAGGTGGCGCCGACATCCAGGCCGCCGTGGTCGTCGGAGCCCGCGACCGGCCGGATGGCCATGGTCACGGGTTCGCGACCGTACTTTTCGGCGAAGCGCGGGATGAGGGCGGGCGAGGCGGCGACGAGCTCCGCGCTGATCCGGTTCTCGATCTGAGTGGAGCTGCCGTTGCGCGTCTCCCACAGGGCGAACAGCAGCATGAGCTGCTCGTAGTGCTCCGCGCGCAGCTCGGAGACGACGGACATGGGGTGGGCCAGCGCGTGCGGCAGGCCTTCGCGACGCAGGTAGTCGGTGAGCTCGAAGATGTTGAAGCGCAGCTCGCCGATCTCGCGATGGCGCGCTTCGTCGACCTTCCAGACCAGCACGTGCACGTGCAGGGCTTCGGTCGGAAAGAAGGCGCTGATCTCTTCGCCGATGGTGAAGTCGGGATAGTCGGCAAGCTGCAGCGCGCCGGCGATCGTGTCGTGGTCGGTGAGCGTCACATGGGTCATGCCGCGCGCCTTGGCTTCGCGGTAGACGAGGTGCGGATCGGTGAAGCACTCGCGTACGCCGAACGTACGAGCCAAGTACAGCTCGGAGCGCGCCGAGAAGCGTGAGTGGCAATGGAGGTCGACGCGTGCAATGTCGCGCGCGCCGGGTCCTGAGTCGTGATCGTGTTCGCTCATTGGCCTCGGGTTCCGTCGGTCGCCTCGGGCAACTCTACCCACGCCCGCCGGAGCGGGCAACATAGCTGGCGCAGCGGCTGCTCAGGGTACCATAGAATGAGCGTCATCCGAGACGAGCGATACGAACGGAATCTCTTGCCATGATCCTCGATCAAACGATCAGCGACTACCTTGACTCGCTGCGGCGGCCGGCCGACCCGCTCGTTGCCGAGATGGAGGCCTACGCCGCCGACAACGGAGTACCGATCGCGCCGCGCGAGACCGCGGCGCTGCTGGCCATGCTGGCCCGGGCAGCCGGCGCCCGGTTCGTGCTCGAGATCGGGCTGGCCATCGGTTACTCGGCCCTGCACATCGCCCGCGCCCTGCCCGACTACGGCAAGGTCGTGTCGCTCGAAAGCGACATGCATCTGGCCTGTCTGGCCCGGACCTACCTGGCCCGCGACCCCGCCGGAGCGCGGGTCGAGATCCTTCTGGGCGACGCCCGCGAGACGCTGCCCGGCCTGCGCGAGATCTTCGACGTGATCTTCATCGATGCCGACAAGTCGGGCTACCCCGGGTATCTCGATCTGGCGCTCGACCGGCTGCGCAAGTCCGGGCTGATCGTGATCGACAATCTCCTCATGGACGGACGGGTGGCCACGGGACGGGGCGACGACCACTGGTCGCAAGGGTCGGTCGACACGGCGCTCGCGCTCAACCGGCGGCTGGCCGGCGATCCCGCGCTCGATTATGTGCTGCTGCCGCTCGGGGACGGCGTGGGGCTCGTGCAGCGCCGGGCCGCGCGATAGACGTCCGACGACACGAGCCGTGCGGCGATGAGCGCGCGCGGCCGGCAACCGGTAGACTACGCGGGAGCACGCGCCGCCAGCCGCGCCGCCGGCCACGGGAGGACCCATGATCTCAGCCGAAACCATGAAATGGCGTCTGCAGCAAGGCAAGATCACCGAGTTCGACCTGATCTTCTGGAAGGGTACCGGACGCGTGGTGGGCGCCGGCGACAAGCTCTCTCTGCAGGTGCGCGGTAAGCGCGCCGATTACACGTGGCAGCGCGTGAGCGACACGTGGCAGCGCCTGCAGGCCGATCACGCCCTGACCGCCGACGAGCTCGGCGGCGGGCACGACGCCGTGGGCCTGGTGTCGCTGTTCGCCGCCTTCGTCCAAGACGAGGTCGAAGTGGTGGCGGCCGACGGTCTGCTGCGTCTGCCGGGGGCCGCCGGCCGGCCGGTGCGGCCCGACCCCGGGGCCCTGTCGCCGTCCTCCTGGGCGCCGCTGCAGCGCAAGATCGACGGCAACTGAAGCGATTGCGGCCACGGCCGCCGCGCGCGATCCGACGCGGCGAGCCGACACACGAGCGAGGGCTCATGACCGGACTGCCCAAAGGCTACCGTCTGCGACACGCGTCGCTGGCCGACATCCCCGCCGCGCAGCGCGTGCTCGACGCCGCCGAAAGCGCCGATTGCGGCGAGCCGCGGCGTCACGAAAATAGGCTCGAGCTCGACTTTCGCGGCCCCCACGTCGACCTTGCGCGCGACGCCTGGGTGGTGAGCGCGCCCGCGGAGTCGGCCGACCCGATCGTCGCCGTCGCTCTGGTCTTGCGGCCGCACGCGTCGGGAGAGATCGCCGCCGATCAGTATGTCCACCCCGAGCACCGCGGCCGCGGGATCTGCGCGGCGCTGCTCGACGCGATCGAGGCGCGCGCCGTCGAGCTGGCCGCCACGCTCGCCGCGGGCGTGAGCGCCACGCTCGTGGTCTGGGCCGAGCCCGCGGTCGCCGAGTACTCCGCTCCGCTCGAGGCCCGCGGGTTTGCCGCGACGAGGCAGTACTTCGAGATGCGCATCGATCTTGGCGATGAGCTCGAGATCCCGCGCTGGCCCGACGGCATCACGCCGCGGCCGTTGCGCGTGGGCCGCGATGAGCCGCAACTCCACGCCGCCGACACCGAGGCATTCGCCGAGCACCACATGTTCGAGCCGCGCCCCTACGCGGAGTGGCGCTTCCATCACGTCGATCGACCCGACTTCGACCCTGGGCTGTGGCCTATCGGCTGGGACGGCGACGAGATCGCCGGGTACGCGGCCGCACTGGTGGCCGACGACGGTGGGATGGTCGGCGACCTCGCCGTGCGCCGACCCTGGCGCGGCCGCGGTCTGGGACTGGCGCTGCTGCTCGAGGAGTTCCGGGCGCTCGCGGCGCGCGGCGTCACGGTGGTACGCCTGTACGTCGACGGCCAGAACGCGACCGGCGCTGTGGCGCTCTATGAGAAGGCCGGCATGCACATCGCGCGGCGCTTCGACGTCCTCGAGAAGAGACTCACGCCGGTCGCACCGTAGACGGCGGCCGCGACCCGGTGTGGAACGGTCCAGTCCGGCACCCTGGGTCGCTCGAACCGTGCACAAAAGGCGGGCGGGAAGGCCGACAGGCCTTCCCGCCCACTGTGATGCGCGCTTGTCTGCCGCCGCGGCCGAGACCGGGCGGCGGCTCGTCTGTCGGCTAGTTGATCTGCGTCTCGAGGCGGTACGTGACGGGCATCTCGCGGCGGCCCATCTCGGCGATGAACTCGTCGCGCGCCGGACGGTCGAGCAGCTCGGGGGCGATGACGCCGGGCTGGTCGATCTTGCCCGTGACGATGAGCTCTGCATAGATCGCGGCCGGGGTGGAGGTGCCGTACGACACGCAGGTGGCCCCCGGGATGAGCTCGTTGACGCGCCTGATGTCGGGGCCGACGACGCCGTAGTGGATCGTCGTCGGCTTGCCGGCCTTCTCGCCGATGCAGTCGACGACCTGGATGCCGATGTCGAGGATCTCGCCGGCCAGGGCCAGCCTGGCGAGCTCGTCGGCCGGCGGGTTGGGAGCCAGAGTGGCCACATACACGTCGATCGGCCGCACCTTGGAGCCGTCCTTGAGCGTCACCGGGTTCTTGCTCGTCATGCCCGTGCCCACGAAGGCGGCGTCGCCGTCGATGGCCGCCTCTTCGGTGCCCATCTTGAAGTCGACGTAGCGCAGGCCTTTGTCGCCGAATTTCTTGGGCAGCAGGCGCGGCAGCGTGGTGACCTCTTCATGGTCGTGGCAGATGCACGGGCCCAGGCCGAACGGCTCGGGGAACTGGTAGAACTCCTTGCGGCCGAAGATCTCGACGCGCTTGAACTCGCCGTCCTCATAGAGCAGCGGCGGCTGGGCGCAGTCGGTGTAGTAGGTCTCCTGCGACCAGACCTGCAGCGGGACGGGTGAATCGAACAGGGCATAGTCCTTGATGCGGATCTCGAAGCACTTGTCGAGGTCTTCGTAGCCGTTGGCGGCGAAAGTGTTGGTGACACCTGGGTCCATGCCGCAGCTTTGCAGCGCGGTCAGTCCGGCCTTCTTGAACTGGGCGTCGAGCGCCGACTGTTCGAGCCACGCCTCGTCGATGGTCTGGGTGGGCGTCTGGCCCGAAGCCATGTCGAGGTAGTCGGCGCCGGCCTTGAGACAGGCGTGCAGGAGCGCCATGTTGAAGGTCGGCACGACCGCATTGACGACCAGCTTGGCGCCCTCGGCCGCCTTGGCCACGGCGTCGGCGTCGGAGGCGTCGATGAAGATCGCCCTGGCCTTGCCGTTGCCGACCTGGCCGGCGACGAACTGCGCCCGCGCTTCGTCGAAGTCGGAGACGACGATCTCGGTGACGGCCGGATTGCGCCCCAGATTCCAGGTGAGGACCTGGCCCTGCATGCCTGCTCCCACGATGAGAACCTTCATGCCTATCCCTCCTCTCGGCCCCAGCCTCGCCGGCAGGTGCCGGAAGGGCTCATGAGGGACCGGATTCGTTGAAAACCGCCTCTGTGGGAAGAGACGGGACACCACGGTGGTGTGCCAGAGGATTGTGTCAGACAGACGGGCGTGGCGGCAACGTCGGGTGGTCCAACGAGCCGGTTCCTTGCGGGCCGTCGCGTCCAGCGCGGCGCCGGGCTCGACTTGACCCCGCGCCGCAGGTAGAACTGGCGGCGCAGCGGCGACACGTCGGCGAGACGCAAATCAAGGAGGAGCGTCGTGCATGAGCTCGGCATAACTCAGGGCATCGTCGAGCGCGCCCGCGAGGCGGCTCGGCAGGCCGGGGCGGTCAAGGTGACCGATCTGTTCCTCACCATCACGCCGGCCGCCGATTTTCAGCCCGAGTCGATCGAGATGTACTACGAGATGCTGACCGACGAGGACGAGATGCTAAGGGGCGCGGCGCTGCACTTCGCGCGCGCCTCGATCGCCGCTACCTGCCTGGCGTGCGGCGAGGAGTTCCCGACCGAGACGCCTCGGCCGTCGTGTCCGGCCTGCGGCTCGCAGCAGGTGACCTTCGACCCCCGCGAGGCGATGATCCAGCTCACCGATGTGGGCGTCGACGACGGTCCGCAGGGCGAGTCGGCGCCCGGCGGCGATGACGGCAAGGGCGAGCCGGCGCCCGCCGGCGATGACAGCCGCGACGAGCCGGCGCCCGCCGATCCGCCCGCTGTCCCGCCCGGGGGGTCGACGAATTAGGTTGTGTCGTGCGCGGCCGACGAGCCGGGGGCGGCGACGAGAAAGTAGGAGCGCTGGGGCTCGCAACCCAGGGCGGCCTCGGCGCGTGCGAGGGGCCGGGCGGCGGCCGTCAAGGCCGCGAACGCGGCCTTGCCGGCCGCCGCCCGGCCCGGGGCCTGCCGCGCCGTCAGGTTGAGGCGCTGCTTCTGCAGTCCCGGGGCAAGCGAGGCCGTCCAGAACGCGGGGCTGTGACGCCGCGAATAGCGTTCGACTGCGACCACTCTCAGCCCGGCCGCGCGCGCCGTGGCGGCGAAGGTGCCAGGCTCGAAGTGATAGAGGTGGCGCGGCAGGTCGAGTCCGACCCAGCGCGGGCCAAAGAGATGCGCCTGGGGGGCATCGAAGCGCGGCTGGAACAACACCGCGACGAGGCCGCCCGGCGCCAGCAGCCGGCGGGCGCGGGCGAGCGCTCGCAGGGGATCGTGGAGGTGCTCCAGAACGGCGGCGAAGACGACCGCCTCAAAGGCGCCGTCGGGCAGCAGGGCATCGTCAAAGGTCGCGGTCTGCACGTCGAGCCCGCGCTGCGCGCGGGCGATCGCGGCGCTGCGCGCCGATGGCTCCACGCCGCTCACGCGCCAGCCGTCGGCGCGCAGCGCCGCGAGCAGATCGCCGCTGCCGCAGCCGACGTCGAGCAGGCGTCCGCGCCGCGGCCGCAAGTTGGCGAGCCAGCCCGCGACCTCGCCGAACTGGCGCCGCCGCCAGGCGTCTTCGAGCCGCTGCACGATGCCGCCGGCGCCGCGCGCGGTGTGGTAATCGTCGGGATAGTAGCGACCGATCTCCGCGGCCGTGGGCCGCGGGTTCAGGTAGGCGAGACCGCATCGCCGGCACCGTACCACGGTGAACACCGCCGTCTCAGCGTCCGCGTCGCTCGTCGCCGGGGCGGGCGACGGCACGATCTCCGCCCGCGCCGCCGCCAACCGGTCGGCGGCCGTGCGCACCGGGCGGGCGTCGTCGCAGCCGCACAACATGCAGGGTACCGTCTCCACGGCCGAGCCGCTCCTCCCGTTCGCTTGAGATTGCCGCAAGGATAGCATCGCCGGGGGCGGTCCCCGACAGATCGAGGGCCGCCACGAGGAGACGTTCCCGAGTCTCTCAGCCACGCAACAAGGGCAGGAAGATCTCGTCGACGATCTCCACGAGGCCGACATCGGGCAGCGGACCCTGGTTCATGATCACGTCGCGCCGCCGCCGCGCTTTGCCCGGTTGCTGCTCAGTCTGGTCCATGGCAGTCCTGACGAGACGCTGGCGTCCCTTATAGGAACAATGCACCATATCTTGTAGATACTCACTCGTATCTTGGAATCATACGGAGCGCCGATCGTGGCAGCCCGATCGACAGGCGGAGGAGAACCCATGAAGACCACCCCGGTGATCGACCCCGCGCAGACGGCGCTACTGGTGATGGACTATCAACGGGCCATCCTCGGCTCGCTCCCCGAGTCGGACGAGCTCCTCAAGCGTGTCGCGGCGGCGATCTCGGGCGCCCGCGATCGAGGTGTGCGGATCGGCTACGTCCGCGTGGCCTTCGACGCCGCCGACTACGCAGCCCTGCCCGACACCAACAAGGGATTCACTCAGGCGGCGACCGCCCGCCGCCTGAGCAGCGAGGCGCCCGAGACCGCCATACACGACGCCGTCGCACCCCGACCCGGCGACCTCATCGTGCGCAAGACTCGCGTCGGCGCATTCTCGACCACGGACCTGGACCGGCGGCTGCGCGACCAGAGGATCGACACGCTGATCCTCGCCGGCATCAGCACCAGCGGGGTCGTTCTTTCCACCGTCCGCGACGCCGCCGATCGCGACTACCGGCTCTACGTGCTCGAGGACGCCTGCATCGACCGTGACCAGGGAGTCCACGAACTGCTCATGCGGAAGGTCTTCCCGCGCCAGGCCGACGTCATCGCGATCGCCGACCTTCCCAGCCTGTGGGGGGCCGAGTGAGCTCGGGCTCGTCCGACAACCCCGTCGCCAGGCGACTCAGCCGGGCACTGAGGAGCACCTTCCTCTCGCTGCGGAACCGCAATTTCCGCCTGTATTTCATCGGCCAGCTCATCTCCAATACGGGCAATTGGCTGACCAACGTCGCCCTCGTCCTGCTAGTGCTCAAGATCACCGGAAGCGGGCTGGCGGTCGGTATTCTGGCTGCCTGCCAGTTTGGTCCGATCCTGCTCTTGTCGGCGTCGGCAGGTGCCGTCGCCGACCGATCCGACAAACGCAAGCTGCTGCTCGTGACCCAGAGCCTGGAGATGGCCCAGTCGACAGGACTGGCCATCCTGGCCTTCATGCCCCACCCACCACTGGTCGGGCTCTACGCGCTGGCTCTCGGCGGAGGGACCCTGCTGGCGTTCGACAACCCGCTGCGGCGTTCCTTTGTCACTGAGATGGTCCGGGCCGAAGATATCCCCAACGCCGTCGTGCTCTACAGCATCATCGTGAATGTCGCACGCATCTTCGGGCCCGCGCTGGCGGGCTTGCTCGTGGTGACCCTCGGGTACGGCTGGTGCTTCACCATAGACGCCGCCTCCTATGTAGCCGTCCTGCTGTGCCTGCTGCTCATGCGACACGCCGAACTCCGCCGTCGGCCACGCAGACCACGGGTCAAAGGAGAAGTGCGGGAGGGTCTGCGCTACGTGGTATCCATGCCGACGCTGTGGATCAGCTTCAGCATGCTCCTGGCCGTTCAGATGTTGGCGTACAACTTCACCGTCACGCTGCCGCTGTTTGTTACCAAGGCTTTGCACAGTCCCGGAAGCGTCTTCACCGTTCTCTATTCGGTCTTTGGGCTAGGAGCCGTCGTGAGTGCTCTGATCGTCGCTCAGAGACGCCTGGTCCGGCTACGCCACATCATCTTCGGCGCCTCTGCGCTCGGCTTCGCCATGCTCCTGCTTGCCGGCGTTCCGGGAGTCGGATTCGCTGCTCCGGCGGTGTTCCTCGTGGGCATGGCGAGCATCCTCTATCTGACTGCATCGACGGCCATAGTGCAGGTCGAGGCCAAGGCCGAGATGCACGGCCGGGTGCTCGCCCTGCAAACCGTCCTCATGGGCGGCGGAGCTCTGATCGGCGGCCCCGTCCTGGGTTTGATCGCCGACACAGTGGGCGGCCGGGCGCCGATAGTGCTCGGCGGGATCGTCTGCCTGGCGGCGGCCGCCTTCGGCTACCTCGCCGCGCGACGTACGAAGACCGCGCTCAGGTGAGCGCAAGGCGTGGGCGTCTCGAGTGCGAACGGTGTTCTTGACGAACGCCGTTCGTCTGCTATGATGGTCACATGATCTCGCCTGAATCACGTCGCATCGTCAGCCGCCGCACACGACCCGCCAAGAGCCCTCTGAGCCAGGAGGCGATCGTCTCGACGGCCCTCGAGCTGTTGTCCCGAGAGGGGATGGCGGGCCTCAGCCTGCGCAAGGTGGCGGCGGCCCTCGACACAGGCCCCGCGTCCCTCTACGTCTACGTCGCCGACCTGAACGAGCTGCACGTTCTGGTCCTGGACCGCGTGCTCGGCGAAGTCGAGCTGCCGCCCGAGCAGGCGGGTGACTGGCGCAACCGGCTCAAGGCCCTGCTGCGGTCGTACTTCGGCGTGCTCCTCGCCCGCCCCGGACTGGCTCAGGTCGCGCTCTCCACCATTCCCTCGGGCCCCAACATGATGGCGCTCACCGAGGCCCTGCTGAGCCTGCTGGCGGAAGGCGGCGTCGACCTTCGCCGGGCCGCCTGGGCGATCGACCTGCTTTTGCTGCAGACGGCCGCCGTCGCCGCCGAGCAGGATAACCGCCGCAGCCAGGACGAGAGCGAGCTCGCCCGAGTCGCCGAAGCCGTTCACTCCGTCTCAGCGGAGCAACATCCCAACATCCACGCCCTCGGCGACGAGCTCGTGTCGGGCAAGGGCGATCGCCACGACTGGGCCCTCGACGTACTGATCAACGGAGTGCTGAGCACGCCGCGACCGTAGACCCGCGGCGGGTCTGCCCCGCACGCTCAATCGAAAGGAAACGACACCGGTGGATACTTCACGCTCCGAAACCAAGCCCGGTTCCCTCTCGGCGCGGGCCATGTGGGCCGTTCTCGCCGTCGCCATCATCGCCGACGTCATGGACCTGCTCGATGCCACCGTCACCAACATCGCCGCGCCCTCGATCGTCAGGGACCTTGGCGGCGGCGAGACGCTGATCAAGTGGCTCGGCTCGAGCTACGCGCTCGCGCTCGGGGTGCTGCTGGTGATGGGCGGGCGGCTCGGCGACCGGTACGGCCAGCGACGCCTGTTTCTCGTCGGCATCGCCGGCTTCACGCTCGCCTCGCTGGCCTGCGGCCTGTCCGTCGACCCGGTCATGCTCATCACCGCCCGTCTCTGCCAGGGCGCGTTTGGCGCGCTGCTCATCCCCCAGGGCATGGCGATCATGATGGCGCACTTCACGCGCGAGATGATGGACAAAGCCTTCAGCCTCTTCGGCCCGGCGCTGGGTCTGGCCATGGTCGGCGGTCCGATCCTGGCCGGCTTTCTGATCGACGCGAACATCGCCGGCACCGGCTGGCGCGCCATGTTCCTCATCAACATCGTGCTGGGCACCGTCGGTTTCGCCGCGGCGCTCCGGGTGCTTCCCCGAGACGCGGGCGACAAGAGCGTTGTGCTCGACGGCCTCGGCGCCGGCCTGCTGGCGATGACGATGTTCGGGCTGCTGTTCGGGCTTATCGAGGGCTCGAGCAGCGGCTGGACTGCGCTGCCGGTCGTCTCCATAGCGGTCGGCCTCCTTGGCTTCATCGCTTTCTGTTTCCGCCAGAAGACGGCGGAGAACCCGCTGATCAAGCCGTCGCTGCTCGCCCACCGCGGCTTCACGTCCGGACTCGTCATGGGCCTGGCGTTCTTTGCCGCCGTGAGTGGTCTGTTCTACGTCATCGCGCTCTTCATGCAACTGGGCCTTGGCCTCACACCGGCACATGCGGCGCTGAGCCTGGCGCCGGTAGCGGTCGGCATCGTCGCGGCCTCGGTCATCGCCATGAAGCTCATCGCCCGGCTCGGCCGCACGTTGATTTTCTGCGGCCTGCTGATCTCCCTGGCCGGGATCGGCTGGCTGCTCGCGCTCGTTCTCGGCCGGGGAACGAGTGTCGGTCCGTGGAGTCTGGCCCCGCCGCTCCTCACCATGGGTGTCGGCATGGGCACCTGCCTCGGCACCCTCTTCGACATAGCCCTGGGCGATGTTCGTGCGGACGAGGCCGGCAGCGCCAGCGGTGCGCTGAGCGCGGTCCAGCAACTCGCCGGCGCGATCGGCGCGGCCGCGGTAACCACCGTGTACTTTCGATCTGTCGCGCGGTCGGGCCAGGCGCATGCGATGGCGGTCAGCCTCATTGTCGTGGGCGCCGTCGCCGTGCTGTGCTGCGGCCTGGTGTGGCTGTTGCCACGCGCCGCGCGGCTGGAGCGCGACGAGGCCGGGGGCCACGCGCCAGAGGCTCCCGCGGCCGCAGCCAGCGGCAGCTCGTCGTTGGGATAGTCACGGTCGATCGCTCGTGCGGCGGCTCGCTTGAAGCAAGGAGAGCTCACGCGAGCGCCCACCACGGGCCCGCGCCGGTGTGTGCCAACCGCAACCTTCACTTGCAATCAGCTCACCGCGCAGACTGAAGCGAAGCGCTGGACGCGGCGCCGGACCGGCTCACCCGCGAGGTTCTCCATCAGGGTGTGACCGACCGTACGATAATCGCGTCAGCGACCAGACAGGCGACCGGGCACCAGAAGCGGACCCTGGGCGGGGAAAGCGTTGCCGTCTCGCCAACGGTGGTGGCGCTGAACTCGATCTGCAGGCTCACAACGCACCTCCTCTTCGCTCCTGAGAGCGGTGAGTTCTGGCGACCGCAGTGCACGTCGGCTTGGGCGACGAGGTTTTCGATCCATACGCCAGGCTGGGAGGTTCCAGCCGACCGCCCCACCCTGCGAGCCACGGCCCCGTCGAATGCGAGCGCCGGCGCAATCACGTCGAACGAGGGCGAAGTGCGAGGACTTGCCCGCTCAGACTGGCCACGACCGGCGAGATCTTGGGGCCACAAACCGGCTGTGGAGATCGCTGCGGCGCCGGGACTTGCCGAATGCGGTAGAGCGATCGGGCCGGCGACAGGGCATCAAAAGCGGCTCATCTGCAGGGAGAACGTTGTCGTTCTGACAACGGTGGTGGAGCATAGCGGAATCGAACCGCTGACCTCCTGGGTGCGATCCAGGCGCTCTCCCAGCTGAGCTAATGCCCCACAAGTGGGCGCGGGTCGGCGAACGGCCTCGCGCGGACTTTGTTTGTACCCGATTCCGGCGCGTTCGGCAAGTTCGCCGGGACGGCATAGACTGATGCGGTCCGCGCGTTCTGCGTTTACGGAGGCGCACATGAAGGTCACCGCCGTCAGTGTCGAGACCCTCGAACTTGCCTACGAGGAGCCGTTCGTCATCGCCTCGTCGGCGCTGACCGCCGGGCCGTGCGACCTGGTGCGCGTCGAGACCGACGAGGGTCTGACCGGCTACGGCGAGGCGTGTCCCGCCTACGAGTTCACGGGCGACACGCTCTGGACCGTCGAGGACGTGATCGGCGAGTACCTGGCGCCGGCCACGATCGGACGCGACCCGTTCCGCATCGAGGAGATCGTCCACATCTGGGAGCGCGAACTGTGGACGGTCGGCAACCAGGCGGCGCGCGCGGCGCTCGAGATGGCGCTCTGGGATCTGCAGGGCAAGGCTCTGGGGCGACCGCTGGTCGACCTCGTCGGTGGCCGCACGCGCGACGGCCTGCCCGAGGTGATCGCCTGGGGCTGGGACGAACCCGCGGCGCTGTCCGCCAAGACGCGGGCCATGCGCGACGAGGGGGTGTCCATCTTCAAGGTCAAGGTGGGCGACACACCCGAGCGTGACGAGGCGCGCGTGGCGGCCGTCCGCGAAGCGGCCGGCCGCCACGCGCGCCTCACTGTCGACGCCAATCAGGGCTGGTACGACGTGGCCACGGCGGTGCGCGCCATCGAGCGGCTCGAGCCGTACTGCATCGAGTTCGTGGAGCAGCCGGTGCGCATGGACGATCTCGAGGCCGCGCGCCGCGTGCGTGAGCGCGTCGACGTGCCCATTGCCCTCGACGAGTCGGTGCGCGAGCCGTGCCACGCTCTCGCCGCGGTCAAGGCCGGCGCGGCCGATATCTTCGTGGTCAAGCTCATGAAGTCGGGCGGCATTCTGAACGCCCTCAAGATCAACGCGATCGCCGAGGCGGCGGCCGTCGGCGTCATGGTCGGCAATATGGGCGAGAGCTCGCTGGGCCTGGCCGCCCATTTCCACCTCGCCGCCGCTCTCAGCAACGCGACGCACTGCGACGCCGACGTGCCCTGGCGACCGGGCGGCCTGGAGCGCGACATCGGCCGCGGCCTCAAGACCGAACTGCGCGACGGCGCCTCTGTAGTCGCGATCCCAGAGGGCCCGGGGCTGGGCATAGAGATCGACTGCGATGCGGTTACGGCTCAGCGGGTCGAGCGGACCTGGCACAGCGACGGGCAGTCCGCGCCGGCGGCGCGGCGGGAGGGCTGAGGACAGATGGACCCCAAGAAGGTGCGAGAGGCATACGAACGCGGCGCCGCGACGGCGGCGTCGCGGCAAAGCCGGCCCGAGCGGGTCATGGCGCCCATCCTGCACGGTGACGTGCCGACGTTCGCCGAGGCGCCGGCGGCAAGCTCGCCGGCCGCGCTCGAGGGCGCCGGCGCGGCGGTCGTGGGCATCCCGTTCGAGGGCGTCAAGCTGCTCGATCCCCTGACCTATGCGCCGGCGAGCGCCGCGCCGGCCCCCGACGGCTCCATCTACTACCGCAGCGGGGCCGACGCCGGCCCCGACGCCATCCGCCGCCACTCGATCTTCTACTCGCTGCGCCACGGACGCGGGTTTGTGCCGGAGGCCGACCCCGACCTCGTCATCCTCGATCACCTGCGGGTGGTCGATTACGGCGACGTGGCGGTCGTGCCGGGCGATGTCGAGGAGACCTTCCTGCGGGCTCATGCCAAGCTGGCCGACATCCTCGCCGCCGGCGCCGTGCCGATCGTTCTGGGCGGCGACCACTCGATCCCCATTCCGGTGTTCCAGGTGCTGGCCGGCAAGTTGAACGGCAAGCTCGGCATCGTCGTTTTCGACTCGCACTTCGACATGAGCTACGAGCCCAAGTACTGGGCTGGATCGCAGTGGGCGCGAGCCTTCGACCTGGGCGTCGTCGAGCCCGAGAACTTCGTGCAGATCGGCCTGCGCGGCGGCCGCGAGTCGCTCGTCGACAAGGCGGTGGCCGAGGAGCTCGGCTACCGCTACTACACGATGGCCGACGTCGACGAGCTCGGCATAGCCACCGTCGCCCAGGAAGCCCTGGAGACGGCCACGGCCGGCACCGAGGCGATGTACGTATCGCTCGACATCGACGTGGTCGACCCGGCCCACGGTGGCCAGAAGTACCCCGACCCGGCCGGTCTGTCGGCGCGCGAGGTCATCCGCGCCCTGCGCATTCTGGCGCGCGGGCCGGTCGCCGGGTTCGACATCTGCTGCCTCGCGCCCCGCTACGATCTGCAGGGACACCTGAGTCAGCTCGCCGCGCGGGCCGCCCTCGAAGTCATCGCCGGTATCGCCCTGCAGCGGCCGTGAGGGGGCGTTCGACCACGCCTTGGCGGTCGGCGGCCGCCGCGGACGGCGTCGCCTCGGGCGGCGACGGATTTACGCCCGCGGTCGGCTTCGGCGTCGCCTCGCGCGGCGACGGATTCGCGCCTGCGCTCAGGCTCGGCGATGGCCCCCGTCAGGCTCGAATCGAGTCCCGTATCGCGCCCTGTGGCGTAGCCACTCTGGCGACATAGACGGTCGTCCTATACAACCCCCGAAATGGGCTGGCGATGTCAGGTGCAGAGAGGGAGCGACAGGGGGTCGACATGCAGGACTCAGAGCGGAGGACGATGACTCGCAAGCAGAAGGCGCAAGTCGTCGACCACATGCTCGATCGCTACGATCGTCTCGGGGCGCTGCTCGTGAGCGACAACGAAAGCCTGTGTCGCCTGCTGACCACGCTGGAGATGGGCGCCGAAGACCGGGCGCTCGTCGATTACCTCACCTCGTACCTGATCGTCTGAGCGTAAAGGCGTGAGGCGCGGTGTGGGTCCGGGGGGGCCTGCGCCGCGCCTCGCCAGCTCTCAGTCCTGCCGTGGAGCGTCCCGCTCGCCGGCGACCGCGCGGGCCAGAGCCTCGACCACGCGGCCGTCGAACTGAGTGCCGGCGCAGCGCCGCAGCTCGGCGAGGGCCTGGCCGGCATCGAGCTGCGGCGCATGGGGGCGACGGCCCGTCATGGCGCACCAGGCGGCCGCCACCAGCACGATGCGCGAGGGCAGCGGGATGGCCTCGCCGGCGAGGCCGCTCGGGTACCCTGTGCCGTCGAAGCGCTCGTGGTGGTGAACCACCGCCTGGGTGAGCGGCTCGCTCGCTCCTAGGCCGCGCAGCAGACGCTCGCCGGCGAGCGGATGCTCGCGTATCAGCCGGCGCTCGTCGGGTGTCAGCTCACCGGGCTTGTTCAGGACGTCGTCGGGCACGCCGATTTCGCCGATATCACTAAGCCGCGCCGCCTCGACGACCTGCCGACCGGCGGCGCCGTCGAGGCCGAGTTCGGCGGCCACCTGAGCGGCGATGCGCGCCATTGCCCGCGAGCGCGCGCCGGCGGTGTGCTGCTTGGCGTCGACGGCGTCGGCCAAGGCAGCCCAGCTTGTGTGCGATGCCGCCAGGCCAAGCTCGGCCGGAGCGTCGTCGGACTGGCCCGACGTGAACGCGACCACCCGGTCGCGCCCCCGACGCTTGGCCAGGCGCATGGCCCAGTCGGCCTTGTCGAGCAACTCCTCCTTGAGGCCGGCGTCGGCGGGGAACGACGCCACGCCGATGCTGATCGTAACGTGAGCGTCGTTGCCGGCGATCGGTTGGGACGCCGCGACCTCGCGCCGGACGCGCCCGGCCACATCGGCGGCGGCGTCGGCGTCGCTGCCCAGCAGAATGACCGCGAACTCCTCGCCGCCGTAGCGCGCCGCGAGGTCGACGTGCCTGATGCAGCCGTCGATCACGCGCGCCACGCTGCGCAGCGCATCGTCGCCGGCGCTGTGACCGTAGCGGTCGTTGAAATCCTTGAACCGGTCGAGGCCGCAGAACAGCAACGAGAGCGACCGATTGTCCTGGCGAGCGCGCTCGATCTCCTCTGACAGTCGCTCGTGCAGGTAGCGATGGTTGTAGAGACCGGTGAGACCGTCGGTGATGGCGTCGAGCTCGGTGCGGCCGAGGCGCGCCGCGGCGGCCTGGAACATGGCGGCGAAGGCTTGCGCCACGTCGCTGCGCAGGCCCGCCATCTCGGCGCCGCTCAACCCGGCCGGCGGAATGTCGGCCTGGACGATCGCCACGACCTCGCCGCGACGGTCACGCACGGTCGCAAGACCGCTCACCCAGACGCCCCACTGGTCGACGTAGAGCACATTGACGTCGGGTGAGGCGCCGGCGAAGGTCTCGAGCAACTCGTCGTCGGCGAAGATCTCGCTGCCCAGCGGCGCCCGCTCGTCGGGGGCCTGTTCGGCATCGACGACGATCGTGGCCTTGGCGTCGGCGCCGACGACGACGGTCGTGAGGTAGCGTACCTGGGGGTGGTCGTCGCGCACGGCGCGCAGCTCGGCCGCGATGTGCAGGTACTCGGGCCGGCTTTCGTCGAGCGCTACGCGCAACGTGGCGTGCTCGTCCGGGTCGATGCGCGCCGCTGCCAGCGCCGCCACCTCGCACGCCAGGTCACGCTGCTCGTGGAGCCGCGCCAGAACGCGCTTGAAGGCGACGACCATCTGCGGGTCGAACTGCGTCCCGCTGCAGTGGTCGAGCTCGGCGAGCGCCTCGTGATACCTCAGGGCCTGGCGGTAGGGCCGCCGGAACGACATGGCGTCGTAGGAGTCGGCGACGCACATGGCGCGCGCCACGAGCGGGATCGCCTCGGCGGCGCGGCCGTCGGGGTAGCCGGTACCGTCCCAGTGTTCGTGATGGTGGCGTACGCCGAGCACGAGATCGTCGGCAAACAGGGGGCGCAGGATGTCGGCCGAAAAGATCGGATGCTGGCGCATGAGGTCCCATTCGCGCGAGTTCAAGCCACTCGGCTTAAGCAGGACGCGGTCGGCGACGCCGATCTTGCCGATGTCGTGCAGGTAGGCGGCCTCTTCGACCTGGTGGATGGTCTCGTCGGACCAGCCGAGCTCGTGGCCCAGAAGGACCATGTAGGCGCCGACGCGCGCGGCGTGACCGAGCGTGTAGTAGTCCTTCGCGTTCAGGGCTGAGCTCAGAGCCTTGAGATTGCCCAGATGCATGCGCTTGATCTCGTCGTAGAGCCGGGCGTTGTCCATGGCCTGGGCGGCGATCTGGGCCAGCCCCTGCAGAAGCTGGACGCGGGGGAACTCGCGGGCGCGACTGTCGTACAGCGCGACCAGACCGATGACCTCGCCGCGCACGATGAGCGGCAAGTGGATGCTCGCGCGGTGGCCCGATTCGAGCAGGATGGTGCGCTCCTCGGCGTTCAGGCCGTCGGCGGCGTCGCGGACTGCAACGGGCTGGCGCGTCGCGATGGCTCGCTGGGTCGCGCGGTGGGCGTCGGCCGACCGGCGCACGCCCGTCTTGCCGTCGCGGCGGCCGTCGCCGCCGACGCAGATGCGCACGACGAGCTCGGAGCCCTCGAGTCCGCTGACCTCGCACTCCTGCGCTCCGGCCAGACCGCGCATGCGTCCGGCCACCGAGTAGAGCACGTCGTCGAGCTCGAGTGAGGAACCGAACTCGAGCCCCGAGTCGACCAGCTGGCGGAGCTCGTCGTTGCTGCCTTCGAGGCGCTCGAGCAGCCGCGCCTTGCCCAGCGCCCCGGCGAGCAACTGGCCGACGGTCATCAGAAAGTCGAGGTACTCGGCGTAGTCCCCAGGCTCATCGTCGTAAATGTCGATGAGGCCATGGACGACGCCGTCGACGACCAGCGGCAGGGAGAGGTTGCTCTTGAAGCCCCACTCCGCGAAGACCCGACGCTCCTCTACATCGATGCGAGGATCGTCGGGAGAGGCGATGACCGCGATCTGCTGCGACTCGATCGCCATCTTGACGTTGGGGAAGTCGTCGACGCGCAGCGAATGTCCGACGGAGTCGTCGTCGTACCCGTTGCGGTCGTAGCTCACCCGACTGAGAAGCGTGGTGTCGCCTTCGAGCGTGAACACGTCGCAGTCCGCCGCGCCGAGCGTTTCGACGAGGCGCCTGGCCGCGATGCGCAGCAGCTCTGTCACGTCGCCGGCGCGGGTAGCGAGCGCGCCGAACTCGACGAGCTCGTGCAGGATCTCGTTGCGCCGCCGGATCTCGTCGAACAGGGCGGCGTTGTCGAGCGCTCGTCCTGCCACATGGGCGAGACCTTCGATGAGCTCGAGGTGTTCGCTGAAGTCGCGCGGCACGTAGTCGGACAACTCGAGGATGCCGATCACCGCGTCGCGCGCCACGAGCGGCGCCGCGAGCTGGGACTGGTAGCCCCACTTCTCGAGCGACTTGCGGCCGGTGGGCGTGAGCACCGGGTCGTCGAGGCTGGCGGCCAGCGAGACGCGGCGCTGTCCGACTGCGATGGCGCTGCAGGGAAAGTCGCGCAGCCTGACGGTGGTGCCCTCCCACGCGCGGTCGAAGACCCCGTGGTCGTAACTCACCAGCGCGCGCAGCGTCTCGCCTTCGACCGCATAGATGTCGGCGACCGGTGAGCGCGTGAGACGTGCCAGGCGGCGTGCGACGCTTTGCAGGACGTCGTCGGTGGACAGGTGAGAGGCTTCTTCGATGCCGGCTTCGACGAGCAGCTGGAGGTCGCGGTTGCGGGCCTCGAGGGCGGCGATCCTGGCCGCGTCGGTGCTCGGTGCGACGGGGCGGGCACCGCGGCGGGACGCCGCGGTGCCCGCCCCGTCGCGCAGCAGCGCATCGATGTCGGCCCGACGGTAGCGTCGGTGACCGCCGGCACTGCGGTAGCAGGCGACCTTGCCGGCGTCGCTCCAGCGCCGCAGTGTGTTGACGCTTACGCCCAGCAGCTCGGCCGCCGGACCGAGCCGCAGCCAGCGTCGATCAGTCGTCGGCGTGGAAGGGCTGCCCATGGTTCCTCTGATAGTCGGCTGCCGTGCCTGAAAACTTGACCAATTCTACACGCAGGCGCGAGGCGGGGCCAAGCGGCGCGTTGGCGGTCGCACAGGCGGGGGCAAGCGCCGCGCAGGCAACCGCGCAGGCGGCCGCGCAGGCATCGCACAGGCGGTCACACAGGCGGTCACACAGGCGGTCACACAGGCGGTCACACAGGCAAATGCGCAGGCGGCCGCGGGGCAGGCTCTGGTGGGTCCTTGCGTCCTCTCCGAACGTGGGGACTGCGCTAGGCTTCAGCCGCCGCCGGCAGCGTCTCGATGACGCGAGCGATGTCGTGGAAGACGGCGCCGGCAGGGCTTATGGGGTCGAGGGCCGGGGGCGTGCCGGCGTCGCCGGCGCTGCGCGTCATCTCGTCGAGGGGAATGCGGCCCAGCAAAATGGTGCCGGCCGCCCTGGCGATGTCCTCCGCCCCTCCGTGACCGAAGATGAAGTGCTTCTCGCCGCAGTTGGGACACACGAAATAGGCCATGTTCTCGACGACGCCGATGATGCGGTGCTTGGTGAGCAGCGCCATCTTCGCCGCTTTGGCGGCGATCTTGGCGGCGGCCTGCTGAGGCGTCGTCACCACGATCACCTCGGCTGCCGGCAGCATCTGGGCGATCGTGAGAGCGATGTCGCCCGTGCCGGGCGGCAAGTCGATCAGCAGGTAATCGGGGCTGCCCCACAACACGTCGCCGAGAAACTGCTCCATGGCGCGTCCGAGCATCGGCCCGCGCCAGATCACGGGCTCGTCGTCTTCGAGAAAGAAGCCCATGGAGACGATCTTCACGCCGTGGGCTTCGGGCGGCACCAGCTTGCCGTCACGCGAGGCGGGCGCCACGGTGGCCATGCCGAACATGAGGGGGATCGTGGGCCCGTAGACGTCGGCGTCGATCAGGCCGACGGCGTGGCCGCGCTGAGCCAGGGCTACGGCCAGGTTGGCGGTCACCGTCGACTTGCCGACCCCGCCCTTGCCACTGGCCACCGCCAGAACGCGTGTCTTGGCGCCCGGTCCGAACGGCGTCGACGGGATCCCCGGGTCGGCCTTGACGGTGGCCGCGAGGCGCTCGCACTCCTCGGGGGACATGGCATCCATCACGACCTCGACCCGCCGCTCCCCGGCGACGGCCGCGAGGGCCTGTTCCGTCTCCGTGCGGATGCGGTCTTTCAGCGGGCACGCCGCCGTCGTGAGCACGAGACGCACCGACAGGCGGTCGTCGGTGATCTCGATGTCACGGACCATGTCGAGAGCGACGATACTGCGTTGCAGCTCGGGGTCTTGCACCGTCGAGAGGGCGGCGAGGACATCATCGTTGTTCATGCAGGCTCCAGAGGGCGAGGTTGCGCGGGGCCGCGCCGATCCGTCGCGAGTGTAGAACGGTGCGAGTCGGGGCGGCAAGGCCGGTCGCCTGGTTGTCGGGTCCCAGGTCACATGTTCCACGCCGGCCGCCGCGCGAAGCGCGGCGGGACAGCCGGCACGAGAGCGGCGGCGAGCGTTTCACGTGAAACGCGACACTGATAGCCGTGGTTTCACGTGAAACATGGCGCCGGTGCCGCGGACGTCGGCGCCTGTCCATGGTCGGTCTGCCGAAGCGACGACGAAACGACGGAGGGCGGGCCGCGAAAGCGGCCCGCCCTCCGTCGTTCTACCTGCGGGCAGAAAGACCCGTCTCAGGTATGCGGCGGCAGGTGGGGAGCTTGAACATCCGGCTCAGGGGCGCCCGGGTAAGGGTGAGCATCCGCGTTTCCGCGAGCGCGCGTCTGCCGCTTGTCGGGTGTGTGCGACGCTACTCTCAGATCTCCGAAGCCTTGATGCCCACGGGCTCGGCGTGGCCGGCGCCGGTGGAGTAGGTGTCCTTGAAGATCTCCATGAGCATCGGGCTCTCGCGAACGACGGCGAGCGCGATGATGGCGTGGTCCTTGGTGTAACCGTTGCCGATGATCATGGTCGTGTCGGCGCCGATGCCTTCGGCGCCGAGGGCGGCCGAGGTGAAGCTCGTCGCCATCGAGAAGAAGTAGACCAGGCCGTCGTCCTTGGTGGCGAGGACCGAGGCCATCTCGGTGTTCGGGATGTCGACGCAGTTGATGGTCAGGTCGGCCATCTCGCCGCCGGTCGCCTTGCTGACCTCTTCGTAGACGAAGAGCTGGTCGGTGGCCGAGCCCTGAATGATGACGTCGGCGAAGCCGGATTTCTCGAGGCGCTTGCGGCCGGCGTCGCCGTGCACCAGGCAGATGACCTTGCCGGTCGGCTTGACGCGCTTGCGGGCCTCATAGGCGCAGAGCAGGCCGCTCTTGCCGCCGGCCCCGATGATGAACACGGTCTGGCCGGGCTTGCTGAGCTTGGCCGCCTGCGCCGGGGCGCCGGCCACGTCGAGGATGGCCAGGGCGAGGGCTTCGTCCATGTCGCTGGGGATCTTGGCGTAGATGCCGGTCTCGAACAGGATGGCCTGGGCCTTCACTTTGACCTGGCAGGTGTCCTTGTTGATCGAGATGATCTCGTCGACCTTGAGCGGGGTGAGCGACAGCGACACGAGGGTGGCGATGCGATCGCCGACCTTGAGGTCGCGACCCTTGAGCTTGGGACCGATCTCCTTGACCGTGCCCAGCAGCATGCCGCCCGAGCCGGTGTCGGGGTTGTGATGCTTGCCGCGCTCGGCGATGATGCCGAGGCTGTGGCGGGCCATCTTCTTGACGTCGCCGCCCTCGGCCTCCTCGATCTGGGTAAAGCTGGCCGCGTCGACGTTGAGCGTGTCGACGTCGATCAGGATCTCGTTGTCGGCGCACTCCATCGTGTTGTCGATCTTCCAGGCCGGCTGCGGCAAGACGCCCTTCGGCTCGATCACGCGATGGGCTCCGAACTTGTTGCCTTCTTTCACCTTGTGCCTCGCTTTCGTAGTGATGCGCTTTTCCGTTGAGGGGTCCGTCGGCGGCGGCGCGGCGGCTCGAGAGCCGCCGCGCCGCCGCCGCGTCGGGTGCGTGACTTACGCTTCGACTTTGATGACGCTGCCGGCGCCCTGGCCGCCGCCGACACAGGCGCCGGTCAGGCCGATCTCCTGGCCGCGCTTCTGGAGCTCGTGAATGAGGGTCACGATCATGCGGGTGCCGGTGTTGCCGAGCGGGTGGCCGAGCGCGACGGCGCCACCGTTGACGTTGACGATCTCGAGATCGAGACCGAGCTCGCGGGTGGCGAGCGCGGCCACGCAGGCGAAGGCCTCGTTCAACTCGGCAAGCTGGATGTCGCCGCTTTGCAGGCCGGCCTTTTCGAGGGCCTTGTGGGCGGCCACGGTCTCGCCGTAGCCCATGATCTCGGCGGGCACCGCCGCAGTGGCGTAGCTCACGAGCTGAGCGATGGGCTTGAGGCCGAGGTCGGCCGCCTTTCGGCGAGAGGTGACGACCAGGGCGCTGGCGCCGTCGGCGATGGCCGACGCGTTGCCGGCCGTCACCACTCCGCCGTCCTTCTTGAACACCGGCTTGAGACCGGCGAGCGCTTCGGGTGTGGTCTCTCGCGGGCATTCGTCCGTGTCGACGATCTTCGGATCGCCTTTACGCTGCGGGATCGTGACCGGCACGATCTCGTCGGTGAAGCGGCCGTCGCGCACGGCGGCGCTGGCGTTGAGCTGGCTGCGGTAGGCGACCTCGTTCTGGGCGTCCTTGGAGACGCCGAACTTCTCGCTCAGTATCTCGGCCGTCAGGCCCATGTGGTAGCCGCCGATCGCGCACCAGAGCCCGTCCAGGACCATGGCGTCGAAGATCTGGTCGGAGGGCATGCCCATGCGATAGCCGGTGCGGCCGTTCTGCAGCAGCCACGGCGCGCGTGTCATGTTCTCGGTGCCGCCCACCAGGTAGATCTCGCCGTCGCCGGCCTTGATGTTGGCCGCCGCCCAGGCCAGGGCCGCGGCGCTCGACACGCAGACGCGGTTGACCGTGATCGCCGGCACGTTGTCGGGAATGCCGGCCTTGAGCTCGGCCTGGCGAGCCGTGTTCTGCCCCAGGCCCGCCTGAATGACGTTGCCGAAGATGACCTCGTCGAGCTGGTCGCCCGCGACGCCGGCGCGCGCGAGGGCCTCCTTCATGACGACGGCGCCGAGATCGGTCGCCGGCGCACCGGCGAACCCACCCTGGAACTTTCCCTGAGCGGTGCGGACCGCCGAGAGGATGACGATGTCGTTGTCTGTCACTACAGCCTCCTGAGGCCAGAGGCGGCCCTGCAGGTTCTCTCGCGTGTCCTACGCGCCCTCGGGCCGCCTGTTGAAGTCATGGACAAACTATCATGTTGCTTTGGCCGTGTTTTTGGCCCTTCTGGCCACTTCCTGCGCCAGGAAGGAGGCCACTTCGACGGGTGTCGTGCGCAGTCCGAAGCCGGCGTCGTAGCCGAGCTCCTTGGCGAAGGCGTTGTTGATGCGAGGTCCGCCGACGACGAGCACGAAGCGCTCGCGCACGCCCTCGGCCTCGAGCAGCTCGATCATCTTGGTCAGGTTCTGCACGTGGATGTTCTTCTGGGTGACGATCTGCGACACGAGGATAGCGTCGGCGTGCCGGTCGAGGGCCGTGCGCAGGAGCTGCTCGCAGGGGATCTGCGAGCCCATGTTCACGACCTCCATCTCGGGATAGCGCTCGAAGCCGTAGTTGCCGGCGAAACCCTTCATGTTGAGGATGGCGTCGATGCCGACCGTGTGCGCGTCGCTCTCGATGGCCGCCCCGACCACCGACAGCTTGCGGCCCAGGTGCTCCTTGATGAACGCGTTGATCGCGTAGTAGTCCATCGCCTCGACTTCGAGGTAGTCGCCCTTGACCTTGTCGGGGTCGATGCCGGTCTCGGTGCGCCCGTAGGCGACGTAAAAGGTGAACTCGGGGTCGATCGCCTTGCACTCGGCCACGCCGACGTCGCGAAAGCCGAGCTTCTCGACGAACTGTTTGCCGACGTCGGCCGCCTTGACCGAGTAGGCGATCGGCAGGGTGAACGAGAACTGCATCATGCCGTCGTCACGAGTATCACCGTACGGCCTGACGATCATGACGCCACCTCCTGACTTGCGCGCACCGACTCGCCCGGCGCGGGACCGGTCGGCGGTCCGCTCCGACGACCCTCGCGCAGGGCGGCGAAGAAGGGGTTGAAGTAGTCGTCGCGGGTCTTGAAGACGCCCTCGAAGCCGCGGCCGCCGCGCGGGTCGCGTTTGACGTCGGCGAACTCGCCGTCTTCGAGCGCCTTGAAGAGACCGATTCGCTGCACGTGTTCGAGCTGTTCGGCGGCGCGGGTCAACACGTCGTCGGCGCGCTTCTCGATGATGCCGCCGGAGCGGAACTCGACCTCGTCGGCCAGGTGGCGGCACGACTCGAAGACGTACTTGGCGTTCTTGATCGAGACGTAGCGGTCCTGGAGCAGCGGCGTGTGCAGGGCCTCGGTGAGCATGCCGAGCAGCATGATCTCCTGGCCTGTGAAGATGCCGGTGAAGTTGAACATGCCGTCGATGATGTGGCCCTGAAAGATGTCGCCCGGCATGTACTTGGTCGGCGGCATGTACTTGAGCGGGTACTCCGGAAAGAGCTGGCGGATGAGCTGCGCGTCGGCGATCTGGTAGACGACCTGATCGGGGGTCGCGGGGTTGATCTCGAATGCGTGTCCCAGGCCGATCTGCCAGGGCTCGAGGTTGGCGCGCAGGGCGAACGCTTCGTTGATGAAGTCGGAGCTCACGACCGTGTAGCCCTTCTCGAAGGCGTCGGCCGTGGTCAGGTAGTTGTCCTCGCCGGTGTTGATGATGATGCCGGCCCTGGCGTTGATGAGGCGTGAAAGATACTGGTCGACGAAGGTGCGCTGCATGTTGATGTTGCGGAAGATGATGCCGTACATGGAGTCGTTGAGCATCATGTCGAGGCGCTCGAGGGCGCCCATCGTGGCGATCTCGGGCATGCAGAGGCCGCTGGCGTAGTTGCAGAGGCGGATGTAGCGGCCGAGCTCTGCGCCGACCTCGTCGAGGGCGGCCCGCATGAGCCTGAAGTTCTCCTGCGTGGCGTAGGTGCCGCCGAAACCTTCGGTGGTCTTGCCGTACGGTACGTAGTCGAGCAGGCTCTGCGCCGTCGTACGGATGACCGCGATCACGTCGGCGCCGGCTCGGGCGGCCGCTTGGGCCTGGGCCGCGTCTTCGTAGATGTTGCCGGTGGCGACGATCACGTAGACGTAGGGTTTGAGCGCCTCGCCGCAGGCGGCCACGAGCTCCTCGCGGCGGCGGCGGACGGCGTCGATGCGCGCGACGCCCTGCGTCGCCAGCTCGGCGGCCCGCAGCTCCGCCGCCGCGCGGTGCTCGGCTGGCACCTCGTCGAGGGCCAGGGCGCCGGCGGCCACGCCCTCGGCCACCTCCTGGGCGCTCTTGCCGGTGCGTATCATGAGATCGACGAAGGGCCGCGTCACGCCGCCCGGCAGCAGCTCACGCGCCTGTTCAATGACGACGTTCACCAGCGGCACGTCGATGTCGTTCACACCGGCGACGCCCAGAAGGCGCAGCGTGGCGCGCTCGCTCGAGTCGGTGGTGTGCTCCTCGATATGGCGCTGAATGTCGTCGGCGATGGCTTCGGCGGCCGCGCGAGCGCGCGTGACGAGCGTCTCGTTCAGCCTGATCGCGTTGTACACGGTCACACCGTCCTTGGCGTCGGAGGGGGCGACGTCGTCGGGCTGCCGGCGGCAGCGCCGTCCGGCACCGCGGCCAGACCGTGGACGACGTCGAAGACGGGAGCGCGATCGCCGACTGCGTCGGCGATCGCGCCGAAGAAGAGCCTGGGGTTGTACGGCTGCGGAAACCGGTAGGGATTGGCGGTCACGGCCAGGACGCGCAGCGGCGTGAGCACGCGCAGGTCGATGCCGCGGCGGCGGAACCGGGCAACGGTCGTGGGCGTGAGAATGAGGACCGTGGCGTCGCGCACGACGACCGTGACGCTATAGAGAGGGGGCAGGGTCCGGGAGAAGTCGTCGGCGAACTCCTGGGTGAGCGCGCCCCCGACGAAAAGCACCTTCGTGGCCCGCCGTTCGACCTCGCGGGCTACCCTCACGCCCTCGCCGACGATGGTATCGAGGTCGAGGGTTGAAAGGCGGCCGTGCTCGTCGACGGCGACGGCGCGCCCACCCGACAGGGTCTGCGGGCTCACGAGGCTGCGACTCTCGGGGTCGACCGCGGGAAGGGTCAGCATCTCGAGCGTGGCCAGCGTGATCTCAACGGTCTCTTCGAGCGTGTCGGCGACCAGGCCACCGGTCGCCATGATCACGGCATCGCACACGCGCGGCGAGGCGCTGCCGAGGCGGTTGATGGCGCCGTCGACCAGCACGAGGCGGGCGCCGTGGGCGTGCAGCCGGGCAGCGGTTGCGGCGACCTCGGCGAGCGTGGTAGGGCCGCTGATCTCGACGGCGCGGTCGCCGACGGCGCGGCCGATCACGACGTTGCCGAGCGATGTGTGGAACGGCAGGCGCTCGAGCTGCTCCATGGTGTAGTGCGAGCGGTCGAGCGAGCCGACCGTGGTGGCGATGAGCGTGCCGCGCGGCGGCACGATGCGTGGCTTGTCGAGCCCCGTCAGGTGGTCGGTGCGCTCGCCGTCCAAGCCGAGTGAGGTGAGCCCGAAACGCAGCGGCACGTTGTCCATGAGGGCGTTGACCACGGTCGTCTTGCCGGCGTTCTTGACCAGACCGATCACGGCGATCGTCGCGGCGCCGCTCGCGGCCACGACGTCGAACAGGGTGGCCGGAGCGGTCGTGTCCGCAAAGGCCGACGCGGGCGTACCGGCGGCGGTCATCGGCCGCCGCCCGCGGTGTCGTCGGTCTGGTTTGAGCCGGCGCTCGTTGAGTTGGCGGGATCGCTCCGACCGCCGTCTTGCCTGCGGATCTCCTTGAGATAGCTGAAGACGGTGAAGCGCGAAAGGTCGAGGGCCTCGGCGACCTGCTCCGCGGAGCGCTTCACGAGAAACGCGCCGCGCTCCTCGAGCCGCGCGACGACCTCCATCTTCTCTTCGCGGTTCATGGTGGCCGGCGTTTTGCCCATGTCGCTCAGAATGCCGACGATCATGCCAGCCAGGACTTCGCGGATGTCGCCCCCGAACAGCTCCTCGGTCTCGGGCACGACCTCGCCGCTGGGGCGAGCGGCGGCGGTAAGGTTCGCCAGCGTGCGCTGGGCGTGCACGAGATCGGAGATGTCGAGGTTGATGCCCAGCACGCCGATGGGGCGATCGTCGCCGCCGCGCAGGGTGACGGCGAGCGACTTGAGGACCGTGCCCTCTGAGGAGGACACATAGAGGCGCACGTCGGGAGTGTCGTCGGCGTTGCGCAACGAGCGCAGCATCTGGTCGGTCGGGGCATCGCCCGGTCGCCGGCCGGTCACCTGGCCGTTCTCGATGGCCACGATCGAGTGCGGCATCTCGGCCAGGTCGTGAAGCACGACCTCGCAGCCAGGCCCGAACATTTCGGCCAACCCCCGCACCACGGCGACATACGACCGCAGATAGGGATTGACGGCACTGCTTGCGATCACGTGAGTCCTTTCACCGTCGTCCGGCGAGGGTCCGACAGCGTGGCCCCGGCTCGTGATTCGTTTCACGAAAGGTGTGATAAGGCTAGCAGCCTCTATCGAAATAAGTCAACCAGATACCCGAATCGGTTGCGAAAATGCCGCAGCGCACGCAGAGTGGCTTCCGATGCGGCAGGCAAGCGGCGCTATCGTGATCGTTTCGGCAGGCCTGCTTGCCCCGTTAGAGGTTGGCCGGGCGCGTGCCGAGCGTCACCTTGATGGTGGAGGTCGCGCCGTGGCGGTTGACGGTCAGCGCGACGGTGTCGCCCGGCTTGAAAGCGGTGATCGCCTGGACCAGGTCTTCAGCCGAGGTCACCGGCTTGCCGTTCACGGCGGTGATGACGTCGCCACCCACGGTGAATCGCGTGCCCTGGACGGTGACGGTCGACGTGCCGCCCCTGATGCCCGCCTTCGCGGCGGGGCTGCCGGCCTTGACGGTTCCGACCAGCGCGCCCTGTTCGACGGAGTACTTGAAAGTCTTGGCCAGGTCGGGAGTCAGCGTCTCCAGCGTGACGCCGATCCAGGCGTAGTCGACGTGGCCGCTCTTGACGATCTGGCCGAGCGAGTTCTTGGCCGTGTCGATGGGCACCGCAAAGCCGAGGCCCTGATTGCCGCCGGTCGTGGTATCGATACTCTCGTTGATGCCGATGACGTTGCCGCTGGCATCGATCAGGGGTCCGCCCGAGTTGCCGGGGTTGATGGCGGCGTCGGTCTGGATGCCGTTGAAGATGTTCGTGCCGGTCTGCGGGCTCAGGTCGCGATGAATGGCCGAGACGATGCCCGACGTGAGCGTGAACTCGAGCGCCAGCGGGTTGCCGATAGCCACGACCGGCTCGCCGACCTGAACGGCGTTGGAGTCGCCCATGGGCAGGGGGTTGAGAGTGAGGCCGGAGGGATCGACCTTGACGACGGCCACGTCGGACTGCGCGTCGACGCCGACGATCTTGCCGCTGACGCTTCGGGTCTGCGAACCGGCGCCCTTGAACATGACCGTGAGCTTGGTGGCCAGATGACCCGAATCGGAGACGACGTGGGCGTTGGTGAGGATGTAGCCCTGTCTGGAGACTACGAAGCCCGAGCCGACGGCGACTCCGCCGCCCGTGGGCTGGCCGAACAGGTCGGTGCCGGTCGAGGGGAAGGTGCTGGTGATCTCGACGACGCCGGTCGCTTCCCTGTCGTAGATCTGGGTCGGCGTGAGGGCGCGGCCGGCCGACGGCGCGCCGGGGCTGGCAAACGCCGCTGGGGCGGTCACCGTGACGGTGGTCTCCTTCTTGACGTCGGTCACGCCCAGCAGAAAGAGGACGAGCATCAGCAGAGCCGCCCCGACGATGCCGCCGATGACTCCGGCAGCGAAGCTTCGTGAACTGGGCATGCGCCTCCTCCTACAGCAGCGTGAGTGCCGGTGCGGCGGTCGTTTCTGCTCGCTTTCGATGTTGCCACCGGTCGAGGGTATCTTAACCTGCCCTCGCGGCTGCCTCGAGCGCGTCGTCTCCTAGTCCTGGATGCGCGGCATGCGCACCGTGAAGGTCGCCCCCGAACCGCGGCGCGACCGCACTGTCAGCGTGCCCCCCATCAGTGCGACCATGTCTCTGGCGATAGACAGGCCCAGTCCGCTGCCCGACTGGTGGGCCCCGTCATTGCCGCGGAAGAAGCGTTCGAACACGCGGTCGAGCTCGTCGGCGGGGATCCCCGGCCCCTGGTCTGTGATAGTGATCACGACGTCGTCGGCGGCGCCCGCGACGGTCTCGGCGGCCAGATCGACGGCGACGGTCCCTCCCTGAGGCGAGAACTTCACGGCGTTGTCGAGAAGCGCCCTCAGGACCTGACCCACGCGTCGCTCGTCGCAGGCCGCCGGCAGCTCCGCGGGTGCGGCGACCTCGATGCTCACGCCACGGCTCTCGGCGCCCGGTCGAAATTCGGCGATGACATTGCGGGTGACGGCCGTCAGGTCGATGTCGTCGGCCTCGAGGCGCACCGCCCCCGAGTCGACCTGAGAGAGATCGAGGAGGCTGAGCGACAGGTCGGTCAGCCGGTCCACCTGCTGGCGCATCAGCGCCAGGAACTCGCTCTCGGTGGCGGCATCGAGCTCGCCTTCGTCGATGAGCTCCATGAAGCCCGAGAGCGAGAACAGCGGTGTCTTCAACTCGTGTGAGGCGGTGGCGATGAAGTCGCGCCGGGCCGCGTCGAGTCGGGCCTGCTCGGTGATGTCGCGCAGCACGACGATGTCGCGCACCTCGGCTTCGCGGCCGACCCGGTACACGGACGCTTCGAGCGAGCGTCCGCCGTACTCGACCACGACGGTGCGGTCCTCGCTGTCGGCCTGCGTCTCGACGAGCGCCTGAGCGACATCGGGCGGCAACAGGTCGGCGAGAGGCGTTCCCGCCGGCAGCGCCCTGCCCAGAAGAGTCGCAGCCGCGGGGTTGGCGATGGCGAGCTCGCCCGCGGCAGTGACGCCGATCACGCCCTCCGCCAGATCGTAGAGCAGGACCTCGACGTTCTCCTTCTCGCGTTCGATCTGCGAAAAGGCCTCGCGCAGGCGGCCGCCCATCATGTTGAAGGTCACGGCGAGCTGGCCGATCTCGTCGGGCGGTCCCGGCAGCACGGGGTGCGAGAGGTCGCCCGAGGCGATCGACAATGCGCCGCGCTCGATGCGTTTGAGACGCCGGGCGATGAAGTACGAGGCGAGGTAACCGGCAAACAGGGTCGCGATCAGGGCGAGGCCGCCGGCCAGCAGGATCTGGCGCTGCACCGACTGCACGGCGCGCTGCAGGTCGGTGAGCGGCGTCGACACCAGGACGATGCCGCGAAAGCCGGCGAACAGGTTCACCACGGGCACCGCCGCGGTCGCGTACAGCGTGTCGCCGATGGTCGCGGTGCCGATCGTGACGCGGCCGGTGCGCTCGGCGGCGGCGACGACGGGGTAGTTGGCGATGTTGCGCGGCAGGCCCGGGCGAGAGTCGTCGAGGACCTGCATGTCACTGAGGTCGATCACGATGATGCGGGCGTTGATCCGGGTGTCGATCACGCGCGCGGCGTCGCCGAGCGCGTCGGGCGATACGCCGGCGATGGTGTCACCGACGACCGGCAAGCTGCGCGACAGGTCGCTGAGCTTCTGGTGAACGAGGTGGTTCTGCAGACTCGGCACAACGTACATGTACATGAGGCCGATGTCGAACAGCACGACACCCAGAAACAGCACGGTGAGCCAGTTCTTGACCGACCCGGGGACGGGGCGGAAGCACCAGGCGAGCGCGTCGTCGACGGCGCGCAGCGAGGTGGCTACGGACGACCGGACCCGGTGCATGAACGAACGCCGCACTGCGACCTCGGAGGGCGTAGGAGACCTAGAACTCGCGGAACTTGTAGCCGATATTGCGGACCGTGAAGACGAACTCGGGATTGCGGGCGTCGCGTTCGATCTTCTCGCGCAGGTGGCGGATGTGCACGTCGACGGTGCGCGCGTCACGAAACTCCGCGTCGCCCCAGACGAGCTGCAGCAGGATCTGCCGCGAGTAGACGCGGCCCGGATGCGAGATGAGCGTCTTGAGCAGCTCGAACTCGATGTAGGTGAGGTCGACACGCCGGCCCCGCACGTCGACGTTGCGCTTGGGCAGATCGACTTCGAGGCCGTCGATCGTGACGAGATCCTGACGGGCGCTGCCGGTCTGGCGCGACATGTCGGCCCGCCGCAGCTGGGCCCGCACCCGGCTGCGGAACTCGCGCAGGCTGAAGCGGTCTTTGGTGATGTAGTCGTCGGCGCCGATCTCGAGGCCGAGCACCTTGTCGAACTCGTCGGCCTTGGCCGTGAGCATGATGATCGGGACGGTGCTGACGGCGCGCAGCCGGCGACACACTTCGGTACCGTCGACGCGCGGCATCATGACGTCGAGGATGACGAGGTCGAAGGGTTCACGGGCGAAGGCGTCGAGGGCTTCCTGGCCGTCGCGGGCCTGAACGACCTGGTACCCCTCCTTCTCGAGGGGGAACCGCAGCAGCTTCTGAATGGCCTCCTCGTCATCGACCAGAAGGATCTTGGCGCCCGGGTCGGTCATCTGTCACCCCATCGTATCATTCGACCGCATCCTGGCTCGCGCCTGCTCGAAGACCGTCCGTCAGGGCGCGGTCGGGTCCGTCCGGGACTCCGGCGGCGGCACGTGGGCGCGCAGCCGAAACGAGGCACCGACAGCTTCGGCGATCGCGCGGCAGCCGTCGGGGTCGGCGTCGGGCAGGTCGACCGCCGTCAGCGTCGTGGCGATACCGGCCGCGGCGCACGACTGGGCAAAAAGAACGATCTCGCGGAACGCCTTGGAGAACATCGGCCGGCAGAGGCGATCGTAGACCTCGGGATCGGCGGCGTTCAGGCTTACGGTGACGGCGTCGAGACCGGCGCGCGCGAGGCTCGCCACGACATCGACCCCCGGGTTGAGGAGCCGACCGTGGCCGTTGGTCACGAGGCGCGAGCGCAGCCGCCGAGCCGTGAGCCATTCGGTGACGGCCAGCACGACGTCGAGACACATGGTGGGCTCGCCCATGCCCACGAACGCCACCTCGTCGGCCGGTCCGTCGAGGAAGGCCAGCTCGATCTCGCGCGTCAACTCGTCGGTCGTCGGCTCGCGCGACAGGGCGAGGTCGCTGCCGAACACCTCGCTGGTAAAGGAGCGAAAGCAGAAGTCGCAGTCGCACGAGCAACGGTTAGTGACGTTGAGGTAGATGTTGCCGTTGCCGCGATAGACGATCGTGTCGGGCATGGGACCGCTCGCATGCGTCGAGGACGGGAGGCGCGCCGCGCGGCGACACGCCATATTGATTATAGCGCGGGACACGGCGCCGGCTCGCGGGCCTGATGCGAGCGGTACAATGAAAGCCGACGAGCGCGGCCGAGCATCTTCTCGGCACCGCCGAGACCCTGACGCACTCGCTCGAAAAGGAGCGCCGTGACCGACATCGTGCCCGAGCTGACCGATCTCTGCGCCGGCCGGCGTGCGGTCGTGCGGCCGTTCCTCGGTCGCCACGTGGCGCACGCCCACGCCGGCGAGGCCGTGGGCCGGGGTGTGACCTTCGCCATCGACGGTCAGCGGCAGGGGGACGCATGAGCGACGACACGGCGCACGAGGCCATCCTCTACGAGCGCCGCGACGGCGACATCGTGCAGTGTCGGGTCTGTCCGCGTCTGTGTGTGATCGGGCCGGGTAAGCGCGGCACCTGCCGGGCTCGCGAGAACCGTGGCGGGACGCTCTACAGTCTCGTCTACGACCGCGTCTGCAGCGTGGCCGCCGACCCAATCGAAAAGAAGCCCCTGTTCCACTTCTTTCCCGGGACGACCGTGCTATCGGTCGGCACGCTCGGCTGCAACTTCACTTGCGCTCACTGTCAGAACTGGCAGATCGCCCACGCCGACGTCGCCGGCGGCCTGCGCGATCTGCGGTCCCTCCCGGTCGACAGGCTGCCGCTGCTGGCGGGCAACAACGGCTGCGCCGGCGTCGCCTGGACCTACAACGAGCCCACCATCTGGATCGAATACGTGATCGACGGCGCGACGATCGCTCACGAGCACGGCCTCTACACAGTGATGGTGACCAACGGCTACATCACGACCGAGGGTCTCGATGCGGTCGCGCCGCACATCGACGCCTACCGGGTCGACGTGAAGGGCTTCGACGACGAGCTTTACAAGCGACTCTGCCGGGCGCCCAGTCACGCGCCCGTGCTGGCGGCCGCTGAGCGGGCGCTCCACGAGCACGGCTGTCACGTGGAGATCGTCACCAACGTCATCCCGACCCTGAACGACGATGAGGCGACGCTGCGCGGCATCGCCGCCTGGATGGTCGACCGTCTGGGCGTCAAGACGCCGTGGCATGTGACCCGCTTTCACCCCGAGCTCGATCTGTCGCACGTACCGGCGACGCCGATCCGCACGCTCGAGCGCGCCGTCGCCATCGGCCACGAGGAAGGTCTGGAGTTCGTGTACGTCGGCAACGTCCCGGGCCACGAGGGGCAGAACACGGTCTGCCCTCATTGTCACCGGCTCGTGGTGCGTCGCACCGGCTCGACCATCGAAGACCTCGCCTTGCGCCGCGGGCACTGCGACATGTGCGGTGAGGATTTGAACGTGCGCGAGACGGTGAGAATTTGACCGGCTGTCTGTAGCATCTGTCCGCGTGAGACTTGGCCGACGGTGGGCCGCTACGATACGATGGTGACGATCCTGTGAACGAACTGGTCACACTCGAGATTCCGGCCAAGGCCGAGTACGTCGTGCTCGGCCGGCTGGCGCTCGCCGGACTCGTGCGCGAGCGGCGGTTCTCGGCCGATGCCGTGGCCGACCTCAAGCTCGCCCTCACCGAGGCCTGCTCAAACTCGATCCGCCACGCTTACGACCACGACAAGGGCCAGGTACACCTGTCGTTCGTGGCCAGCGCGGACCGTGTCACCGTGACCGTGCGCGACCAGGGCGGCGGTTTTCACGAAGACGACATCGACTGTCCGGAGTGCGGCTCGGTCGGGGTCAAGCTCTCCGAGGGGGGCATGGGCATCTCCATCATCCGCGCCGTGGTCGACGAGTTCCGCCTCGACCACCCCGAGTCGGGCGGCACGATCCTTACTCTCACCAAGCTCTGCGACGCCTGAGCGCCGCCCGGCGGCTCCCGATCCGCTCTCTCGCCTTTGACGGCGACCCACTCGGCAGTGACGACCTGCAGGCCTACTGCGCGCTGCTGGCGGGCTATCGGCGCGCCAACGTCACGGGCGCGCGGGGCTCGCCGGCGGGCGTCGGCGAGCTGGTCGACGACGCCCTCGCTCTGCTCGAGGTCGACGAGCTGACCGCCGCCGCGACGGCCGCCTCCGGTGGGCTCTGGGCCGACCTGGGCAGCGGCGGCGGCCTGCCCGGCATACCGCTGGCTCTGGCCTTGCCCGGCGTGCGGTTTACGCTGATCGAAGCCGTGGGCAAGAAGTGTGTCTTTTTGCGAGAAGCCGTGGCTCGCGTTGGCTTGGGCGAACGGGTCGACGTCGCCTGCGCGCGCAGCGAAGAGCTGGCCGCGGTCGGCCGATTTGGCCGCGAGCGCTTCGCGGTCGTGCTGGCCAAGGCGGTCGGACCGCTCGCCGTGGTCGTCGAGCTGGCCGGCCCGCTGCTTGCCCTGGGCGGAGTGCTGGCGGTCAGCAAGACGGCCGCCGCCGCCTCGTCGCCCTGACGCGATCACCTCTGCCCGGCTCGGTCTGCATCGTGTTCGAAAAGGTCGCGCCCACGCCGGCGCACTTTCCGCGGCGGCCGGGCATGGCGGCCAAGCGGCCGCTGGCCTGACGTGGCGCCGGTCGCTGCGCGGCGGTCGTCGCCGGCGCCGGTCGCCGGCCTGTCGGTGCGCCGCCGCGCGGTCGTCTGGCGGCGCCGCGAGGCGGTCGATAAGATGGCGACCGAGATGGTGGTCGCTCTTCCAGGGTCCTGCGCTCCTTGCGTCCGTTTCGGCCGGCGGGCCGCGCGGTGACGCGCGTCATCGCCGTCGCCAACCAGAAGGGCGGGGTAGGCAAGACCACGACGGCGATCAACGTGGCCGCCTGCCTGGCCGAAGCCGGCTTCGCCACGTTGCTGGTCGATCTCGACCCGCAGGGCAACGCCGGCAGTGGGCTCGGCCTCGAGGCCGAGTCGGCTGAACGGTCCGTCTATGGCGTGCTCGGCGGTCAGGTGTCGCTTGCCGAGGTCACGCAGCCGACCACCGTGGAGTCGCTCTGGGTGGTGCCGGCGTGTCGCGATCTGGCCGGCGCCGAAGTCGAGCTGGCCGGCGCCGAGAATCGCGAGTTCGTGCTGCGTGGCGCGCTGCACGGCGCGCTCGACGCCTACGAGTTCGTGTTCGTCGACTGTCCGCCGTCGCTCGGTGTGCTGACCGTGAACGGGCTGACCGCCGCCCACGAGGCGCTCGTGCCGGTGCAGGCCGAGTACTTTGCCCTCGAGGGGCTCGCCCAGCTGCTCGGCACCATCGACCTCGTGCGCGAGCGGGTCAACCCCGACCTGCGGCTGCTGGGCATCGTCATCACCATGCTCGATGGGCGCACGCGGCTGGGCAAGGAGGTCGCCGCCGAGGTGCGCGCACACCTCGGCGGCGACGTTTTTGCCACTCAGGTGCCGCGCAACGTGCGGCTTGGCGAAGCCCCCAGTCACGGCTTGCCGATCTCGCGCTACGATCCCACGTGCGCCGGCTCCGACGCGTATTTCGATCTGGCCAAGGAGATCGTGACGCGCGCGCCGGCCGGCCAACGGCGGCCTTCGGGAGGCTGAGGCATGGACGGACCCACCGACAAGAAGGCCACGACCAGGCAACCCGGCGATGCAGCGAAACCGCCCGCGGGTGGCCGGCAGCGTCTCGGCCGGGGTCTGTCGGCGCTGATCGCCGAGCGTGGGGCGGCGGGCGCCGCTCCGCCCGGCGTGGCGCCCGGCGTGCCGGGCGGAGCGACGCCCGCCGCCGAAGGCCGCCTGCGCGATCTGCCGCTGGCCGCGATCGGCGCCTCGACCCGGCAACCGCGCCGGGCTTTCGACGCCGAAGAGCTGGCGGAATTGTCCGCTTCGATCAGGAGTCTCGGCGTCGTGCAGCCGATCGTGGTCCGGCCCGCGCCCGACGCTGCCGCCGAGCCGTGGGAGCTGATCGCCGGCGAGCGCCGTCTGCGGGCCGCGCGTCTCGCCGGCTTGGAGAGCATCCCGGCGCTCGTCCGGCCGGCCGGCGAGGCGGCTTCGCTCGAGATCGCCCTGGCCGAGAACGTCGCCCGCGAAGACCTGAACGCCATCGAAGAGGCGCTTGCCTACGCGGCGCTGGCCGACGAGTTCGGGCTTACCCACGACCGCATCGGCGAGCTCGTCGGCAAGAGTCGCGTGGCGGTGACCAACGTGCTGCGCCTGCTCGACCTGCCCGACGAGGTGCGCGGGCTGCTCGAAAGCGGTCGGCTCACCGAGGGGCACGGGCGGGCGCTGCTTGGCCTGACCGACCATCTCGAGCGGCGGCGCGTCGCGCGCCTGGTGGTGGCGCGCGGCCTGACCGTGCGGCAGACCGAGGCGCTGGTCCGCGCCGCGCAGGAGGCCACGGGCAGCGCTGCGCCGGGGCCGCCCGCCCGCCCGCCTGCCCGGGCCGCCGAGGCCTACGACGAAGTGGCCGAGGAGCTCTTCGAAGTGCTCGAGGTGCCGGTGCGGATCCGTTCGGGCAAGCGCGGCGGGAGCCTCGAACTGCGTTTCCGCGACCGCGACGAGCTCGAACGGCTCGTAGCGCTGCTGCGTTCGCTCAAGTAGCGTCCGGCGCTACGGCCCCGGAGTGGCGCCGCTCGGGGCGACCGTCGGCGTGGCCGTCACCCCCGGAGTGACCGTGCCGGGGGCGCCCGTCGGCGGCGAGCCGGGGGTGGGGGTGATCACAACGCCGGGTGGCGTGGGCGTGACGGCCACGGCGGGAGCGCTCGTACTCGTGGCGCCCGGTGTCGGGGCGACCGTCCCGCCGCCCGACGGCACGTAGACGGTGGTGCCGCCGGGGAGCCGGTAGAACTGGCCGACGAGGATCCCCAGACCGGAGACCTGCTGACCGGCCCTGAGATCGAGCCTGGTGATCTGCGTGCCGTTCTTGGTGATGACCTGCATGTCGGACTGGCCGGGGTTCGTCACGATGGTCACGTTCTTCGACGAAAGAATGCCCGAAAGCCCGACACCCGTCAGAGCGGCCAGCAAAACGGCGACCGCCAGGACGACGGCGACGTCGAAGAGATTGAAGACTCCGCCGAGCGCGTCGCCGTTGCGGTCGGTTCGGCGTATGCGCCGCCGGCCCATGTAGCGCAGTCGGCGGCCGCTGCCCGGTTCGCGATCGAGCGGCGCTCCAGAGTGCGACGGCGTCTCGACGGTCGTGCTCATTGGCGGGCTGCCCGGCGCCGGATCATGACTGTTCGCCGGTGGGGCCGGGCGCCGGCGGTCCGCCGTCCAGCGGAGCTTCGACCAGCGGAGCGCTGTCCGGCGGAGCGCCGTCGGGCGGCAGGAGCGGACGCCAGGAGATGATCTCGGTCGGCTCGTCGGCTGCATCCGGGGTGGCCGGCGGCGCTGCGGTCGCGACCGGCGCGAACTGTAGCACGCTCGACGAGGGCGCCAGTGGCGCCGCGACCGGCGCTGCCGGTGGCGCGCCGCCGACGTCGCCGACGGCCCCGCTCCCGTCGCCGTCGGGAGCGGCCGCCGACGTGAGGTCGGGCAGGTCGTCACCGGCGTCGTCGATGTCGGCGCGCTGGCGGCGGGGCGGACCGATGCGCAGGCGCCCGCCGCCACCCTCGAGCAGCTCGAGCATGTACTCGAGATCTGAGATGTCCTGTTGGTAAAAGCGGTCGCGCACGATGCTGACGATGAATCCGAGACCGCCGATCAGCAAGCCGATCACAGTGACCGAGAGGGCGATCTTCAGGTTGTCGGTGAGCACCCGGGCGTTGCCTTCGGCCAGACCGGTGAAGGCCGGAGCCAGGGAAATGAGGGCGCCCATGAGGCCCAGCATCGGTCCGACGCGCATCAGGATGCGGGTCTTTTCGAGTCGCTTGACCGTGTAGAACTCGTACTCCTGAAGCAGCTTCAGGGGCTTCTCGGCGATGCGGTCGGTCTGATAGTTGCGGATGAGATCGAACAGAAAGCGCGCCACGACTGTCGAGTAGTTGTTCTCCTGAAGGTACTTATAGGCGCGGCGTGGCTGGCCCTTGGCGAACGCGTCGCGGGCCTTGAGGGCGCGGATCTCGAGCGCTTCGAGATCGCGGTAGCGCAGTCGCAGGTAGAGCTCGTAGAGAAACCAGCCGACTTCGATGATCGCCCAGCCCAGGCAGAGCAGCGCCGCGATGAGGACGGGATAGAGCAGGAGCCTGCAGATGTCGTAGATCGCCTGCCCGAGGCCGTGGGCAACGGTTGTCGCGATGATCAGGTGCACGCCTGGGTCACTCCCCACCGCCACCCGGCGGCGCTCCGCCGGAAGATTTCCAGAAACGCTGCCAGACCGACGAGCCGGGCGGCAGGATCGTGCCCTTGCTGGCGCCGTCCATGACGCCCAAGAGGTGGCGGCGCACGAGCCACGACCCGGCGAAACCGAGCGGCACGAGCACGGCGAGGGTGGTGCCCACGACGGCCGCCGTCTTGCCGCCGCCACTCGAGCCACTCGAGCCGGCGGCCGGACCGATGGCCGACGCGCTCGGCGACGGGCTGGTGGGGCCGCCCGGGAACGAGCTGGTCGGCGTGGGCGTCAGGGTAGTGCCCGGGCTCACGCTCGGCGCCGGTGTGATCGTCGCCGCGGGGGTCGGCGTCGGAGTCGGTGTGGGGGAGGGATGGACGACGGTCCCTCCGCCTCCAGAGCTGCCGCCGCCACTCGAGCTGCCGCCCCCTGAGCTGCCGCCGCCGCCACTCGAGCCGCCGCCGGACCCTCCGCCGGGGTGGGTGCCGCCGCCGGTGGCGCCGCCACCGCTGGTCGGCACGGCCACCGTGAAGCTGCGCTGCAGGCGCACGACGTTGCCGGCCCAGTCATGCACGGTGATGATGAAGGTATGCGAGCCGTCGGTCAGCCGGGTGAGCTGCAGCCGCAAATGCGACTCGGTGATGTGTGTGGCCCCCGTCTTTGACTTGCCGTCGACAATCACCGTGACGGCCGGGGCTTTGACCCCGGTGCCGTTGATGTTGTCCTGGTAGCGCGCCTCCACGAGCACCGCGCGACGCGCGAAACGGGCGCCGCTCTTGGGCGCGACCGAGCCGCTGGTGAAGGTCGGGTCGAACCTCGTGAGCACGTTGGGCCCATGGGCAAGGGGCAGCGTCTTGCCGCTGACTGCGATCGTCGCCTGCATGGTCGCGTTCATGACGTCGCCGTTGTCGCCGGGGAACTCGTAGGACGAGCCGTTCTGCTGGCGCAGCCTCGTCAGGAACGTGTACGGAGTATGGAGGCCCTTGACGAGCCCGTGGACGTCGAGCCCCGCCGCGTGCAGCCCTTCGATCGCCCACGCGGTCGAGGGGGTGTTGGCCGAGCCGCCCTGGGTGTCCTCAAAACCGCCGTCCGACCGCTGCATGGTCTCGAGGAACCCCGTGGCGCCCTGCACTACTGTGCTGGTCGCCGGGCGGACCCCGGCCGCCACCAGCGCCTGTATGACGAGCGACGTAATAGTCGTGCTCGACGTGGCTGCCGGCTGCGAGCCGAAGCCGCCGTCGCTGTTGGGACCGCCGCCGCTGCCGTTGCCGTTGGCGGGGGTCTGCAGCCATTTCACCGCGTCCGTCACCTGCGAACCGCTCTGGTGGGCGGCGGCGAGGCCCAGCACCGCCCAGGCCGTCGTCTCGGTGGCGGCCGTCGCGGTGGGTGGGACGGCCGGCGAGTAGTAGCCGTAGGTGAGGTACTGATACGACTCGAGCTTCAGCACGAGGTTGATCTGCTTGCTGCCCGCGCTCGGCAGCAGGTCGGTGCGGTTCGCGGCCCGGTAGGCGAGGATGCACAGGGCGTAGTATTCGGGCGCGTTGCCGCTGTTGCTGGCGGCGCTGGCGAGATCGGTGGACTGCAGGAAGCTCATGGGGCTGTGGCCGTCGACCTGCCAGCGCGAGGGGTTGTTGCCGCCGGCGGCGATGGCAAGCATGACCCAGGGGGTGTCGAAGGGGTTGCCGTGGGCGCTTGCGTAGGCGAACCCGCCGTCGTCGCGCTGGCGTGTGTGCAGATAGTCGAGTCCCTTCGTGACCGCGGCCGGGACCGCGGCCGCGGCCGCGGCCCCGGCCGGCAGAAGCAGCGCGCCGGCCAGGACGAGCAGTACAGCTCCCCGGTATGTCTTGGTCACAGTGCCTCCCCGGATTCGCCGACGCGGCGCGGGGCCGGTCGCGAAGCCGCGCCCATTGTAGCAGTCTCGTGCTGGCTCGCCGCCGTCGGCCTGTGCCGGGAAGATGTATTCTGTGGGGCGTCATGGCCACACTTGTCTCGATCGTCGTGCCCGTCTTCAACGAGGCCGGCAGTCTCGAAGCCCTGTACAAGGAGATTGCCGACGCGCTCGGCCCGCTGGGCGCGTTCGAGGTCGTCTTCGTCGACGACGGCTCTACCGACGGTTCCACCGCCGTCATGGAGCGGCTTTCGGCCGCTCACGACGGCGTGCGCGTCGTCTGCTTGCGACGCAACTTCGGCAAGGCGGCGGCCCTCACTCACGGGTTCGCCGAAGCGCGCGGCGACGTGATCGTGACCATGGACGGCGACCGCCAGGACGATCCGGCCGAGATCCCCAAGCTGCTGGCCAAGCTCGACCAGGGCTACGACCTGGTGTCGGGCTGGAAGCAGAGCCGCCAGGATCCGGTGAGCAAGACCGTGCCCTCGAAGATCTTCAACTGGACCGTGCGCAAGTCGACCGGCGTCGACCTGCACGACTTCAACTGCGGCCTCAAGGCCTACCGTCGCGATGTGATCAAGTACGTCAAGGTCTACGGCGAGCTGCACCGCTACATTCCCGTGCTGGCGAGCGATCTCGGCTTTCGCGTGGCCGAGGAGAAAGTCGCGCATCGCCGGCGCGCCGCCGGGAGCTCCAAGTACGGCTGGCGACGCTACGCGCGGGGCTACCTCGACCTGCTCACGGTGCTGTTCTTGGGCCGGTATCGGCAGCGTCCGCAGCACCTGTTCGGCGGCATCGGCACGATGATGGTCGTCGTCGGTGTGCTGGTCGATGTGTATCTGACCATCGACAAGCTCTTCGGTCACCCGATCGGCCAGCGCCCGCTTCTGGTGCTCGGCACGCTGCTCATCATCGTCGGCATCCAGCTGCTCTCGCTCGGCCTCGTGAGCGAGCTCATCACCCAGGCCCGAGCGCGCGACACCCGCGACGACTACGAAGTCGAGCGCGTGTTCGACGGGGCGGCGGCGCGGGCGGCGCTCGACGCGTCGAGCGCCGCCCGCGCCGCCGCCCTCCCCGCGCCCGACGGCCGGACGGCGGTGGTCGAGGGGGCGCTCCCCTCGCCGGTCTCCACGCGCCCGTCGCCGTGACGGCCGGCGACCGTCGCGCGCCGGCGGGCGCCTAGGCGCGTGGGCCTGCGGATCGCCTATCTCGGCACGTACGACCCGGGCTACCCGCGCAACCGGGTCCTGATCGACGGGCTGCGCGCGGCGGGCGCCGAAGTGCTCGAGTACGCGGCGCCGCTCGACTCGACGCTGACGGCAGCGCAGATGACGACGGCCGGGGGCGCGGGCAAGCTCGCTGGCGAGCTTGCCCGCGCCCACCTGTCGCTGCTTGCCAGGCATCGCCGCGGCGTCTCGTTCGACGTTGTGGTGGTGGGCTATCCCGGCCATCTGCTGGTGCCGTTCGCCTGGGCGGTCGCCCGTTACCGGCGGGCGGTGCTGGTCTTCGACCCGCTCGTTTCGCTGTTCGACACCTTCGCCGGCGATCGCGAGCTGCTGGCCGGCGACAGTCCCGCCGGCCACCTCGCCGACCTCGCCGACAGAGTGGCGTTCGCCCTGCCCGACGTGGTGCTGGCCGACACCCAGGCGCACGCCGACTACTACGCCGCCGCCCTCAACGTGCCGCCGGCGAAGCTCGCCGTGGTGCCCGTCGGCGCCCTGCCGCTGCCCGGCGCGACCGGCGCCGCTCGCGAACCGGGGGCGGGAGCGCCGCTGCGTGTGGTGCAGTACGGGCGCTGGAGCCCGCTGCACGGCCTGGCGGCCGTGCTCCAGGCGGCCGACGAACTGCGCGACGAGCCGTTCCGGTTTGAGCTGATCGGCGATGGCCAGCTCGCGCCCTGGCTGACCGCCGAAGTCCGGCGTCTGGCCCTCGACACGGTCGATCTGTCGGCCGCCCTGCCGGTTTGGCGGCTGCGCTCGCGGATCGTCGGCAGCGACATCTGTCTGGGCGTGTTCGGGACCTCGGGCAAGGCCGCGCGGGTGGTGCCCAACAAGGTCTACGACGCGCTCGCCGCCGGCCGCCCGCTGGTGACCGCCGACTCGCCGGCCGCCCGCGAGCTGCTCAAGGACGGCCGCGACGCCCTGCTCGTACCGGCCGGCGACGGCCCGGCGCTGGCCGCCGCTCTGCGCCGTTTGCGCGACTACGACGAGCGCGCCCGTCTGGGCGCCGCCGCGCTCGAGCTTTACCGGCGCCGCTGTACTCCCGAGGCGGTGGCGGCGACGCTGCTGGCGGCCCTCGAGGCGTGCCTGTGAGCGAGGATCGGCCGGCCCGCCGCCGGAGCTCGTCGACGGCGTTTCGGGTGGTGCAGGCCGTCTTTGTCGCGGCCGTCGTCGTCTTTCTGGGGCGCTATCTGCGTCATGCCTGGCCGGCTGTGCACGCCTACCACTGGCGGCTGCGACCCGGCCTGCTGGTCGTATCGGCGATCCTCATTCTGATCTACTATCTGTTAAGTGCTTTGGTGTGGTGGCTGATCCTGCGCTGTTCGGGCCTGGCGGCGGCTCCGACCGGCACGGTCGCCACCTGGGCCAAGTCGATCCTCGCCCGCTACGTGCCGGGCAACGTCTTCATGTTCGTGAGCCGTGGCTGGATGAGCTATCGGCAGGGTCTCGACGTCAACCGGGTGAGCGCGGGCATGGTCTACGAGCAGGTGTTGAACGTCGCCGGCGCGCTCGTGATCACCGCGGTGCTGTTTCCCTTCTGGCACTACGAACGCCAGGTGACGGCCTGGGCGTTGCTGGCCATTCCGGCCATCGTCGCCGCGCTGCACCCCCGGGTGTTCGCGCCGCTTTCGGCGCGGCTGCTGCGGGCGCTGCATCGGCAGCCGCTCACGCAGGTCCTGTCGCTGCGCGTGGTGCTCGGGTTGCTCGCCGCGTTCGCGGGTCTGTGGCTCGTGGCCGGCCTCGCGATGTGGACGTTCGCGGCGGCGGTCACGAACGTGACCGCCGCCGCGTTCCCCCCGATCACGGCGGGCTTTGCCATGGCGTTCGTGGCCGGCATGGTCGTGTTCTTCGTGCCCAGCGGCATCGGCGTGCGTGAGGCGGTGCTGGCCGCCGCTACGGCGGGGGTGTTTGCCGGCGGCGGCGTCGCCCTGGCGTGGGCATTGCTCGCCAGACTGTGGCAGACTGCACTGGAGCTTGGTTTTGTGGCCGCGGCCGCGCTCGCCGATCGCCTGCTGCGGCGTGCCCGCGGACGCGCCGCCGCGGCGCAGAGCGGGGCGGGCGAGCAGGCCCGGCGAGCGGACGCGCCTCGGCAGGACGGAGACGACGCATGATCCCACGACGGACCGCGCCATGAGCGCGCGGCGCAAGACGACTCGCAAGCGGCGCCCCAAAGCGACCGCCGCACGCGGCTCGGCCGCCGGTCCGGTAGCCGCGCGCAGGCCGGCCGCCGCGCAGGCGCCGGCCGTGACGCCCGAGGCCCTCGCGCGGCGGTTCTTCGTCTATGTCGTCATCGCCATGGTCGCGGCGGCGGCGATCCTCAGCATCCTTTCGATCCAGCGCTACCGGGGCTTCTACGGCGGTCGGTTCGACATGGGCAACATGGTGCAGGCGGTCTACAACACCGCTCACGGACACTTTCTGCAGATCACCACGACCGACGGCCGGCAGGCGTCGCGCCTGGGCGCCCACGTCGATCCCATTCTCGCGGTGTTCGCCGTCCCCTGGCTGGTCTGGCCGAGTCCGGAGATGCTGCTTGTGGCTCAAGCCGTGATCGTGGCGCTCGCAGCGTGGCCCGCCTACCGGCTCGGGCTGCGCATCCTGGGCGATGCCCGGGCAGCCTTCTTCATGGCGCTCGCGCTGCTGCTCTACCCGCCGCTTCAGTACGCGGTCTTGAACGAGTTCCACCCCGTGACCCTGGCCATACCCCTCCTGCTCTTTGCCTTCCTCTTCATCGAGGAGAGACGGTGGTGGTGGGCGGCGCCGTTCCTGGTGCTCGCCGCCCTGTGCAAGGAGGAGATCCCGCTCGTCATCGCCGTCATGGGGGCCTACTTTGCGCTGCGTCAACGGAGCTGGCGGCCGCTCATACTCACGGCGCTCGCCGCGGCCTACTTCGTGGTCGCCGTCAAGGTCGTGCTGCCCCACTTCAGTCCGGGCGGCAGCCCGTTCCTCACCCGCTACGCCGACCTTGGCTCGAGCGTGGGCGGCATCGGCGCGAACGTTCTGCTCAAACCGGGCGTGACCTTGCGCCACGTGTTCGGCTGGTCGAACGTGCGCTATCTCCTGCAGCTCCTGTGGCCCTTCGGCTTCAGTTCGCTGCTGAGTCCTTTGACGACCCTGATAGGGGCCCCCGAATACGCGCTGAACGCCCTCGCCAGTAACAGCTTTCAGCGCTCGTATGAGTTCCACTACGTGGCCGGCGAAGTGCCGTTCCTGTTCGCGGGCGCGGTGCTGGGGGTCGCTCGCGCGCGCGACTGGCTCGCGCGTCGCGGTACCCGGCGCTCGCCGGCGCGCGCGGCGCGCGTCTCGGTCGGCACGCTGGCGACCGCCGTGCTCGCCGCGGCGGTACTGGCCAACTTCGTGCTGGGTCCGCTGCCTTTCTCGCTGCCGGGAGCCCATTACTCGGGCCGCGATTACGCGGTTTCGGGGCACGCCAAAGTGCTCGACATGGCCATCAGGATGATCCCGACCGCGGGGAATGTCCTGGTGAGCGCCGAAAACGACGCCGGCTCGCATCTGTCGGCGCGGCGCGCGGTCTATGACTTCCCCGACATCGGCAACGCGCAATGGGTCATCGTCGACCAGACGAATCCGTATGTCTACGACCACCCCGACGCCGTCGGCCACTCCGAGGCCCTGGGCGCGCTCGTGCTCAATCAGAACTACCAGTCGGTCTACGCTCGCGACGGTGTCTACGTGTTCAAACGGGTCGGCGCCGCGGCGTCGAGGTGACCAGTCTCACGGCGCGGCGCACGGTCGACCGGCCGCTCCTGGCGCTCGCCGTGGCGCCTGTGGTCGCGGTCGCTGCCGCGCTGGCCGTCATGCACCTCGTCGGACTGCCCGGCGTCGATATCGCCGCCCACACCTACAAGACGGGGCTGGTAGCCCAGGGACAGTCTCTGGTCTGGGACGATCTCTGGTACGGCGGGTCGTACGGCGTGGTGAGCTACGGCGTCGTCTTCTATCTTCTCGCGCGGCTCGTGGGCGCCACGACGATCGTGGTGCTCTCGGCCGGTCTGCTGCCCCTGCTCTTTCACCTCTACGTGCGCCGCGCCTGGCGCGCGACGAGCCTGCTGCCGGCGGTCGCCCTGGCCGTGGTGGTCGTCATCTACCTGTTGAACGGCCAGGACCCGTTCCTGCTGGCCATGGCGCTCACCATGGCCGGTCTGGCGCTGCTGGCCTGCGATCACCCGTTGTGGGCGGCGCTGCCGGTCGGCGTGGCGGCGTTCACCAATCCGGTGGCCGTGGTGGTCGGCGCCGTGTTCGTGGCCGCCGCCGCGCTCGCCTGGCGGCCGGCGCGGCGACCGACCATGCTGTTCGCGGCCGCGCTCTGCCCCTTCGCCGCCGTCTGGGTGGGCGTACAGCTCGCCTTTCACGGGCGCGCCTCGTATCTGGCCCAGCCGGGAGAGCTGCTCATGTGGACGGCGCTGGCCGCCGCCGGCGTGCTGCTGGCCCGGTTCTCAGACGACCCCGACCGCCGCGCCAAGCAGATCCTCTTCGCGCTGGCCGGAGCTCTGTGTCTGACGGCGATCGTCGTGCCGGCGGAGCTCGGCAACAACGCCGCCCGCTTTCTGGCGCTGTTCGGCCTGCCGGCGCTGCTCATGGTCCGCCGGGTCAGGCTGCCGCGGGCGGCGACGGCGGCCCTGCTGGCCGCCGCCGCCGCCGTCCAGCTCGCCGCGCCGATCGCCGACCTGCTGCGCACGGGCGAGGGCGTCCAGACCAGGCGCACGTTCTTTGCGCCGGCTCTGGCCTTCGCGCGCCGCGACTACCGTCCCGACTTTCGCTATCACGTGGTCGCTCTGCGGCTGCATTGGGAGGCCTACTACTTTCCCCAGGCGGGACTGCCGATCACCCGCGGCTGGTTTCGCCAGAGCGACTGGCAGCACAACGCGATCCTCTACCACTCGCCCACGCCGGCGCAGTACGTCGCCTGGTTGCGCGACCTCGGGGTGAGCGACGTCTTCGTGCCGCATGCCGCGCTCGACATGAGCAGCACCGGCGAGCCCGCGCTGATCGCTCGTTCGGGCGCGTTCGTCCGCGTCTTCGAAGCGGGCGACTGGACGGTCTACCGGCTGCGCCGGCCGTCGCCGCTGGTGGTCGTGGCGCCCGGGGGCGCCGGAGCGGCACCCGCGGGCGCCACGCCGGGCGCCGCCGTCACCGCTGTCGGTCACGACGCGGTCGCCGTGGCGGTCGCGCGGCCGGGGGCCTATGTCGTGAAGTTCACCTGGACGCCGTACTGGCGTCTCGCCGCCGCTCCGGGACCGCCGGGGACTGCCGCGGGCAGCCTGACGCGCGCCCCGGGCGATTGGACACTGTTGCGGGCCGCGCGAGCCGGACGCTATGTGCTGCGCGTGCAGCCGAGCCTGCGGACCGCGCTCTCGCAGATCTTCTAGACAAACGGGTCCGTGCCGCCGCTCACGGCGGCTCAGGCGACCCAGCTGAAGATCGCGAACTTGGCCGTCAGGACGACGCAGAGCGCGATCGACAGGGTGCAGATGACGAGGTGCGCCCGCGGGCGGCGATCGGTGAACAGCGCCATGCTCATGAAGACCGGAAAGGCGGCGAGCACGAAACGCGGCATCGACAGCAGCGGCGTCGAGGTTGCCGGGAACAGCAGCGGGTAACCGATCGTGACGAGGGCGTAGGCCGACAGCGCGAGAGGCAGGCGCCGCAGCCCGTAACAGACGGCGAGGCCGGCGATGATGAGCGCCGTCAGGTTGGTGAGGTTGGCCACGGCCAGCGGCACAACCGCCCCGGGGTGGCTCGCCGGCCAGTAGAGACGGCTCGTCTGGCCGGAGATGAGCTGGCGGGCGCCCTGGAAGGCCGCCTCGAACCCCTCCCAGAGCGCGTAGGTCGGCACCGCCAGGTAGCGCCGCCACTGGTCCTGGACCTGGGCGAACAGCAGCGGCTTGCCGAAGCTCAGGCTGAGATAGGCCATCCAGACCATCAGGCCCTCGGGGATCATCAGCAGCGACGCCGCCGCGGCGTCGGTGCGACGCAGCTTCCAGTCGCGCTGCTCGTAGTAGCAGATGGCCATGGGTACGATCAGCAGAAAGCCGGCGCTGCGGGTGAGGGCAGCGGCCAGGCCGGCGAGTCCGGCGAGCTTCCAGCGACCCTCGGTCGACCACAGGATGCAGGCGGCCGAGAGCATGAGGAACATCGACTCGCTGTACACGGCCTGCCAGAAGAAGGCTGTCGGGAAGATCGAGATGTACAGGCAGGTGCGGTAGGCGACCCTGCCGCCGTACCGGGCCGCGACCAGGCGATAGAGGAAGTACACGGCGGCGAAGTAGCAGGCCAGCGAGACGACGATGCCGGCGACCACCAGGTTGTTGTCGAAGACGATCCCGACCCAGCGCACCATCAGGGGGTAGAGCGGAAAGAAGGCCACAGTGCCGTCGTTGCCGGCGTAGCCGTCGGCGGCGATCTTCACGAACCACACGCCGTCCCACACCGCCCACGGGTTGAGTACGTGGGCGAGGAAGCCGTGGAACGGCTCGGCCAGACGGGGCAGACGCCAGGCCCACTGCGCCGGCTTGACGCCGATCACCCAGGTCGCCAGGGCGGCCGTCAACCCGATGAGCAGTCGCGAGACGACCGCCATGACCATGGTGCGCCGCAGATAGCTCGTCGTGCCGACCGCCGTGAGGTCGGCGGCGAGGGTCGCGGGCCCGGGCTCTGGCTCGAGGATGCTCGCGAGATCGATGTGCGGGGATGAGTCCGTGCGTTCCCCCGTGGGACAGGCGTCGACCGACCGGACGTCGCCTAGTATCTCACGAGGCGGGCGGTGGGGTGTCGCCGCCGGGTCCGAGCCCCGCAGCCTTGAGCTGTTCCTCGAGCGCGAACCGCAGACCGGCGGCGGCGCGGTCGGCGTCGGCCTTCGATTCCTGCCAGACGGTCAGGCGCAAGCGGACGGTGTCGGCGGCGAGCTCGGTCACGGCGAGCGTTGGGCGGCGGTCGGGGGAGCGGCCGCGGCTGAACGCGGCGGCCGCCTCGAGCGCCTCGCGGCGCACGTCGGCCAGCGGTGCGGCGGCCGGCACGACAAAGTCGACCGCCGCCGCGCTCGCCTCGTCGACGATGGTGAAGTTGCGGATGACTTTGCTGGCGAGCTGCTCGTTGGGAATGACGACGCGGCTGTTGTCGTCGGCGCGGATGTACGAGTAGGTCAGGCGCACCTCCTCGACCGTGCCCTGCCACTCGTCGACGGCAACGTAGTCGCCGATCCGCACCGGCTGGGCCAGGGCGACGATGACGCCTGAGACGAGGTTGGCCAGCACGGAGCGCGCGGCGAAGCCGACGATCAGAGCGGTGATGCCGGCCGAGGCGAGCAGGCCGCTGGCGACGTTGCCGACCTCGGGGAGTCTCGTGAGGGCGGCCATGACGCCGACGAAGACGATGACCGCCACGATCAGACGCCGGGCCACCCGCAGGCGGGTCTCGTCGGCGGCGGGGAGCTTCTGCGAGACCAGGCGCGTGACGCCGCCGCCGTGGTCTTCCATGATGCGGTCGACGATCGCCGCCACCACGAAGGTCGCGACGAGGATGACGACGCACTTGACGACGTCGCTCGTGGTCGCGCCGACGGCCAGCGGGAGCACGAGCGCGTTCAGGGCGTCGCGCCGGCCGACGGCGTGACGGAGACGCCCGGCGCCGGCGTGGTCGAGACGCCCGGCGAGGGCTCGACCGGCGCCGGGCTGCCGGGCTCGGTTGTACCGGCGCCCGGCGGCAGGTCGCGGCGCACGTCGTAGAGCACTCTGCCGTGATGGTAGTCGAGCAGCGCCACGACGGTGTCGGGGCCGTTCACGGTGTCGATGTGGCCGCGGACCTGCCAGACGAAGCGGTAGGGCGGCGTGATCGTCGTCGTCAGGGTGCGGCCGCCGAGCTGGTGCGTGAAGGTGTACGGCTTGCCCTTGGGCAGGAACAGCAGGCGCACCTCGTGTGGGTCGATCGACGAGCCGCGATAGTAGACGTCGGCGGCGCGCAGGGCGATGCCCGACGTCTTGAGCCGCGAGTCGCCGGGCACGGTGAGCGCCGTGACGATGAACGACCAGCTGCGCCACGGGTGCGTGAGAAAGCCGGTGTTCTGGGCCGCGGCGGTGTAGCGGAAAGCCACCAGCGACGGCAGGTAGAACGCGGCCGCCACCACGACCACGACGAGAATGATCCAGAAGCGCTTGTTGCGGTTCCTGAACAGAGGCGCGCGCCTGGTCTGCGAGGTTTCTGGTCCGACGGAAGACATGGCTAGCGGAGGCCGGCCGGCGTAGCCGGGCCGGCCTCAGCCCCCGAGCACACGCTCATGGAGGTCGGGGTAGATGAAGGTCGGAGCGAAGATCGTCCGCGCCGCGGTCTGCATCTGGGCGTAGTAGTCGTCGTCGCGCAGCGGGTTCAGGTGCATGAGGATGAGCTCGCCGACGCCGGCCTGCGCCGCCAGCGCCGCGGCCTGGCGGGCCGAGCTGTGGGCCTGATAGGTCGTGCGCACCATTTCCTGGGCGGCGGGGTCGTCTTCTTCGACGCCGTCGATCCAGGACTCGTGCAGCAGCACCTCGGCGCCGCGGGCAAAGATCGCGGTCTGCGGGTCGGCCACGGTGTCGGTCGCCAGAACGAAGCGGTCGTCCAGCCGGTAGGCGACGGTCGTGTCGGGGTGGCATTGGGCGCGCAGCCGCAACTCGTGGCCGGCGACCTGGTTCACTCCTTCGTGAAGTGTCGCAAGCACGAGACCCGGCTGCTCGTGCCAGGCGCGCGGATTGTAGGGCTTGCGAATGAGCTCGGGCACGCCGCGCTGCGGCTCGACGCCGTTCAGGGCGGCATCGGGCACGTGGACCGTGAGCGTGCGCCCGGCGAAGATGGCGGGCAGGTAGGCGAGGCCGCACACGTGGTCGAGGTGATAGTGCGTGAGAAACAGGTGGATCTCGGCAGCGCCGGCGATCAGTTTCGACGCCGGCGGGCGCAGCAGCCTGCCCAGGCCGGTGCCGGCGTCGAAGATGAACAGCAAAGGGCCGTCGTCGACGGCCAGGCACGTCGTCTCGCGCCTCGGCGTGGGGATCCAGCCCTGGGTGCCGAGCAGGGTCAGTCGCATCGCGGTGCGCCCGGCGGTCGTGTCGAAACTCCGTTCATCGGTTGTATGCTACCCCGTAGCGGCATTCAGGGGAGAGTGGGCGTTCATGCAATCGGCAGTGATGGCAGCCGCCCAGGCGGTAACGCTGGACACTCCGTACGACGCCGTGTTCGCGCCGCTGCTCGACGACCTGGTCGATGCTCTCGCCGGCGCCGATCCCGCGGGCTTTCTCAGCGCGGTCGAGGGCCGCGCCCGGTTGCTCGCCGCCGAGCGCTCTCTGCGCATGGCCGACGTCTTTCGCGCCCTCCAGCTCGGCCTGGACGCCGTGCGCGGCGCGCTTGCCGGGGACTCGCCCGACGAAGCGCTCGCCGCACAGACACTGGAGCGCCTCGAGGAAGCGGCCATCTTGCGGGCGGGTGTGGGCTTTGCCGAGGGTCTCGAGCAGACGGTCGACCAGCTGCGCCGGACCGTCGCCGCCCTCGCGCCCACCGACCCGGCGACCGGCCTCATGAACGCCGCCGAGGTCGCCCGACGGCTGGCCGTCGAGCTCGAGCGCTGCCGGCGCACAGAGGTGGGCCTGGGCGCGTTCCTCGCCGATATCGTGGCCGGCGACGGCGCCCGGCGCGGCTCGCAGGCCGATGTCGATGAGCTCGTGGGCTGCTCGGCGCGGCTGCTGGCCGCCGGCCTGCGTCGCTACGACGTGGCCGGACGCCTCAACGATCTCGAGTTTGTGGCCGTACTGCCCCATGTGAGCCGGCACGGCGTGCAAGCCGTCCTGGAGCGGCTGCGCCACGGGCTGGCCGGCGAGTGCTCGTCGCTGAACAGGATCGCCGTGCGCTTCGCGGCGACCCATCTCGACGTGATCGACGTGGGCGCGAGCGATCTTCTGGAGCTCCTCGCGGCCGGCATGGTCGAGGCGCGCGGCGGCGCCGATACGGTCGTCTGGGTCTAGGACTGCGGCGTCCGCTCCCCGCCGACCCCGGCCATCAGGCTCATGGCCTTGCGCACGATCTGGCGCTCGTTCGGGTAGGTCATGCGGTCGAGCGCCCGCTCGACACCGAACCAGGCCGCCTCGGCCACCTCGTGGTCGTGCTGCGAGGTGTCGCCGCGCACGAAACGCACGAGGAAGAAGTGCACGACCTTGTGGATGCGCACCTGATTCTCACGTGAGAAGAACGAGTACTCGATACTGTCGAGGTCGCCGTCGATCGAGCCCTCGATGCCGGTCTCCTCACGGATCTCGCGCAGAGCGGCCGCTTCGTGGGTCTCGCCGGGCTCGACCCAGCCTTTGGGCAGGGCCCACACGGTGCGGCCGGCCGGCCGGATGAGACACAGCTCGAGGACCTCGCCGGGGCGCGCCACAACGCCGCCTGCCGACAACTGGTGTCTGACCTCCATGCGGTCCCCCTCGAGGCCGGCCGCGCAGCGGGCGCGGCCACGGAGCTGCGGCTAGTATATCCTTGGCGGTCTCGATGTGGGTGCGCCCCCGGGTGACGGAGGTCGGCGGTTGTTCGCAGCGATGGGCAGGTTCTCGTACCGGTTCCGCTGGCCGGTCATCGCCGTGTGGAGCGTGGCCTTCGTTCTGGGCCTTGTGGCCGTCCCCCGGCTCCACCACGAGCTCAAGGGTGGTGGTTTCTCCAACTCGAGCGCGCCGGCCCAACGGGCGCTCGACCTCATGCAACGACGCCTGCACACCGGCCTGGCCGAAACGGCGATCGTCTTTACGAGCCCGACGCTCGAGGCGCGCAGCCCGCGGTTCCAAAAGGCCGAGGCACAGGCGCTCTCCGGCGTCACGCCGGCCACCATCGCCGGGCTGCAGACCGTGCAGACCTACGCGTCGAGCGGCGATCCGACGCTGATCTCCGGCGACGGCAAGGCCTCGGTCGCCAACCTGGTCTTCGGCGTCCAGATCGAACAGGCCCAGCAGCAGATCGCGCAGATCCGGGCGCGGCTGCGCCCCGGCGGCCTGACGGCCTACATCACCGGCGATCCGGCCGTCTACCAGGCGCTCGAGACGGTGTCGGCGAGCGACCTGCGCCGGGCCGAGACCTACGCCCTGCCGTTCGCCCTGCTGGTGCTCGTCCTGATCTTCGGCAGCGTCGTGGCCGCCGCCCTGCCGGTGATCGGCGGCGGCATGGCGGTGACGGTCACGCTCGGGCTGCTGTACCTGCTCGCGCAGCGGTTCAGCCTCTCGATCTTCACCATGAATGTGGCCTCGCTGCTGGGCCTGGCCGTGGGCATCGACTACTCGCTGTTCATCGTCGGGCGCTTCCGCGAGGAGCTCGCCCACGGGGCGAGCGTCGCCGTCGCGGTCGAGACGACGGTCGCCCACGCCGGGCGGGCGATCTTCTTCAGCGGCATCGCCGTGATGGTCGGGCTCTCCGGCCTGCTCATGTTCTCGTACATGTCGCTGCGCTCGATCGGTCTGGGCGGCGCCATCGTCGTGCTCTTCTCGGTGCTGTCGGCGCTGACGCTGCTGCCGGCCGTGCTCAGTGTGCTCGGTCGGCGCGTGAACGCGCTGCGCATCTTCGGGGGCGCTGGCACCGAGAGCCGCTTCTGGCGCGCCTGGTCGAACTGGGTCATGGACCATCCTATCGTCGTGCTGGTCGGCACCGTGATCGTGATCGTCGCTTTCGCCGGGCCGATCGTGCGCATCAGGACCAACGTGCCCACCGCCACGTCGCTGCCCACGAGCCAACAGGCGCGCCAGGGCTACGATATCCTGCAGGCGCGCTTCGACCGCGGGGCGCTCAACCCGGTGCAGGTGCTGGTCACCTGGCAGGGCAGCGGCGCCGCGGCGCAGCCGACCGCGGCGCCGAATCTGGCCGCTCTCTACCGCTTTGGCCGGCAGCTCGCCGCGCTGCCCGACGTCGCCGGCGTCACGAGCATCGTCAATCGGCCCGGCCTGACTTCGGCGCAGGCCGCGCACGCCTTCTGGAATGAGGTGCTGTCAAGCCCCGCGGCCGCGGCCGCCGCGCTTCCCGCCGTGCCTTCCGGCGCGCTCGGCGCGACTGTTCCGGCGGCCCGCGCCGCCGCCGCCAGGGCGCTGCTCGCGGCGACGACGGCGCCCAACACGGCGCTCTTTCAGGTCGCGCCGCGCAGCGACCCCAGCGGCGGCGCCGCCCAGTCGCTCTCCCAGACGATCAAGAGTCTCGCGCCGCCGCCGGGCTACACCATCCACGTGGCCGGCCTGTCGGCCGGCACTCGCGACTTTCTGTCGGCCCTCTACGGCCGCTTTCCGTGGGTCGTGCTGTTCGTGGTCTGCGTCACCTATCTCGTGCTGCTCCTGCTGCTGCGCAGCGCCTGGCTGCCGCTCAAGGCCGTGCTGGTGAACTCGCTATCGATCATGGCCAGCTTCGGCGCCCTGGTGTTCGTCTTTCAGCAGGGGCACCTGTCGGGCGTTCTCAACTTCGTACCTGAGGGCTACGTCGACGCGACCCTGCCGGTGATCATGTTCTGCACCCTGTTCGGCGTCTCGATGGACTACGAAGTGTTCTTGCTCACTCGCATGCGCGAGGCGTGGCTTACGACCCACGACAATCGCCAGGCGGTCGGCTTTGGCCTGGAGCGCACGGGCCGGATCATCACCAGCGCGGCCCTGATCATCGTCATCGTCGCCGGCTCGTTCGCCACCACCAGTATTCTCATCACCAAGGCCATCGGCGTGGGCCTGGCGGTGGCCATCGCCCTCGACGCCTCCATCATCCGCATTCTGCTCGTGCCGGCCACCATGCGTCTCGTGGGGTCGATCAACTGGTGGCTGCCCTCATTTTTGGAGAGGTCCTTGCCGAAGATAGGCGAAGGGTAGCGGCGCCGCCAGCGGCGCCGTGCGGGAACGAGGGAGGGTCAGCGTAGGCGCTTCACGGTCGGGCATGTTCGGAGCCTTGCGCGAGCGGGACTTCCGGCTGCTCTTCACAGGTCAGACCATCTCACTGATCGGCAGCTCGATCACCACGATCGCGCTGGCGTTCGCCGTGCTCGGGATCAGCCCCCACCACTATGCCGTCGACTACGGCATCGTCGGGGCCGCCGGCCTCGCGCCCCTTGTGGCGTTCCTGCTCGTCGGCGGGGTGTGGGCCGACCGCCTCCCGCGGCAGTGGGTCATGCTCGTCTCCGACGTCGTGCGCTTTGCCTGCCAGGCGGTCATGGCCTGGCTGCTTCTCACCCATCGGGCGACCATCTGGGAGCTCGTCGTTTTACAGTTCGTGCGCGGCACCGCCGAAGCGTTCTTTCGCCCGGCGCAGACCGGACTCACGCCGCACACGGTCAGCGCCGAGCGACTGCAGCAGGCCAACGCTCTGCGAGGACTGGCCGAAAGTCTCGGCGTGACGATGGGCGCCGCCCTGGGCGGTGTCCTGGTGGCGGCCATCGGCTCGGGCTGGGCGATCGGTTTCGACAGCCTGTCCTACCTGGCGAGCGCCGCGTTCCTGTGGGGGCTGCGCGGGCTCGTGCCGGCCGCCTCCACGCTCTCCGGCTCGTTGTCGGCCGCCGAAGCCGGTCTCACGGCGGGTCTCGCCGACGGCGCCGCCGACTTGCGCCAGGGCGAACCCGGCCGTCAGGCCGGGAGTTTTCTACGCGACCTGCGCGAGGGCTGGCACGAGTTCCGCTCGCGCACCTGGCTGTGGGTCGTGGTGTGTGAGGCGGCCGTGTTCCACCTGCTGATCATCGCGCCGCTCATGGTGCTCGGCCCCTACGTAGCGCATCACTCTCTTGGCGGGGCGGCCGCCTGGGGCGCCATTCTGGCGTCGCTCGGGGTGGGGCAGATCATCGGCGGGGTGAGCGGTCTGCGTCTGCAACCGGCGCGGCCCCTGCTGCTGTGCGGCTGGCTCACGCTCCTCGAGGTGCCGTTGTTTGCCTTCTTCGCTCTCGGCTACGGCGCGCCGGCGCTGATCGCCGCCGCCGCCCTGTGCGGCATCTCGGCGGCGCTCGTCAACGTGCTGTGGGAGACCACGCTGCAGGAGCAGATCCCGCCCGAGGCGCTGTCGCGTGTGTCGGCCTTCGACCTCATGGGGTCGCTGGCCTTCTACCCTCTCGGCATGATCGTCGCCGGCCCGATCGCCGCGGTCATCGGCATCAGCGGCTCGTTTGCCGTGGCCGGCGGGGCGACGCTCGCGTCGGCCGCGCTGCAGATCACCGTGCCCGACATCAGGCGGGTCCATCGCCGCCAGCCGGCGCCGCGCCTGTCGCCTCGGCCCGATGACGTGGCCGTGGTCGAGGCGGGGGCGCCGCCGGAGCACGCTCAGACGGGCCTGCCCGTCTCCTCCCACTCGCGGTACAGCGCGGAGTAGCGGCCGCCGGCGAGCACGAGCCGGTCGTGATGACCGCGCTCGACGATGCGGCCGTCTTCTATCACCAGGATCTCGTCGGCGTGACGCACGGTGCTCAGGCGGTGCGCCACGATCACCGACGTGCGGCCGCTGAAGAGCACGTCCATGGCCCTCGATATGCGCTGCTCGCTTTCGGCGTCGACGCTCGAGGTCGCCTCGTCGAGGATCAGCACGCGCGGGTCGGCGAGCAGCGCCCGGGCAAACGAGATGAGCTGGCGCTGGCCGGTCGACAGGGCGCTGCCGCCCTCCTGAACGTCGGTGTCGTAGCCCTCGGGCAGCCCTTCGACGAAGTCGTGCACGCCCACGATGCGGGCGATGCGCTGCACCTCGTCGAGGCTCGCGTCGGGGCGTCCGAAGCGGATGTTGTCGACGATCGAGCCGGTGAACAGGAACGCCTCCTGGGGCACGACCGCGAGCTGCTCGCGCAGCGATCTCGTGGTCACTTTGCGCAGGTCCAGGCCGTCGATGCGCACCGCGCCGGCGCGCGGGTCGTAGAAGCGCGCCAGCAGCTTGATGATGGTCGACTTGCCGGCCCCGGTCGTGCCGACCAGGGCGACGGTGGCGCCCGGAGCGATGGCGAAGTCGATGTCGTGGAGCACGTCGTCGCTGTCGCCGTAGCCGAACGTCACGTGGTCGAACTCGACGCCGCCACGCACGTCGCGCAGCGGTTGCGCGTCGGGTGAGTCGATCATGTCGGGCTCGGTGTCGAGCACGGTGTAGATCTTCTGCACGGCCGCCATCGACGACTGGAAGGTGTTGTAGAGCTGGGAGAGCTGCTGGATCGGGTCGAAGAAGCTCCCCAGGTAGGCGATGAAGGCGACCAGCACGCCGACCTGGATGGCGCCGCCGGTGACGAGCGTTCCGCCGTACCAGAGCACGACCACGATCCCTACCGCCGACATGAGCTCGATGAACGGAAAGTACAGGCCGCTCTGGACCACCGTCTGCATGTTCGCGTCGCGATACGCGGCGTTGACCTCGATCTCCCCCTTCATGTCGCGATCCTCAGCGCGGAATGCCTTGAGTACGCGCATCCCGGAGATCGATTCCTGAAGGTGGGCCGAGACGTCGCCGATCCTGTTGCGCACCAGCGCATACGAGCGCGCCGAGCGCGTGCGGAACCTGAGCGTGCCGATCAGCACGAGCGGCATGATGGCCAGCGTGGCAAGCGCCAGTCGCCAGTCGAGCACAAAGAGCAGGACGGCGGCGCCGACGATCGTCAGGCCGTTGGTGACAAGCGAGCTGACACCGTCGGTGACGAGCTGGTCGAGGGCGTCGATGTCGTTGGTCAGGCGCGACACGATCCAGCCGGTGCGCTGGCGGCTGAAGAAGTCGAGCGAGAGCTTCTGGAGGTGGGCGAACACGCTGCGCCGCAGGTCGAGGATGAGGCGCTCGCCGACCCAACTCACGAGGTAGGTCTGCACGTAGCTGGCGCCGAGGTTCAGCAGGTTGACGACCAGGAAGGCGACGATGACCAGGTCGACGACGTGCAGGTCCTTCTTCGAGATGCCCGAATCGATGGCGATCTTGACGAGGTAGGGCACCGCCAGGCCGGTCACCGTGACGACCACCATGGCGGCGATGCTGAGTGCGGCCCGGCCGCGATAAGGGTAGGCCAGGCGGGCGAGGCGCGCGAGCTTGAGCTCGCGCGCCAGATGCACGAAGGCCCGCCAGCCACGGAACTCCTGCAGGTCGGCGCCGCTGCCGTGGGGACCCGAGCTGCGTCCGCTCCAGGCCACCTCAGCTCACCGAGCCCGCGTGTCGCGTGTCGCGGCCGTCGCCGCCGCGGACGTCGCCGGCAAGGTCGTCGGCCGCGTCGAGGGTCGTGCCTTCGAGCTCGGCGGCGCCGAACATGCGCCGGTAGAGCGTGTCGCCGGCGATCAGTTCGGCATGAACGCCGCGCTCGACGACGCTGCCCGCGTCCATCACCACGATCTCCTGGGCGAGCGAGATGGTCGACGGCCGGTGGGCGATGATGAACGTCGTGCGGCCCTTCATGACCTCCACCAGCGCGCGCCTGATCTTGAACTCGGTCTCGGCGTCGACGCTCGAGGTGGCGTCGTCGAGAATGAGGATCCGCGGGTCGACGACCAGCGCGCGGGCGATGGCGATGCGCTGGCGCTGGCCGCCCGACAGGGTGAGGCCGCGCTCGCCGACGACCGTCTCGTAGCCCTCGGGCAGGGCCTCGATGAAGGTGGCGGCCTGGGCGCGCTCGGCCGCCGCGCGCACCTGCTCGTCGGTCGCCTGGGGGCGGCCGAAGCGGATGTTGTCGGCGACGGTCGTCGAGAACAGGAACGGATCCTGGGTCACGACGCCGATGTGGCTGCGCAGGTCGGTCAAACGCGCGTCGCGCACGTCGAGGCCGTCGACAAGCACGCGGCCGTCGCCGGCGTCGTAAAAGCGTGGCACCAGGTTGGTCAGCGTCGTCTTGCCGCAGCCGGTGTGACCCACGAGGGCGATCGTGTGCCCGGCCGGCACCGTGAGGTTGACGTTCTTGAGCACCGGCCGGTCGACATAGGAGAACGAGACGTTCTCGAAGCACACCTCGCCGCGCATGCTGGGCACGGGCGTCGCATCCGAGCGCTCGACCATCTCGAGCGGCGCGTCGAGGATCTCGTACACGCGG